>WBZM01000507.1_pt1 | contig 53984 bp, 83 predicted proteins | sample 5204271 | NCBI WGS metagenome assembly WBZM01 (sample SAMN12344346, study PRJNA552823) | activated sludge metagenome | biome: Activated sludge suspended growth; feature: Nitrification reactor; material: Wastewater; isolation source: activated sludge from nitrification reactor of wastewater... | reverse complement strand
TATGAATTGAGAGTCTGTTTGCGAGCCGGCTTCAAGGGCTTTCAGAAGCAACCCAAGAGAGCCAAAATGGTGAATCTCTACTGAGTCACCATTGCCATCTTTTGATTTCAATACCTCGACTGCAGTATTTGGGTTTACGGCTTTGTATGCTGGTGTTATAGCAATGTGGTTCATGAATATCTTGGTCGCCTTTTTGCCGCCATATTCATTTTTTTGCCACGCGAGCATTTTCCCGCCAATAGAGGCACCCCAACGATCACTTCCTGATTCAAGACCGGGAGCTATTGTTGAGTCTACAAAAGGATTCCCGCGATGCAAGAATCCGCGTATGTATTGAACAGGGCGTCCTTTTTCTAACTCTTGGAAAAAATCTGTTGGAGTACCTATGATTGCTGTTGCTTTCTCAAGGGCGTTTGCGCCACGAACCGTCATGTGGTCATAGTCGATTACCCCTTTGTCCAGCATATACTGCCGTACCTCTGGGGTAAACGCCTCAGAGAGAATGTTGTCATTCTCCTGATCTAAAGACTCATCCGAAGCCTTTATCAAGATATGGATTTTCTTATCGTCTATCCGTGTTTCAGACTTCAGTAATACAGCGGGCGCAGTCCAGTTCATAACCTTCCTGCCTCGCCTTAATGTGGCTTGTGAGGCTTAATAAACCCCCCATCTTACGACAAGGGGAGGAGAACCCATGAAGAAACTCAACTTAGAGGCCGGGAGACTTCTTTGCTAAGTCCTGTGGATCAAGACCATTTTATATTTTGGCAATTCTGCGCGTCAATCGTTTTTGGGGTGTACTGACTACGCCGAGCTTTTCATGGCTGAAACAACCTTGTCAAACAACTCTCTGGTTACTTCTATGTCATCCATTGCGCTATGGGCGTTCCTTTTTGCCAAGTCCAACCCATACCATTGAGCCATGTCCCATAGTTTCGTACTTGTAAACTCTGCGCGGTGCTCTCGCTGGGCATACACTGCCAGAAGCCATACATCTATCGGTGGCGACCAAAAATAGCTCCCGAAATACTTGTTTAGGTTGCGGTTAAAAAATTCGCGCACAAAATCCATGTCGAATTTTGCGTTGTAGCCAAACCACTCAAATTTATCTGCTTTGTCGTATCTGTTTACATAGTGCTCGATAATCTGAATAAACTCACGATAAACCTTATCTTGCGATGGATAATTTTGTATCTCCGATTCAGTCTTCCCTGTCACCTGCAGTGCCTCTGGTGCAATTTGGCTTCCCGCGTATGGCTGCACCTTGAAGTCAAATCTCTCAACCTCTTTGCCATCAATTTCAATTATGCCGCACAATTCAATAATTGAGTTTTTCTGTGGGTCTGTCCCTGTTGTTTCAGTATCCACCCATATTTTCTTGGAGAATCTTGAAGCCATTATTTCCCACCGCACTTTTCAGCAATCTTTCGTGTTTCTACTGCGGTGTAGACGGTAGCCGCCAAAGCTACAGACAACGCCAATGATAGAATTATCATAAACAGGGCAACCCGGCGATAAGCAATAGCTCGTCTCCCATGGATTATCACTTGGTTCTTTGACTCTTGAATCATTGCCGACTCCATCAAAGGTTCGACTTTTCTCTCTGCAAATCGCTTTTGCATTCTATTGACTTTACCCATACATACTCCTTAAAACCAATCGTATTGCCCCTCGACCTCATTTGGTAGGGGTATATATACCTGATACTCACTCATTGCAAATTGCCGGCACTTCTCATGGAATAGCTCTGTTTCTTTTGTGTTCAAAGATGATGGCCTGCGATAAAATGTCTCAACACAACCGTCCTTCATTGAAATCTCAAAACTCAGGCATCGTTTTGCGAGGATTTCATTCATGTCATCTTTGTCATACCCTGACACTTCGCAGAGACGCTTTACAATCACGCCGTAGTAATACTTCCTTTGCTGGTCTGACCTATCTTTTTCTGGTTGCTGAAGAATAATCTCAACATCTTGGTTAAATAGCTGTTTGACAATCCTGTCCCAAGCGTCTTTTTCTCGCTCTTTGAAGTGGAACTTGCCACCATCAACGTAGCCATGAAATTTATATCTCCACTCGATAGCCATAAACCTTCACGGGTTCTCCAACCGTTAGTTTATTTTTTGGACATTGCAGAAACCAACTCGTCTTCACTCAGATCAGTGATATTTCTGAGTACGACCCCGTACTCTTCGCCGTGCTTCTTGGTGCTGTATTTTGTTCTACCAGAAAGCAGGTTGTATAACTTCACGTAAGAAACACCTTTTTCAGCCGCAAGGTCTGTGAGTTTCTTGTAGTGATACTGGATACACTGATTAACCTGAGTTAGATTTGTTGGTTTTTCTGTGACGCCCTGTTGCCTTTTAGACATACAAGTAATTTTTATTTTGCAGGCAGGTTGTCAATGATTATTGATGGATTATAGGTATCCATGTCCCGTAGCTCGGGCTGAAATACCTGCGGGCAACTACGTCGATAATTGTCTCGTTCTTTTGCCGTGCGCGTTCAATGTCTTCTGGCTGAATTGAATACTTCCAGATGCTTCTGTTTTGATTCCAGTGCTCTATTACGAAAAATCCTATCATGGCTCTATTAGGATAATATCTACCCCTTCCTCACCTTTTGCGCATTTTGCACTTGTGACGCAAAATCCTGTAATTTCTTCAACGCTATCATCTTTGATGATCCCGGCGTCAACAAGAGCGTCGAATACAGTAGATGCAGCTCCGTCCAAGTCTCGTCGTCTATTGTCACTAAATCTGAATACGATGAATGCAATAGCATTGCCAGATGTGATTTCTTTTCCGCTTTCTTTGAGTCGGTTGCGATGAAATTCTGCCCTGTCTTTTTGTTTCTGAGAATGCGTTTTTGGTTCTTGAACGCTGGGATATTGAAATTTGTCCGGGCTGAAATATATGACATTTTTGGCATTGATAACTCCTGAGTTACGCTTACGCATTGTTTACCGATAAAAACCAGTCTTCAGCTTCCGCGCAATGTTGGTTGTTGCTCGTGTCATAAAATTCATCTGATACTGCTTTGTAATCAGGGTGGTCTTTTGCATTTATCTCGTACTCGTCATCTTCTCCCTTGATCGTATCAATACTGATTTCGACTTCAGGGTCTTCGCCGGGGTGCTCTCTCGTTGGCGGGATATAACACCCTGATATTGTCCCTGACAAGCCCAATACATATTTCTTCCCGTTAAGGTGCATTTCGTAATTCATGACTTACAAAAATTTTGCAGAACCATTCGTCAATGACTTTTGCCTCAACCATCTTAGCGAGCGAACCAGCTCTTTCGGGACATCTTTGGAATAATACCTGTTGCGGAGCCACCACGGCTGCATGACCCCTAATAACAGTTTTGTGATCTCATCTTCGATCACTCTCATCCTTTTCATGTGATGTCCGTGTGTTCTGATTCTCGGAAATTTTAACCGTACTTGCTTCTTGATCGAGTAATCTCTACTTTTCCCTATGTATGCCTGCGTATGGTGCCAACATATCCCACACTCGTAATACAGCTTCTTCCACCCACACACCGAGCACACTTCTCCGTCTTCGAGGTAGGCCATATTTGTCGCTTCGAGAATTACTGATTTAGCATACTCTTGCAATTTTGGTGGCATTACCGACACATCGCGCTTTAACTCGTTTCCAAGTTCTTCATGGTCTACCCATGGCCACACTCGAAGTAGGTCGATCTGCCGTATTTTTTGGATAAACTCCTGAGAACCGCCATTTAGTATAAACCGCTTCCGTGCGGCTGTCTTCTCGCCGATGTAGAGTATTCTGAGAGTTTCTATTTGATCGTAAGGGGTCATGATAAAGAATCATGATACGTTGCCCGATCTGATGGTGGAAGGTATAAATTATCGAATACTATTGCACCGCTCTTTACATCCATAAATCTCTGAAACTTACCACTCTCTGTTGACCGTGAATGCTCTACGAAAATTTCAACTTGCGGAGACTTTTTACCTGTATCCTTGTCTGTCTCTCTGGTTAATGCCACCACCATGCCGGCATCTTTTTCATACTGCTGGCTTTCTGCCGTTGCCCCAGATTCGCTCTGTTGGCTTACCACAATCCCACCAATTTTTTCGTACTTCATGGTTTTTGTAAGGTATAGCGAATTGAAAATGTGCTGCTGCCGCATATCCCGAATTGATGGCTCCCCCTCAATAATTTGCGCGTAATCTATACCCCAAAAGTGCGGCTTTTTCCCAAAGTGGTTTTCTCCGAGCCGCGCACCATATACCAATCTTCGCGCTGTCCATCCGGGCGTGTGAAGAACAAAGATATTCTTATCGAAGTCTCTACGGAACTTTTTTATTGCCTCACGAACCTCTGTCCATTTTACATGGTCACTCTTCAGTGCCAGTCGCGCCTCAAATTCCGAGTATGACACCTTCCGTTCAAGGTACTGATGCTGCATGAACAAGTTAAGCCACACTTGCGCGGTAGGCATCTCGCTCGACATAATAGATACGCAAAGATTCTTTTTCGCCATAGCCAGCATCACACTCAGCATTGCTCGGCTTTTGCCGGTTTTTTGCTTTGCCTTAAACACTGTCATCAAGCCTGTTGGCATCATTATCTCTTTTGGGATACTCCACTCATCAGGGAAGGAATATCCGATGCCAGAATTTATGATTTCGTCAAACTCTGACTCGGCATCCGGCATATCAGGAACCTCGTCGTAATGGCTCGTCATTATGGTTGCGGCGGCGTTTTTCATACGCATCCAGTCGCGGGCGGCGTATGCTTTCGCTAAATCCTTAACAGCCGATTCAAGCTGCATATCCTCTGCCAGAAACTCATTCTTTCGTCTGGCTTTTTCTTCTGCGATTCTTTTGGTAAGCTCTGCTAACTGCTTTTCAAGATCAATCAACCCATCTCTCTTCATGGATTACCCCCGTACATCCATGGTAGACAATTCTTCATGTACTTCTGCGCTTAATTGGGTTTGTGCGGTGTCTTTTTTGACAGTTTTCGTTTTTGGCAAAAAGTTCACACGCTTTGCTTGGTAACGAAAAAAGCTGAACCAATCCCAGACCCCGATGCTCTTATTGAACTTATCGTGGCAAAAGTTTCTCACAGCTATTTTCAGATTATCCAGTCCATCTACGCGCTCTGCGTTATAGACCCATATTTTGAAATACTTATCCGTTGGATCAAGTTTCTGGCCGGTGTACTCAAGGATGTATTTACACATCTCTACAATCACCTTATCCATCTCTTCGGTTGTAGGACGTGGTTTTTTTGGTGTGTCGCCTTCAGGCGACTTCTTATGTTGTTTCTTATGTTGTTTATTACTGTTGTTTGTCTCTCGACGTGAGACACCCCCCTCTCTCGACGTGAGCGACCCCCCTGTCTCACCTTGAGACACCCCCCCTGTCTCACCGTGAGATACCCCTGTCTCGCCTTGAGATACCTTTTTAGCGGGTTCTGATTGATACCTGTAAAAGTCCGGTCTTTCCAAAAGCTCATATATTTGCGCCCCGGCCTCGTTTTTCATCCCTGTATCACGGATTAAGCCGTTCTCAATAAGCCACTGCTTTGCAGCATTGTACTTCCTGAAGCCTACCTTATGGTGTGTTTTCCATTTTTTTGCAGAAAAATACGCCCTTTCATCCCGGCTATTTGCGTATCTGCACAATGCGTTATACATCGCCAAAGCCTCACATGACGGCCCCATGTCATATACGGCGTTATGGATAGAGTACGTGTATCCACTACGCCTATCCCGTATTTGAATCCTCTCTTCAATGCCAACACTATCACTCATAAGCTCTCCTTGAATAAAAAAACCTTACACATAACCGGCTCGCACGTCCCTATGAACGCCATTGCTCGTTCACAAAAACTCCGGTTATGAATAAGGTCTTCTTATACGCTATGGCTATGTCATCCCGGCGAAAGGACGGGCCTTGTAACCAAGGCCGTACTCAAATTAACCACTACGCCAAAGCGTAAAGAATTTTGCTACCCAGCCACCTTCTTCACCCGATGTGCGAGTTTAACCAAAGCCGCTGAATCAGCTTTGGTCGCGCTTTTTCTATCCCATGTCGCCTCTAAGGCCAGAACAGATTTTTCAAAACTGGCTATTACCCGAGCAGGGACATGAGTTGTTTTCGCTTTAACGTCATCTGGCTTTCGAGCTTTAGCGATCACTCTTTTCGCTGTACCAACAGGGATACCCATTTCGCGAGAGACTTTTTTTGCCAGATTTTGCCCTGTTTTTTTCCCGCGATTGTCGCTATTGATCTCTTTCGCATAGTACCGCGCTATGAGTTTGTCACGCTTTTCTGCTGTAAGCTGCCGGCGATGTAGGTTGTCCCTGCAGATAAATCGCCACTCGTTTTCACCTGATAAGTCGCCATAGTATATCCTCGCAGGGACATTTTGTATGCCTTTCTTTCGGGCGGCTAACGTCCTACGCTCGCCTGAAAGCAATGTGTAATCCGGGCGAAGAATGAGTGCATCGTGGATGCCGTTTTCTTCAATGTCCTTGGAGAAACTTTCAAAATCCACCATGGCGTCATCTTTGAAATCTTTGTTTTTTGGGTTTAGCTTGATGCTTGATACCGAGACTTGAATAACCGGCCCCAACTTTTCTTTGATCTCTTCAAGTATTACAGGCGATGACCCAACCCTACCGGAGCCAAAAACCGAATCCGAACGCTTGCTCATAACAACTCCCTTGCCAGCCGGGAGAATATCGCTGATGCTTCATGCTCTTTTTTCACAAACACGCCTTTGTCAACGCTGCTCCTGAGAGCGGCCATCTTATACACTACATTTTTTGACATCGGTAACGGCTGTAATTCATCGAATTTCTTTGCCTCTGATGGCGTTATCGCCGACCGAACTACGACCAATTTTGGCCCTGCGCTATCTTTTGCCCACGAACCATGAACCAATCGCCCACGAGCCTCTTTTATGTTTGCGTAATCTTCGGTCAGCAACCGTACAGCTTGAACGCTCCATCGCCCATAGTTTATTGGCGCAACTATACAATCAGCCACAAACATCCCTGCGTGGGTCGTGTAGTCGCGTGACGGCGCAGTATCAATCACGCACACATCGTACTGATCGTCCAGTGATCTGAGGCTATCTCTGGTCGTCACCATGGCCATTATGTCCATCCTCATCTCAACGGCGACTGAGTGCAGGCTAATAACCGATGGCATACAGTCTATTCGCCCCTTGCCCTTTTCAGCTTTCAACACAGGCACAATGCACTCGTTGGCCGGCATCCTTCTACTGAGAAACTGGTACGAATTTTTCGCCAATATCTCCTCATCACTGTAATCCCGGCAAAACATATCCGTCAGGTTGTTATTTGCATCAAAGTCGATTGCAAGTACCCGCATATTCTTTCTGTAGTACGCCATTGCCAAATTCGCTGCAATAGTCGTCTTCCCCACCCCACCTTTCAGCGAGGCTATCGTAATTATCTTCATGGATTCTCCTTTTTGTAAGTGCTAAGAAATTTTTTCACCGGCAATGTATCGACAAAGCCAGTTTTCACACTTTTGAACGTAACCAACCCAAGCCGCAGTGCGCCTTCATTACTTTCAATAACCTGAACCTTTTGGTTCGGCGAGCCTGACTTATACCAAATACCCTCTTCGACCATGGGTTTGCCACCACTACTGGATACGGGTGATTTATGCTCATACAGTCGATCCAGACATCCGAGAAACGACATCTTTTTAAGCGCATGGTACATCACAGCGATTTCGCGCTGAATATCACGCTCGAATCGACGCTTGATTTCCGGCCCCTCGTCGTCTGGGTCGTAGGCTATGTACGCACGATTATTTTCTTGCGATACATACACAAGACCCCAGCCGCGAGGCAACTCATCTTTCTTTATGAGATTTTCCGGGCAGCAGTAGTACCGCTGCCCACCCATACCTAACTCCGGGTTCCTGCGAAATGTTTTATCGTTATCCGCAAGGTAGTCCTGACGAGACACCTTACACTCAATCACCACAGATTGACCATAGGGGCCGAACGCGATCACGTCCGGCTCCTCTGCGCCTGCATAGCGCGTATCCATAATTGCCTTTGGTTCCTTGAGGGCTACCTTACACTTTGTCTCTGATAAAACCCAGCGGTAGGCAGCTTCAACAATCTCGCCGTGTGTCATTTAGAATGGCCCGTCGTTATCACCAGAGGAACCGCCGCCCTCTTGTTTGTCATACGGGGGGAATCCCCAATCTGTGATCTTGATGTAATGCGCTTTGCCAAAGGTAAGATCGCCCTCGATATACAGGTAACGAGCCTTGCCGTTTTTGTCCTTTTGATACTTCTCAAAAGATTCCCCAGACTTGCCAAATATCAGAAATGGCATTTCGATGTATTCTTGCGCATCCTCTTTTCTCGCTTTTTTCTTCTGCCATACCAGAACACCTTTGCGAGCGTCTGATTCACCGATTTTTGTTTTTTCGATTGTCTTTACTTTCCCGTGTCCAATTACTTTCATTTTTTTCTTCCTTTAGTTTTATTGTCTTCTTGATACTTGCGCAACCGCTCCTCTACAACAGCCCAATCTTTTTCGTTATCAAGCCATATCTGCTTAATACGCTCAGGTTGGTACTGCTTCTCAAGGAAGTAATCCTGCAAATACTCGCTCATGTCTGACGGGTTATACACCTTGTCGTCCTTGTTGTCATCTGTGTCAGGCTCCCCGCTTTCAATGTGAAACAACTTGAGGTACGCATACTTGATTGCGTAACTCAGGGCCGCCCCGTAGGCTTTGTCATTATCCATCGAACACGTACCAGACCCGTCGATTTCGATAAACTGATTAGTTTCAATATCAACCAAGCGGATCGTAATATCCACCGTGGTCAAACTACTCGACTCGCGGCTATTCCTTGTTACAGTAACAACAGACAACACCTGATGCTTCAACAGCAAAGCCCTAACCGCTTTTGTTACCTCGTCGTGCGGGATGTACTTAAATTTTCCATATTCGTTCCATTTCGACTTCTCCATCTCTGGCACATCAGACATAATCTGAAACACCTTTTTGTAAATAGCTCCACATTCCTCACTTGTTCGCATAAGTCCTCCAAGTCCAATTACAAGTATTTTGTAACAGCGTCAACCAGAATAAAGGTTCAGAGTGAACCTTTTGGCGGGTTAGCATATCCACCATAGAGTAATTGCCTGACAATGGCACAGGAGGAGTATGCAACCTAAATTGATCGAGCTGTCTCGCGAGGATGTAATCGTTGCGCAGCTCAACAAGGACTTACTGGCGATTCAGAAAACCAAGAACCTTATGGCTGGCGCGTCGTTGTTTCGCCCACAAGGCCCATTGTTTGATCTGCCAAAACCCGTAGAGGCTCAAGAAAGCCTCTTTGAGAAGATTTGATACCCGCTTCGGCGGGTTGGCACATCGGACATAGAATATATGGGCCGAGAGGCCAAGGAGTTTATCATGGATCCAAAAACACGTCGGATTATGTACGCAACCTCTCTGAAGGCTGCATACTGGAATCTAACTGGTGGTCGTTCTCTTGCGAAAGACCTTTCGCAACTGGATGTTGCTTCGGTTAAATTCATTACTGACATGGTGAATGGATACTTCCTCGATAAGAAGTCTGTTTACGAATTGGCGGAGATCATCAAGTTCTATACTGTTGACTTTGCTGCTGCATGACAAGTGTGGATACCCGCTTCGGCGGGTTGGCATCTCTACCATAGAATATATGGGCTGAGAGGCCAAGGAGTTTACTATGAATAACAAACGTATGTTTCAATGGGTTGAACGGGGTGAATCACTATTCCCTGAAGTTGTGCTAAGAGATTTTGCTTCTGAGGGCCAGATACCAGAGGCTTGCCTCTTATATAAGGGCAAGCCAATTATGGTAATGGATCAATGTTACGAAATCTTCCCTTGGTGGAAGGTTCGCGGCAGGGCAAGGCGAGTGGCTAAACGATTGGATGCGATTTACAATTCATCCTATGACACCAAACGTATTATGTTTACCTTTGAAAGAATCACAGGGGTAGGTGCCCCATGATAAGAACTGAATCCGCTTCGGCGGATGCACCGTAGGTGGTGCGGGCCGAGCTGCCCGAATACACGCATAGCAGACTGCGACCTTACGAACACAGGAACTTCCTGTGAACCAAAGCGAGCACTGTGACGCGGTACGCAAACTGCCAGCTATGAGAGCCGTTGATATGCGTAGCTGAGACGCCCTCAATAAGTGTGAACGAGAGGGGTTCGCTCTCCAAGTTCGATCCGTGTGACAAGTTTCGACACCCGCGCAAGCGGGTTGACCGCTATGGCGGCAAGGAGTTTATTATGCTAATTCAATCAAAAGATTCAGGATGCGAGATCGTATCAATAGAGGACAAGGGACGCTACATTGCAGCAATGCGAAAAGATGACCTTCCTGTGTTCTTTGATAAATCGACTGATCCGATTTCTGCATGGTTAAACCATGTGCGCGAAACTGGTGATCGCAAATCTGTCATGCTTGCAGTGGGCATGGCTCGCGGTCTGCAGATCGCTCAGAATTATGCTGATAAATACGGCAACGAAGAAGAGAAGCTTCTGATTGCTGAACAGATAGAATCGCTTGTTTCAAACAGGCTTCTGTCTGTTGGTTGATAAGATTAGAATCCCGCGCAAGCGGGATAGGCGCACTACGCGCCAAGGAGTTTACAAATGGAAAATACAGGTAAATTGGTAACGGTTCGTCCGTATGAGAATATCTCTACGGTTTGCGAGGTGCATAAATCGCAATACGAAAATGATCGAATAGCTCTTGTTCTTGTTGAACAAGAAACTGGCGATCAATATGCCGTTGCTACAACCAACCTTCCAAATTGTGAATGCGGGCCGGGTCAAGCGTACATAAAATCCTACAGTGAAAATCAAGGAATCCTTGAAGCCTTGATGGAAGCGGGGATTGTTTCGCCGCCTGTCAGCTACGTTCAAAGTGGTTTTGTTGAAATCCCTCTTTGTAACGTGCTTTTGTGAAAAGCAAAAGAAACCGGAGAAATCCGGTTGTGCTTAGGCACAGGAGGATTATGTCAAAATCTGAAATTAAGGGTCGTATCAAAACTTTGTGGGCATTCCGGCATTTTCACGATGTCGGCGCGTACACGAAAAATGCGATTCGTGAGCATATCAGGTCTTTGCGTCCTAAGAAGCAAAAGCGGCAACGCTTCTCTGCTCTTGCATGACACACAAGGGGGCAAAAGCCCCCTTGTTTTTTGCGTTTCTACCTTAATGTTTGTATTTAAGGCAGGTACACTTTCCCTATTCTGACAAATTACTTTTATTTTGCATTGACAGAGTATGCCCGCAAGCCTATCTAACCTTACTATGACAGAAAAAGAATACCGCCAACACCCCGCAATTAGCAACAGCGATCTCACCCTCATCAACAAGAGCGTTGAGCACTATCAGTACAACAAGTTGAATCCAAAGGCTCCAACGCCAGCTATGAAGTTTGGGACAGCGTTTCATTGCTATGTTCTTGAACCGCAAAAATTCAAGAAAACGTATGTCACGCTTCCTGCTGGCATAAAGCCCGGTTCATCAAATGCTTACAAGGATTTCAGAGCCGCTGTGGAGTCCAGTGGTCAAGAGATTATCGCTGACGATGATCTCGAAGCTATTACGATCATGGCTGATAAGGTAAGTAAACTGAAATTGCTAACCGGAGGCAAAGCTGAAACTCCTTATTTCGGCAAGATTCGCGCTGCCGAAACAGATATTGATGTGAAGTGCCGTCCTGACTACATTACGGAGTCACGCATCTTTGACCTCAAGTCAACAACATCTGCAGACGCTGAAGATTTTGATTCTTCTATTCGTAATTATCGCTACTATGTCCAAGCTGCATTTTACCTTGAAATCTGCAGGCAGCATAATCCACTGATCGAGTCATTCGTGTTTATCGCTGTGGAGTCCAGTGCTCCATACGGTATTGCGTGTTACGAGCTTGATGCTGGTTACTTGGCTGCTGGTAAAATTCAGTTTATCAAAGACCTTGAGAAGTACATATACGACACACGCACAAATCGCACCGGATACGCTACTGGCGTAAATATCATCCAGCCCCCAGACTGGTTTATGCGCCATTACACTCAAAAGTAATGGCGGGTTCGCATATCGGACATAGAATCCTTGTCGGGACAACCGACAAGGAGGCTTCATGCTTTGCTGCCCATACTGCAAAAGCTCTCGGCTGGTATTAGTCCGCTCTCACTCAGATTGGTATTGCAATCTGTACGAGTGTCGCGACTGTTCACGCCGGTTTGGGAATTAGTTAAGACTCGAAACCCGCTGCATCGGCGGGTTTGCATATCTCACATAGAGTATATGTAGCCGAAAGGCAAGGAGTTTACAATGGATAAGCAAGAATTAAGAAATATGCGGACGAGTGAGTTCTGGTGGGGGCCGGATGAGGTTTACCCATCTCGCACCGCAGTTCACTTAACTTACGGTGACGATCCGATTAAGTACATCGTTGCTCTTGGAAGCAAGGACAAAGAAACCGCATTTTCGGAGTTGCGCGATATTGTTGACTCATGGCGTTGTACCTGCCAACACGATTGCTGCGCCCACCGTTTTGCTCAATACGGTGAATTGCGTCGCATTCATGGTAAGACCTATGCCATTATCAGAACCGACATCAATGTCTGACAAGCTCTGAAACCCGCTACGGCGGGTTAGCACATCGGACATAAAGTATATGTGCCGAGAGGCAAGGAGATCACAATGTTAAAATGTGGATGTTGCGGAAAGCGATACTTCTTCGGACGGTTTGGGTTCTGCAGCCCTTGCGTTCGTGAGCTATCCTTGATCGCTTATGATTAGACACGAACCCGCTTTTGCGGGTGTCCGCTATATGCGGCAGGAGTTTACTATGAAACTGGAAAATAAATATCATCAAAAAGCATCGCTGGAAAATGCCGGAATTTCGTTCTCGTTCTTCTTGAGCGAAAACAAATTCCGCGAACGCCCTATTGAGCACTCGATACAATTCGCTGCATCATCAGGGACGACATTCGACGCGCATACTTTGGCTGGTGATATTAACGACCTTTGTCGTGAGCTATCACAGGCTGTAGGCGACTTCGACAAAACCATATCGCTCATATACGAGAAATACGGTTTTCGCAAATCGTGAAAAGATTACGAACACAGGCGCAAGCCTGTGTATGGCTGGCGAGCCTCACAACGCAAAGGAGTACACTATGAAAAACATCACAACTACCGTTAAAGGCAACAAACTGACAATCGAGATCGACCTGAGCAAGACCTTCGGGCCTTCCAAGTCTGGCAAGACTATCATTGTTGCCTCTACTGAGGGAAACCAAAAGGTTGAAGGAACAGATGTAGTCATCGGTGTAAACGCTTACAAGAAAAGCTAACCGAAAGCTGGCGAAAGCCAGCTTGCCCTTTTAGGAGTGGGCTATTATGTCACAATCACGCTCAGAGTATCTGAATGATCTTTCACGGGAATACGGCATCCATAAAGATGTTGTATTTGCGCTTGCTGACGTTCTCGGTGAGAATGAAGATCACGACGGATTGATTACAGAGCTTGATGATCTGATGTGCTCCGGCGCAGACGATCTTTTTGACTTCGACTGACAAGACTCGAACCCGCGCAAGCGGGTGTCCGTTATACGCGGCAAGGAGAGTAAAATGAGCTTAAATTGGGATTTAGGAAAAATCAAGGATCATAAGGAATACTGCTGGATAGAAGACACTGAAGAAGGTGGCGTCCGTCTGCGCGGTATTACAGAAACCTTGATATGGATGACCATGATGGTTGGCATAAATGAAATTTCCGAAAAAACCGCTACCGAGTTCTTTACTCGCGCATCATTTGAAGAGCAACTTTGGGGCGCAATGCGCAGCAAAGGTGACGAGCAAGTGTATGTTTCCATTGATGATGTGCGCCGGCATATTGGCCTTAAAACCAATGCGCCACCGTACACAAAGACACAATGGTTATGTAAAGTCTATCGGCAATGGAATGCGCGTGTTGATCGCCAACTTCGTGCCGAAAAAACATCGTGACAAGACTCGAACACAGGCGCAAGCCTGTGTATGGCCGGCGGGCCTCACAACGCAAAGGAGATTCTTATGAATGAAATTCAGCAAACATTATCAACCCTCAAGGATGTTTTAAGCAGCCTCCAAGTGCAGATGAAGTCGCAACCCACTGCGGCTTCCGGCACCGTCTGGACTGAGGAGCATTTGTCTAACAAATTCTCAAGTATCGACGCTTCACTGAAGCTACTCAGCGATAGGCTTTCCGATTTAGAGAGCCGGGTTGATGACATTGAAGAAAATTCAGACGACTCTGTTAAAAACAAGATTGAGGACTTGGAGCACGGTGTCTCTTACGAGACAGGAGATCACATGAAGAAACGATCATTCAAAATTATCGGCAGAAGGTTGATAAATTGGACGACGCGGTAAATGATCTTGGCGATATTGAAGATAGCGTCAAGTCGGTCGTTCGCGATCTTCGTTTCTCAGTCTCTGTCGATTGATAAGACTTGAACCGGGCGCAAGCCCGGTGTCCCTAACGGGATGGAGGTATATGAAAAGCCAATTTATTAAAAGCCCTGAAAAATTAGAGTATATCGGTGATACACACCGTCGGCTCTGGGACGCAGGTTTTGAATTTGCGGACATCTCATCTAAATACGATCTTGCAAAAGAGGTATCGCATGATTTTGGCCGCGATAGAAACACGGAAGTCCTTAATATGGACTTGGCACTCCCCCAGAGTTTCGCAAACAATCTGTGGGATCGCTTTGGCATTGACGCCATTCCATACGGCGCGGTTGATTATAGTGACCGCGAATGCGATGGCAAATATGTCAATCTCGCTGAATTGTTGGTGGAGAAAATTCGCAAAGGCGAGTTAATACTTCTCCGAGCACCTGAAGAGTAGCGAACCGGGCTTGCCCGGTGGTTACAAATGTGACCTATGCGGGGTGCGTCTCCGTAACAAATAATGACAAGTCTCGAACCCGCTTAGGCGGGTGTGCCGAAAGGCCGGGAGGATTTATGGTTACATACAAACCTAATATAGTGCGGTTTCAGCTAATCACATACGATGTTTGGGGGAACCCTAAAGATGGGTATGAAGTCAACGACCTCTACCCAAAAGGCGTCGTCGAAATTCCTGAATCTGTATTAGAGATTAAGGATGCTGATTCGTTCAACTCATTCGAGCATCGTCTGATGACCTTCATGCGCCGTAAGGGTATCTTTTACAAAATACCTACAAAGTGCATGATTATCGAAGGCGAACCAGCTTACACACTCTATTTCACGCGCCGCAGAGATCATTACCCAATATGTGAATTGCGCCGTGAAACATGACAAGTATCGAACCCGCGCAAGCGGGTGTCCCTTAATTGGGATGGAGGCTTATGAAAGAAAAAATTTACGAAGTTCAATTCTGTTACGGCAGTCTTGACCCTGCTGACGATTCTGTAGAGGTCTGGATTTCCAGAACAGACAAAATTGAAGGTTTAGACGATCCTCGTGAAGACGCTGTATCGTTCTTCTCTGTGTCTTTTGATGTCATCTATGAATGGCTGGCGGATTTTCTGAGCCTGCCAATCGACGATCAGGACGCTGAAGATTTTGTAGATGGGGTTATCTACCCCTACGCAGAACGAAACCACTACTGGCCTGAATCCACCTGTAAAAAACTGGTGGCTGATTGTCAGAAGCACGTTCGTTCCGACATACCTTGGTTTGACGAGTGATCGAACCCGCTTTGGCGGGTGGCTTACGCCAACAAGGAGTGAAAATGCTTAGAATATCTACACCTTCTGGTGTCTTGTGTTTTGATCGCATGAGCGATAAAACCCATGTCAAATGGGGCTATGACCATACACACATTGGTAAACCATTGGATGTGCGTCACGTCGCTCATATTGGCGAATTTCGAGATGCTGACTTTTACCCAGAACTTTCCGCATGGGTTAATCAATGACAAGAATCGAACCGGCGTAAGCCGGTGTCCCATCTATGATGGGGAGGAGTATGTATGTCAAAAAACATTTTAGCAAAAACGTACAAGCAAGAGGATATTGATTTTGCGCGTCGGGTTCTGATAAACGATTACTTTACAGAGCCTGCGCCCATTGTCTACACAATACTTCGGAAGGCTTCACCTTCTGGTATGAGCCGGGTTATCAGCTTGGTTTTCCCTTATGAAAACAGGATTTCCTCGATAACCCATCTTGCTGCCAAAGTGCTAAAGGTCAACCTTATTGATGTCAACGGTCGTTGGGGCATTCGTCGCGATGGCTGTGGCATGGATATGGGGTTTGACTTGGTGTATTCCCTGTCGTGCGCTTTGTACTGCCCTGATAAGTACGACCACGACTCGGCCTACCGCCTGAGACATGAATGGTTGTGACCAATCAAGAAACCTGCCGCTTTGCGGCGGGTTGGCATATCGACCATAATATAATTGGCCGGTAAGGCCAAGGAGTTTACGATGACAACAAATGATACGCCTACTATCGAGACAGTGCTTGAGTCAAAGCCTGATTATTTATCAGGTCTGACTTACAAGGCCCGCTATATCGGTCGTCTACTGGATCGACGTGATAAATGGGAGCACGATGCGTGGGCAATTACGTTGCGTTTCAATGGCAAGCGTCGCGAGTTTCGCTTCAACTTAGGCACCGGCCACAATGGCCGCACCCCTGAATTGGCGGAGGTTCTTGATGCGCTTGTTCGTGACGCTCGGGCTGGCGAAGTCAGCCTTGGCGAGTTCTGCGCTGACTTCGGTTACGAATATGAACCGGAACGACTGTACGCTAATAGTGTTTGGGTTCAATGCCAGAAAACATCGCGCAAACTCAAAGAGCTATTCCCTGAAGATGTGTTAAAGGTATTTTGGGAATGCGCTCCTATGTGACAAGACTCGAACCGGGCGCAAGCCCGGTGTCCGCTATATGCGGCAAGGAGTTTACAATGAGAAATGAACCATACGAGGTAATCGAGCTTCCCAATAATCGAGCTTTGAAAATCTACCATGATGACAATGCTGAATCACCACGCGAAGAATGGGATCATCCCGATATTATGGCCTGCTTCCACAAGCGGTATAATCTCGGCGATCCTGAGAAACGACATGGCTACAATTCAGATCATTATGACTCATGGGAGGAAATGGCTGAAGCCATTGAAGAAAATGAAAAGCCGCTTATTATACGGCCGCTTTACCTGTACGATCATAGTGGCCTAACAATCTCAACGGGACGTTTTTCATGCCCATGGGATTCTGGCCAGATTGGTTTCATCTGGATAACAGAGGAATCACTCTCAGCGACTCATGGTTCCGACTCACAATATCGTGAGCCTGAATACCTGAAAAAGATCATAGAAGCCTCTGTTGAAGAGTATGACAAATACCTGCGCGGCGACATCTATGGATTTCAGTTGATTCAACGCAAAACCTGCAATCTGGGCCATACGCATGAAGACGTAATTGACTCATGCTGGCGGTTCTATGGTGACAATGTTCTGGGAAACGGTATTCTGGATCATCTTGATGAAGAAGATTCACAATATATCCATCAGCAACTAACACCTAACAAATGATCTGCGGTATGACAAGAATCGAACCGGGCGCAAGCCCGGTGTCTCTTACGAGACAGGAGATCACATGAAGAAACGATCATTCAAAATTATCGGCAGATTGAAAGGTCTGCCAAAGGAAGAGATTGACTCCGCTACATCTGAGCCAGAAGCCATTAAGCTACTCTCTGAGTACCGCATAGCTTTTGGTTCTGAGTGGAGTCTGTGGATCGAATGACAAGACTCGAACCGGCGTAAGCCGGTGCCCAGCAAATAGCTGGCAAGGAGAAATATGAAAACATTGAGCATTGAAGATATACCTGCGATCACTGCAGGTAGGCCGATGGATGAAGTGTCAGAAAAATACTCATTCATCCCAACAACCAAGGTGATAGACGATTTGTCTGAGCTTGGTTGGGAGCCAAGCCGATACGAGGGTTCTCAAAAGAGCCATTTCGGTCGCCACTTGATTCGCTTCCGCCATGCAGACATTTCGCCACAAATGGTTAAGGTGGGTGACGAGATACCCGAGATTGTTCTACTGAACAGTCACGACTGCACGTCCAGCTTTCAAATGAAAGCCGGGGTTTTTCGTCTGGCCTGCTCAAATGGATTGATTGTTGCAGAGGAGATGTTCAAGACCCTCCGCATCAAGCACATCCATTATTCTCTCGATCAAGTCAAGATTGCTGTCAGCCAGTTCGCTGGCGGTCTTCCTGCGATCATGGACAAAGTGTCTGAGATGAAACGGGTATTCCTTTCAGAATCCCAAATCAATCAGCTCGCTAACCATGCCTTGTTTCTACGGTTCCCAGACGCCCACACTATTGATGTCCCATTGCGGTCGGCCCTTCAGCGCATTCGTGCTGCGGACTCCGACAACTCGCTTTGGACTGTCATGAATGTTCTTCAAGAGAACATTCTTCGTGGCCGTATGCATACCCGAAAAGGTCGCAAGGTAAAAGCGATCACGGAAACAAGTCGGGTTGTAGAGTTTAACCAAAAGTTATTCTCTGCGGCCTGTAGCTTGCTCATCTGATGAGACTTGAACCGGGAGAAATCCCGGTTAGCCTAACGGCAGGAGGGGTTTATGAAAAAGTAAAATGACAAGCAACGAACCGGGAGAAATCCCGGTTAGCCTAACGGCAGGAGGGGTTTATGAAAAAGTAAAATGACAAGCAACGAACCGGGAGAAAGCCCGGTGTCAGCAAATGCTGGCAGGAGAAATATGAGTTACATCGAAATAGAAATTTCAGTGAACTGTGAAATTCGGCATCCTGCCGATGGACTAATTGTTCGTTCGGGGCTTACAGCTCTGCCCGTAACACTTGAGGATGTGGCACTGCTACTACCATACAACCAACTTCGTATGTTGTCTGAGATAGTAGAGATACGCTGTACTACCCTTAGCCTTATGGTTGTTGAGCAATCTTTTTGGCTGTGGGTCAGAAAAATTGCTGAGAGCAAAATTCCTATATTGACAAGAACGAATTGAACCCGGTAATCCGGGTGTAGGGAGTAACGCAATACTGTATTGCCATCGGCAAATTCATAAAACTCCTTACAAAGAAAAAACGATCATACCAACTTAGGGGGATGTGGCTACGGCTGCATCCCCCTATTTTTTTGCGTTCTCATCCTCGCTCATGCTTATGCGAATCGGTATCGGCACTGCTGTCTTGCACCTTGTACATTGGCCTATGACAGCGTTCTTATCGGCGTCGAAGAACACAAGTCTGGCCTTCAATACATGACCGCCCTGCGATTTCTGCAGGTTTTTCCCCATGATTTCCTTGCCGCACTTAGGGCAGGTTACGCAGCCTGAAAAAATACTGCCCTCACCATACGGAACGCTTTTAGAAGCTGCTGCTCGGCTGCTATGTCTCGCTTTTCTGGGAATAAGCTCTTGAGCATATACCCCTTCATCTCAGACAATTTTTGCTGAAAGCTCTTGCGGAAGAACTGGTTGAATAGTTTTGTGGCGTGTTCATTACCTGTTTTGTACTGATCCCTGATCCGCTGCATGGCGTCATCTATTAAGGCTTCTGTTTTTTGCGGTGAAATACCAACAAGTGACGCCACTTCTTTGACATTCCTTGTATGCGGGTCTTTTCCTGTTGTCTTGCCTTTGTATTGCTGTTCGTATTTTCTGGCCTGCTCTTTTGTCGTGTCGTAGTATGGCGACTCCTCGCCGAACACGCCCATGCCCGTTGTAGATTCATCTACCCGATGCCTTAGCATCATAGCTTTTGCTGCAATACGTGCTGCTGCCTCTGGGTTTTTGTGGCCTGTTTTTGTATAAGAATCCCGCAAAGCATTGTGCAGATTTGTTCTCATATCAGACATCTGCACCTTTTCCATAGCAACGTCTTCTGGTGTCTTGAATGGGCTATGCACTTGGTCAAGCAGGTCTACCTCACCACCTTCATCTCCCGGCTGAGACGAGCGAATCACATTTGATACCTTGCTACGTCTCATTCGGTCGATCATTTTGTCGTAGTTATACTTCTGTTTCTTTTGGTTTGTTTCATGCTCTTGGGGGAATTGATGTTTGTAAGCATCAATTAGCTCGGCATTAGTTGGACGCCGGCCCTCGTGCGCAACTCGAAACGCCTCTTCTGCCCACTTTAGATTTGCGATCATTGTCCTGCCTTCTTGGGACAGAGTATCAATTCGACCGCGCTCGATAGCCAAAGATTCCTTCAGTGCGTTCTTGATAAAGTGCTCTGTTTTATCTGACCCGATAAACTGTATCAGAGAACCTTTTTTGGGGTCATAGTCCATAATGGCTTCAAAAACACCGACTCGCGCAGCATCCATAAGGTCGCCATGCGACAAGTCCTGCACATATAGCCTCCCATCTGGGCCGCGCATTGTCTGAAGACTCCCGTTTGCCCCCCAATCGCCTACAATCTTTTCCACTTTGCGTGACAAGAATTTGTTTATTGGGTTAGCGTATGATTGAAGACCATGCTCTCCAGACATTAACTCAAGAACTTTCTTCTGAAACTCTGGATCGCTTTTCACACCTAACCTTTTTTTCGCTTCTTCAAGGGTGCGATGCTCAGATTCTTTTCTGCGAATTTCTTTTTGTTCGGATACTTCTGATTTAGTCTTCCTCACTTTCTTTTTTTCAGCTTTTTCTATTTTGTCTTTGGTGAGAGTGATCTCTTTATTGCCGCCTTTTTCGCCAGTTTGGTATTGAATCTTAAAGTGCGTAGCTGCCTTGTTCTTTAGTGGCTGGCCTTGCGCATTAAATGCGGCGGCATTTACGACTTTGCCAACAACCACTTTGCCGCCCAAGAGGAATTTTACTGAAGTCCCTTTCTTGATGTTGCCGGCGTCTTTGATGCGCTCTAATTCCGCGATGTTTTTGATGGGGTTGTTTCTTGTTGGGTCGCCAAACAGTCTTTCCTTTCGCTTTTTTGCGCCGTGCTCTTGGTGTTTAACAATCTCCATTCGAGCTTGATAGTCAGACTGCGACCACGGCATACCCGCACGGGCGTATCGCTCGCGGTCGTACTTCTCAAGAAGCGGCTCCCTGTATTTCCTGTACGCATCATGAACGCCCAGCCACATTTTTTGATGCGCGTTGAACACCTTGCTGCCCGGATGCCACTCAATGTGGCTGAAGTCTGGCTGTAGATCGCCAGAGAAACCCTTGAATGGCTCTTTACCTGCATACATCCGTTTTAGCTCTTGCGGGCTTGGGACAGGATATTTTGACAAAAACTGTGCTGCTGTTTTGAATTTTTGTTTGCCAACGATGGCAAATGTAGCGTTGCGCTTCACCATCAAATGATCTGGGTGCGCTTGGTTCACAAGGAGATGCCCTTTTTCTGGGCCATTCGGGAAGTCTTTATGATAAGCCCCGGCGTTTGGGTACAGCTTCCATTTCCGTTCGCCGTTCTCGTCTCTGAATGGCACCTGCATATAATACGGCGACATCAGGTCTTTTGGCATTTTGTGAGGAGAGATTAACGGCTTATCTGAATCGAGGTCGAAATCTTCGAGCTTCCGAGTCTTCAGGCTCTCACCGCGTTGTTTTGTCTTCTTGGTCTTCCGAGTTTCTTCTTCCTCTTTTTCTTCCTTCTCTTCTCGCTTGTCTTCAACTTGACTTGGCTTAACGTAGACTGTGCGGTACGTGCCTGCGTACTTGCCGGTTTTGATCTGAACCTTTTTTGGGACAAGGTGCCTTCTGTCTTGTTTCTTGCCTTTCAATTTGCTTGGTTTCTTTGGCGCGGATTTTTTCTTCGCCACAGTTTTCGCTTTAGCCATCTTGAATGTCCTCTGCCAGATTATCGTACTTGCCGCCAAACTCAGGGTCATCGTGCAGGTCTTGAGCTACCGCCAACAGGTTTACCTCTGACCCATTTGAGGGAATTACAAGGTTTAAGTGCATTAGTTTCTTCACGAGGTATATAATGATCTCTCGCATCTCACGATCTGTGAATTTGTTTTCTTCTTTCACGTCTTCGTAAAATTCTACGTCGTGTATATGCCGTGCCAGACGAGACAGCTTTGATGCTGGCATTGAATTTATTTCACCCAGAAATTCGGATACTTTACTCATCGTCCCTGCTTAATGCCTTGAGCATAATCTGCGTCACTCGCGGGTACTTACGCAGCTCAATCAACCCATTTTTGGATTTAGCCATAGCCAAGGTGTTAAGCGGGATTTCAAACTGGCGTCCTACATCGTTTACGATATGAGCTACATTGCCTGCGATTTTTTTGATTGTCCCTACTATACCTTCTTTGCGTTGATCTTCAGCCCCGATGGTAGAGCCGACTTTGACTCGCACAATATGTCCGGGCCGCAAGTGCTCTATGGTCTTCACCGGGTTACGAGACAACTCTTTCCTTTGCTGTTTCAGTTTATCCTGAGTGATTTTATGCTCAGAATGAAGGGCGGATTTAGCCTTTTCTTCCCCGCGCAATGAGGCTCTTGCGACCTCGTGGCCAAGCGGCTTGAACTTTTTGAATCCTACCTTGCCCTTGCTGTCTCTGGTTATCTCTATGCCGTGACGCGATGAGTCATGTGTCCACTGCCCGCCTTTCCCCTGCGTTACTGGCGCATATCTATTCGCGCCAACCTTCATGAAGTGCTTACCGCCTATAGTCGCGACTTGCCCATGCTGGTACGTCTTACGCTGCGCCGCTGGTGCTTCAGGCTTTGCCCCAGCTTTTTTTGGCGTATCATGAACCTGCTCCCATGTATTATCTGGCCTTTTGCGCCATTTTGTTCCGTCAGCGTGAACGGATATTTGACCGGGGGTGTGTTTGAACCATCCAGTAGAACCGGATAGTGGCTTCATTTGCGGCATTAGCTGGGTACGACCTCCGTGATTTTTGTGATGTCCAGATCGAGCTTTTTCTTTGCTTGCTTTTGCCTCAAAAGAAAACGCTCACCAGTTAACCGGGTCATCTCAGAATGAAATTTTTTCAACCCGTCTTGTGTCATATAGTCAATCGGTATTTTAATCGTAACGTGTTCTTTGCCGTATTCCGGGGGGAGCCAGTTTGGCACAATCCTATCTGAAAACGCCTCTGCCGCCACTCTTTTGATCTTTTCATCCAGCTCCTTGACTTGCTTTTCAAGGATCAGGTACTCGATGTCTACGCCACCGGCTTTCATGCTTCCTGAAATGATTTCTTCAGTAGCTTGTAATCATCTTTTGCCTGCTGCGTATAAGACCTCATTGCCCCATGGCCTTTCTGGTACAGCTCTTTGATACGCTGTATCTTGCTGTGCGCGTCTGCAATACTGGCCTTAGAGGCATCGTGCCGCGCTACATAGTCGCGAACCTTGGCCTGATGTTTATGGATAGCCTCTTGCAGCTTGGGGTACATTGGGTGATCCGGCTTCATGGTTTCTTTATAGTGCTTTAGCTTTTTTGCCTGCTCGTTTAACGGCCCCATTTCTGCCTTGATTTTTTCATGGTTGGCGACAGCTTCCTGATGTTTCCCGCGATATATCTGAAACGCCTGCTTTAACTGATCGGCGCGTTTCTTGTATAGCGATGTCCGCTTCCTTGCCGCCTTGATACGCCCGAGTAGCTTTTTGCGTACCTTAGCTTTGCGCTCTTTTCGAGCACCCTCTACTGTGCCACGCTTCTTGGTGACTATTTCTGCGCGTTGCTCCCGGTGCTTTTGCTCAACCTGCTTTTTGGCAGATAGCAGATTTTTAACGTGCTCCCCAGCGTGTTGCATGAGCTGGTGCATATCCCTATCGTGCAACTCGCCTTTTTGATGCGCGTCGTCCATCTTCATAATGGCTCGCGAGACGTGCTCAGGGTTTGTTGCTTGAGATATTTGATGGTGAAACAAACTCCCTGCTTCAGTATGATACACGCGGTTGCCGGTTTTTGATATGTGGTAATGACCGCCTTGTGGGCCTACCTGCACAATCGCTTTCATCATGTCGCGGCCTTTGTACCACGACACCATACTGCGCATAAAGCTACGGAGCGATTTTTCCATCTGCTTCTTAAACGAGTCGAGGTTCATTGGTATAAACGGACGCTCGACCGAATCCCAAATATCGCCAACTTGGTCATGACCTTCCATGCCGGGGAGTACGGCTTCATGCTTATCTGGTATTTTCAATGCCTCAACGTCACCTGAGACTGCGGCCCCGAGGGTCTTGCACTTGTTTATCATGGTCGCGACGTTTTTGTCGTCTGACGCTGTGTCGGTTACGTGCATATTGATATACGTGCGCGACTTCGTTGTAAGGCGATTTGTACGCCCAAGCATCTGCAGAAACTCATTCGCTGAATATGGCGACGTAGCAATATGCACCGAACGAGGCGCATTACCTGTTATGTCATCGAGGTTGATACCCGTCCCCCCTGACTTTGGAGTTGTCAGGAATACGTGGGTCTGGCCGGCCTGAAAACTCTTCTGATGTTGCCGACGCTGGCTACCCGATATGCTGCCATGAAATTCACCGATTTTTATGTGCGCAAGGTCTGGGTGCTGCTTCAACTTTTCTTCAAACGCTTTTTTGGCAAGTTCAATACTGCTATCGTACTCGATCCGAGACTCCTTGTGGAGCTTCATCTTTTGACCTTTGGTGCCTACGTTGTCAAAAAACAGAACCGCCTGATGCCCTTTTTTCAGGTCTGCGATAGCCTTATCGACCATGTGGTCTATCTTGAAATGTTCGTTCAGGCGGCGCATTGCCAGAACCCTCTGGCCGGCTATGTTCATAGCTGCTGGCCCATAGCCTGCCTCTGCCTGCTTGTCGTCCCAGAATGATTCTGCCTCGTTATACAGAACTTGATGCTTCTCTGCCATTGGCACAAGATGGGCCTTCAAATCCATGTTACGAAGTGATACTTCGCGCTTAATCATCTTGCCCGATTTGGTAAGATTCATAAACACGTTGCCCAAAGCGTTCATGCGGGCTTCCAGTGGCATTGTGGTTGCCATATTGCCGCTCTTGTCCGGCGAGTACCCGCAATAACGCAGTACCTTGTCGTAATCAAGGTTGAAAGCGTTGCAGATGTAATGAACGTGCTCTGGCTTGTCCATCGGGGTGGCAGTGAATAACCCTACGCGCTTGCTTACATCCATCATCGCCAAACCGTTTCGAGACTGATTCGAGTCGAGATTCTTTAGCTCGTGAGCTTCGTCGAATATCACTGCTGATGTAGTTTTTGCATCGGCTACGTGATGATCTTCTGGTGACTTGCCAGTCATTCTGGCTTGTAGCTTTGCCGCCTTCCCAGACCACACAAAGCTGGTATTCTTGGCTTTGCCGTGTGAGTAATCGTAAAAGTCCTTGAGCATTTGCCCTGTAGCGGCGGCGTTATCCTTGCGGTAGTTTTCTACAAACTTCTTTGCATACTTGGTATGCTTTATCATCTTGTAAGCGTCTTCTGGGCTTAACTGCTCTGCTCCTGTGGCTTTGATAAATTCGTCGGCAGTCTTGTACTTCCATGCGTGTTTTGCCAATTCGCCAAGTCTCTCATCGGCGACTGATACTCGACGTGCCATCTTGGAAAGCGTAGCATACGTGCAGATATTTACTGCCCCGCGCTTCATTTCATCAGGATGCTTGACGTAGTTTATCGAAAGGCCCATAGCCTTAGCGTCGTCAGTGAAATTGTTTTTTATGATACTTTCGTTCTTTGTGACAACCAGAGTTGGCTCGTTTTCTTTTGCCGCGTAATGCGCAGCAAGGGCTATGATTTGCCGTGTCTTGCCTGCGCCAGTCCCGTCTGCATTGAAGAACCCTTTTTCACCGGATTCGTAATTCTCGATAGCAAGGTTTACACCATCTGCCTGATGGGCGTCCAGAGCCTTCGCAATGTTTTTTTCGAGATAATTTTGTTTTGGCTTTTGCGCTAATTCCGGGCGCGAGACGAGGATTTCTTTGCCCCGCGAGCGATAGACGCCTGCAGATACCTCTCCACTGTCAGTTCCGGTATTTCCTTGAACACTTCCGGCTCCTTCTCCCCCAGCACCCTTTCCCTTGTTAGTAGTTTCGTGAATAGCTTGGTGCTCTTGGAGTTTTTGCTTGTATGTTTCATGTTCTTCTCCCTTCTTTTTGCCTGTCTTGATAACCGGCGACTTTGGCTTCTTGGGCTTCTTCTTTGGCTTTGCTCCTTTGATCGAATCTTTGTGAGTCTCGTGGGCTTCGTTTACGTGCTCTTGGATTGCCTCGTCATGCTTCTTGCCTTTCTTGCGCCCCTTCTTGACCTTAACGATCTTGCCGTTTTTCTTTGTGACCCATGCGCCGGATTTTTGCTGCCATACTTGGCCTTCTTGGTATCGTGCCTTTCCCTTGAGTAAATCTGCGACTGCTTCAGTCAGGGACTTCCGTGAGCGTTCTGTTTTCCCGCCCATCTTTTTGTAGATCGAGACAACCACGGCGTAGTTGCCTTCATGTCCACTTTTCTTCGCTGCAGCCTTAGCCTTTTCCCATATCTGCTCGTCGCTTACCCATGCTGGCATATTACTTCAGAACCTCGCGTATGTGAGTCAGTGCTCGTGAAACGACAGTTGGGTCGCCTTCTTTGAGTGCGCTGTCAAGGAGCTTCCAGTTTAGCTTATCTGTGTACTTCCTACGGTTTTCCGGGTTCCGCGTCACTTTATCCAGCTCCAACTGAAGGGCGTGGAAGTTTGATTCTTTCTTTGCTTTTTTAGTTTTGGTTGTTTTTTTTGTCTTAGTCTTCATGGCTTTACTGTTCTTTTCTTTCCCCACAGACTTGCTCTTAACCTTTACTGGCTGGCTATCGCTACCAGTGGTATGCTTTGCAAGATATTGAGCAATTGCGGTTTTTGTTCCCTTGTCCGTATCTGGCAATTTGACACCTGTGATATGGTGGAACATCTCCTTCCACATTTTATTCCTGTGGTGCAGTAATGATTCAAGTGTCTTTTGATCTTTAGAGTCAACAAGACCTTTTATTCTGTCGTAATGCCTGCGATTATCCTTTAGATGCTCTGATTTTTTTCCCGCTACCCAATCATCAATCTTGTCATGCGGCACACCTATATTAAGATGACCGGCCAATTTAATATAGGTGTGCCGCACCTTTTGCTTTGTTTCTCCATAGCCAAAGTGATCCTTGGCGTCATATTTGTGGAAAAACGCATCAGCCGGGTGTTCTGATTTGGAAGGGGCGGGGCTTGATTTGATCCGCTTTTTTGACTTTGGTTTAGGAGCTTCCGAGCCTTGCTTCACCCATCTATTCACCATTTTCCCTGATTTGGTTTGCACTTTTTTCAGCACCATGCCTGCTTCGCCCTTGCGCTTTTTTGCCTTTAGCAATGACACTGAAATCGACTTAGAGAGGTCGCCATCTTTAGATGCGCCCTTGCTCGCTGTTTCTATGTGCGCCTTTGCCCGCTCGTCATGCAGCTTGTACTGCTTCATGTTGTCTTTATCACCCCATTTTTTATACAAACGCCAATGCGCGTCACGCGCTGCATGGTGCATAGCGGCGAGTCGCCTGTGAACAAGTGGGCTTTTGCTACCTGCGCTTTGCTTACTTGCTGCATGAGCGAATCTGCTCATTTTTGACGTATTCTCGTCGTGATCCAAGTCGTAACCACGGTCAAGATCATCATGGATTTTATCCGCTAATTTCTCAACCTTCGCCTTCATGCGCTTTGATAGGCTTGCATGATACTGTTCTTTACTCTGGTTTTTTTTGATTTGTGAGCTACTTGAACCTTGGCGAGAGCCGGCCTTTGCTTTGTGGTGTTCAGAGATCAGCGAGTAAATATGCTTCGCTTTTACCGTCTTTGCGCGGCCTTTCATGTGCTCTGCGGCGCGGTGCAGAACGTCATGCGCCGACGCAACAACCTTGCGGACGTTCTCGTCCTTGTGATTGTTGTACTGAGCCAAGAATGCCCGAGCGCGGTTGTATGAACCGATCTTGCCGTCGCGCAAGCCGATCATGGCGTGTTTTGCCGCAGTCTTTATGTTTTGTACCGTCTGGTGGTGCTGCTTCCCGCCTTGCTGGCCTGTGTACTGCTTATGACCATGCTTATCAAGATAATACTGCCCGCCGCGCTCCCCGCGAATCACCGCATGACTGGTTGGTGCCGGTAGCTGTTTTTTTGGCTCTGGTAGCTGCTTTGGTGCCGGCTGATTGGCGGATTGTTTTTTTTTCATGTATGGATAAAGGTCTTCAAGAGAAGCCTTCTCCATTTTGCGCAGCTTCTTGTAGTACAAGATGTCCTCTGTAAGGTGGTCTTTAGCGATCTCTTTGGCTAAGGCTTTATCGTTGGTGTGCTCCATTTCCACCGTGATACCAATAGCCAGCCATTTTGGGTCAAAGTCTGAGTCGGGGCGACCGTCGCCTTTGCCGCCTTTTAGTTTTTCTTTTTTCACGGTAGTTATTTTGGGAAATAATACGCCAGTATATTTTTACCGTTTCTCATGTGATACACATAAGCCCCCGCTGCGTCTAAGTATTCACCTGTTTCTTTCGCATTCTTTGGGTATCGCGCACCTATTTTTAGTGCAAGTTGTTTTAACTCTTTGTCGTCATGATGCTCGTGCAAATGCTTTATCTTAATATCTAAGGGGATGTCTGCGCTTAATAGCTGGGCAAATTTTTTCAACCCAGCTTTGGCTGACGGCTTTTTGGGATCAATGTTGTAGCCGTATGATTCCACTTCGTAACCACCATTTTCATCAATAGCCTTTTGGCGCATACGCGCTATTTCCGCATCTAAATACTTACCATACTCATCGGTAGTAGACCGCCCTTTCGCTGGTCTAACCTTTGGTTTTACCTGCGACGCTAACTCGGTAATTCTTTTTGAAATAGCACTCTCTGGTTTTTTTGCCTTAGCGGCATTTTCTGCCTTTAGATGGTTCTCCGCCATGGCGCGAGACTCTATCGCGCCTTCTTTTTTTACATCATCCAATGTCATGTGGCTTGGTACATATATTTTGAATGGGCCATCCTGAACATAAGCCCCAAGATTTTCTCCTTTCTTTCCTGTTGGCTTTGCTGGCTTGGCTAAATGTGCTGCTGACCCGCCTGATGATTTAGGCCGCGCTACTGTAACAGGCTCTTGCTTCCCTGTCTGTTTTGGCTTTGGCTTCACATCGTTGACCTTTGAGCCTGCGCGTTGCTTTGTACCTTTGACTCTGGGGTTGGTGTTTTTTACCCACTTTGTCGTTGTGTGGCCCTTCTTGGTGCGATGCTTTTCTGCGTGGAGTCCGGCCTTGCCTTTGATTTTACCCTTTGTCTGCTTTTGAAATTCCGACTCATGTTTCAGACCATGCGTCATCCGGCTGTAATCACTGTGCTTTGCGTATCCTTGTTTCTTTCCCTTGCTATAATCGAAGTGGTAAGTATTTTTCTTGTGGATTCGCATAGCGACCTTGCCAGCGTTGTTGTAATACTTTCCTGTTTTCACTTCTGAACCCATTGCTTTTAACAGGTTCTTCTCGCTGCTGATCTTGAGTAACAGTTTCATTTTTTATCCCTCTTGTCTTTTGTGTTGGTTTTTGCTGGCACGTATCCTTGCATAAATTTGACGAGCTGGTTTTCGCTCAGATCGTCGATATGTGAGTGCTGATTTAGGTACGGTGATGTGTTCGTAACTCGATATGGATATTCCTTGTCCCCAGATTCGGTTACTGTGATCTCTTCACCTACATGACGCATTTTTGGGTGTATAAACCTACCCAGCAGTTCACTTTTCAATGGGCCGGTGTGCTGAGTTGGTACGTCATCAGGGAAGTTTTCACGAAGGTGCTGTTCAACCTTTGACGGCTTCACTTTTTTTGGCTTCTTATCTTTTACGACTCCGCGCTTAGGGGCCGGCTTTAGATTAGCCGGCTTTTTCTTTTTCTTTGGGGTGGTTGGCTTGCCTATTGCTTTTGCCTTTGACTTTTTCTTTAGTGTGGGATTTGCCTTTACCCACACTGTAACCATCTTGCCCTTCTTGTTGAGCTTTTTGACTTTTTTCAAGGGAGACTTGCTGCCTTTTCTGGCTTTCAATAAAAGCAAAATCTTCACCGTGTCTCCTATGCCGAAAGCGCGTTGCTTGTAATCATGGCGTCGGCATCTTGCGCCACTTTAGCTCTTGCGGTCAGATTCCCGAGGTCTGCCATGGCCAGCATTCTCTCTGGCCTGCGACGCGCCCTGAAAACTTCTTTTGCCGTCTTCTTGGTCACGCCTGCATCTTTGATCTTTGCTCTGTTTGACTGGAACACTATCCTGTCAAACAGTTTACTCTCATGCTCGCCTTGCAGTTTTTCGAGGATGTCGTTTGATATTTCCATGCCCGGTATGTTTTCAACGTCGAAATAATGCACATTGCCTCTTGTGACTGTACTGAACGACGTTCCATGCGGAACCCCGAGTCTGTCAGCGATTTCCTTAGAGGTGTTTGCGTCCTTTACGGCCCCCGGTCGCATAACTCGCGATTCGCGCTGGTACAATACCTTGGGGTTGTAGTTATCTCTATCTAAGTGGAATATAGCATGGGCGTGAGCTTGCAGGTTGTGGCCGGCGTTGTATCCGTCTGTTGCGCTTATGCTCCCAAACCGCAACCCTGCAGATACCGATTTTGGCATTGATTTGTCGGATTTGATCTCTTGCAGCAGGTCATCCATAGCCTGAGCCATACTGCGCACCTTGCCATTTTTGCCATGACCCATCATGTACTCTTTCACCGGAACCGACTTTATCACCTTCCCCTGATGCCATACTGTGATTTTGCTGTTGTGCTTTATGGCTTCTTTCGTGCCGGGGTCTATAGACGATTCGCCTTTGCCGCTACTTGTACCGCTTGGTGCTGTGAAGCAGATTGATAAGTGGTTCGGGCCAAGCTCCTGCGAAAATCTCTTGGCGGACTTTATGGCCAGTTCTGGGTCATTTGCAAAAGCCAGCGCAACTCGGCCATTTGACTTGTGAATTTTTAACTGCCTCGACGCCTCTTCCAATTTCGGGTTCTTCCCTTTCAGCTCTGGGACGTAATTCTCTGGCTTTGACAGAAAACTCTTCAGTGTTCTCATCTGGGTCGCTACGCCTATTCCGCCCTTCTCGTTTGTCAGCTCATCCACTGCCGCTTCAAAATCTCTTACGTCAATGTCTGTGCTCATCTTGGAAAATAAGTGGAATTTGTCGTTGAGAGTTTTCAGAATCGGCTGCGCCAGTTTGTTGTAATGCTTCTTTACAGCATCCGGTATGGCCACCGAATGAAACGACCGCTCGCCGTTTTCCTCGCCACGCGCACCGGGGAAACGATAGCCGGTCTTGCCATCGTGCATAACCATGGTCGGCTCATCTGTCTTATGGTAATAGATGATATTGTCACGCACAAACTCACGGATATTCGCTTCAAACTGCTCTTTGGGTAGCTTCGCGCTTCCTTTACCCTCAAACATACTATTGAAGGATTTACGTGCTGCATCCCGATCTTCTTTGGTATGGTAGTTCCTGACAATGTTCAGGTAGTCGATAACCTCTTTTGGTTTCTTGGTCATTACCGACTCACTGGATATAATCTTGATCGGATGATCCAAGTTTGCCATGACCTGATGCTGCTTACTGGATGTGTTCTTCATCCAGTCTTGTGGCTCGTCGCAAACTATCGAGGCGTATTTTTTCAGTTCTGCTGTATCGCCATCTCCCTCTGCGTAACGACTTGCGAATTTGCTTTGCGGATATATGACAAACAGTTTATTGCTGTATGACCCATCTGGGTTTTCCTTAAATTCGCCGGCCACTTTTGGATCGCAGAATGTTCTGATCTCATTCATGTACGTTGGGAAGTTTGTGTTAATCGTCACCACGCACATCTTGCCGTTATTCTTGTGCTTATACGCTCCCATCTCTGTCATTTTCATGTGGAACGCGATAGCGAGAAGAGTCTTCCCAAGCCCTGTATCCAAGCCGACTATCGACCCCTTGGGGCTTTCGCCTGTTGCGTTTGCCAGCATTGTCCGCAATGCCTGTATCTGAGTGTAGCGAAGCTGAAACTTCTTGCCGCCAACATCTTTCACCATTCCTTTGATGTCATAACCGCGAAGACCATCATACTCTTTGCTGGACAGTGATTTGATTGCTTCGCCTGCTGCCTTGATGCGTGTTTCGTCTTCCGCCATGTATCCGCGCAGCAATGCTGCAGAGCGGGCCTTTACCGACTCTTCTATTGCTTCTGACACCTTTTTATCCATAGAGAACGACCCCAGCACCTTAGTAAGTGCCATAACCTGATGCAGCGGGCAAGTGAATATGTGGCCACCTGCAGCCTCGCGCTTTATGCCGGCTTCCTTTAACAATCGAATAGTCTCTGTATCCCCATGAGGAACGTATATACGGGCTTTGCCGCCCTGTTTCTTCATGTAGACCTCATGGAATACGTTTACCATGCGTCTGCCGTTCTTCTTGGTTACACGGCGCATGGCCCGGCCTGTAGCCGGGTCTACAACGTATCCTGCACTACCGCGAAGCCGCTGCTTTGCCGTCACCATGTCGTCAAGATAGTAGCCTTTGAACGCCCCTTCGCAGATCATCGGGCCTTGTGGGCTATCAACAACTTTGAACGACCGAACCGTCGCCAGCTTCTCGCCGACTTTTTGGTCTTCTACCTTGACCACTCTCGGCTCATTCTGCTCAAGCAATTTGTGGATATGGTCGTCTGGTGCGCGGTCGAATATCTCTTCCAGCGATCCTACAGACTTTCTGCGGCCTTTGATTACCCTCTTCAGATTGGCAAGGTTTACAGGGCGTATTTTACCGCCCTCTTTGTCATGGACAAGGTAGGCTATCCCCTTCTTCTCATTCACCATTATACCACGACCTGCTTTCATGCCGTACATATATGTCATCTCTGCGTCTGGATCGAGCTTTTTGACGCGAGCCATGTACGCCTCGTTAGCTTTGCGGCGGCGATTCTTTTCAAATTCCTTAGAGGCGTCTATGAGCTTATTTGCAGGGTGGTCTGCGTCCTCTGGCTTAACGTAAACCTTGCGTTGCTTGCCGGCCATCGGGCCGGTTTTAATTGTGATGATTTTCTCAATCAGCTTCGACTTGTCTCGTTTTTTGCCCTTGAGCTTAGATGGCTGCCCTCTTCTGGCTTTCAGTAGAGCTGTGATGATATTCATTCTATCCCCTCTTTTTACCTGTCACGTAAACACCATTATGTTTCGCAGCATTGGCATGAATCTTCTTTTTCATTTGTGCAATTTTTTCTAATGCAGCGGCCTTCGCTTGTTCTAAGGTTTTCAAATTTGCAAATGGCGGTTTGAAACCTGCTCCAAATGATCTCCCGCCACGAAGCTGAAGCCCATATACTTGATAATTTTCGCTTTCATTGGTTGGATGATGTATTGAAACAAAATAACCCATCCTTCTACCTTTTTCGTCTCTAACCTCAAACGATTGTTCGTGCTTTGACACTTGATATGGCACCTGATCGAATACATTTTTATCTGGGTTTTTTACAAAGCGATACCTCTCTTCTGTTGTCCATGGATTGCTACCGTCTTTGTCGTTTGCAATCTTGGCCTTAACCTCTTCCATTTTTTCAGTGAGTGGGTTTTTCTGTTCGCCTGTGTTGATTGAATTTTTTGATGTTTTAGAATTGGATTGCTGGTGTCCCTGTGAGGCATTGTTTTTAGACAAAAATTCATCAATAGCTGCTACAGCATCTGATAATTTATCCCCCCTTGGAATAAACTCTTTTGTATTTACCTCGAAATACGTATGGCCAACAATCGACATTCGCGGCCCCATCCCGTGCGTCCTTTTTTTTCTTATTTTGAATCCTCTGTAGACGTAATGCTTGTTTACACCCTCTCCTACTAATTTTGGTTTTTCTTTTTTGTCCGTGGTCTTGCTATAGCTTTTGACTTTCTTTACCTTTTTCTCCTTGCCTACCGGAACAATTTTCCCGTTACGCTTGGTCATTTTGCGCCTTTTGGCGTAACCCAGATTTCACCTTCGCGCCTGCGCTTCCCGCCTTTCAATAATGCAATCACCAGTGGCATACCCACCTCCCTAAATCAAAACGTAGTCATCGTTACAATGCGGATGTGTCGGGCAGCAAACCCACCAATCGCGGTACTTGCGGTCGTCATTCGATTTACCGGGCCACACTGCGATCTCTGCCTTCTCGTCGTTTACAACCAAGTCCTCTCCGCCGTAATATGGTGAGTTTTGGAAGTCCTCTATGCTTCTGAAGACGCGCAGCGGCGTACCCTGCCATTCGCGACACTTGGGGCATTGCTTGCCCTTGTCTCGAACGCGCCAAAACTTTGCGTATGTGGGAAGGCCACCCGCGCTCCATCGTGTAAGCCGGCCCGCCTGAAATGCCCTTTGCATCTGGTCAAACGCAAGCCTATCCCAATCCCTGTTCAAATGCGCAACGGTGTACTGACGCATCTCTTCTGCTGACAGCATATCGGAGAGCTTATTCTGATGGCCTTCTACGTCAGTCCACTCTTCAGGGAATATCAGGCGTGTCTTCAGCCGGGAAATGTCCTCTCCACGCGCCAGTGTGTACGCGACCTGATCCCGAAACATCTGCATGATTGTCTCGTATGCCTTGCCGGCGCGGTTCCCGTTCTCGTCGTATATCGCTATCGAGCTGGCTGCATGGTCTTTAGCCCAATCTGCCGCAAAAGCATACTCCTCACTGATGCCATCTGCCTTAATCCGCTTTATGAACTTGTTGTTGCCGGCCCAATCTTCAAGGTCGCCGAAATTCATGTCCGCAGCCTTTTTATCAGACACTTTCATCTCTGACATATCGCCGGTAATCATCCCTGCACGGTACGCTTTGGCTACGCCGTCGATAACTGCCGGCGTGGCAATGTCATGCAGGTAGTAGAATACCACGTCGTCGATCTTGTCGAAGTCTAACGGTGAAAATCCGCCGTATCCCGCCCGCAACTGAAGGGATACATCGCCGGATGGGTCTGGTGGGTCGCCTTCATATTTCAGCAATGCCGGCGACGAAGCCTTGATTTTCTTCGGGTTCAGTGCTTTGATTAAGTCAATGTCCGCATCGAGAAACTTCTGCAGGTCAATCTCATGTGATTTTTGTATGGTGTCGGCTATACCGTTGGTTATATGGTTCACGATCTTGATGTTCGCAACCTTCACATAGCGAGAAACGAGTGTGCGGATTTCATTAACCGCTTTCCACGAGCTTTCTACGCCGCTGACGCCGGCCCGAACGAACTTTTCCTGAACCAAAGCCCGCGCTCGTGGAGTTTCAAAGATCAGCTTCATATTTCGATGATAAATTTGCGGCTTTTACTCAGCTCCTTCGGTGCCTCTTTTGCCTGAAGCTCTATATGCCCCTCGTCGCCACCTTCTTCGTCTCCGCCTTCCTCGTAATCCGGCAGCTCGCTTTCGTCGAAACCTTCGCCACCCTCTTCATCGCCGCCTTCTTCTGGCTGCTCCCCGCCGCCCGGTGGTGCTCCCTCGCCGCCTTCGCCGCCCTGCATTGCCTGTTGCTGCTGCATCTGTTTTTCTTGCGCCTTCTGCATCAGAATGTTCTGCAGAACAGACATTGCCGTTGGGCTTGTTGGCAATGCGCCAATCAGCTTTATCTGACTCAGGATTTCTTCGTCGTCAATGCCCATCTCTTTCGCTTGCTTCCAGAGAGGTTCTTCATCGCGCAATGCGCGAAGCTGGTCTGTAGAGTACAGAGTGCTTTGCTGCTGTTGGATGTTCTGCAGCTCTACGGTCTTGTCTACGATTTCAAGGCCGGTGTGAGAGACTTCAAGGTCTTTGTACTTCTTGGTTCTCTCAAGAATCTCGGTAAGGTGTCTGGCCTTAAACTCAAGAATGTCCACTACGCCACGCTCGCGTGAGCGGTCGCTCTGTGCTGCCTGCCCGCCGCTGTTGTTTATCAGGCCGGCTGACTCATTGAAACGGAGGCCAAGCTCTGCAGGGTCTACACCCTGAACCGCAAGATACAAGGAAAAAAGCATATTCATGTACCCGGAAAACTCCATGTCTCTGTTCGATTGCTGTATCGGGTTCCATCGCAGGTCTTGTACGCCAGCAAAAAACGGGCTACGCCATGCTGAGTCTGCACCGTTGAAAAGCGCAGCAAATCTCTCTTCCAAGTCATTGAGAACCTGCTGATCCACTTCCTCTGCCGTTGAGAAGAACCCCTTTGGCGTTCTGTTGGTAGTGAAATTGCCGCTATTGTACTTCAGGGCATTGATCGTGGACATGATTTCTTTGAACGATTCTTCAATCGCAGTCCACCCAAAGTATTGGTGGTCGATCTCGCTGGTCTTATACATCCAGTCTACGATCAGCTCGCCGTGGTGGAATTTCTCCACTACCTGCCCGTTGATCTCTTGGACGTATTCGATGCTTCGATCCCCGTCAAAGCCGTCATACGGGTTTACAGGGATAATCGTTGCCCCGTCGATAGAGGCAAAATCCACAATCTCGCCAGTGCGGTCGAATCGCAGTGATGTCGCAATGCGGTCGATGGTCAGCAGGTCGCGAACCATCTTGTCTGACATCTGCGGCAGCTTGTCCTTGCGCATGGTTGCGCCCTCAAAGTCTCTGCGCCCTGTCTGAAACAACCACTGCTCGCACTCATCAATCAGCTTCTGCTCGACTTTGGTGGGTGCTCTGCGTAGATCGCGTATCTTCACCTTGAAGCCGGGCTTATCTTTCGCCTCTGACCGAAAGCTGAACTTGCGAATCTGTGACGCCCTGAGCCGCATCACCATGCCGTGAAGGATGAAATTGCGGGCGATTTTTCTGAGTATCGGGTACGGGATTCCCTCTGTCTTCTGGATCATCCCCCGAGAGCCGCGACCAATTTTGAACCGCGTGGGGTTTTCTACGAACGCCTTTACCCCATTCCCCTTCACATGGGAATTGGACATCGCCATTTTGGCGTTTTCTGCGCCGGGCCGGTTTTCCGGTAGCACCGGCATCCCAAAATCGTTCAGCTTGATTTCGTTGATCTGATTCTTTGTCTGCTTAGGAGTATTTGATCTCCGGCGAGAATCCAAGTCTTTATTGCCTGTTTCTGCCTGCTTTTTGCTCGCACGGGCCATATTCTGCGTTCCTCCGCTTCACACACTCTGGCAAGTCGTTTATGACCCGCTCATTGCAATCGTCTTTTTAGCCTTTGTCCGTGGGTTGTGAACCTTGATTTTCTCGTAACCTATCCGGGCGTATGTAAACGCATGAGCAAAGTGGTCTGGGCCAATATGCTGAACCACATGGTAGACCTTGCCGTTATCTTCATCCATGTAGTACGTTGACGCCAGCGCATGAATGTGCTCAACGAAATACTGGGTCGCCCGCGTCTCTTCTACTGGGATCGCAAACCGCTTGTTGCGGAACGTCTCCATGGTTTCCATCAGCTCGACGGTTCTCGGGATTGTCACAACGCCCCTGTTTTCTTGCCATGTGATGCCTACGGATGTTTTGGACACCTTCTCAGCCTTCGAGGCGTTCACGTCATAAAAAGCACCCCAGCACCGATCCCCATACGTGTCGCGCAGCTTCGCATTGTCCCTGATCCCGATGCCGTTTGCGTCGTTGACGATAATGTCTGCGTCGAATACGTCTATCACCTTCTTGGCAAGCTCTACGTGCTGGTCTGCGCTGGCCTTGAACCCATGCTTTACGAGGGTGTCGTTCGCTATCCGCATGACAAACATGACTCGTGGCATATCCTCGTCCATGCCCACTCCGTCGCCGACCGCAACAAGCCATGATTCTGACTCGCCCCAGTCGATACCGATTGACAGATGCTTCATGTCGTCTGACCGGCGCATGATATTGCGGAATGCCATATCCTGACACGCCCTGATCTCTTCTTTCGAGACTCTGGTTGAGTCGCCGGCATACTGGATGCCAACAACCTCATTGTAAAACTGATGAACGAACCGCATACGCAGGTATTTGCGGTTTATCTCTTTGCCGGTCTTCCATGCCAGCATCATGCCTGTAATCAGGTAGCTGGCTATATCCTTGCGCATGGGGAACTTGGCTATCCAGCGTGATGTTTCCTCATAAACCGCGCTGGTTTTGTCCATGTACGCGCCGCAGTACCGGCACCCTATGTACGTTTGCTCCAATGCACGATCCTCTTCGTCCTGATTCGCGAATTTACCGCGCTCCACAAAGTTGATGATATTGTCGGGGAACAAGAGTGTCTGCTCACGACCGCACGTCTGGCAAGTGCAGTACCAATTAAACTGCGACCCCAGCAGGTATTCCGAGTGTATCCCCATGTTTGGCAGGGTGGGCGTCGATATGTATATCTTGAGGCCACCATACTTCGCGTGTGAGGTTGATTCTGAATATACGTCCTTGATCTTTGGGTTGTGCGTGTTAAACTCGTCAAAGACAAGATGCTCTGCCGATGGCCCGCGACCGCCGTGCTCGTTGTATGCGCCATCCACCGTGTAAAACGATGTGCTGGTAAATTTCTTCTCTGTCAGGTTATACGGCTTATCCAGCATCCGCTTTATATTCGGGCTGGTGTCGATTGCGACTGTGATTTTCTCTTTGGCTATCTGGTTCGCTACGCCGGCAGTGGGGAATAAGTGGCGGACGTTGTAGTAGTCTTTGGTGATACACTTAAACAGTGCATAATTGACCTCTGTCTCTGAAAACTCTGACTGGCGGCACTTCATCGCCACCTTCACACGCGCCGGATCATTCAGGTATTGCCTGAAGTACGGCCTTGGTGCTCTCTTCAGGTAGAAGAGTCCGTTCTCAACGTAGAAATCAAGATGCTGTTTGTCGATCTCTGACAAATCGACCGATATTTTTGCGTGTTCCCATGACCACGCCTCACCGAGAATCACCCGGTTCTTTTCGATCCACTCCCATGCGTCGCCTTTCTCATAGCGAAACTCGATCTCGCTATGAGCCTGCTTTACCGCATCGGATATGACACCCCTAAAGGTAGGGAGTATCCCGACCAAATCAATACCTCATTGATGCGATTGATTTTTTGCTGATCTTGGTTACGACGCCCTTTTTTCCACCGGGCCGGCTGGATATGTGCTGAGACAATGCGCGACTCGCTGATGCTGCGCCTTTGCGGTGCTTCACCCCTGCGTTTATGTGGCTCATGTATTTTGCGTGACTTGCGTGGCTTGGGTCACTCGCACCCTTTGTCTTGAGGCGTTCTGCCTGCTTCTGATGGAATATGGTTTTTTGGGTATGTGTGCGCAGCGTTTGCTTTATTGCATTCTTCTGAGTGCCATACGACGCTGAAGACGATGGCTTCACCTTTGTCCCGACTGCAGCCTTCTTTGCGGCCTGCTTCGGTGCCTTGGGAGCCGCTGATTGCTTCGGTGCCTTGGGAGACTTTGGTGTCTTCTTGCTGAATTTGCCGCTACTGCTCACCGGGAAGCTGTTTTTCAGCGGGAAGCCTTGTGGCTTAACCTTTGCTTTTGACGATGCTGGTGCGCGACCCGGACGCTTGGGTACGGTTGACTCCCTTGAGACTGAGAATGCCGATCCGCGAGCCTTTGCGCGTGACCCGAGAGCTTTGGGTGTCTTTGGAGCCTTGGGGGTTTTTGGCGTCTTACCGATCTTGCTGGCTACCTTGTTGAGCTTTTTCTGCGCAGTAGCTTTTGGCTTCTTTGGTGCCGCGCTTGCCGGCGCGGATTTTGGCTTTGCATAAGGGCTTGGGCCGACGCCAAGCATTCGCTTGGTTGACTGGCCTTTATAGCCACCCTTCAGCAATTCCAGTGTGATGCCTATTTCTCGCTGCAGACTCATGATATACCCCTCTACTTTTGCTGGTTCGACAACTGCTCTGTTGTAAGCGGTTTCACCTTTTTCTTGGATTCGATATTGCGACCAAATTCGCCGCGACTACCATCATTGATAGCCGCAGCGAGACGCTTTTTCCCTTTCTTACCTATTCGCAGAGCGTAGCGAATTTTCACGAGGATGGTTTAGTCTTCTTCTTCTGTCTCGTCAAGGCGTAATTGCTTCCCGCCTTGCTGGAATATCCCCTCGCGGTTTACGGTCACTGGCACATCCACGCCTGAGTAGCTTTGGCCCTGCTTCATGCCGACTTTGAGCTTTGGCCTGATCCGCCACTGTCCCTTTTCCTTGTCCTTGTAGAACACCATTTTGATGTCGATTTCGTGCATCGCATCGTCGTTGGCCAGCATGGCATGGTGTAATTGCTCCATACCGGCCTCGAACATACGCTTCACCTGACCGTGGCCGATGTTCTGGATTGTCACGACTTTTTCTTGTGCTGAATCTCCCATAGTTTCTCCTTGATTTTATCTTACGCCTTGCCCGAGCAGGATTCCAAATCCTACCGACCCGACTATGATTGCCGTGTACTTCAGGGCTTTCATGAACGACCCTTCGGTGTCCTGCCCTGTGAATGTTATGGTCATTGTGCCGTTGCTGTATTCGCAGGATTTGACGACCTTTTCAAACTCCTGATACCACTCAACTTTAACCTTGCCCCGGCTTGCCTTAAAGATAACCCCTTTATCCTTAACTTCGCAGCCATCGACCTTTGACGCGCTACGCAGTACTTCGGCATACTCTGCCGCCTGCTCACTCAATACCGAACAGGCATTAACGAACGTGACATACGCTTCTTTCTTGCCTGCCGGCACCCAATGTGGGGCGTCCGTAATTGGCTGCACCCTCTCCACCGCTGATACGCTCGCGACAAGCGCGAAAAACCATCCGATCCACTTCATATTGCCCCCACAAACTTGATTTCTTGATCCATTGTAACGCGCACGGTTATCGCCTGAGCAGAAATAGCGTGTTTCTCAAAGTGTTCATAATCGACATTGATGAGCCGGCCCGTGTTCAGATCAATAACCCCGACCGTAGCAATGAATGCCCAAATTACCTGCTCTGCCTTTTGGTAACGCCACAGAGTCCCAACTTGTTCAACTTTTCGCATCGAACCACCCTGACAAGTACGATAGCACTTGGCTGGCCATGAACACACCGGCAGTCAATATCGCCATCTCCCTCTCTGGATTATTCCACGCAATGAGCAAGCCTGACACTGCAAAGCACAGCATTGACACCCCCCACACTATTCTCCCACGATTCATACTCTCTCCTTGCCTATCTTTGGCATTGATACAACCTTGAACCGAACGACATCCACAGTCGGGTTGCGGAACCATGAATGCTCCGTCTTGCCATGTATGCTGTCCCATAGATGCGCAAAACAGTCTCGTAAGTCCCAGCAGTTTTTCAAGTCGCGGATGTCCGGCGTTCCCTCTTCCATCGCTCCGATGTTGTCGATATTTTTCAATGGCTCACGCACAACCTCTACGACCTCTAAGTGGATACGCGCCGCCCATTTCGGCATGAATAATGACGGTCGCCATTTTTGGTGTCGCAGGTCATACCTGTCGCCGTCTGTCGCTCGATAGTACACCCGAGCATTCTTTGGCCCGTCTTTTGGCTCTGTATCGTGCAAGCCCCATGTTTCCTTGACCCACAACCTGTCCCCAGCATTGGCATACGGCTTAACGCCACGCGGTATTCGTCTGGTGACAGTTTTCTCGCCGCTCAAAATGGCCAAGACCATTGGAGCTTTCATCAGAATGCCTTTACTTTTCACCGTAGCCAACTATTTACCGTGACTGTCTCAACGCTCATATCGAGCTTCGTATGATCGTACATCCGTAAACGCTCCGCTATTCGCATCATCTGGTTTGGCTTGCCGGCCTTTTCCAGAACAATCATCGCTCCGGCGCAATGCTGTGACCTTTCGGTAGCTATCAGGTCAATACCGCCATTTTCATCTTCATATTCTTCCGTAGTCTCATGGCACGGGAATGATTGATCCTGCAGGTATATCGACCGCATGATTTCTTTCTTTCGCGCCTTGGATAAGGGGAATTTATTGGCTACTACGAATGGACACTTCTTGCACGGCTTGGTCATATCGTACTTCATCTACGACCTACCCCCTTACGAACGTGATGCCTCCCGCCTCAATTCGTGGCACGAGGATAACGATAAACTCATACATGACCCCTGTGGAGCCGTCGAGCATATCCTTCAGCTCTTGAGCCACCGCATCAGAGTGCCGCTCCTCAATATGGATTTCCACCACTGGCGGGTTCTTTGCGTGTATCTCAGCATTCTCGATGCCGCATGACCTGATGGCGTTCATCATGATCGACTTCATGTCCGTCTCACGCTCTGCGAATGCTTTGTGCGCGTTATACCGCGCTTCTTGTTCTGGGGTGCGCCCCTTGATCCCTAAGTTGCTCATTTGATTCTCCTTGTGTTTTTAGTCGCCAAATAGGCTGTTTGATGATACATCGAGGCCAATGGCCTTGCTCATGACATTTGCAATCGCTGCAGTCGCAGATGCTCGCGCCCTCATGTACTCGATAAAGTCGCGTACTTCAGCCTCGTCTCTCGTCACCTTATACCCGCGAGCTGTGGATATAATGTACTTCACACGGTTGCTGAATCGCAGGTAGCTAATCATCTTGCGCAGCTTGCGGTCATTGATGTCGAATTGCTTGCATATCTCAGCGGAGTACAGTGCTTCGCCGTCATGGTGCTGCAATAGCCACGCGCCGATCCTTTCAGCAAGCCTGCGGTCTTCATCGGTGAAGTCACCAAGAACCTTCTCAATCCCTTCTTGCCCTATCTTGCTCATTTTGCAGCCAGCTCCTCTGGGTTATGCTCGCGGCACTCTGACAGCTGGGCCGGGAATGTGTCGATCATCTCGCTGGCCTTGACCATAATCTTCGCATATTGGATCAATGCCGGCGCAACCCTGACGAGTAATTCCAGCTTTTCCATTGTCCAGTTACCTGAGAGCGCGTATTCTGCAGTCTTGATGTCTGCTGTTGCAAGCTGCCTGAGTCGTGATGGTTCAATCATGTCTGCCATAAGGTGACATAATAAAACCGACCGACTCAGACTGTCAAATGCAATTTACTTGTTTTTTGTGCCTTCGCTTTCGAGGTAATTCGCGTCGAGCTTCCTGATGATGTTGAATAGTGGTGCCTGTATCCTGATGATGTTGAATAGTGGTGCCTGTATGAAAACTCCCTCTTCGAGTATCTTGGTCGAGTTCATAGGCCCGAGCATGATATGCGCTGACGGAAGGTCAACCTCAGAGAATGACAACAGCGCAATCTCGGCCATGCGGATACCATCGTACCCTGTTGACTCCAACAAGAAGTCCGACAACGCTGCAAATATGTCAAAGCGAGCCGGGCAAGACGCGCCTTTCAATGGCTTAGATACATAAATGCCGTCATAAAACTGATTTGTTGGCGCATAGCGAAACGCAACGTGATAATAGCGAACGAAATTGTCCCTCACTGGCTTCACTCCTGAGTAATCGGGACGCCGCGCACTGGCCGGCCACCCATAGCACGAAACACCCGCATGATAAACCGAAGCTCTGACGTTGCCACGTAGTTGTTTCGCTTGATGCACTCCTCTATGCGGGTCGCAACGTTGATCTCGTTGAAGACCCTGTTGTATGCCGGCTTACTCAGAGGGATCGCATCAATGGTCTGTTTATTGACTCGCTTGATCGCTCCAGTCAGATCAAATATCAAGTCCATACGGCTGTCTTTTTCATGAAACCGTATGATCTTTGCGGCTCTCTTCGACGTATCTATCATCACATATCTCCCGGTTCGTTAATTGTGCCATCTGGCCATACGCTGCGAACTTTACCTGTAACGCAGGCCAGATAACACTTTGGGCAAGGCAGGGATCGAACCTGCGACCAACGGATTATGAGTCCGACGCTCTACCACTGAGCTAATTGCCCCGCTTTTCCCTTTTCTTCCTTTTGCGCCATGAGTACAGCCACTCGACGCCAAAAATCAGCACTGCTTCACCAATCAATGCTACTGCAATGACTGCATATGTAGCGTACTCGCTTAATTCCCTTGGGTTTTCACCGCTCATTACAACCCGTTATTTGTGAACCACTTATAGCGGCAAACATAGAATCGCGCAAACGACTCCCTGAATTGCTCGATTGTCAGTTTGAAGAAGCCGTCATCCACGCCATCTGAGCCTACTTCCGTATGCCCCCATGGGTTAAAGATAACGACCTTGCCATTATCGACACCGAGAACAGCGTATGCGTGTTGCTTTATCAGGCCCGGTATTGGCTTGAAGCCAAACCCCGCTGTTTCTGCTACCATCGGCTTGCCGGCATTCTCTTCTATGTCCTTCAGGGACACTTTGTTTGCAGACCAGAATATCTTTGGCATCCGGCCCGTAAGCCAATCGAAAACGTCGTAGGCGACTCCGCCTTTCATGATATTCTCGTACCCGCCCACTGACGCTGCGTATGCCTTTTCCATGATCGGGAACCATATATCCGGGTCATTGGTATCCAGTCGCGTAGCGGCCCCATCGAGCAGAACCTTGTTATCCACAGTGACCGTTCTTTTCACGCCAAATGGCCAGTACCATACCCTCTTGTAGTATGATACCTTGTATGTGCCATCTGGGTGCGCTTGCACCTTGCTGCGTATGAATGCGGCATTGTGCTTTGCCATCGCGGCTATCGTGGAAACGATCCAGCAATTCCCGATATTCCCTTGCCAAACGTCGTCGATGGAAACGCCGTCTTTGAACAGCTTGCCGTAGATTTCGCGGTATGACATCGGGACAATCATACTACTTGCTGACTTCCTTCAGCATCACTGGCAGACTATGTATGCTTTCGTAGCGGTAAAGGTTGACCTCGATATACTCTTTTGACTCATCGACGGTTGATGAAAAGCCAATGGTTAGATGCTTCAGGCGTTCCCCGAACATTTTGCGCATAACCCGAGTAAATTCCTTCTTGCTGACCAAGTTGCGCAGCCTCTCGTTTACGACGATGAAAATGCCACCAGTATCACCATTAACCAGTGTCGCATCGACCCAGATTTGCGCGGAGTGAATACCGAGTAGCCACATCCCTGTTTTAATGTCGAAATACGCGCTACTCAGCTTGCTTTGTTGTTCTTTTTTTGCGCCTGCAAAGCAGAGTTTCACACCGACGTATATCAATGTAATTCCCAAACATAACGCGACGATTGCGGTAATATAGTTTCCCATCAGCTATTGATGCCTTTTGCGATAAAACGTCAATACAAATCTTTTGTATCCTACAGTTCGTCTGATAGCTGTTCTACGTGGTTAAACACCAAGTCTGCCATGGCTTGCGCGGCCCGCACCGCGTTGACGATCTTGTCGTCCTCTGACTCGGATAGGCGAGCTGACCTATACAGGTTGGCAGCACACCGCATGACCTCTACTGCCTTTTCAAGCTGTACCTGTATTCTGATTTCATCCGGTGTGCTCATAACTATTTCTCCGGCATATTCTCAGGGTGTCCCGAGTGTACTTCTTCCATGTGGTCGTCAATCAAAACAGTGCATTCGTGTATGATCTGCGCATACATTCTGATTCGCTCGTTGTATGACCCATCGAAACGCTTTTGCACAAATTCCATAAGGTGAATGCGCCGCTTGGCTTTTTTCTTCGCCTCGTTGAATTGATTGTTAATCAGGTCGCTACTCTTGGGGTTCTCTTTAATCACTATCCGCCGCGCGAGGTCTGCGGCACCTAATGCCCGATACAGGTTCCTCTCTTCCTCACCCCTGTCAAACTGCGCCAGCTCTATGCACTTGGCTATTTTCTCGGCGTAGCGGTTAATCTTATCCTGCCCGCCACGCTCATACATACAAATCTCACTCATGTTTTCCTCCCGGTTACTTGTACAATTCAGCCAAGGCTTTCTTGGCTACGGATATATTGCGGTCAATCAGTTCTGCCTTGTCCACGTCGGCCTTACTCGGTGGCTGGCCTATCACCTTGATCTTCAGCACTGGTTCCTTCAGTATCCATCGGTATATCAGCATCCCGATCAATGCCGCCAGAATCAGGACGCCCAGAATCGTCAGCCATGGCCATTTCAGGATCGTCTGCCATATCCACCCCAGAACCTTCTTCGCTTTGTCTTTCATGTCTAACTACCTCGATCTCTTTTACTTTTGATGTGACATCACCTTGGAAGCTGCTCCCGCATAGCGCGTCAATCTTGTCCACTATACGGTGCAAAAGTTTTGCATCTTTGATCTCAGACAGAAGAATCTGCATCACTGTCTGTACGAATATGACAGCCTCATCCAGCCGGATGTTGTATTTGGTGCCGTGGTAAAACTCGTTGTTCGTCTCCTTCAGCTTGCGCAGGGTTTCGATATGCTCGCCAATCTCAGTCCGCATTGACTTCATGATCCGTCCCCTGTTCGGATGCTCCCCACGGGCGTCTTCTCTGGCCATCTCCTCGAACGCCTCGCGCAATATGGTCATCTGGATCATAATTTCGCGGTCAAGGCTCTGGAATGCGGTTGTCCCATCTACCTCTACGGCCTGTATGACCTGACTCAGCGAGTCCCTGAGTCGCGGCATCCCTTTTACCGCGTTCAGGTAGTATTCATTCAGTCCGTCTCTTTTCACTGGCCCCTGCTGGAACTTCCACGTCTCGGTCTTTTTCTTGGCGTACTTCTCATAGTATCGGTAGTAGCCGGCCACACTTACCGCGCCTCACTCTGAGCGACAACATAATCCACGAGGTTCTGCATGGTGAGTTTGCGCCGGTAAAACTCGTACAGTATCTCGTGCATACGCCTGAGCACATACTCGTCATCTGCTGACTTCAGCACTTCACCGGGCTTTGCTTTAGTTGTGAGCACTATTGGCGGCACGAGCACATCGTTCGGCAGGTAGAATGCTGTCTGCCGCTTTGTACCGAGACTAATCTTGACGAGCTGCCCGCACGATGCCATCCTCGTAAGTAGTGCTGACGCATCTTTGAGGCTCGGCTGCAGGTTGGGCAATGTGTCCTTGGCTGTTATCGGCTTCCCGAATTTCAAATACACATCTTTTGCAAACTGCTGGATGTGTGGCCTCTTGCTGGGTTTGAGCCGAATCATGCGATTTGGATGTATCCATTTACTTGTATTTTATACCGTCAAGAGTTTTTGATCTTCTTCGACAGGAGCAAGTTGGATATTTTCTCTCCGGCCTTCACTAATGCTGACAGCCCTGCAGGCTTGTGCGTCCTTATGAGGTTCACCATATACGAGTGCGAGGCATTCAGTGCTGCTGAGAGCGCACGGGAGCCACCAGAATACGCCTGAGCTTCCCTCATGGCCTCTCTGTACCGATCTGCCAGTTTGAGCGCGTCCTCGTGGCATTTATCGAGCTTATGGATGATTCTATCGAGCTGGTCTGACATTTTACCCTACATCGTCCCATTGGCGCATAGCTACCCGCATTTCGTGGGTAAAGGCCAAGGCGTGATTTAGGAGTTTGTTGTAGCGGCGAAAGTTTCGGTAGTCGTTATATCGGAGTCTTTCGCCCATCTTCTTGGAGCAGGTCGCAATGACGTATTTCGCATGGCCCCACTTCATAATCATTTCTTTGGTTTCATTGGGAGTGAAATAGAGCATTACAGGGGAGCCTGTTGGTGGGTGCCACATTTTGTGGGGTTTCATGTCTTCTGGCGACTTGAATACCTCTTTGGCGTTCTTGCAGCCTTGGCATACTACTTCACGTTTATGCCCGGTGAAATACCTACGGCAAACCACGCACCTGCTCCTGTGGTAAATGCCTTCTTCCACTACTATTTTGGTCATTTTTCCTCCAGTGCGCCGAGAAAGCGGGCGCAAATTATTATTCCTGCGTGTACAGACGAATCGCAACATTCTGGGGTTATCCCTTGAGAATTAATTACCGACTCTATAATATCCTCTTCGCTGTACTTCTTCATCCCGCGTTTTGACAGGTTGTCGATGATGGCGAGGAGCTTTTGAAAGTCATCATAGTATTGCCCGTGAACAAAGATATTGTCTTTACATTCATCGACCCATGCTTGCGCCCGCTCCACCGTCTCGCGCTCTTCTTTTGTCAGTAGGCCTGTCATTTTGTTGCCTCTTTGCTATCTGTTGTTTGTTCTGGGGTCACAATCCAACCTCACTCCATGTCGCTATTTCCCCATTCAAATGAAAGCCGGCGATTCCGCTACTCATGCGCTTCACTGAATCAAGCTCAGATAAAATGGCGTTCATCCTCTCAATTTCCTTTGCCTGCTCTGCTATCTTCTGCGCCTGCAATTTACGCTGCTCACGCTGCCATTTGATGTTCGCTCGACAGACTTGAAAGACCTGAGTTTTCTTGCTTTCAAGTCGGGCTATCTCCTGCGCTTGTAAGTCAATCAGTGACTTCTCAGCTTGGTTAAGCTTGCTTTGAAGCACTTCCTCTGATTGTTTGCTCAATTCGTTTTGCGGCTCAGATGCAAACTCTTTGAATTTTGCCACAAATTCTGCATGGTCTTCTATGGTCTGCGCCTGCTGCGCTTCCTGTTCTGTCATTTACGAATCCTCCAATCGGCACCAATCGGGGATTGCCGCTTCTGTGTTCACGTCTGATAAATCTTTGGGATTGCTTTCATTTTTTGGGTTTGTACACCAATTTCTTTTCATCCCATGGTTAATATATGGGCAATCTTCACACGCCTTGATAATAATCTTTTTCATTGTCGTCTCTTGTAAGTCTGCTGCGCTTCTTGTTCTTTTGTCAGTAGGTCTGTCATAGTGATTGCCACTCCACGAGCTTTTTTCTAAAAACGATCAATCTATGCCCCGCGTCGATGTCTCCGTATTCATTTTTATTCACCAGTTCAAAATAGAGCCGGAACAACTTGGCGACATCAGCAGCGTGTATATACACCGGCTGTCCTGCGACCGCATAATCAGGCTGTGCGTCTTCGACTGATTTAATGTTTTTTGCATAACTCATATGCCCTCCATCTGCTCTAAAAGCCATTTGTCGTAAAGGCGACCTTCCTTGAACATTTTAACAAATAGATCATCCCCGCCAAGTTTAGCGACGCATGCACGTGCATGGTCTGATTCGCCTCGTATAGACTTGAATTTCTTTATGCCGTGGCAATTATCCCACGATGCAAAAGCCAACCCATAGCTGTTGATATACGGCTCGACACCCAATTCAAACGGCTGCAATTCTGCCAACTTGTCGTACAAAACCCACCACGCCTGATTATCGAGAATGTGCGCGGGGATAGGGCGGCGGATTAATTCTGTATTTACCGGCAATCCCGCGAGGCTGTCGTGAATACGCGCCCAATAGTCGCGTTCTTCGATCCTATCTTCGTATCCTTCTTCGTCACCTACCTTTAATTTATGCACTCCCGGCGTTAGCATAATGTGTGTCGGCAGTGCTGCGCGGATTTTTTCGAGTGTCATGGTTTTACCTCTTTGCTGTCTGTTGTTTGTTCTGTGGTCACGATTATGCTTTTAATGCGCCAAGAGCTATAAATGCACTACGAAACCCTAAATAGAACTGATCTCGATTTTCGAGTGTACTTTCTGATAATGCGTACTTACACGCTTCTTTTATCTCGTCATCTGTGTACTGCTTTGGCTGTTGCAGTTTTTCAATAATTGGGTGTTCTGGCGTCATTTGGGTACCACCGCTAAATACGGCTGTTCGTCAATCTCTCGCGGCTTCAGATTCACCCGAAACGCTCCTGTGCCGTCAGCTCCACGTCTTCCAGCTCACGTTGCGCCGAACGAATAGCTTGTGTCAGGCGACGCTTGGCTTCTGCGATAAAGCGTTCTTTCGCGTCCAGAATAAGCTGGCTCAACGCCTTGGCTTCTGCTCCCCAACGAGCAATAAGAAATTGCTCACGCTCAAGAAAATGCACAATCGCACCATTAGCCTGTGCCTCACACTCAGCTTTTGTGCTGAAGTGCTTTGAGTAATTTGCGGATGTGTACCAGACGCCATTCATCCCGATCATAACCGGGTCTGGGGTTGCGTCATCCCAGCGTACTTCGATTTTCTGGAAAAATCCTTTCTCGATAGCCATTTTCGCCGCTTCCAAAGCCGGCAGCGGGATAGCGTCGTGCCTGTACTCCTTCAGCTCGCATGAAGATGGACACAATACTTTGACCGCCTCAATTAACCGCCTGTTCATTGGCATGAACACAATCGGGGTTTCTTGCTTTTTTGTTATCGCCTTCTGCCCGACCAGACCGAGTTTATCGACCTGCTCTTGCCATTCTGAAAGTGTTTCTGGGCTTGTAACAAGCTCCTCAGTTTCAGGCATGATGTATGTTTCTACGTGCATTTTTCCTCCCGGTGTGCTATTGAAACCTGCATACCTCAGACTGTACCTCTGGAAGTCTCAGGACATCGTAATGCTCGTTATCCATGATTGCGTCTTGCGCGACGTAAAAGAACATTGGCTTGCCTCTTGATTCACCTCTCTGCTCTTTAACGACACACTCAGCATATACGGTCTTTATCACAGGATGCCCATTCTGAGTAACGCTACGAACCTTTATTTCGTAACGCGCCAGCTTGCACTCTGATTCTGGTATGTACGGCAGGCATACGTAGTCAACCCTGATAGCTGCAAGTACGCCCGAATACACGACCAAAAAGACCGCCAACTTCACAAACTGAGGAAAATCTTGAATAAGTAGTCTCATCAGCACTGAGGCTACCATACAAACCACAGGCATTGCGTCAATTACAAAATAATTTTATTTTGCTTTTTTAACCAGATGCCCGGCTACGGCCAGCAAGATAAACGGCGCACACACTGCGGCAAGTATGGCTATCTCTACCATTATACGATGATCTTCTTTGGCTTGAATACCAGCGCGGATATGCGAGGCAATCTTTCGTGAATGATCTTCACCAGCTCAATTTTTTCGTTCATGATCTGCTGAAGCATTTTTTCTTCGTCGGTCAGCTCGTCGTAAGAGGTCATGTCGTTGTTGATTGCAGATAGCTCTTGGAGCTGTTCAATGGTGACGTGGAACGTGGCTCGAAACTCCATCAGTGCCGCCATCCACAATTCTACTCGTTTTGCGACGCTTTGCGGCGATTGTATCAGCTCGCGCATCTTATCTTTGTCAAGATTCAGGTTTAGTGGTTCATCCATGGATATAATACTCCTTTTGCACCCCTTCTAAGATTTGAATTAGCTCCAAGTTGTCTGCCGGGGTTCTCAGCAGGTCTTTGTGGACGCCTTTCCTACGAAGCTGTTTATACCAAGACTCGTATGGGGCTTGCTCGCCGCGTTTTTCATGCTTCTGAGTGTCATGAATAAGGTGGCCGCATAACTCGGCCACCGGCATCGACATTTTGTTCATCGACCAATAGAACCGTCGAGAACGTCAGGCTTTGTTGGGCAGTCTGACCGGCCACAGAACGTATGCTGCCCGTTGGTATATGGAATACCACAGGTCTTGCACTTATCCTTGGTCTTGAAAAGTGGAACCTCTTGTTGAGGCTCCACTTTGTTTTCATCACTCGGGGACATCGACTGCTTCCTTTGGCTGCTCGGGGGCAACCTCTGGCTCTGGCTTTGGTTCGCTTTTTGCCTTTTGCTGGCGAGTGGCGCGGGCTTCTTCTTGCTTGCGGCGTTCTTCAGCCTTTACCGGGTCTTTTTCTGGATTTTTCTTCAGGTACTCTTCAAGATCGTCGATTTTTACACCGTCAATCTCTGTGAATGAGAGCAGGCCAATATCAATCCAGTATATCTGGTTGTGGTCATCAAGCACTGCGGCTGATTGGTCTACAATCTGAACGACTTGGTACTCTCCCCTTATTGAAAATCTTGGTTTGATTGATTCTGAGCCGTATGCCGGCCATGCCAGAATCTTCACTTTTGCTTTTATCATGTTTTCTCCTTAGTTTTTTGTTACCACGATATTTTTACGTAACCATCCCCACCTGCTCCACCATTTGTCCCAAGTGTCTGGATATAATTAGCACCCAGTACTGGCTGCACTCCGCCTTTACCGACCTTTATTTGAAGTGTCGTGCCGGGAGATACATCTATCACACCATCAACACGCTCCGCTTCTCCCCCGCCAGCACCGCCTTGATTACCGTTACCAGACCAGACATATCCACCAGCACCGCCACAGCCAACCTCGCCGTATGCTTCATAATTTAATTTTCTCGTAGGGCCATACAGTGAAAAACTTTGTAGATTTATTACCAATGTTGACATGGCCCCTGCGCCTGTAATTTCGCGAAGCACCGACCCTTCATAATTTGGGTTGTTAAATATCCTGTAAAAAATGTAATACAACCCGGTTGTTTGATTATGGAAAACGCCACGGTGAGATACAGCAGCGTTTGTCATAGAAGCTGTTTCCGTGATGGTTCCTCCGATTTGAAGTATCTTAACTTTGAAGGCGTTTGATCCAGTAATGTCAACCAGCAGCAATTGCGATGGCGATAAAGCCTTCATATACACTAAATTGTTGACTCTGTTGTTGCTCAATACCGGCTGACCCGACACATCTCCGGGGTTTGGGTCTGTCAGAATGTTTGCGGAGTCAGCTCCTCTGTCATATAAGTAGATACCATTGTAAACGTACACATAGAAATTATTGCTATTTTGATGGCAAATTAACGCAACATCTGTATTGTCTGTCCAAGATGGCCCTGATGTACTGACCACCGTTCCATCAATGCCAATGGTCAAAACTTTGCCACCGACAATAGCGACAATACGTGAAGAGTCTAACGGGTCTACTATACAGTCCCTAACATCTGTAATTGAAGGATTAATGACAGTAGAGGAACCGTCGTAATTGATTCTTTGCATTCCTGCGGAGTTTGAAAAAACAATATATTGCCCATCTACATATACGTGAGAACGAAAGTTTGGTTCGTGGAATCCTGCTGGCTTAAATTTTCTCGTAGGCAAATCGAAAATTACGGCTGAAGACAAATCAGGGTAAGGGGTAATTCTCATAAGGTATTTAGCATCATCGTATTGGATGACACTACTCACGTTTGTTAAAAATAATGTATTCGCGCCTCTCCCACCATACCGCCCACCGCCATCACCGCCAACATGAGAGACGACAATGGGGTCTTTACCCCTTTCGCCTCTGCTGTACACTATAGAGTTTGACATATCATGCAGGCCAGATGCGCCTCCATTGCCGGCAATTGTCAAAACCTTCGCTCCAATGCCCCCCTTTGCTATTGCAACCCCTTGGATGTATGAGTCTTCGCCGTCTCCGCCAACAAAAGGACTACCCGGAGGATTCTCCCCACTTATACCGCTACCACCACCCCCCACTATCTCAAAGTGTAGCTTTGAAACATAAGATGGCACATCAAACGTGTAGTTTCCCGGTTTAGAAAAGATTTTATACCTTGTGATAGCAAGCTGATCTTTTACATACTGGATTAATTCATATATTGAGGGGAAAAGAATCACTCCATGGTTTGTTGTCCAGTTTGTGAAAGTTGGGTCAAATACTTGTGCTATAATTTCGTTAGATGTCAACGATGTAGCACCTGCCCCAATGTATATCTCCCTGACGGTAAACCTGCCAGATGTTGCCGAAGGAGCAACAGGACTTGCGGCAGGCGTACCTGTTTTTTTGTATAACTTAACATTGCGAACTCGACGAACATATTTGTTTTGAGCGAAAGATGTCTCTGTGAGATTGTTAAAAATCTGAACGGTGTCAAAATAGTCAGCGTCATCTTCTTCTACTATTTCTGCTTCAATTATATCTATTCTTGGGTTTACTGGATCAGCAGGGTCAAATGTCAACTGCTCCTGAGTCCATGGGCTATTCTTGTCAACGCGAACACCTTTATACACGCCGACTAAAGAATTTTCTTGATCTATACGATACAGAAAAACCCCTTGTAGCCCGAGATTTACAGTAAGCCCGGTGTCGGGTGTTACATCTAAATCTTGGAATATCAGATGATCGGAGTTTTGGAACCCAGCGATAAATGCTTGAGCCATACCGTCAGACATCTGAAAAAGACTTGTGCCAATACTATTCAACAGATCGGCTGTAACCTCT
>WBZM01000506.1_pt1 | contig 54078 bp, 39 predicted proteins | sample 5204271 | NCBI WGS metagenome assembly WBZM01 (sample SAMN12344346, study PRJNA552823) | activated sludge metagenome | biome: Activated sludge suspended growth; feature: Nitrification reactor; material: Wastewater; isolation source: activated sludge from nitrification reactor of wastewater... | reverse complement strand
GTCCGTTTTGATTACATGAATTAAAATAATCAGGGGATAATCGGTAACTGCTCCATCCTACAGTACTATCAATCATCATTACGTTAGTTGGACAAGCAACAGTATCCTCAAAACTCGGGTTGGGTACTAAATTAATTTGTGCTTCCGATGTTTGTATTAAAAAGCAGTAAATGGTAATTAATAGTAAATATTTTTTCATTTTGAGTTTCTTTTCATCCTTAAATCCAAAACAGGTGCATCACCTTGCATTTTACCCAATTAAAGATTTGTGGATTATTTAATTAATAATTTGTAAAAGCAAGAAATGTAAAAAAGATTTCTGTTGTGGCTGCGGGCTAAGAAAAACGCAGCCAACTCCCCGATAAAGGCAAACAAAGTTTATTTTCTAACATGGCATGGTTATTTAGTAGTGTAAAAGTAAGTGTTTAAATTTTAAAAACAAATGTTTTGGGATCTTTTTTTATTGAACACTATCTTACATTAATACACAATAATACCGGACTTAACAACTTACTTGTCTTGTTTTATCATGCCAATAACAACATCCAGGCTTCTTTAATTTTTCCGGCATGTATCAATTTGCGTGCTGCAAGGTGTTTGGCAAGCTTTGCATTTGAAGGGTCAGCAGCAATTGCCTCATTGAACTTTTTCATACCATCAGATATATTGAACTGACGTATCTCTTCTGCTCCGGGTATTGCTTCCTCATTTGCTAACTGCGCCAAGTCGTTGCCCGTTAGCACTTCGCTTAATCTTATTGCATCAGGTATCTTATCGAAACCTAAACCCAATTTATGATTTGGTTTTGGGACTGCAAATACTGCGCTACCGGATGCCCTGCAATAATAATCACCTCCCATACGTGCTACCAGGTCTATCTTATTCGGGTCAATCTTTCCGCTTTCATTCAATATGTCGTCATGAACATGCATCAGTAATATTTCGCAAATTATTAAGTTAGCTGCTCCTCCTAACTTTCCGGTTTCAATAACATCTAAAACTTTACATTCAAAATTTACTGGCGATTCTTTTATCAGAAAAGGTTTTACCTTCTCTGCTTTAACAGCAGTGAATCCTGCTTTTTCAAATTCATTCACATCTTCAGGATATTCGCAGCTTGCTAATGATGCCTGATGTACTAAATTATAATTTACAGCACCAATAACTACTTCACGTGTTTCAAAAACATTCTGCAAGGTGTGTTTTGTCGTATTGTCTCGCACTCTGCGCGCAGGGCTGAAAACAAGGATTGGCGGCTTGCTGCCAAAGGCATTATAAAAACTAAAAGGACTCAGGTTTGGTTTACCATTTTTATCAACCGTACTGGCAAAGGCAATGGGGCGTGGTGCAACAGCACTAAGCATCATTGCATGAAACTCACCTGTTTTAACTTGCGTGGGATCTATTATCATTATTTACCTCTATAAAAGAACACTGAAATTTATTGTTGACTAATCAAAATTAAGGTCAAATTGCTTTCTGAAATTTTCAAGTTCCGGATTTTTCTCTGCCATTTTCTTAAATTTTTCTCTTGCAGTATAGGGTTTATCAAGCACTTTCTCTGATACTTCAACACGAACTTCCAAAGTCAGAAAATCGTTCTGCAATTCTCTTTTGAAATATTCAAGAAATTCACTTTTCAACGACAACAAATTGTCACGGAGTACTTGGTTGTCAACAGTAACATGTATTTCTGTACCATTAATCACTACAGGCTCTGTTCTAAGCAATGCCTTTGAAAGGTTGGTATGGCCATTGTTGTCCTGCAATGCTGCATACAAAGTCCATATCCTATTAAGCTCTTCAATTACTACTGGCCTGTCATTTTTTTTTTCAGATTTTACATCTGTAGATTCTGTTTTATCAGGTGCTGCTTGTTTAGCATTAAGTCCTGATAAAGAAATTGTGGCAAGAGGCTCTTCAGCTTTTGTTGCTGTAGTTGCCTTTGCTATTTCCGGTTTTGCACTCTCCTGACTGGCCGAAGCTATAGCAGATACATTTTTTGACATCTGTGCTACAGGTGTTGCAACAGTAGTTTTCTCAACAGCAACTTTTTCTACTACTACAGGTTTTGCTGCCATTGCATTTTCATTCACCGTAAGTTTTCCTGACAAGGCACACATTTTCATCAGTGCAATTTCTACATGCAGCCTCTGATTGCGGACACTCTTGTATGATAAATCACATGAATTACAAATATCTATCAGTTTTAGTAAGACAGATAACTCAACAGCCTTGCTTTGAACTTTATATTTTTCGCGAACTGCTTCTGTTACTTCTAACAACTGCAATGTAATTTCATCCTTGGCAACCATCAAATCACGAAAATGCCCTGACAGCCCGGCAATAAAATGATGACCGTCAAAACCTTCGTTCAACAACTCATTAAAAGTTAACAATACAGATGAAATATTTCCCGGTAAAATCTGATCGGTTATGCGGAAATAATATTCATAATCGAGAACGTTAAGGTTATTGATGACATCTTTATAGGTTACCTTATTGCCCGAAAAAGTAACCATCTGATCGAAAATAGACAATGCATCACGCAATGCACCTTCGGCTTTCTGTGCAATAATGTGCAAAGCTTCGGAGTCGGCTTCAATATTTTCTTTCTTAGCAATTTGCTGCAGGTGTTTTGAAATATCTTCAACCTTTATACGGTTGAAATCAAAAATCTGACAACGTGATAAAATAGTTGGAATAATTTTATGTTTCTCTGTTGTTGCTAAAATAAAAATAGCATAAGGTGGCGGCTCTTCCAATGTTTTCAGGAAAGCATTAAATGCACCAGAGGAAAGCATGTGAACCTCATCAATAATATAAATTTTATAATGCCCGCTTGCAGGTGCAAAACGTACCTGATCTACTAAACTGCGGATATCCTCTACTGAGTTATTACTGGCTGCATCTAATTCAAAAATGTTGAGCGACTGTCCGTTATTAAACGAAACACATGATTCACAATTATTACATGCTTCTGTGTCAGCAGTGATGTTGCTGCAATTAATGGTCTTTGCAAGGATTCTCGCACAAGTTGTTTTACCTACTCCTCTTGGCCCACAAAACAAAAATGCCTGAGCAAGATGATTACTTTTTATTGCATTCTTTAGGGTTATGGTAATATGCCCTTGCCCTACTACAGTGTCGAAGGATGAAGGTCTGTATTTGCGTGCTGAAACAACAAAATTGCTCATAATGATTCTAAATTCTTAGCAAATTTAATCATTTACTTTTCCATTCCGGTTTCAACAGTAAGTTTTTAATAAAGATTTATGAAAACCATGTAAATTACAAATGGAAATGTCGTATTTAGCGTAAAATAAAAACTTGATATTTCATGGCAGTAAAAACACTGCAACTTTTTGAAAGTTATTTGCCTAATGCACAGAACTGGGTGTTCAGGATGCTGAATAATCTTCCTGATACAGAGGTGAAAGTTGCAGCCTATCGCTATTACAATGAGCAATTCGTTACACAGAAAATAAACTTATTGCCCATGCCCGAGTATGTTAGTCCGGAATTGCTTGAAGGGCGCGATCAAGCCAAAAATATTTTCTCGAAAATCATCAATCGTATTTCCATTCTCCGAAAAAACAAATACTATTTTGACTATATCGGCAAATGGGCGAGAGAAAATGGCATTGAAATCATTCACACACACTTTGCCAATATGGGATGGCAATACCTTGAACTTAAAAAAATTACGGGTCTTCCCTATTTTGTCTCTTTTTACGGCTTTGATTATGAAAGCTTACCGTTCCGTTTTCAGGAATGGAAAAAGCGCTATCAGTCTTTGTATGAACAGGCTGATGGCTTTGTTTGCGAAGGTGCTTTTGGTGCTTCTATCTTAATTAATCAGGGCTGCGACCCTGCAAAAGTTCATATTGTGCACCTTGGTGTGGAGACCTCTAAAATTCCTGCGGTAGCAAGAACCAAGAATGAAGGTGAACTGCATCTGCTGCAACTGTCAAACTACAGTCAGAAAAAAGGACATATTTATTCGCTTCAGGCTTTTATTCAGGCATTAAACGACTGCCCGAATATGACGCTGACCTTTGTTGGCAATGAATTGGAGAATATTAAAGGCAATCTTGAAGCGTTGGTAAAACAACATAACATTGAGCATAAAGTACGCTTTATTGGCTTTATTGAATTTACGAAGCTTTACGAATTCTTCGGAAAGTATCATGTATTTATTCATCCAAGTTGCTATTCTGATACGCGTGACTGCGAAGGTGGCGCACCTATTGTTTTGCTCGATGCACAGTGTACCGGCATGCCTGTTATTTCAACCACACACTGCGACATTCCCGAAGAGGTTATACATGGCAAAACAGGACTTCTTACTCCTGAAAAAGATGTTGATGCTGTATCCGGTTCTATCCGCACTTTTTACAATATGAACAACAACACATATCAGCAATTTGCAACCGCTGCAAGACAACATGTAATTGAAAATTTTGATATTAAACCCTGCGCACTACAACTTCAACAACTCTACAACACCATTGTCAACCATTAATAAATGAACGAATTTGTACGTGCAGCATTCTCAAAAGAGGTTGTTTCTGAAGCTGCCAGGCTATATAACATTAAGTTTTCTGACCTCACATTACTTCGTGATAATGTAAACATCATTTATCGTTTCCGTGAAGGCGATAAAGAATTTATTCTCCGACTTACACATTCTTCACATCAGTGTTTTGATACCGTAAACTCAGAGATTTACTGGATAAACTTTTTACATGAAAATAAAATTCCTGTATCAAACCCATTGCCTTCGGCAAATAATAATCTCTGCGAAAAAGTAACTTCAGGCGATTCTTATTTCAGTGTAGTGAATTTTACCGCAGCACCGGGTGTTGAATTAGGTGAAAAAAACTGGAACAGCAACACCATTGGACAAATGGGAAGAATTACCGGGATGATACATAAGTGTTCAAAAACATATTCGCCTCCTGAAACAATAAAAAAAAGAACTATCTGGCCTGAAAAATCAAATCAGATGGCAGAAACCTATTTGCCTGAATCAGATTTAAAAGTACGGGAATATTGGAAGCAATTACTTTCTGTAGTTAAACAATTGCCTTCCACATCAGATTCATTTGGCGTGGTGCATAACGATATTCACAGAGGAAATTTTATGGAAGACAAGGGGCGACTGACACTATTTGACTGTGAAGATGCTTGCTACACCTGGTTTGTAAACGATATAGCCTGTCCCTTGTTTTTTGCAATGAACTACAATGGTGTAAATGATTTTAACCGCAGAGGCTGGGCTCGTTATTTTATGGATAGTTTCATGAAAGGCTATCAAAAACACAATCGTTTTAACCCCGAACAACTTAAATTGATGCCGGAATTACTGCACTTAAGAGGAATTTTTGTCTATGCCTATCTATTTAAAGCATGGGATGTAACAAAACTCAATCATGCACAGTTAAATTACTTTAACAGAATGAAACATATAGCAGAAAACGGTTTTGATTGGCTGAAGCCTGAAGATTATCTTTTGAATTAAATCTATATTATTCCAAACAGTAGGCTAAAAATTATAAATTCAAGTGAGTGTTAAAATAGGTCTGACAAAAAAAAATAAAAGTATTATTCAAATACCTTTATTCATAATTGTACTGTTGATGCTTTTCAGTTCAATGGTGCATGGTCAGCATTATAACTTCACCACTTACACCATTGTCAATGGAATGCCCAGCAATCAGGTCAATGCCGTTCATCAGGATAAAACAGGTAAGCTATGGATAGGAACCATGAACGGTGCCTGTTGGTTTGATGGCACAAATTTTTATCGCTTTGAACAAGACAATCCGGCATCATTCAATCCTGTAAAAGCATTTTACGAAGACAGTAAAGGAAATCTGTGGATGGCAATTACACGTGGCGGCATTGGTGTCTTTAATGGTATCAGAAAAAAATTCTATACCATAGACAATGGACTACTCAGCAATAACACAACAGCTATTACACAAGATAAAACGGGTCGTTATTGGATTGGCACGTCAGAGGGATTGAACAGTTTTGACGGATCCCGATTTTTAAGTTACACTATTTTGAAAGGCTTGGTGAGTAATGAAGTTACTTGCCTGCTTGCTGACAGTAAAGGTAATATTTGGATAGGAACTACCAACGGCTTGTCGAAGTACGATGGTAAACAATTTACAAACTTTACCATTAACGAAGGACTTACAGGAAATATTATTTATCAAATTTCTGAATTGGATGATGGTAGTATTTGGGCAGGAACCAATGATGGTATCAGCGTTTTTCAAAATGGAAAGTTCAGCTCATTTGATATCAGCAAAGGTGTTTCCGTTAAAAAAGTTACTGCCATCCTTGAAGATTATAAAAAGAATAAATGGTTTAGCACCTATGGTAATGGAATGTGTCTTATAGACCATGGTCGTTTTTTTACACTGACAAAAGATGAAGGTCTTACAGACAACAACATTTTGTGCATGAAAGAAGATAATGAAGGCAACATTTGGATTGGAACACCTCGTGGACTATGCCGCTATTCAGGTGGACGCTTCATCACCTATACAACAGAAAACGGATTTAATGACAACAGACTACTTACTGCATATACAGATCAATTAAACAGAATTTGGTTTGGAATTGTAAATGGCGGATTGAATTACATTCATGGCAATACGGTATATACACCTCCTTTTGAAAGCACTCTTACTCATGCTACCATCTGGAGCATTGCTCAGGATGCAGAACAAAATTTTTGGTTTGGAACTTCTAACGGTCCTGCTTTGGTATCGGCTGACTTATCTAAAATTTCCTTTCCATTTGATTTGCTTAACAACAAAATTATTTATGCTGTTATGACACATCGCAACGGAAGTATATGGTTTGGCACCGATCGTGGAATTTATATATATAAGAACAACAGCTTGAGAGTTTTAAATAAACTCAACGGTTTGCAAAATGATAACATTCGTTATTTATTTCAGGACAGACAAGGTTTAGTGTGGGTTGGCACACTGCAAGGCATATATTTTATGCATAATGAAACAGCAGTTTCACTTAACGACAAATTGAATCTCAATAAAACACCTATCACTTCTATCACACAAGATTCAGAAGAGAATATTATCTTTTCAACTTTTGATTTTGGTGTTTATATTTTTTCAAAAAAGAAGGGTACAACTGCCCTCAGACATCTTGATGTTGGTAACGGTTTGTTCAACAACAGAATTTTAACTGTTGCAAGCGATAATAATTATCTGTGGATGGGCACACCATTAGGCATTGACAGAATTGATTGGAACACTTATCTGAAAAGAGATTTCACAAATATCATCCATTTTGATAAAAGCAATGGGTTTTATGGTGTTGAAACCAATGCTGCCACCTACGACAAAGATGGCTTTCTTTGGTTTGCTACTGTTAACGGTGCTGTTCGATACAATCCAAACTCAGGATATAGTAAAAGTACAGCTCCCGTAGTTTTACTGCAATCCATTAAAGCTTATATGCGCGAAGTAAACTGGTCAGAACAAGGCTTTGCCATTGACAGCATTTCCGGTTTACCTGTAAATCCGGTTTTCCCTTATGGCTATAACAATCTTAATTTTCATTTCACAGGAATTTATTTTGCATCACCGGATGCATTACAATACAGATGGAAACTTGACGGCTTTGATGACTATTGGGTACCTGCCACCAACTTAAATATTGCAAACTATTCTAATCTGCCACCGGGCAATTACACATTTCAGGTGCAGGCAACAGCAAACGGCCATGACTGGAGCCCATCTTTGACTTATGATTTTAAAGTAAAATCACCCGTTTGGCGTACTAACTTTTTTTATTTCATCTACTTTGTTGCATTGATAATTCTCATCTTAGTAATTCTGAAGTTAAGAACACGTAGTTTACGTAATGCACAACTTCTATTGAGGCAAAAAATCAATGAGCGTACCCATCAGCTTAGGGAAAACAATATGCAACTTGCAAAACTTTCAATAGTTGCAAGTGAAACAGACAATGCTGTTATGATTTTTGATCACAACCAGAATCTAGAATTTGTGAATGAAGGTTATACCCGTATGCATGGCTATACTATGGATGAAATAATACGCAAGCAAGGCAGTAAGCTAACACAACTTTCATATAATGATAATATAAAAACAATCATTAAAGACTGCCTGGAAGAACATAAATCTGTTATTTACGAAACCAAGATTACGCATCGTAATGGACAACAACTCTGGACTTCCAGTACGCTGACACCTGTGTTTAACGACAATGATGAATTGAGCAATATTGTGGTCATAGACACAGACATCACCTTACACAAAAAGATGGAGCAGCAAATTCGTGAATCGTTAGACGAAAAAAATATTCTGCTAAAAGAAATCCATCATAGGGTAAAAAACAACTTACAGATTATTGTAAGCCTGTTTAACTTACAAAGTGCTTACTTGCAGGATAAGGCATCGCACAAAATCCTCAAAGAAGGGCAAGACAGAATACGTTCTATGGCTTTGATACACGACCGTTTCTATCAGAGTGACGGAACATCACGCATTGATTTTGATGACTATATCAAACGCCTTTGTGAAACCATTATGCAATCGCAAAATGTCAATCCTCAAAAAATACGTTTGCAGATTGAAGCAGAAAAAATATCTTTGGACATTGATACAGCAGTACCATGCGGATTGATAATTAATGAACTTGTTAGCAATGCTATTAAACATGCCTTTGGAGATGATGATGGAGTAATTGAGGTGACATTTAAAAAAGAAGATGACTATTATCTGTTAAGTATTGCTGACAATGGAAAAGGATTACCTGAAGGGAAAGATTTTGATACTGCTGACACCTTAGGTATTCAATTAGTGAATGTACTGAGCGATCAGATAGACGGGAAAGTGACGGTAGAAAACAGAAACGGATTAAAAGTAATTATTAAATTTAAACCATCGTATTAAATTTTTCAAATATGGACAAAATAAGAATTTTAGTTGTTGAAGACGAGAGTATCGTTGCAAAAGACATACAGCAAACATTAATTCGTCTGGGATATGATGTTCCTGCCACGGCATCATCTGCTCAGAATGCCTATGCAAGACTTGAAGAACTGGAGCCCGACTTGGTGTTTCTTGATATAAAACTAAAAGGCGATCAGGATGGTATTCACATTGCAGAACACATAAAACAGAAGTATGATATTCCTGTAATTTTTCTTACTTCGTTTGTTGACAAAAACACACTTGACAGAGCAAAGATTACTGAGCCTTATGGCTATTTGGTTAAACCATTCAACGAATCGGACTTACAGACAACCGTTGAAATGGCATTGTATAAATTTCAGAAAGACTTGCAGGTTCGTGAAAACGAAAGAAGATTTGCCAATGCCTTAGCCAATGTAGAAGAAGCAATTTTAGTTGCTGATACAGAATTCCGGATAACATTTTTAAATCCAAAAGCTGAAAACATAACCGGATTCGGCAATGAAAGTGCGCAAGGAATGAGTTTGTTTAAGCTTATTAAAATTGAAGGCGATGAATATGAAATTGTCAATGCCGACAATTTGGGCAAGCTCATGAAGCAGGACGAGATATTGAGTATAAAGCAAAGTACTATTACTATTGTTAGAGATTACAGCAATATAAAAGCTGACTTTACATGCTCCCCTATTCGTGATGAAAAAAACCAGCTTCTCGGCTATGCCGTTGTCATTGGATCTTCAAAGTCAGAGAAATCTGTTGTTCAACCTGTAACAAAACCTACAGAAGAAAAGCCTGTTGAAGCACCTTCCAATCCTCTTGAAAATCAGGTAATCCAAAATTCCTTCTTTGTAAAAAGAGGTGCAATGCTCGTAAAAGTATTTCTCGAAAACATATACTGGCTGCAAGCAATGGACAATTATGTGATTATTCAGACTAAAGAAGATCAGTTTGTGATTCATGCAACAATGAAAGATATTGAAACCAAATTGCCACCAGAGAAGTTTATGCGTGTACATCGCTCCTACATTATTGCTTTGGATAAGATAAGTCACATGGATGAAGGTGCAGTTGTTATCAATGACAAAACCATCCCAATTGGCAAGAGCTATAAAGAAGTGTTTATGAACAGGATTAATTTTCTGTAAACAACTTTTTAGTGGTTATAAATTTATATCAGGCTTAACTTTTTAAGCAATTCATCTTTTCTGCGCGAAGAAACTTCTACTGTACTGTTATCTTCCAGTATAAGAAATCCTCCTTTGCCTTTATTGTAACTTTTCACAAATTCCAGATTCACTAAATTGGAGTTGTGCACTCTGAAAAAATTATACGGAGTCAAAAAGCCCTCAAACTCTTTTAGTGTTTTTGAAACAACCAATTTCTGCTTGTTGTTTAAATAGAACTCTGTATAATTGCCATCTGCCTGGCATCGGATAATATCTGAAACAGCTACAAAAACAATCCCGTTTATTGTTGGCAGTCCAATTTTCTTGGGCTTCGCTTCTATTCCTTTAAGCAGTTCTGTTATCTGCATTGAAATATCAGGAACATTATCTATTGCAACAACTTTTGAAATGGCTTGATTAAAATCATCTTCATCAATTGGTTTTAATAAGTAATCGAGTGCGCAAAATTTAATTGCCTGAATGGCATAGCGATCATGCGCTGTTGTAAAAATAACTTTAAAAGTTGGAGAAGTGATGGAACGCAACAAATCAAAACCTGTTTTGCCTCCTATCTCAACATCTAAAAAAACCAAATCAGGATTATATTTCTCAATACACTTCAACCCCTCATCAACACTGGTAGCTGTTCCTGACAGTTTTATATTTCTATCTTTAGCTTTTTCCAACAACATTGTTAGTCTGTCTATACAATGCTGCTCATCGTCAACAATTACTACTTTCAACATTCCGTTATAAATAAATTAATATCTGTATTTTAATGGCATCCTCAACTGAACTCTGGTTCCGGGGTTCAGGGCTATCAACTGAAGAGATGCATTGGCATGATACTTTTCATTATACAAAGCAATTCTTTCGCTGGTAATTTTCATCGCCATCGATTTTCTTTCGTTCGTAGTCTTTGCAGCATGCATTCCCACTCCATCATCATCAATTACAATCTCCAACTCATTTTGTTGTATTAAAAAGCTAATCTTAATATTTCCGGAATTGTTTAATGGTGTAATGCCGTGAATGATGCTGTTCTCAACAAACGGTTGTATGAGCATGGGCAGTATCAAAATGTTATCTGCATCGGCTTCTTTGTCTATGTCAATATGATAATTTAATTTGGGACTTAGTCGTATTGACTCTAACTTTAAATAAAGTTCCAGCAAATCTATCTCCTCTTTCAAGGTTATCTCCTGCTGCTCTGAATATTCCAGAATCATCCTCATCAATTTGCTGAATTTTACAGCAAAATCTGAAGCTGTTTGAGATTTGTTCTTATCAATAAAATCTGCAATCGAATTTAAAGAATTGAACATAAAGTGAGGGTTCATTTGCAAGCGCAATGCTTTAAACTCTGATTCTTTTACTGCTGCATTTAACTCAACTTCTTTCTTCTTAACCAACACATCTTTACGCTGCTTATAGGCTACAAAAGCTCCTCCCGAAAGCAGCAGCAAGCACACACTACCCGCCATATAGTATTTTCGTTTCATTTCGGCTTCTTTCAAAGCTGTACTTCTTTGAGCATTCTCTAGTTTTAACTGCTGCTCCTTTGCCTCAAATTGAAACTTTAACTCGCTTCGTTCAATTTCACTCTTTTTGTCTTCAACAGCCATGCTGTCTTTGTGCAAAGAATATTCTTTAAAATAATGTAATGAATTTTTCAAATCTCCCATTCTCTCATAAAGAGTACTCATTTCACTTTCTACGTCTGCAACATTGGAAATATCTTCGGTTTCCCTAAAGACTTCCAGTGCCTTTTGATGCATTGACAAACACTGAGTATTTCTTTGCGAAACGGGTATCTTTAAAAATCTCAATATGCTATCCGGTGCATTCATTAACAGTGACGATTGAACTTTTATGGCTACTGCTTCTGAGTTACGATCGCCAATTTTTTTAAACAGACTTTCTGCTTTTTTCATTGAACCATAAGCCTCCAAAATTTTGTTTGTGGCAAGCAATTCGATTCCTAAATTTAAATAATTGCTGGCTATGCCAAAACTATATTTGAGTTTTTCATTAATCGCCAGTGCCTTATTGTAACTCTCAATAGCTTTATCGGATTGTTCCATCACACTATAAACAATTGCAATGTTATTATAGCATTTTGCAGTTTCATAAGCCATTTGTCTTTTTATATTTAATTGCAATGCTATGTTTTGATAGACTAGTGCTTTATTTAGATCACCAAGATTTTTATATACAATACCTATATTGGAATATGAATTGGCCAGCAAGGTGGAGTCTTCAATTTTTTTAGCCAGTTTCAGACTTTCAAAATAAAGTTCCATGGCTTTGGTGTAGTCTGCCACTTCCATAGCTATGATACCCAAGCTATTTAATGCAGCTGCTGTACCTCTGTCATTTCTGACCTTTTTAAAAATCTCCAATGCTGCACTGTGTCTCTCTGCTGCCAAAGAGTAGTCTGATAAATTATAGTAAGATATTCCCATATTCTGAAGTGAAGTAGCACAGGCCGTAAAATTTCCTGTTTTCAGATATAATAAATATGCTTTTTGATAATTAATGATTGCCAAAGAATCATCTCCTCCGCTTGACAGGTTTCGTGCTTTGGCAAAATAGGCTGTAGCAAGCTTCTTATCTGCTTTTATTGCTGTACTCAGCACAATAGCACTATCTGCATACTTCAATCCTTTTTCATAATCTGATGACGAGAGCTCAACAGCAAGGCTATTCAGCACTCCCGCTCTAATGGTATCACTAATCCGATAGCCGTCAGCTTTCAATTGCAATGAATCCAAAACCTCAGAATTGGCATTATAAAGATTCAAAAGGAAAAAGAAGACAATAAATTTCAGACCTCTCATTTTAGTCAGGTTGGGCTTCAAATATAAGAAATGCAGATAATCGGCCAAAACCTACATTGACTCATTAAAAATAATCAACAGCTAGATGTAGCTTGCTGCCTATAACCTTGCACTCTACATTTGACCTAAATAATCAAAAATCAAATGAAAAAGTTAACTTCACAACTATTAATCGTAGTCATGCTTATTGCAGGAATATGGCAATGCAAAGCTCAGGAAACACTCAGCAACCAAAGTATTGTTTCGTTGGTTAATGCCAAAATGAACAACAACATTATCATCAACAAAATAAAAAGTTCAGGTAACACTTTTGACCTTTCAACAGATGGCATTATTGATTTAAAAGCCACAAAGGTGCCCGAAAATGTAATAAACGAAATGATGCTGGCTTGCCGTAACATGCCTGTTATTACAAATGATGATGTTATTAAAATGAATGGCGGAAAAGTCAGCACCGATCTCATTCTGAAAAAAATCAATCTTTCAAGAAATAATTTTAACACCAGTACTGATGCACTGATTGCACTGAAAAATGCAGGTGTTTCTGATAAAATTGTTAAGGTTATGATGAATCCGCCATCAAATACAGCCTCTAATGTAACTACTGCAAATATTAAAGAACATCCTCAAGATTTACCTCCACCTACAAAGTTGTCCATACCCGGAATATATTACGAACAGTTTACACCTAAACAAGACTATATTATGATTGAACCCACGACCACAAATCAGACCAAGAAGGGTGGTTTTGGAGAATCCTTAGGCAATCACTATTCCGGAGGAATTTCCGGCATCAGTACTAAAGTGGGTTTGGCTGGAGAACATTCCAGCACAACCATTACCGACCAAAGACCTGTTTTCTACTTCTATCTTTCTATAGATGGAAAAGATATTAATGAAGTAAAAGAAAGCACCTATGAAGGTGTTGCAAGCCCGAAAGAATTTGTTTTGGTAAGAGCCACTACATCCAAAAGTGGCCGTCAGATACAAATTGCACGCAGGTCATCATTCTCTCAGGAGGAAGGTTTCTCTAAAGGTGTTGTTGAATATAAAAGTGTAAAAGTTTCCGAACGACTTTATAAAGTTTATTTTGAAAATGATGTGCCTGCAGGAGAGTATGCCTTTTATTACAACAAAAGCAGCGATCAGAAAAAGTCATTAAAACTTTATGATTTTTCACTCCGCAATAATATCACCGTTACCAAATAAATACCTGCTATGAATAAATCGAAATTCCCTTTCTCTGCCGCAATAACAACCTTTCTTGTAGCAAGTCTGATATTCACTGGTTGTGGGCAAGGGAGCATTAAAATTGAGTCTGTAGATGACGAAGTAAAAGCTTCCAGTACAGCAGAACAGTTATTCCTAAACGTAAAATCAAAAATATCATCAGAAGAAAAGAACAAAATTGCCGAGCTGACAGGCCTTCACTATAGCCCTGCTACAAAGAAGTTTGATTCAGAAGGAGAGGAAGTTGAGGTGCAAATAGTACCGGTTGATATCAATCATGATCAAAGTGAAGACATCTTTGTCATTACTTACAGCACATATTTGTATGGTAATACCGGTCAGGGTTTTAGTCTGCTGATGAAAAACGAAAGTGGACAATACAGTAATGTATTGTCATTACCCGGCATACCGCAAATTATTGACGACAAAACTTCGTCTATGCCGCCCATACAAATTGGTGGACCCGGCTTTAGCTTCCCTGTTTACACCTGGAAAAATCACCGTTATCAACTAAATAAAAATTACAAAATAAACGGCTCGATACAGGAATTAGATGTGCTCGGTAATTTATACAGCTCCGGTTTTAAATAATATTATGCTACTACATTATGATGAAAAACTGGCTTAGCATAATACCAAAATTACTTATACTATTCACTGTTTCGTGCATGACTGATAATACAGATACCAAAATCGGCCAAATGGAAAGCCTACTGTCAAAATGGGAGAAAAAAAAGCAAAACGGGGATCTGAAATTTAATGATTACATAACAATACAACAGGAAATAATAAAGATAGACTCTAATGCTTCTTTTTTAAACCAAGAATCAAACTTTACAACAAATCAAATTAAAAAATCCAAGGAATTATCACTGCGTTTAGAAAAACTAATTACAATAAAATAAATCAAAATTATAACCAATTAAAAAATCAAACAATGAGACAAAAACTTATTCTTTGTGGAGCCATGACCCTGTTTATTCTCAAACACTCCACGGCACAAACATCATTAGGAACTTTTGATCCGGAAATAAAAGCCGAAGTATTCATGGGTGGGTCAGCCTCCTTTAACAGCGGAAAATTTATTAAAGATCATAAAGCGTTTCATGAAATCAATTATGCTGATGCCGATATTTCAGGTAAGGTGAAGCCGATAATATTTTTTGATGCTGGTGTACAAGGACGCATGGTTGCCGGACAGGAGGGGTTATTATCACAATTGAGTGTATCTATAGGAATGTTTTATTCCAAAAGCGGATTCAACCATGTTTACTCCTACTCCTCAGATAACACATCCCTTGACATCACCAACAAAATGGATTATGCTGAAAAGTATGTTCTGCATCATATTTCTGTACCAATACTTATCCGATATGGTAAAAAATGGTTTGTTGAAGCCGGCCCATCAATTGATCATTTTATATCAGCAAGCCGGAAACAAAAACTTACCAGAAAAACAAGTGGCAGCGATGCTTTTGATGGTGGCTTTTCTACAACAGAAGAGGACAAACAAAAGTTAGACAAAGGTATGTTCAAAGAGCATCCGGTTGGATTTATACTTGGATTGGGCACCACTGTTAACGATCGTTTTTCAGTACGGCTTACCAATCATCTGTTCTCCAAAGCTTTTGAAAAAGGAAACAATTTTTCAAGCTACAATGCCCAATTAGAAATTATGTTTAACATTTTTAAAACCAAAATCAATGACTAATAAAACACTTCAAATCTACTCTATCTTGATAGCTCTTTTGGCAGTTGTCTCCTCTTGCGAAAAAGATTCTAAAGACACTGACTATGGTATCAACGAATATCAGAAAAATATGATTAACAAAGCAATGGTTGTGGGTTCCGGAGGCAAACTTTATGACGGCCCAATGCCGGCTGCTAATGGTGGTTCCATTGCCATCACCAACAGGCCTCTGGCAGTACAGGTTAGTGCCGGTGTGTTGTTATACTTCAATTATAATACTAATAATAATGACAGCCTTTGTACATTTTATGTTCAAATAGACAGTGCCGATTCTTATTGGGCAGCTCCTGTTGAATTCGACACATTAGCGCAACGTCCGTATGTAAGAATTTTAATTCCGAATTTTGTTAGAAATGGCGACTATAAATTAGTATTTGCTGTGGGCGACTGTGCAGGCAACATAAGCAGTTTGACCAACACAGCTGTTTCTGTCACAGATCCATTAGGATGTGGTGCCTCTTTTTCGGGTAATGTTGGTATAACAGCACTGGTAGCAAATCTGGGCGACAAAGCCGGTACTGCTTCTATATCTTATGATATGTATAGTATTCCTGACAGGCTCGATATACGCTACGATGGACAATGGATAGCATCAACAGGTACACCGCTCACACCTACAGGTTATCCAAACTGTGCTATTTCTCCCAATGGATTTGTTTCAGGATCGAATACTGTAACCTTTAATTACGACCCGGGCAAAAGCAGAATAGTAGAAATTTATGTCAGCGGTTGCAATAGTGGTACGGCTTGGCAAATTGAAGTTGATTGCCCTTAAGTTAACCCATATGTAAATGAGGCTTATTCTATAAAAAGAATAGGCCTCCTTATTTTTCGGGGATGTTGCTTTTTTTAATATCCGATTCATCTTCCTATATTCGTGCCACAACCAAATGGTTTTTTTATGAGGATACTTGAAATTCGCCCCATGCGGGGACCAAACTTTTGGAGCATACGCAGACATAAGCTTATAGTAATGAAGTTGGATCTGGAAGAACTGGAAGAGCGACCAACCGACAAAATTGAAGGCTTTCTGGAAAGATTGAAAAAAATGTTTCCGAGCATGCAATCGCACAGATGCAGCGAAGATCATGAAGGAGGTTTTTTTAAGCGTGTTAAAGAAGGCACCTGGATGGGACATGTGATTGAGCATATTGCTTTGGAATTGCAAACGCTTGCCGGCATGGATACAGGCTTTGGCCGTACTCGTGGTACCGGAGAGCATGGAGTTTATCATGTTGTCTTTTCTTACATAGAAGAAAAGGCCGGAGTATATGCTGCACGTGCCTCAGTTCGTATTGCACAGGCTCTTATAGACAATAAAACTTATGATTTAAATAACGACATACAACAACTTCGTGAAATTCGCGAAGACGAACGTCTGGGGCCCAGCACCGGTTCTATTGTAGAAGAAGCAGCATCAAGAGGCATACCATGGATTCGCTTGAACCGACATTCTTTAGTTCAATTGGGGTATGGCATCAACCAGCGCAGAATTCAGGCTACGATTGCAAGCACTACCAGTAGCATTGCTGTAGAAATTGCCTGTGATAAAGAAGATACCAAAAACCTGCTTGAAGCTCAGTCTATCCCTGTCCCCAGAGGCAAAATAATTCGTGATGAAGAAGGATTGAAAGATGCTGTTGAAGATTTAGGATATCCTTTAGTCATAAAACCACTAAATGGTAATCATGGTCGAGGCGCAACAATTAATATTGTCAATTGGGATCAGGCTGTAGAGGCATTAGAAATAGCAAAGAAAATTTCACGCTCTGTAATCGTTGAAAAGTATATAATAGGTTATGATCATCGGATTTTAGTTATCAACTATAAATTTGTTTGTGCAGCACAGCGCAAACCCGCAGCGGTTGTTGGCGATGGTAAAAGCACCATTCAACAATTGGTTGATGCCGTTAATGCAGATCCACGTAGAGGATATGGACATGAAAATGTGCTTACATCAATAAAGATTGATGAGATGACACAGAATATTTTAGTGGAAAAAGGGCTGACACTTGACAGCATTCTTAAAAAAGGTGAAGAGTTGTTTCTGAAACGAACTGCAAACCTGAGTACAGGTGGAACAGCAACAGATGTCACAGACATTGTTCATCCATATAATGTTTTTATGTGCGAACGTATTGCAAGAATTATTGGTCTCGACATTTGCGGCATAGACATTATGACTCCCGACATCAGCGAGCCGTTGACAGAAACCGGTGGTGCCGTACTGGAAGTTAATGCTGCGCCCGGCTTCAGAATGCACATTGCTCCTACTGATGGGCTGCCGCGCAATGTTGCAGAGCCTGTTGTTGACATGCTCTATCCTCCCGGAAGTAATTATCGTATTCCAATAATTGCTGTCACAGGCACCAATGGTAAAACTACTACCACACGTCTGATAGCACACATTGCTAAGACATGTGGGCATAAAGTAGGTTTCACTACCACGGATGGTATTTACATTCAGAATCAAATGTTGCAGCGTGGCGATTGTACAGGACCACAAAGTGCAGAGTTTGTTTTAAAAGACCCTACTGTTGATTTTGCAGTTTTAGAGACAGCCAGAGGCGGCATACTGCGTGCCGGTCTTGGCTTTCACCGTTGTGATATTGCCGTAGTTACCAATGTTGCCGCAGATCACCTTGGACTTAAGGGTATCAACACGCTTGAAGAAATGTCGAAAGTTAAAGCCGTGGTACCTGAAAGTGTACAACTTAATGGTTATGCTATTTTAAATGCCGATGATGATTTGGTAGCAGCTATGGCTCGTAATCTGGATTGTAATGTAGCTTATTTCAGTCTTGATGAAAACAATGCAATCATTAAAAGTCATTGTGAAGCCGGTGGCCTTGCTGCAATTCTTGAAAATGGATTTGTAACTATTTGTAAAGGTACTTGGAAACTGAGAGTACATAAAGTCATCAACATTCCACTCACCTTTTCCGGTAAAGCAGTTTTTATGATTCAGAATATTTTACCTGCTATTCTTTCTGCTTTTATCCGTAATTTTAAAATTGAAGACATTAGACTTGCATTGGAAACATTTATTCCATCTCCGGTACAAACACCAGGTCGTATGAACATGTTCCAATTCAAGAAATTTACGGTCATGGTGGACTATGCACATAACCCTGCAGGATTTCAGGCTATTGCCCGCTTCCTCGAAAAAGTTGATGCTAAACCGAAAGTTGGTGTCATTGCAGGTGTTGGCGACAGACGCGATGAAGACATTGTAGCATTAGGTTCGTTGGCAGCAAAGATGTTTGATGAAATCATTATTCGCCAGGACAGAAATCTTCGCGGTAGGACAGAAAAAGAAATCATTGATTTTATGCTGGAAGGTATCAAGTCTGTAGATGCCAACAAAAAAGTCACCGTAATACCTTTAGAACGCGAAGCCATTGACCATGCTATTAACAATGGCAAAAAAGGCTCATTTATTGTTATCTGCAGTGATGTTATTCCTGATGCATTAGATCAAATAATGAAGTATAAAGAGAAAGAAGATCAATTTGAGATGCACCTTGATGATATTCCCAATCAGTCAAACAGGTAGTTTATTTTTTTTAAGAATGTAAAGTGTTTTGTTGACAAGATAACTCACTTACGGTAATATTGTTTTATTACCTTAGCATGCGATTTCTAATTTCATGTCTCCTTTTCTGTCAAGAATAATATTTTGTGTTTTTTTATTGCTTTCTCACTATGTATTATATGCATCTGACGCTACACCTACAGCACAACAAAAACTGATTGATGCAAGAATATCAGAAGCTGAAATAATTTACAAAAGTGACTTTAAACGTGCTTATACAATTGCAGTTGATGCAAAAACTAAAGCAGTTAACATTGAATATACAGAAGGTATTGTTGCAAGTTCCTGTCTGCAAAGCATAATTGAATCACAAACAAACAAAAGTAATATTGCAATTGAAGGGCTAAACAAAATATTACATTCATCAAAATCAATTAATTTAAAACTAAGACAACAGCTACTATCAACATTAGGTGCTTGCTATTTCTATATTGGCAAATTAGACTCTGCTCAATATTATTATAATGAGAGTATAAGTTCGTTTTCATCCAATGACACAACCATACAACTCTTCAAATCCTGCCTTCAACTATCAGAAGTATTCATCAAAGAAAATATTCCTTCCAAAGCACTTGATCTTTATGGTAAAGCTTATAAAATATATCAGAAAAATAGAAGCAAAGAAGGAGAAGTTTGGTTGCATGAGGTATTAGGTAAAATTTATTACAGGCAAAATCTTTACGAACAATCAATAAGTACAATAAAAACAAGTATCATTCAATATGAACTAATGAATAATCTGACAGGGCAAATAACTTCTCTGATTCAGAACGGAAACTCTTACTACAAACAAATGCTCGATGACAGTGCTGCAAATTGCTATCAGCAAGCACTAATACTTGCAACAACTTTAGGTGATGAACGCAGCAAATCAATATGTTACTCTAACCTGAGCCGTATTTATCTTGAACATAATCAAACTAAACAAGCACTTGAAACTGCATTACACGCCCTTGAGGTTATTCAGCCGGGTAACTATCCGGAGATTGAGGCAGGCACCTATCAGCAACTTGGCGATATCTATATTGAGCTTGGTCAAAACAGAAAAGCTATTGAATGGATTCAGAAAGCATTAACACTTGCAAAAGACAATAACAATAAAATTATTGAACGCGATTGTTACAAATCGCTTTCTGAACTTTATGCATCAATTAAACAGTATGAGCCTGCAATGGAAAATTTGCTCCAGGCTTATAGAATCAAAGACAGCATACAACCAATTACATTTTACAACAGGTTGGCAGAGATGGAAGCACGTTATAGTCTTGAAAAGAAAGTGTCAACTATCAAACTTCTTAACCAACAATCATTTATTAACCAACTCCGGCTGAAAGAGCAAAAGGAAAATATCAAAAAACAAAACGCTTTAGTAATCATTTTACTCATTCTTATCACAACAATTATCATTGCCATTTATTTTTATTTGAGATGGCGTAAACAAGCTGAGTTAATTAACCAACAAAACACAATCAGACAAACTGAAGAAAATGAGCGAATACGCATTGCAAAGGACATACATGATGAACTGGGCTCAGGATTAACAAAAATTAAATTCCTGTCAGAAATTTTAGAAATGAAAACTAAAGATCAGGCGCAGCTAAAAGAAACTTTGCAGTCAATTACAGGTACTTCACATCAATTGATTGACAACATGCGTGACATGATTTGGAATATGAATCCGATGAATTCAACATTAGACAATCTGATTGCCCGTGTGCGCGAATTTTCTACAGAGTATTTAGAAGACTTTCCAATAGAAGTAAGCTATGCCTTTCCTGAAAATATACCTTCAGAAAAAATAAATATTGAAATAAGCAGAAATATTCTGATGATAGTTAAAGAATCTTTACAGAACATTGTTAAACACTCAAACGCTTCTAAGGTATCTATCAGGATAGAAATTCAACCTGTTTTTAAACTTATAATTACTGAAAATGGCATTGGCTTTAGCATGAATGAAAAGACAACAGGAAACGGACTTAGGAACATGTCTGAGAGAAGTAAAACTATCGGAGCATCACTAAATATATCTTCAAAACCGGGCGAAGGCTCTATACTTTCTTTGGAAAAAAATCTGAATATACTACTTTAGTAGTATAGCATTTGCTAATGAAAGACCTATATTTGTCTTATGACAATTCAGGTTGGTATCATTGAAGACGAAAAGCACATTAGAGAGAATCTGCAAATATTAATTGATGGCAGTGAAGGCTTTTCCTGCAAACATTTATTCTCAAATGCAGAAGATGCCATAAATATCATACCTACTTTGCAACTTGATGTAGTGCTGACAGACATTCAGTTAGGAGGCAAGACCGGCATAGATTGTATTCTTGAATTAAAAGACAAATGCCCGTCAACCAATTTTTTTATATGTACTTCATTCGATGATTCTGAGCATGTTTTTAAAGCACTGAAAGCCGGTGCCATGGGTTACCTCACCAAAACAACACAACCATCAAAATTATTAGATGCTATAAATGATGTTTACAGAGGTGGTTCTCCAATGAACAGCCATATTGCACGCAAAGTGGTTTCAAGTTTTATGGAAACACCTGTAAGTCCGGAATATGAAAAATTGTCTGAACGCGAACGACTCATTGTTGATTTACTTTCTAAAGGAATGAGATATAAGGAAATTGCCGATCAACTTTTTTTAAGTACAGAAACCGTCCGCACACACATTCGGAATATCTATCACAAACTTCAGGTAAATTCAAGAACTGAAGCGCTTAACAAAGTTTTCAAAAAATAATTACTACTAAATGGTGATTGACTAACCTTTACACAGGGGCTAATTTTGTTTCATTAAAAAAAACAAAAAATGAAACAAACGTTACCAAAATTTTCCGCAGTATGGCTTGCTTCTGCCATCCTCTTCCCGACCGCTCTCATTGCACAAAACAATGAAACAACACATGAGTTGTCGAAACCTGCTCAAAAAGGTATTCTGGCAAATGCCGAGCTAAGTGCTGACGGCAACATCAGAATGACTTACAAAATGAAGGTTGACAAAAAGAGTGATCAGGTTAATTACGAAGATTATGTCTTTGATAAAAATCTGAAATTCATCGGAGTTGAAAAGACAAAAGAAGACAAACAAACACAGCCTGACCAAAAAGTTACTTTGATAAAAGCATTTGTTGGTGGTGGCAACTCATTTAATGTAATGAGTATGTCTTTAAATCTGCAACAGGAAGTCTGGGAAAGAAACTGGAATTTCGATAAACAAAAATATCAATGGGGCAGCCGTATTTCAAAAGAAGTTGTAAAACCAAAGAATAATGATAGCAAGTACAGAGGCTTTGCTGCTTATGGCAATGACGATGATGGCAGCGTGCTGATACTTGCCAGCTATGACAGCGGTGATGATGATCAGTTTGTTTGTCTTCACGTTGACAAAGGTTTAAACATGACTGAAACAAAACTGCCGTTACAAGGAAAATATTCCTTGGTTTATTGTGGTACACTGAAATCAGGAAACATTTTTGCTGTATTTGCACCTAATGAAGGTATGAGTGACACCAAAAAATATTATTTCATTGAATGTAGTGCAGACAGCAAGGTTGCAAAAAGCAATGAGTTTACTTCGCCATCGCCCAACATGTTGATAATGGATTATAGCGAAGCTAACGGTGACTTGTATTTCATTGCCGGATCTGACAAAAGCAATGAGGCCTACAATAAGGTATTTACCAGTTATGCTCCTATTGACAATCCCGGATACTCAACTTCCAATAACAGGCAAATGGACAAATACGAAAAACGCGCCATGGAAACTGAATTTACAAACTTGCACTTATTGAGATTCTCTGATGGTAAACTTGCATTTGCTTCCACAGAGCCGGTAAAAGATTTTAAAACAAAAATGGTTACTCCTCCTTCACAGAAAAAAGGCCAACCCTATACCGGAAAGAAAATAGTTATTGAAAATCTTTTTGTTGCACCCTCCGGTGATGTGCTGGTTGCAGGTCAGTTGTCTGATAAAAAAGTAGTGAATGGTGGTAACTCTTATGAATTCAGATATTACGACTACGTATGCATGCAATTCGACAATCAGGGAAAATTAGTAGCACAATATGCGGTGAACAAACTTTTAGATGATAGCAAGAATGAAGTGTTTTCGGCAATTCAAAACTTTATTCCTTCTGCAGATGGCAAATCTGTCTATTGGGAAATTTTAGAAGTGCAGGCAGCTAAATATTATGCTTCAGTAGCGGCAGCATATAGCGGCAATTACTCTCTTTCATCGCATTACTTTCCACGCATCGCCAATATCACACTTTCTAATCACTCAGTAAGCAACTTTACCGAGCAGGGTGAAAAAGGAAAATACTTAGTCTATCATAGTATCACCAGCCTGACAGATAAAGATAACAACCGTTTCTACATCGGACATGATGAGGATTACAAAAACATTTGGTTAGGCAAATACACTTTCCGTTAAATAATTAATTACAATAAAAGAATAGAAAAAATGAAAAAGATAATCATTCCCATTTTATGCATTGCCACATTGACTTTTACTTCATGTAAAAAGAAAGATAAAGACAATCCTCATTATACGTGCAGCAGTTGTGTAACTCAGGCAGAAGCATTAGCTGCCAACGATGGTAGCAGCAAAGGTGTTTATAAAGGCATATTGATTGGCTCTTCAGGCACCATAAAATTTTCCATTCAAAATGGCACGAATGACATTACAGCAACCATGGTTGTTGATGGTGTTTCAGCCATATTAACCTCTACAGTTAGTTGGGTTAGTGGTCAGCCTTACATTGCTCCTTTTACAGGCACATTAAACGGACAAGCGGTGAGTATTACTTTCTCTGTTCAAAACAATGGAAGTACACCGCAAATTATTTCATCAAATATTCCGGGTCATCCAAATGCAGTATTTACAATCATAAAAGAAACTTCAAATGCCTTGGTTGAAGGCTTTGAAGGCACCTATTCTACTACAGAGCCCGAGACAGGAACGTTTAATATTCTACTCTCAAGACCATTAGGTCAATGGGGTGGAATATCACGTGAAAATGGTCAGACAGCAACCAATGATGTTTCCGGAACAATTACATCATCAGGAGATTTATTTGATGATAACAACATCAAAGTTGCAACACTTTCCGGTGATGATATTGATGGTACATTTACTGACAACAGCGGCAATACCGTTACCGTTGCTGGTAAGCGCACCTTATAAAAAACGGGGATTTTATTCCCACCCTTAAAGGAGTTCAGCAGAAAACGTTCTGCTGTCTCCTTTTATTTTTACAAATATTTTATCTGCCCGTACAAAAAATCAAAACATTTAGGAGGTACACGAAATTATTCTGAATCATTTATTCTGAATGTTGCACGCTGCATCCTGCCTTATCAATTTCAACGCATCACTCCTTGCCTTTGTCAGCCGATGTTGATCATCACTCAAAAAAAATGCTGTATGCTGAATTAATCATGCATTATCCTACTTGTAAGCCGAACAATGACCACCTTTACCTTTTTTAAACCTAATGTTATCGTAAATATCACTGGTATATTTAAAACCAAAATAAAAATCAAGTCCATTCATTTCATACAAACCCGGCCACCAGCCAAGATTATCACTACCAAGAACAAACCACTTATAACGAATAGCAATACCTGCTCTGAAAAAATTATACTGATACAATGACATTGGTAAACTCACCTCTACTCTTCTGGTTTCAAATCGAGGTGTAAAAGAAACTTGCGAAGCACGTGTTACACTTCTGTCAAAAATCTGAATATTCTGAATGACTGCCAGATTGAGATAATATTTTGGAGTAATGCTCCAGTCAACCTGAAATGATGCAGCAGCAGGAAGTATCATATTAAAACCACTGCCACTCCGTGATATGTTGGCATCGCCATAAAGCTTTGCACTAAATATTGAATCGGCATGTTCATAGCCTGTAATCTTTGTGGTATCAAATCCGGGCCAAACAGCAGATGCATTCTTCAGACTAAAAGTCCTTGCATTACCATTAAACCTAATGAAGCCGAGATCAATGAGAGAAAGCCCAAGTTTCAGATCGTATTTCTTTAACTTAATTCCTGACATGCCGGGTTTGTATGCCTGGTTGATGTAATTAAAGAAATGTTGTATGCCAAAACTCATGGAAGCCCCTGCACCTCGCGGATGCAGATAATTCTTTTTATCATCATTAGGAATTGAATGACCGTAGTCAACTTCAATATTTTTTATATTCAATAATGATGCATCTGTAAAATTATAATCAAGTACAGTTGAATTGATATAAGTACCGCTCATCCCCAACAAAAAATTGACTGTGCCACCGGCTGTTGTAATATTTTGTCGGTTTGTTAAAATTGTTTTAGCGAAAGTAAATCCGGCTTCGGCATACACCAAAGCGCCTGCACTGAAGGAAGTAGAATTCCACGGAATTTTATGTTGTGGGCTATAGTCACTTCCCTCCCAAAGAAATTTAGCCAAATGATAAGGTACTTTTATTGCGCTTAACTGGCTGCGTAATGAAAAATGAATTCCGAAAGCTGCTTCTTCATTACGCCAAACAGCAGACGGACCTTTAAGCAATAAATTGCCATAAGCATTCTTCGGTGTTTTATCATAATGATCACTATAATCTTCGTGACGTAATGGCTCAAACCTTGCAAACTTACCTGTTGGAATGTCTGAGGCCGGAAAGTAAATATAATCATTCTGAAAAAAAATATCTCCCGACAGTATATTAAATTCAAAGCGATAAGGCATTGTTGCAATGGAAGCAGGATTCATTTCTATTCCCATATTTCCTGCGAAATTGCTATGTGCTATACCATTCATTTCCTGTCCATAGGATAGATTAACACTACTAAGAAAAGCTATAAAACAAGCCAAACTCAAATGCCTTTTCAGCATTTTAAGTCTAAAAAAAGTTTGCAACATACTATCCGGTTTCACTTTCTGAATTGCTGCAAAATTAATTATTGCATTTCTTAATCAACGTTAAAAATTAATAAGTAATGCACCTAAAGTTGGATTATTTCTGCATTTTTGCAGCATGAAGAAATTTTATTTTCTTATTCTATCAATTTTTATGATTACATCTTCATGCAAGGAGAAGAACAAGCTTAACGATTTAGATTGGTTAATCGGAAAATGGGAAGGCACAGCAAGAAACGGTAACATATTCTATGAAGAATGGAAAAAACAATCAGATACTGCATTTGTCAACAATAACTATCATTTCGAAGGTGATAAACAGGTTTTTGGCGGAACTTCCAGAATTGCATTAAGAAACAACCGCCTTTATTACATCAATGACAGCGACAGTCTTAAAATGCTGCAATGGGAAGCCGAAGTGCATAATCCCACTTCCATGACTTTTCATAATGACAAAATCACACCCTATAACCGCATAACATTTTCACTGTCAGAGCAGAATACATGGGATGCCATGCTTATGGGTAAGAAAGACACGGTAAAATATTCTTTAAAAAGGAAAATAATGCCTTATTAAACTTAATATATTTTTGACTCTTGTTTCATCAGAAATGAGTTAAATTCTGCACTTTTGCACTTCTGAATTTTAAAATTAAATCATAAATATTATATCAATGAAAAAGAATTTTCTGCTATTTTTTATCAGTATTTTATTGTATTCTGCTGGTTATAGCCAAAGCTGTTTTACAATTAACAGCATTCTTGTAGATGCCTGTGGAACCCCCGAAGGTGAAAATGAAATGGTGCGTTTTACTGTAGGCGCTTCTCCATTACAGGTAAGTTCGCTAAATGTTACATGGCCCAATACAAGTCTTAACTTTTTGGGGATTTGTCAAAATGCTACAACAGCACAAAAAGTAGCCGATTTGAATGCAACTATTCAATCATGTGGTTATTTGCTTGAACCATCAAATGATATTTTACCTGAAAACAGTAAGGTCATTTTAATTACCAGTGAAAATTTTAATACTGCCTTCAACTCTTTTGCAAATCTGACTGATACGATGTATGTCATTTTTCAATGTATTGGGAACACACAAGGTCATTTCAGAAATTATTCTGCTACGGTTACAACACCACGTATTTTAACTATGAATTTTGGAGCAGTATGTAGCCAATCTGTTACTTTCTACCCCAACTTACTCATAAATCAATTCGGACAGTTAGACACTGCAGCACAGGATGGATCAAGCGTAGGATATGATTCTTTAGGAAATGCAACATATTATAACAATGGTTGTCAGGCTCCGATTATTTCACTAACAGCTACATTACAAAGTAGTGCTACAACAGTTTGCTCCGGTGATTCGGTTATCCTAACAGCAAGTAATCTTTCAGGAAATTATTCAGGATACTTTTGGAGCGGTGGCAATGGCACTTTGAGTTCTCCTAACAATCTTGTCACAACCTATCAAACCAATACAACATTTACAGGAACAGACACCATACAGTTTTCCATGATTGGGCAATGCAATGACACTATTACAAGCAATATTTACTTAATCGTACAGAATGGTCAGCCTGCATCAATAACGGGTCCTTCTACTGTTTGTACCGGAGACAGTATAACATTGACTGCATCATCAGGAACAGCATACCAATGGAGCAACGGTGCAACAACACAATCTATTACCGTTTTAACTCCCGGAACTTATTCAGTTACGGTGACAGGAACATGCGGAACACCTACAGCATCAGCAACTATAGCAGGAGGCACTGCTCCTAACATTACTGTTACACCTGGAACGAATGTCAGTATCTGTGCCGGTCAGTCAGTAACATTAGCTGCTTCAGGTGCTTCAACTTATCAATGGTCAACCGGAGCAACAACATCATCAATTTCTGTAAACACAGCAGGAACCTATACTGTAAGTTCGTCCAATGCCTGTGGAACATCATCAGTGACTATCAATGTTACACAAACTACAACACCTGTTGTAAATATAACTTCAAACAGCGGAACAGAAATTTGTCCGGGACAAAATATCACGCTTACTGCATCAGGCGCAAGCACCTATGTTTGGTCAGGCGGACAAACTACGCCATCAATCACAATCAGTACTGCAGGGACATATACAGTTACCGGTACCAGCTCTTGTGGTACAGCATCCAACACAATCACTATCACTGCAGGCAGTGTTCCTTCAATTTCCATTTCACCGGGCACAGCAGTAAATATTTGTAGTGGACAATCTGCAACTTTAACGGCATCAGGAGCTACAACCTATCTTTGGTCAACCGGTGCAACTACGGCATCCATTAATGTCAGCACTGCAGGAAACTATACTGTTACCTCATCTAATGCTTGTGGCTCTGATACTGTTGTTGTGAATGTCACTGTAACCAACACACCATCTGTTTCTATAACATCCACTGCAATGGTAATCTGTCCGGGACAAAGTGCTACGCTGACGGCTTCAGGTGCTTCATCTTATTCATGGTCAGGCGGACAGACAGGAAACTCAATTACAGTCAGCACTGCAGGTGTATATACTGTTACCGGCACTTCTACATGTGGCACAGCAAGTGCTACTTTTAATCTAACACAAGGAAATGTACCAACAGCAATAATTTCTTCTCCGTCAACAATACTTTGCAATAACAGCACACTGACACTAACAGCAACAGGTGGTGATAGTTATCTATGGAGCAATGGTACAACTACATCTGCAACAACAATTAACACACCGGGCATTTACGCAGTTACTGCAACAAATACCTGTGGCAGCGACACTGCAAATTTCACTGTTACCTCAACAACAATTGATGCAGTATTTACAGCAAGTGTTTATAGTGGCCAAGCTCCTCTAACAGTAGATTTTATCAACAACAGTTTGAACTACACTTCAGGTTCATGGGCTTTTGGCGATGGCAACGTTTCTGCAAATAACAATGCATCTAACATTTTTAATTATGGCGGCACATTCAACGTAGTGTTAACCGTAACAGACAATGCAGGCTGTACAGACACTGCATCTGCAACTATCGAAGTTGTTGACGACTCATTAATAATTCCTAATGTTGCTACCCCTAATGGTGATGGCAAAAATGATACTTTTACTTTTAACAGCACCTCCATTAAAAGTGCAGAAACAACAATCTTTAACCGCTGGGGTAAAAAGGTAACATCTTATTCTGACTGGAAAAATGGCTGGGATGCAAAAGACAATCATGCAGGAGTGTATTATTATGAAATAGAAATCCAATTTCATAACGGAACTTCCAAAAAATATCATGGAGCGCTCAATATTATCAAATAACATTGCGTTTTAGATAAAAAATTATTCTCCAAAACAAAAAATGCTGACTAAAGTCGGCATTTTTTGTTCAAGAAAAAGCAAAGAACAAATTTTCATTAAACTTACCATTTTACTACAAATAGGTCTTAGCGCAAGAACTATATTTGCTCTTCCTTTAAAACACTATTAATGAAATTTTCCGCAAGAACTTCTTTATTGCTTTTAAGTATGGCTGCTTTTAGTCAAACTTGGGCACAACCACAGGTAAATATTGTTGAATATGCAAACGGCATTTATGGCAAGACATCAGAACTTGCTGCCAATGGCGATGGCAGAATTTATGCAGCAACACAATTAGGTTATATTTATATAATTAATCCCGGAGGTGTGGTTGACACCGTTCCGTTTTTAGACATAAACAATAAAGTTACTCCAACAACATTAAGCAATACAGGCGAGCAGGGTTTATTGGGTTTAGCCTTTAGTCCAAACTATGCTACTGACAGTTGCTTTTATGTTTGTTATACCAACAAAACAGGGCATGGAAACAGTGTGCTTGCCAGATACAAAAGAAGTGCTGACCCAAATGTTGCAGACACTGCAAGTGCAGAAATTATATTTGCATTAGCTCAACCTTACACCAACCACAATGGTGGTTGCCTGAAATTCGGCAGTGATGGTTATTTATATCTTGCTCTTGGTGATGGAGGCGATGTTGGTGATCCGGGTAACAGAGCACAAAACATGAATATGTATTTCGGTAAGATTTTAAGGATAGATGTCTCACAACCCGGTGCATATACTATTCCATCAACCAATCCTTTTTTTGGTGTTATGAATATAAAAAATGAGATATGGGCAAGTGGATTCCGTAACCCCTGGAAATTCAGTTTCGACAGACTTACACATGACATGTGGATTGGCGATGTGGGTCAGGATATATGGGAAGAAATAGATTTTCAGCCGGCTAATTCAACAGGTGGTGAAAATTACGGATGGCGTTGTTATGAAGGTCTTGTCACCTACAACACAACTGTAGGATGCACAGGAAATTATGTTTCGCCCGTCCATGTATATAGCCATGCCTCTACCGGTGGCTGCTCTGTTACAGGCGGGTTTGTATATCGCGGCACTGCCTACCCCGCTCTTTATGGATATTATTTCTTTGCCGACTTCTGCAATGGAACAATTTACACCTTAGATCCAAACAACGGCAATGCCGTTACCGTTGCAGGAACATTTCTAGGACGTGCATTCAGCACGTTTGGCGAAGATGATAACGGTGAATTATTTATTGCAGATTTGGTAAATCAGAAGGTGTATCAGGTTACAGACACCACAACTTCTATCACTGAATATGGTAATGAGTTAAATTATGCTAACGTATTTTTCAATCAAAATGAACAGTCGCTTCAACTGAATTTAAATTCTAAAAATAACAATCAGGCTACTGTTCAACTTTATGATTTAAAGGGTGTATTAATTGCAGCGTGGAAATTGAGTTTAAAATCAGGCAGCAACACAATCAAACTTCCCATTGACCTTACCTCAGGAATTTATTTAAGTAACATTACTTGTGGCAATGCTTCACGCAACATTAAAATACCTGTAATAAAATAAACTTTCTACTTTTTAATTACCTCGGGTAGTGGTGCTCCTGCAGGAATAAATTTCAATGAGCTGGTATTAACGCAGTGTCTGGTATTTTTAGCTGTAAATCCTTCGCCTAAAAAAACATGACCTAAATGTCCTCCGCAATTACTGCAAACAATTTCTGTACGCATACCATCTGCATCAGGAATTCGTTTTACAGAGCCTTTTATTTCATCATCAAAACTTGGCCAGCCACAGTGTGCCTCAAATTTATCGGCACTTTTGTAAAGCGGTGCATTACATCTGCGGCATACATAAGTTCCTGCATCTTTTTTAAGATAATAATCTCCGGTAAAAGGTCTGTCAGTTGCTTTAAACAAAAGCACTTTTTCTTCCTGAGGTGTCAATTTATTATATTCCATTTTCTTATTGTTTTGTGCAATACTTAGCTGCCACATTCCCATCAGGACAACTAAGGCAATATTAAATATTCTTATTTTCATTGATAATTTTTATTTGATACCTCCACTCAGTCAATATGTAAAAAACACATTACAAGAAACAAAGTTAATGACCGGTAGCAGATTCATTAAAAAGCTATATTTTAGCAGCAAATTAAAGCATCAATTATGAATTTTGATTTAATCATCATAGGAAGTGGCCCCGGAGGGTATGTAGCTGCAATCAGAGCATCGCAATTAGGTCTTAAAACAGCGATAGTAGAGCGCGAAAACTTAGGTGGTATTTGTCTGAACTGGGGTTGTATTCCTACTAAGGCATTACTCAAAAGCGCCAGTGTGTTTGAATACCTGAACCATGCTTCCGATTATGGAATTACTGTTGAAGGTGGTAAGGCTGACTTCAATGCTGTCATAAAAAGAAGTCGCGGTGTAGCTGACGGTATGAGTAAAGGTGTTCAGTTTTTGATGAAAAAAAATAAAATAGAAGTCATCAATGGTTTTGGGAAAGTAAAGTCGGGAAAAAGTGTAGAAGTTACCGCAGCTGATGGCAGCAAAAAAACATACACAGCAGCGCACATTATACTTGCAACAGGAGCACGTTCGCGCGAGTTGCCCAACCTGAAGCAAGATGGTAAAAACATAATTGGCTATCGCGAAGCTATGAGTCTGCCCGAGCAACCCAAATCAATGGTAGTTGTAGGCTCAGGTGCTATTGGTGTTGAGTTTGCCTACTTCTATAATGCTATGGGCACAAAAGTTACAGTGGTAGAGTTTATGCCGAATATTGTTCCTGTAGAGGACGAAGAAGTGAGCAAGCAATTAGAACGCTCCTTGAAAAAAGTTGGCATTGAAATAATGACAAACAGCTCTGTTGAATCAGTTACAGTAAGTGGCGGAACATGCAGTGTAAAAATTAAATCGGCAAAAGGCGAATCTGTGATTACCTGCGAGAAAGTACTTTCTGCAGTAGGTATTACAACTAATATTGAAAACATAGGTCTTGAAGAGTGTGGCATCATTACCGATAAAGGTAAGGTTGTGGTGAACGATTTCTATCAGACCAACATACCTGGCATTTACGCTATAGGTGATATTGTAAAAGGTCAGGCACTGGCACATGTGGCATCTGCAGAAGGAATTATCTGTGTTGAAAAAATTGCAGGACATCATCCTCAGCCTCTCGATTACAATAATATTCCCGGATGTACTTATTGCACTCCTGAAATTGCCTCTGTGGGCATGACAGAAAAAGCTGCAAAAGATGCAGGCATTGGAATAAAAGTTGGTAAATTTCCATTCAGTGCTTCAGGAAAAGCAAAAGCCGGAGGACAAAGTGATGGTTTCGTTAAACTTATTTTTGACGAAAAGTATGGTGAGTTGCTTGGTGCACATTTAATCGGTGCCAATGTTACAGAAATGATTGCAGAATTGGTGTTGGCTCGTAAATTAGAAACAACAGGTCATGAAATAATCAAGGCTGTCCATCCGCATCCAACCATGAGCGAGGCTATTATGGAAGCTGCCGCTGCAGCCTATAATGAGGTTATACATTTGTAGAAATGACATTTGTTGTTACCCAACAACTATTTTTTAGTTTTTAAATCAATAAAAGGTGTGTTTATCATTCTTATTAGATAACTGTATCCTCCCCCCTTTCCTGCTTACGCTGTAAATGTTAAATTTGCAGCACAAAGGTAATTCTGATATGCAGGAGTCAAAAATTTATACCCCGAAACATAAAATCCGTATTGTAACAGCCGCTTCGTTGTTTGATGGGCATGATGCCGCCATCAACATCATGCGCAGAATCATTCAGTCAAGTGGTGCTGAGGTTATTCACCTTGGACACGACAGAAGCGCACAAGAAGTGGTGGAATGTGCCATTCAGGAAGATGCTAATGCTATTGCTATGACTAGCTATCAGGGCGGGCACATGGAATATTTTAAATACATGTATGACTTATTGAAAGAAAGAGGCTGTGGGCATATAAAAATATTTGGTGGCGGTGGTGGCACTATATTACCTGAAGAAATCAGCGAACTTCAGGACTATGGCATTGCACGTATTTATCATCCTGATGACGGACGTGCTATGGGCTTACAAGGCATGATTAATGATATGCTTCAAAAATGTGATTTTGCCACAGGAGTAAATCTAAATGGCGAAATAAAAGAGCTGACCAAGAAAAATTCCAAAGCCATTGCAAGACTTATTTCTTGTGCAGAAAATAATCATTCAGAATTTGAAAAACTATATCCTGCAATTACTACTTCTATCTCAAACAAAGCCAAACAAAGTCCGGTGTTAGGAATTACAGGAACAGGTGGTGCAGGCAAATCATCTATTGTTGATGAATTGGTAAGAAGATTTCTATTGGAATTTAAAGATAAAAATATTGCCATCATTTCTATTGACCCAAGTAAACGTAAAACCGGTGGTGCATTGCTTGGTGACCGCATCAGAATGAACAGCATTCGTAATTCAAGAGTGTATATGCGCTCACTGGCTACACGTCAAAGCAATCTTGCATTGAGCCGTTATGTTCAGGAAGCATTGGATATTGTAAAAGCTGCACAGTTCGATCTGATTATTCTTGAAACTTCCGGTATTGGACAAAGTGATACTGAAATTACCGAACATAGCGATGTGAGTTTGTATGTAATGACGCCAGAATATGGTGCGGCAACACAGTTGGAAAAAATTGACATGCTTGATTTTGCCGACCTCATTGCATTAAACAAATTTGACAAACGCGGGGCCATGGATGCATTGCGTGATGTAAAAAAACAATACAAACGTAATCACAAGCTGTTTGATATTGCTGATGATAAAGTACCTGTTTTCGGAACAATTGCATCGCAGTTTAACGATCCGGGCATGAACCAACTGTACAAGTCGGTGATGAATACCATTACAGCAAAAACCGGAGCAGACTTAAAAAGCGATTATCACACCACGGAAGAGATGAGTGAAAAAGTTTTTATCATTCCTCCGCATCGAACACGATATCTTTCTGAAATTTCAGAAAACAACCGTCATTACGATCGGTGGGTTGAAGAACAAAGTGAACTTGCGCAGAAGCTTTATTCTCTTTACGAAAGCATGCAAATAATAAAAGGTGCAGCGGCTGAAGAACTGAAAAAGCAATATGATATACTTGAAAGAAGCTTTGATGGTAACAACAAAAAACTTCTTGAAGATTTTCCTGCTAAAACAGCAGAGTATAGCAGAGATTATTACGAATTTAAAGTGCGTGATAAAGTTTTAAAAATTAAAACTTTTGACGAATCACTTTCGCATAACAAAATACCTAAGGTAGCTTTTCCGAAATACAAAGCCTGGGGCGATTTACTGAAATGGATTTTGCAGGAAAATGTTCCGGGTGAATTTCCGTTTACTGCAGGTGTTTTTCGCTTTAAACGCGAAGGCGAAGACCCAACAAGAATGTTTGCTGGCGAAGGATGTCCCGAGCGCACAAACAAACGTTTCCATTATGTTTCTTTAGGCATGCCTGCCAAACGGCTTAGCACTGCATTCGACAGTGTGACACTCTATGGCAATGACCCTGACCATCGCCCTGACATTTATGGAAAAATAGGAAACAGTGGTGTCAGTGTCTGTTGTCTTGATGATGCAAAAAAACTTTACAGTGGATTTAATCTTTGCGACCCGGCCACTTCAGTATCAATGACCATTAATGGTCCTGCTTCAATCATTGCAGCCTATTTTATGAATGCAGCTATTGATCAGCAATGCGAAATTTATATCAGACAAAACGGATTAGAAAAGGAAGTTGAGAAAAAAATTGCTGACGAATTTTCAAAAAATAAATCAGGCAGACCTGAATACAACTACGATATTCCGGAAGGAAACAACGCACTTGGCCTCATGCTGCTTGGAATAACCGGTGACAAAGTACTTCCAAAAGATGTTTACGATAAAATAAAAACCGACACGCTTAAACAAGTGCGCGGCACAGTACAGGCTGATATTCTGAAAGAAGACCAGGCACAAAACACCTGCATTTTCTCTACAGAATTTTCGCTGAGGCTGATGGGCGACATGCAACAATATTTTATTGACAAGGCTATCCGTAATTTTTATTCTGTTTCCATAAGCGGTTACCATATTGCCGAAGCAGGTGCCAATCCTATTTCGCAACTTGCTTTTACATTGAGTAATGGCTTTACTTATGTGGAGTACTATTTAAGTCGCGGCATGGACATCAACTCTTTTGCGCCCAACCTTTCTTTCTTTTTCTCCAATGGCATTGACCCTGAATATTCTGTTATCGGACGTGTGGCAAGGCGTATTTGGGCTAAAGCGATGAAACTAAAATACAAAGCCAATGAACGCTCGCAGATGCTCAAATATCATATTCAAACTTCGGGAAGAAGTTTGCATGCGCAGGAAATTGACTTCAACGACATCAGAACAACACTGCAGGCTTTGTATGCTATTTACGACAACTGCAACTCCCTTCACACCAATGCTTATGATGAAGCTATTACCACACCTACAGAAGAAAGTGTGCGCAGGGCTATGGCAATACAACTTATCATCAACCGCGAATTGGGTCTTGCCAAAAACGAAAATCCTTTGCAAGGTTCATTTATCATTGAAGAATTAACCGATTTGGTAGAAGAAGCCGTGCTGTCAGAGTTTGACCGTATTACAGAACGTGGTGGGGTTCTTGGCGCAATGGAAACAATGTATCAGCGTGGAAAAATTCAGGAAGAAAGTCTTTACTACGAATCACTAAAGCACACCGGTGCTTATCCGATTATCGGTGTCAACACATTTTTATCGAGCAAAGGATCTCCTACCATTTTACCTAAAGAAGTGATTCGTGCCACAGAGGAAGAAAAGCAACAACAGATTACTACTTTAAAAAATCTGCATGCACGTTATGCATCAACTGCACCTGAAATGTTACACGACTTACAACTCACTGCCATCCATAATCAAAATATGTTTGAGAAGTTGATGGAAGTAAGTAAGTATTGTTCTTTAGGACAAATCACCAATGCATTGTTTGAAGTAGGGGGCCAGTACAGGAGGAATATGTAAATAACGATTTTAATTTAATAAATATATTTAATCAAAGAGAACTTCACTATTCACACTGCTCCCTACATCTTCTTCAATGCAAATATTGAAAAATCAGAATCCATTTTTCTGATGGTATTTGACAGCACTCCAAGGCCTGTAATTTCCATCTCAACTGTATCGCCTTCCTTTAGCCATTGTGGTTTATAGTCAGGATTATTCAATAAACCTGTTCCGTTCAACTCTAAGAAACAACCTGTACCAACCGTACCACTACCAATAACATCACCTGGAAGAATGTTTACACCATATGCACAACGTTCAATAATTTCTGCAAATGTCCAATCCATACTTCCTACATTACCTTCGGACACCTGAATGCCATTGACCTTACAAGTCATTTTCAGATTGTAATTATTTCCTGTGTGCCCGTTTTTTGCATTGGTCTTAAATGATGCAAGTTCATCGGGAGTTACTAAATAAGGACCAATAACAGTAGAAAAATCCTTTCCTTTTGCCGGACCTAAGTTAAGTTTCATCTCTTCCATCTGAAGCTTACGTGCACTCATGTCGTTCATAATCATATAACCGGCAATGTAGCTATCAGCATCTTTTGCTTTCACATTAATACCTTTGCGACCAATGACAATAGCGGCTTCAAGTTCGAAGTCGAGTTGTTCAAAATGATCGGGCATGCAAAAAATATCTCCGGGACCTTGAATAGCATTGTGATTGGTAAAATAAAAAATCGGGTACTGATCAAATTCAGGAATCATCTCCACACGTCTGTTGCGCCTTGCCGCTTCAACATGTTGCCTGAAAGCATAACCATCGCGACAGGATGTTGGATTAGGCACCGGTGCTAGTAAATTTACATTTGCCACAGAGAGTCCGTCAACATCTGCATTGCCTCCGGAAAGCCATTGACTCAACTCCATGGCAGTTTCCATCAAGGGCTGTTCTCCGGCTAAAAAATCACGCATATTGTCGGGCAACACCGTTTTTCCTTTACGTTGTGACAATTCATTAAGATTATAAACTTTATCATTAAGCAAGATTCCTAATGCTGTTTTACGCTGACTTTGATAGGTTACTAATTTCATACTTTAATACTTTATGGTGCCAAAATTATCATTCTGCATCGAAGAAGCCTAATATCGCTTCTATTGTTGAAAAATGTATTCATATTTCAATTCAAATTCATTCTTAGAACAGCTACAAAAATTTATTTTTGAAAAAAGTTTAAATCATGATCAGAAAAATTATTGTAACCCAGGCACTTTTGTTTTGCAGCGCATCTTTCTTATTTGCACAACATACTCTTGTTTTGAAAAGTGGCGAAAAAATGACAGGCACAGTGCAGCAGATAAAAGATGGGAACATCAGCTTTTTATTCAAAGGCAACCCCATGACTTTTAAAGTGAGCGAAGCTTCTGCAATATTTTTTGATGCAGCATCAGAAACAAAAGCAGACAACTCGGAGCTGAGTGCCGATATGCGTGGTGTAAAATATGAAATGCCCGGACGTACCATCACCAAACCGCCAAAGATTGAAAATCTTACCATGGAGAAAGGTATTGTTGTAGTTGAGATTTCTATTGACAAATATGGACATGTTACCAAGGCTAATCCCGGTGCAGAAGGCACCACCACTACAAGCAGCTATTTGTTAACCAAAGCAAAACAGGCAGCAGAAAGTGTTATGTTTAACAACTGCCCAAAGTGTCCATTAGATACCAAAGGCACTATTACACTTACCTTTTAACTTTGCCATAAGCAAAGAATAAAAAATTGCCTAAGGATAAAAAGTTAATCATCATTGCCGGGCCTACAGCTTCGGGCAAAACACAAATTGCCGTTGAAGCTGCCAAGCTTCTTAATACAGAAATTGTTTCTTTCGATTCACGACAGATTTTTCGTGAAATGTCTATCGGAACGGCAGTGCCTGATACCCAACAAATGAATGCAGTTAAACATCACTTCATTCATTCACATTCTATTGCAGAAGACATGAGTGCAAGTCGCTATGCCGATGAAGCAACTAACACCATCAATCAATTGTTAGAAAAGAATGAAACAGTAGTTTTCACCGGTGGAACCGGCATGTATATGCACGCTGTTCTCTATGGCCTCGACCCTACTCCAAATACGGATTATCAACTTAGAGCAAGTCTGGAAAAAGAATGTGCTGAAAAAGGATTGGAGTATCTGATACATCAATTAAAAACCCTTGACGAAAAAAGCTATCATAAAATAGACATTCACAACCCACGCAGGGTTATCCGTGCATTAGAAATTATTTACAGCTCAGGCAAAACACATTCGTCCTTTTTTGAAGATAAAAACAAAACTTCAGCTTTCAATTTCACGCTTTATGTCTTAAATCCCGACAGACAATTACTTTACGACAACATCAATCAACGTGTGGATACGATGATAGAAAAAGGATTGATAGATGAAGCAAAACAACTACTACCCTATCGGCATCTTACAGCATTGCACACTGTTGGCTATAAAGAGTTGTTTGAGTATTTCGACAGGAACATTACACTTGATCTGGCTATTGAAAAAATTAAACAGCATACACGCAATTATGCAAAAAGACAATTAACATGGTTCAGGCAGTATGATAATGCCATTTGGCTTGCACCTGAAGAAATGAAAAAAAAGATCGAAGAGAAAAACCTTTAATAAGAACCGAAACGTTTTCTCAAAAACCACTCTGTTGCTATTAAAAACAAGCAGATTATAAGTAAACTTTTCAAACTTATCAACTCAATCAGTTTCTTGTGATAATAAGATACAGGTTTCACTGTTTCGTTTTTCCGGATAGCATCAATCAATAAATTAATTTTATCGGGAGTCACCATAATACCTCCGGTGTTTGATGAAATGACATTGAGTAGTTGATGATTGGCAGTTGATTCAAAATTCTCAAGCAATACAGGCACTACAGAAAACTCTCCTGTTTCCTTATAAACCTTATCACCTGTTTTTGTTTCAGCGCTGAAGGTATAACGCCCGGATGACAATATCCCTGCATTCAAATGATAGGTGTTATTGCTTCTGTTGAAAGTGTATCGAAACTCTTTTTTCTCTTCATTATAAATATTCAAACGAACCTCAGGCTCATTGATTAGTTCACCAGCTGCATTGTAAAGTGTGGCATCAAATTCAATACTCTCACCCTCTGAATAAGCGCGCTTGTACTGTATCATGAAAGGCTCTTTTTTCTTTTTCGAAGTCAGGTACTGAACCGACTTTAAAATTAATTCATCTGTAACATCATGATTTCCTGATAGCGCATATTCATTCAATTGCCAGCGCCACAAACCTTCACCAAGTAAAACACCTACTCGCATAGTTCCTGAAGAAGAAAAATACCAAAGTGGCATTGACGATTGTATATTACCAATACGCTGTGTCAGCAATGGAGTCACTTCTTTCTCTACTTTATAATTTCCAAATGGCACAAATAATGGCGGCAGTTGAGACAACACATTCTGCATATTTTCAGACACACTGAACAAACCAAACTGATCGCTTACCTTAGCATATACTTCATTCATTTTGGCAACAGGCTGACTGATATTTACACCCGTGCCTAAGTTGTTGAATGATGCCACATTCATTTGTGCTCCACCAATAATCAAGTAAGGTACTTCTGCCGTCTTAATTCTTTGTAAAAGAGTGGCAGACTTTGACGATGGAAGCTGATGCAGAATTACAAGATTATAGTTGCTGAAATTTTCATCGGTCTGTTCCTGAAAAAGAACTTTTGTTTCATACAAACTGCTTTTATCAAGTACCGATTTTATTGCTGCAACATCAGGATGTGGCGATTGTGCCAACAGCAATATTTTCATTTTGCGTTCTGAAACATCAACATAAATTTCTGCTTCATTATTGAGTAGATTTTTCTCTCCATCAACTGAAGATAGATGTATTTTATATTTATGAATCCCTTTTTTAGTAGCAGACAGTATGACAGGTATGTTTGTAAAATAATTATTGCCTGATGCGGCAATCATCCTGCTAAATAGCGTCAGTGAATCTTCTTTAATGGTTAGTGTAACAGATGCTCCTGATGCCTGCCTAATGGCAATACCTATTTCTACAGGGAAATTATTACCAAGAAACGCCACTTTATTGTATGCAACATCTGTAATTAATACGTCACGATTGATGGTTGTATCGCCAACGGCTATTGTATAAACTGGAACCTTTAATTTTTCTGCTGTATAAACAGGGTTGCTGCCTTTATTATAAATTCCATCAGATAACATGATTACGGCTCCAAGATTTCGTCCGGCATAAAGCGACTTTAAATATTCGAACATCTCTGAAATATTTGTACTCTTTTCGGAGAAATCATTATTGGCAACTTCATTATCAACCTTGCTACCAAAAGAATAACGATCGGCTTCATAATCACTTTTGAATGTTGAAGTAAGTTTTTCTGCCAGTTGATTTATTGCAGATGCCGAAAGATGTGTTGAATCAAGTAATACGGAAGAAGAGTTATCAAAAGCAATGGCAATGGCAGGTTTTTCAACTTCACGTATGGCGGATTTAATAAAAGGTGACAACAGCAAAAATGCAATGATTGAAACTGATAAAAATCTAAGAAAGAATAAAATACGCCTAAGCCAGGGTGTTTCATTAAAGGGCGAATTACCACCATAAAGCCACCATGCACAGCCCAGGCCGGCAAGCAGACAAAACAAAATATACCAATATGGTGTTGCGAGTATTACTTCCAAAACAAAACGATGAGGGGCAAATATAATAGTATTGGAATGATACTTATTTTAGCTGCGTGAGCATATTCATTGAAAATATACATAAAGCCTATAACGGACTTAAGGTTCTGAGAGGTATTTCGCTTGAAATTAAAACCAATGAGCTGGTAGCTATCATAGGTCCTTCCGGTGCAGGGAAGTCCACATTGCTGCATATTATAGGCACAATTGACAAGCCTGACACCGGAAAAGTATTGCTTAACAATACAGATGCCTTAGCACTTTCTTCAAAAAAATTAGCTGCTTTCAGGAATAAACATATTGGCTTTGTTTTTCAGTTTCATTATCTGCTGCCTGAATTTACTTCTGCAGAAAATGTTATGATTCCTGCTATGATTGCCGGAGAAAGTGAGTCAGGTGCTTTAAAGCGAAGTAATGCGTTGTTGGTTCAGCTTGGCCTTGAACAGCGCATGCATCACAAGCCATCGCAACTATCGGGTGGTGAACAACAGCGTGTTGCCGTTGCAAGGGCATTAATTAACAATCCTGATTTTATTCTTGCAGATGAGCCTTCGGGAAATTTAGATTCAGGCAATGCAGAAGACTTGCATAAATTGTTTTTGAAACTGCGAAACGATTATAAAAAAACCATTGTCATTGTGACGCATAATAATCAACTTGCAGAAATGGCCGACAGGACAATAACCATTCGTGATGGTATGCTTGCCCAATAAATTTTTACATTAGATTTTAATAACTAATTCTGACTTCCTAATACTACGCTAACTTAATTTAAAGTCGGGTCGTCAGGGAAATTTGCCAGCAAAGAATATTTGTTTTTCATGCTGCGCAATACCTGACTCCACAACACTTCTGGTTCGGGATAGAATGTAAATTCTGCATTACCCTTGCCAAGCATCCATGCATTGTGATACAACTCATCCTCCAACTGATTGGGTTTCCAGCCGGAGTAGCCTGCATAAAATCTTATCTGTTCGGGGCTGACTTGTTTTGTATTGATTAAAAATTTCAACTCATCATAATCGCCACCAAGAAAAACTCCTTTTACTATTTCTTTTGAATCTTTAAGAAGATGACCTACAGTGTGAAGATAAAACAGTGTATCGGTTTCAACCGGTCCACCAAAGAATAACGGAGCATTAAAGACGGGAAAATCTTCTACTGCATCGTTAATTTTTACGTCCGTCAGTTTGTTTAATATAAAGCCTAACGTTCCTTCAGTGTCATGTTCGCTCAATAAAATAACTGAGCGTTTAAAAAATGAGTCAGACTGTAATGGTTCAGAAATTAACAGTGACCCTGTAGCTGCATGTTGATTAAAATCTTCCATAGAACACTAAATTAATTTGTTATATTTAACGTATCTGTCTGAAAAAGTTACTTGTTGTTAACAATCTCTTTTAATAAATCAGTTTGCTAAAAACATGCCACTGTCCTCTCAACAGGCTGATAACAAGGCAGCTTATGTTAAAGAAAAGATGAATAATACATTTATCTTACATTTATAAATTTGCAATTCAAATGACATTAATCATGGATAACATACATAATGTTTTAAAAAATGTGCGTAGTGACTACGAAGCAGACACTTTTGGAACACAAGAGGCAGATGACAATCCGATAGTACAATTCGAAAAATGGTTTACTCTTGCTGCACAAGCAAATTTACCTGACGTAAATGCCATGAATCTTGCAACATGCACAAAAGCGGGCAGGCCATCATCAAGAATTGTCTTGTTGCGTGATGCAACAGAAGAAGGTTTTACTTTTTTTACCAATTACAAAAGCAGAAAAGGAAATCAACTTATCGAAAATCCTTATGCAGCATTAAATTTTTTCTGGCCGGAGTTGGCCAAACAAATTCGTGTTGAGGGTAAAGTTGAAAAAGTTGCTGATACAATATCTGATGAATACTTTATGTCACGCCCTTTAGAAAGTCGTTTGGGTGCCTGGGCATCAGACCAAAGTCAGGTTATTGAGTCGCGGTTGGTACTTGAAAAAAAGTTCTTGTCATTAAAAGAAAGTATGGGCAGCGAGGTGCTGCGCCCGCCACACTGGGGAGGATTTATTTTAAAGCCTGATTATTTTGAATTCTGGCAAGGTCGCCCCAGCCGCCTGCACGACAGGGTTGCCTATACTTTAAATAATAATCAATGGAGCAAATCAACATTGTCGCCATGAAACATTAAAGTTGTAAATTGTAAAAAAATTTTGGGTCGAGCATAGTTTCACAAAATCAAAAGATCCAATATTTTCCAACGCCCCGACAGAAATCACGATATTCACGAACTAATAAATTTTGACAAAAGATAAATGGCTAATAAAATTTCTCTTTCCCGTTTAGAAACTTTCCTTTTTGATGCATGCGACATCCTGAGAGGTAACATGGACGCATCAGAATACAAGGAATACATCATTTCCATGTTGTTTCTAAAACGGGTAAACGACCAGTTTGAAGTGCACCGTGACAGAAGAAAGAAAACATTGACGGATGTTCGTGGTGTGAGTGAACCAGAAATTCTTTACGGAGAACTGGAAAGACAAAATGCACCGGAATATGATTTCTTTGTGCCACTCGCTGCACGCTGGAAAAGACTTGAGGGCGATCCTGAAACCTATATTGACAGTGAGGGCAACGAACAGCGTTACAATTTTATCAAAGATTTGACAGAAGAAATTGGCGACCATCTTAACAAGGCTTTAGCTGCTTTACAGGAAGGCAACCTTGACAAATTGGACGGTGTATTCAATCAGGACAACATCAACTTCAACAAAACATTTGGCAAAAACAATAAGCAAATCAGTGATGAAGATTTACGAAAACTCATTCAGCATTTTAACCGAATGAATTTGAGGGATGACAATTTGGAGTTCCCCGACCTGATGGGTGCTGCCTATGAATATCTCATTAAACATTTTGCCGACAGTGCCGGAAAGAAAGCCGGAGAATTCTACACGCCAAACGAAATTGTAAAACTACTGGTAAACATTTTAGAGCCTGGAGAAAATGCCGAAATCTACGACCCTACCGTGGGAAGTGGCGGTATGTTGATTGAATGCAAAAATTATGTGGAAAGCCGTTACGGTTCAGCCAGAAATATTACGCTCTACGGACAAGAGAAAAGCGGAACAGTTTGGGGCTTGTGTAAAATGAATATGCTGTTCCATAACATTTACGACAGCAAAATCTTGAATGGCGATACTTTGCTTAATCCTTTACATCAGGAGCATGGCGAGTTGAAAACCTTTGACATTGTGATTGCCAATCCGCCTTTTTCGCAGGATTACAGCACCACCAACATGAAATTTAAAGAACGCTTTAGTTTTTGGATGCCTAACAAAGACAAAGCCGATTTCATGTTTGTGCAACACATGGTGGCTTCGCTGAACAATGCCGGACGCATGGCGGTAGTTATGCCGCACGGAGTGTTGTATAGGGGTGGTGAGGAAAAGAAATTTCGTGAGTGGCTCGTTGGTCGTGGATATCTGGCAGCAGTGATTGGTATGCCTTCTGCCCTGTTTTATGGAACGGGCATTGGTGCTTGTGTATTGGTGATAAACAAAGCCGGAGCACACGAAAGAGACCATGTGCTGTTTATCAATGCCGACCGTGAATACAAAGAGGGCAAAAATCAAAATAAACTTCGCCCGGAAGATTTGGAGAAAATTGCCTACACCTACCGTCACAAAAAGGAAACACCCAAATACAGCAAGTTAGTGGCAAAGAGCAAAGCCATTGATGAACACAACAATCTGGAGAACGAAGATTTCAATTTCAACATTCGCAGGTTTGTGGACAATGCGCCCTCACCCGAACCGCAAGATGTGCATGCCCACTTGCAAGGCGGTATTCCCAAAAATGAAGTAAAAGCATTAGCCGATTATTTCAACTGCTATGCAGGCTTGGAAGCCAAACTGTTTGAGCCGTTAAAACCCAATTACCTAAAATTTTCGGACAGCATTGCACACAAGGAGGACATTAAAAAACTCTTTGACGAAAGCTCCGAAATAAAAACCGCTTTTGCCCAATATGAAAACGCAATCAATGATTGGTGGAACGAGCAACAAGCCACTTTAGAACAATTGCCCGAAGGCAAATTGAATATATTTGATTTATACCATCAATTTTCTCAATCACTCACTGAAAAACTCCGTTTCAACCAAAATCATGGCAATCAAAAAAATCAAACAAATCACAGTTCAGACATCCTTGACGACTTTAAAAGCCGTGGCTCGTTTGCTGCATACTGGAACAGCATTACCAACGACATAAAAAGTGTGATTGCCAGCGGATGGAATGCCGAACTGATACCCGATGATGAAATTTTGCAAAGCCAGTTTCCTGAAGTGCTGAAAGAACTGAAGGACAATGAAGCAAGGCGTGACGAACTGCAAGCCAAATTTGATGAAGTAAACGAACTGGAAGACGATGTTTGGAATGAAGAAGATTACGAAGTATGGCGCAGCAAGGAACTGAAAGAACACAAAGACAGCATTAAAGAACTGAAAGGCGAACGCAAAGAAGCTGACAAGGAATATAAGTTGCTGCTCAAACGATTAAAAGCCAATGAAAAAGCATTGAAAAAACAACCCGAATTGACGGAAGAAGTTGCTGCTTTAGCCAAAGAAGCAAAAAAACTGCTTGCAGAAGTGCAACGATTGGATGCACGGCTTGAAACGGAAGAAAGCCGAATAGCCAAACACAGCGAATTGGAAGAAGAACTGAAAGTGTGCAAACGAAAAATTAAAGAAATAAAAGACCGCAAACAGTCATTGGTGGACCAGGCACGCCTGCTCATTAGCCCCGAAGAAGCCAAAGAACTGATAATGCAACGCTGGCTGCAAACCTTGCAACAAACTGTGAACGATTATTTGCAAGCCCACCAGCGCCAATTGTTGCAGGCTGTGGAGAATGTTTGGGAGAAATACACTGACACCCTACATAGCATATTGAATTCAAGAGAGTCAGATACAGAAGCTTTAAATAACTTCTTAATCGAATTGGGCTATGAGTAAAAGGAAGGAAAAAATATTGGGTGAACTTGGTTTCACTTATGCTGGACTTTCCGGTAAAACTCAAAAAGATTTTGGGAGAGGAAAACCATTTATTCCATTTATGAACATCATGTCAAATGGAAAAATTGACCCGAAGTTTATGGGGCTTGTTGATGTAGCTCCAAATGAAAGACAAAATGCTGTTCAAAAAGGTGATTTGTTTTTCACTACATCATCTGAGACCCCTGAAGAAGTGGGAATGACATCAGTTTTATTAGAAGATGTTGGTGAGTGTTATTTGAATAGCTTTTGTTTTGGATTTCGACTTTACAACTTTGATGATTTAGTTCCCGAGTTTGCACCTTATCTGTTCCGTGGAAATGAGGTTAGAAAACAAATTATCAATTTAGGACAAGGTTACACTCGTTTTAATCTGCCAAAAACAGAGCTACTGAAAAAGTTAAGACTTTCACTTCCTTCAGAAAACGAACAAAAGAGAATTTCTGAGATACTAACAAAAGCAGATTCAATAATAGAAAAAACCCAATCCGCCATTGCCAAATACAAAGCCATTAAGCAAGGCATGTTGCAGGATTTGTTTACCCGTGGCATAGACCTGAACACCAACAAACTTCGCCCCCGCTACCAAGATGCACCGGAGTTGTATAAAGAAAGTAAGTTGGGGATGATACCGAGGGAGTGGGATGAAAAGTCCTTAGAAGAATCAACTGACTATGTAGATTATAGAGGTAAGACACCGCCAAAAAGTGATTTTGGGGTTTTTCTTGTAACTGCTAAGAACATACGATTTGGATATATTGACTATGAAATCTCAAAGGAATACATCCGAGAAGATTCATTTGAAAGTGCAATGTCGAGAGGTAAGGTAAAACTTGGAGATGTTTTATTTACAACAGAAGCTCCTTTAGGTAATGTTGCTCAAATAGACAGAGAAGATGTTGCATTGGCACAAAGGGTAATTAAGTATAGAGGATTTGACAACCTACTTGATAATGACTATTTAGCTCTTTGCTTAATGTCTGATGGATTTCAGCGACAACTTTTTTCAGAAGCAACTGGAACAACAGTATTAGGAATCAAGGGAAGTCGATTACACAAACTAAAAATAACTATCCCTAGATTGGATGAACAAAGGTTTATTGTGAAGAGACTAAAGGCAATAGACAACAAGCTCCAAACCGAGCAAACCTACTTACAGAAAATGCAAAGCCTAAAAAAGGGTTTGATGGAGGATTTGTTGAGTGGGAGAAAATGTCTGAATCTTGATTTTCAGGATGAACAGATTAACCAGGATTCGAAAACCATCCTTCAATCTGTCAATCTGGTAAATCAAGATGCAGACAATTATCCTGTTAATCCTAAAATCGAGTAAATCAAGATTAAGACAATGGCATTAGATGAAATAACCTATAAAATAATTGGTGCAGCCATGAAGGTGCACAACACCCTTGGCAACGGTTTTCAGGAAGTGATTTACCAACGTTGCCTGGCGATTGAATTAGAGAGAGCCGGACTTGGATTTGGCAGAGAAGTTGACCAAACAATTTTTTACGAAAGTATAGAGGTTGGAACACGAAGGGCTGATTTCATTGTGGAAGATAAAGTGATAGTAGAATTAAAAGCAGTCATCAATTTAGAAGATGTGCATTTGGCACAAGCAAAGAATTATGTCGTAGCTTATGATTTTGAAGTAGGGCTTTTAATAAATTTTGGAGCAACAAGTTTGCAATACAAAAAAGTATTTCACCCTGTGAAGCATCCTGTTAATCCTAAAAACAAGTAAATCAAGATTCAGACAAATGGCAGAATGAGAAATGGAAAAACAAATTGAAATATATAAATCGGCAGATGGAGTTGAAGTTTCCGTAGTTATTGATAAAGAAACGGTATGGGTTACCCAAAAGCAAATGGCGGAGCTTTTTAATACTACTCCGCAAAATATCACCATTCATTTGAAGAGAATTTACAAGGAGGGTGAAATTGATGAAAAAGTAACTTGTAAGGAATATTTACAAGTTCAAACCGAGGGAAAAAGACAGGTAAGCCGCAAGCAATTGACTTATAACCTGGATGCCATTCTATCTGTGGGCTATCGGGTAAACTCCAAGCGGGGCACAAAATTGAGCCAATGGGTAACACAGCGTCATAGAGATTATCTTGTGAAAATTAAAATTGCAGCCTGAAATGAGTGAAATAATCATATACCAAACTCCTGATAGCCAGACGCAAGTTGAAGTGCAGTTTGAAGATGAAACCGTTTGGCTCTCGCAGGCACAGTTGGTTGATTTGTTCAAATCAAGCAAAGCTAATATCAGCGAACATCTGAAAAGCATATTCAAATCAGGGGAATTAGAAAGCAAGGCAACGGTTCGGAAATTCCGAACAGTTCGAAATGAGGGGAACAGAAAGGTTACGAGGGATATTGAGCACTACAATCTTGATGTGATTATCTCTGTCGGATATAGGGTAAATACAATAAGAGGTATTCAATTCCGCCAGTGGGCTACCCAACGTCTCAAAAGTTATTTCGTAAAATATGTAATTGCTGCATAAGATGAATGAAATAGTGATATACAAAACTGAAGACAACAATACTGAAATAGCGGTGCAATTTGATGGCGATACCGTATGGCTAACACAATTGCAAATTGCTGAATTGTTTATGCAAACCAAGCAAAACATCAGCTTACATATCAATAATTGTTTTAAAGAAAAGGAACTGGTGAAGCATTCAGTTGTCAAGGAATCCTTGACAACTGCCGCAGATGCTAAGAAATACCGAACCAATTACTACAACCTTGATGTCATCATTTCTGTTGGCTACCGTGTAAAATCCAAACGCGGCACCCAATTCCGCCAATGGGCTACCCAACGCCTGAAAGATTATTTGGTGATGGGTTATGCCGCTAACCAAAAAAGGTTGGAGCAGTTGCAGCAAACCATTCAGCTCATCAGCCAGGGCGGTAAGACAGAAGCCCTGCAATTGACCGAAGCCAAAGGATTGCTGGACATTATTCAAAACTATACACAAAGTTTTGTGCTGCTCAATCAATACGACAGCAATAATATTCGCACAGAAAAATTAAATGAACAGCTTACTTATGAAATTCAATACCCTGAAGCTAAATCTGCTATTGACGAATTAAAAAAGCAATTGGAAGGAAAAAATGAAGCCACAGACTTGTTCGGCAACGAAAAAGATGAGGGATTTAAGAGTTCGCTGCAAAGTATCGTGCAAACTTTTGGCGGACAATATCTTTACCCAAGCATTGAAGAACAAGCGGCACACCTGCTTTATTTTGTGATAAAAAACCATTCTTTCAGCGATGGCAACAAGCGCATTGGGGCGTTTTTGTTTGTATGGTTCTTAGAGAAAAATAAACACAGGATGAAGAAAACGGGCGAAGCAAAAATCAATGACAACGGATTAACCGCATTAGCATTGCTCATTGCTCAAAGCAAGCCCGAAGAAAAAGAATTGATGATAAAACTCATTATCAACTTAGTGAATACACAATAGTAATGGCAGAATATATCCATGTAGAAAAACCGTTTTTAGATAAACTTCGCCAGTTAGGCTGGCAAGTAATAGACCAGGGCATAGGCGTTCCGCAAGACCCGGCTAAAAGTTTGAGAGAGCACTTTAAGCAAGTGGTATTGCCGCAAGTCTTTAAAGACACGGTGAAGTCCATCAACAAAACTGCAGACGGCAGAGAATGGCTCACCGATAGACAACTGGATGAATTACTTTCAGAGATTCAAAGTTTTTCGGGTAAAACCTTGCATGAAGCCAACAAAGAAATTCACCGATTATTGATTAAAGGCACAACGGTAAATAAAAACGAATTGACGGGTGAAGTGAACCCAACGGTTCGTTTGGTGGATTTCAGAAATTACGAAAAGAACAGTTTTATTGCCATCAATCAGTTTCGTTTGCTCACTCCCGGTGCCAGCCGCCAAGGAATTATCCCCGATATTGTTTTGTTTCTGAATGGTTTGCCTTTGGTAGTGGTAGAAGCAAAAGATTTTGATGTGGCTGAACCATTAAGCGAAGCTTTTTTGCAGGTTACCCGCTATGCCAATACCCGAGAAGATGATTATGGAGTAAAAGAGGGCGAAGAGCGGCTTTTTCACTACAATTTGTTTAGCATCATCACCCACGGAAATGAAGCCCGTGTGGGAACCATCAGTGCTGACTTTGATTTTTACAACAATTGGTTGGACATTTTTCCCGAAGAATACAAAACGGTTGCCTTCCCACCTGAGGAAGAAAGGCAGGAAGTAATGATTTGCGGAATGCTCAACAAAGAAATCTTGGTGGACATTCTGAAACACTACACACTATTTATGGAAATCAAGAAAGGTGTGGAAGTGAAAATTGTAGCTCGTTACAATCAATACAGAGCCGTTGGCAAAATCATTCGCAATCTCCGTGAAGGAACAAACCCGAAAGAGAAAGGTGGTGTGGTTTGGCATACACAAGGGAGCGGAAAAAGTTTGACCATGGTGTTTCTTATCCGAAAACTCCGCAGCAGTGATGATTTAAAAGACCTGAAAATTATTTCCATTGTTGACCGTGTAGATTTGGAAGAGCAGTTGGCAGACACCTTAAAATATGCCAATGAATCATTGTCCATCATTGACAGTAAAACAGATTTGAACCTTTTGGATGATGATACCGGAAACTTAAATCTGGTGATGATTCACAAGTTTTTGGCAGACAACAATGTATCAGCACAATCGCTGATTGATGCGGGTGTAGTTCCAAAGTTTGAAAAATTTGAAACCATCAACAACAGCGACCGCATCTTGCTGATGGTAGACGAAGCACACCGAACACAAGGCGGAGATATGGGCGATAATTTGTTCAACGCTTTTCCGCAAGCCGTGCGAATTGGATTTACAGGAACTCCCTTATTAACCGAACGACACGAAATAAAAACGCATGAACGATTTGGTGGTAAATTGGATGAAAACGGTGAGCCGTGGATTGACAGCTACAAGTTTGATAAAGCAGTAGCCGACAGAGCCACCGTTGAAATAAAGTATATAGGAAAAGTTTCTAACGATAAAATAGACGATAAAGAACTATTTGATGCAGAATTTGAAGACTTGTTTCAGAAAAGAACTCAGGAAGAAAGAGAAGAAATTCAAAGACGTTACGGTTCATTCATTGCCTATCTCGAAAGTAAAGACCGCATTGCTGAAATAGCCAAAGACATTGTAGAACACTATTACACCGATATTTTGGTGAACGGCTTTAAAGCACAAGTAGTGGCATCAAGCATTGTGGCAGCCGTTCGATACAAGTATGAATTGGAAACTGCCATCAAGGATAAAATTGCTCAATTGAAAGCATTGCCTGATGGTGAAAGAGATGATGAGCGAATTAAGCAACTGGAATTTTTAAAAGTAGCTGCCGTTGTTTCAGGGATGGGAAATAATGAACCGGGTTACATCAGCAAGGCAAGAAGTGAAGCAAAAGATTGGGATGCTGTAAACAGCTTCAAAAAAGACTTTGATTATTCACAAGAAGAAGGCGGTCAATACAAAAAGCCTGAATCAGGCATAGGTATTTTGTGTGTTTGCGACCGCTTATTGACTGGCTTTGATGCTCCCATTGAGCAAGTGATGTATCTGGACAAAATCATGAAAGAACATGATTTGTTCCAAGCCATCACAAGAGTAAACAGAACCAAAAAGGGAAAAACCTTTGGGCTTATTGTGGACTATATCGGCATCACCAAACACTTGCAACAAGCCTTAGGAATTTATACGGACAAGGACAAAGAAAAAGCACAGCATTTCCTGAATGTGTTCCGTGACATCAACAAAGAAATTCCTGTTTTGGAAGCCCGCTATAAAAGGGTTTTGAATTTGTTCACAGAAAACAACCTTAACGAAATTGAAAACTTCCTGAATCAGAAATTTACAGACCCAACAGCCGAATTTGAGTTTGCAGAAAGTTGCATTGAACAAGCCAAGAATATCAAGTTCAGAGCCGAATTACTCACCTATTCCAAAAGCTTCTTTGACAGTCTGGATTTGCTTTTCAATACACAAGCAGGTGGCGAATATTGGGTAATTGCGAAACGATTAGGATACTTACTTTGGAGAATTAAAGACCGCTATAAAGACGAAACCATGGATTTGAAGTGGGCTTCACAGAAAGTCCGCCAGCTAATTGACAAGCATTTATATTCCTTAGGCATTGACACAAAAGTTCAACAGGTTTCTATCCTTTCAGATGAGTTTAAATCTAAAGTTGATTACCTGAACAAAACGCCAAAATCGAAAGCATCTGAAATGGAACATGCAATCCGTTGGCATATCAAAGTAAATCTGGAAAAAGACCCAACGCTTTACAACCGTTTCAAAGACCGCCTTGAAACAATTTTAAATTCATACAAAGAGAATTGGGAAGAAATAGTAAAGCAGCTTGAAGGATTAAGAGAAGAAATGGCAGAAGGAAGAAAGGTTGAAACCGAAGTCGTTTCAGTTGTTGAAGCACCATTTTATGAAATTCTGAAATCTGCTTTGCCTATCGAAGATGAAAAAGAGATTGAGAAAACAAAGGAATTGTCACATATTTTGATACTCATTCTGAAAGAAACCGCACAGATAAATAACTTCTGGAACAAACCAGCAGAACAGCGTTTGATTTCGGGTCGAATAGAAGACGAAATATATTATTCAAGAATCAACGGATTGACTGGTAAAGCAGCAGAATTGACAACAGAGCTTTTGAAGTTGGCTAAAAACCGTGAAGCAGAATTAAGATGAAATTAGACAGTATCCATATTGACATAGAAAAAACCGAAAGAAGAAAAACGGTAAGCATTTTTATTGAACGAAACGGTTCGGTAAAAGTGCTTGCACCCATTACAGCGAGTGACGACAAAATTGAAGCGGCAGTAAAAGCAAAGGAGTATCAAATATTTCAGAAACTGGCTAAATGGAAAGAACTGAATCAGGGTAAAGTAAAACGTGAATATGTTAGTGGGCAATCATTTCTTTATTTGGGCAGAAACTACCGATTACAACTAACCGAGAATCAAGATGTGCCATTGAAAATATCAGGCGGCTTTTTTCATCTTGACAAAAAGTATTTACCAAAAGCGGAAAAGGTTTTTAAGGAATTCTATCGTGCAAAAGGTCTTCAAAAAATAAAGGAACGACTTAAATTGATAGAAGAAAAATTTCAAACGAAACCAACAACCATTAAAGTTTTGGAACTTCAAAACCGTTGGGCATCATGGACACCTAAAAACGGACTGAATTTTCACTGGAAATGTATCATGGCTCCTGTTTCGGTGCTAGACTACATCATTACCCACGAAATGGTTCATTTAAAACATCCAAATCACTCACCTGAATTTTGGAATGAACTAGACAAGAAAATGCCC
>WBZM01000504.1_pt1 | contig 54218 bp, 38 predicted proteins | sample 5204271 | NCBI WGS metagenome assembly WBZM01 (sample SAMN12344346, study PRJNA552823) | activated sludge metagenome | biome: Activated sludge suspended growth; feature: Nitrification reactor; material: Wastewater; isolation source: activated sludge from nitrification reactor of wastewater... | reverse complement strand
ATCGAGGAAACGGCCTACAAGACCAACCTTGAAGCTGCCGAAGAACTGGCGCGCCAGTTGCGTCTGCGCGACCTCGGCGGCCTGATCGTCATCGACTTCATCGACATGGAGAACCAGCGGAACCAGCGCGAGGTGGAGAACCGCCTGCGCGATGCGCTGCGATTCGACCGGGCCCGCGTGCAGATGGGCAAGATCAGCCGGTTCGGCTTGATGGAATTGTCGCGCCAAAGGCTGCGCCCGGCCCTGGCTGAAACGAGCTACATCTCATGCCCGCGCTGCACCGGCACCGGCCATATCCGCTCCACTGAATCCGCCGCGCTGCACATCCTGCGGATTCTGGAAGAAGAAGCGATGAAAGAGAACACGGGGGCCGTGCATGTCCAAGTCCCCGTCGATGTCGCCACTTTCCTGCTCAACGAGAAGCGCCCGGACATCCAGGCCATCGAGTTGCGCCACAAGGTCACCATCCTGCTTATCCCGAACATCCATCTCGAGACCCCGGCCCATTCGATTACCCGGTTGCGCCACGACGATCTGAACAACGAGGATCTGCGCGAGCCTTCCTACAAGATGGTCGATGTGCCGCTCGAGGAAGCAATCAAGCAGGCTACCCAGCAGGAAGCCGCCAAGCCCCGCCAGGAAGCGGTCATCAAGGGCGTCTCCCCGGAGCAACCTGCACCGAATCTGTCCCGGGCAGCAACCGCCGCACCGGCTCAAGTGCCGATGCCGCCAGCAGATTCAGGACAAGGCGTGTTTGCAAGGATCATCGCGTTGTTTCGCAAGACCCCGGCGCCGAGTGCGCCGGCACCTACTCCCGAACCGCACCGCACCACGGGCGATGCTCGCGGCCCCGAACGTAGCGAGCGCGGGCCGATCCGTGACAGCCGTCGCGGCGGCAGGAACTCCGGCAGTCGCAGGAGTGACGAAACCGGCGAACGCATCGGCGAGCGTCAGGAACGCCCCGGCAGCCGCAACGAGCGCGTTGCCGAGAAGAACCCACGTGAAGAGACGAGCGCAGGTGGCGAGCGTCAGGAACGTCGCCCGCGCGCCGAGCGCAAGGAGCGCGTGCCGCGCCAGCAGCCTGAAGCCGTTGACAACAGGCCTGTCCAGCCTGCGGCCGTCGCCGGGGTCGCGGCAGGCAGCCTCCCGCCCGACACCAACGCAGCCCGCGAAGGCGCCGGCACGACCGAGGAGCAGGCCAGTCGCCGCCGCGGTCGCCGCGGTGGCCGTGGCCGCGGCGAAAGGCGCAACGAGCCTGACGGTGCCGTTGCTTCGGGAATCCCGGAAGCGACACCCGGTGTCATCTCCACCCTCGGCGAGGAGCCGGTGGTGGTCGTGATACCGCCAGTCGAGACTGAAACCGTGGTTGTCGCCGAAACTCCGGCAGTGCAAGCGCCAGTCGAGGCGTTGCCGGTGGTCTCAGAACCCGCGCCCTTGGCGATCGAACCGGTCCCGGCGGCTGCCGAGCCGATTCCCATATCGCTGACCGGCAAAATCCCGATGCCTGAGGCTGTTGCGGTCGACGTTGCTGCGGTCGACGTTGCTGCGGTCGACGTTGCTGCGGTCGACATTCCAAAAAGCAGCGAAACCACGCCGCTACCGGCGCCTGCCGTTGCGAGTCCGACGGTCACCATTGAAAAGGCGCTGATCGAAAGTGGACTCGTCCTGGTGCAGACGACGATGCCGGCCGCAGTCGTTCCAGACGAACCGGCACCCCGGCTTGGGCGGCCCCGCAAGCATCAAGCACACGCCGCGACAGCCGACGAGGCACCGCTGGTCATGGTCGAAACCGCAAAATAGGCTGGCGAAACAGGAATCCGGGAGAGCTCTCGCATGCCCTCCTGGATCCCGCGCCCCGTCTTCACGTCCTGCCGAAGCGCTGCCTGAGTTCGTCGACCAATCCCTGGGCGCCATCCTCGATCATGTCGAGGACCAGGTCAAAGCCGTGCCCGAGGCCATAGTAGGGATCAGGGACTTCGTCATCGTCGAAGTTCCTGGCGTACTCCATGAACAGCCTGAGGCGCTGGTGCGCCTCGGGCGGCGCCATGCGGCGCAGGTTGTCGAGATTGCTCCTGTCCATTGCCAGGATCAGGTCGAAGTAGTCGATGTCCTGTGCCGCCACCTTGCGGGCCCGCAACTGCGAGAGGTTGTAACCTCTAGCCGCTGCGGCCCGCTGCGTCCGGGAATCCGGCGCCTCGCCGACGTGATAGCCGTGCGTTCCAGCGGAATCCACTTCAACAAACTCGGCCAACATGTTGTCTTGTAGATATTTACGCAAGACCCCCTCGGCCGTCGGGGAACGGCAGATGTTGCCCATGCAGACCAGCAGCACCCGATAGCTCACAGCGATTTCCCTTTCAGCATTCTTCTTCGCTGCCCGTCAGGCTGGGCAGCCTTATGTAGGCGCGGCGGATAGCGCTACTCAGGTCGAGGCAGACATTGTCGTCGCCCAGGTGGTCGATGAAGCCGGAGCGGAAGAGCAGCGAGCCGGGTTGCGAGTTGAGGCCGCAGACGAGCAGCGTGCAGCCGCGTTTGTGCAGCTTGTCGCGCAGGTTCTCGAGGCCTTCGAGGCCGGTGGTGTCGAGCTGGATGAGGCGGGTCATGTCGAGAATGACGACCTCCGGATGCCCTTCGCGCGGTTCGAGCAGATCCTCTAGCTTATTGACGGCGCCGAAAAACAGCGACCCGAACAATTGCCAGGCGGCCACGCGCATGCTGCCGTCGGGGTGGAGAAAATGCGGATCCCGGGCTTCCTCGGCGAGCGGCAGGCGCTCGATGCGGGTCAGTTCCGACATGCGGTAGATGAAGAACAGGCTCGCCAGCACCATGCCGAGTTCGACGGCGATGGTCAGGTCGAAGACGACCGTGACGAAGAAGGTGACCAGCAGGATGATCCGGTAGTTGTACGAATAGCGGCGCAATTCCATGAATTCGTGCCATTCGCCCATGTTGACCGCAACTACCATGACGATGGCCGACAGCGTGGCGAGCGGCACGTAGGCGGCGAGCGGGGCGGCGATCAGGACGATGCCGAGCAGGACGACGGCGTGGATGATGCCGGCCACCGGCGTGCGGCCGCCGGTCTTGACGTTGGTGGTGGTGCGGGCGATGGCGCCGGTCGCCGCGAAGCCTCCGAAGAGCGGGGCGGCGATGTTGGCCATGCCCTGGGCGATCAGTTCCTGGTTGGGATCGTGGCGGTCGTCGATCTGGCTGTCGGCGACGCGGGCGGAAAGCAGCGACTCGATGGCGCCGAGCAGGGCGATGGTGATCGCCGGCGAGATCAGCTTGCCGAAGTCGTGCACCGACAGGCTGGGCAGGCCGAAACTGGGCAGTTCCTGCGGGATGCCGTTGAAGCGGCTGCCGATGGTTTCGACCGGCAGGTCGAAGACGAAGGCGACCAGAGTGCCGACGATCAGCACGACGAGCGGGCCGGGCGCCCGGCGCAGCAGGGCGAAACGCTGCGCCAGCCGGTTGTAGGAGAGCAGGAAGACGAAGCAGGCGCTGGCCAGCGCCAGCGTCGGCAGGTCGACGGTATGGGCGTTGGCGGCCAGGGTCTTGATGCGGGCGAAGAATTCGGCGGGCAGGTTGTCGATCTGCAGGCCGAAGAAGTCCTTGATCTGGGCGAGGAAGATGACGACGGCGATGCCGTTGGTAAAGCCGATGACGACGGTGACCGGGATGAAGCGGATCAGCTGCCCCATGCGGGCGAGGCCCATCGCGAGCAGGAAGATGCCGGCGAGGATGGTCGCCCCCATCAGGTTGGCGAAACCGTGCATGGCGACGATGCCATAGACGATGGGGATGAAGGCGCCGGTCGGGCCGCCGATCTGTACTCGCGAGCCGCCGCAGGCGGAAGTGATGAAGCCGGCAACGATGGCCGTCCAGATGCCGGCCGTCGGCGAGGCGCCGGAGGCGATGGCGAAGGCCATGGCCAGTGGCAGGGCGAGGACGCCGACGGTGATGCCCGCCGCGAGATCCTTGCCGAATTGCGCGCGGTCGTAGGTGGGCAGGCAATCCAGCAGCTTGGGATGGAAGGCGATCTTCATGGCGCGCGCTTCAAGAAGGAAGAGTGGATTATATGTAACTACGGTTGTTCGTCAATATTAATCATATGTTAATATCACCATATCCGCATTTGCTGGGAGCCATGACTCATGGAGAACAGGACCGCTCGTCTGACCATTCTGATCGATCCGCGCAAGAAGCTGATTTTCGAGGAGATCTGCGCCGCGCACGACCTCACGCCTTCGCAAGTGGTGCGCAAGCTGGTGCGTCAGTACATCATCGACAACGCCGGCGGCCGCGAACTGCCCGAATGGCTGAAGCCGGGGGGCAAGGGCGCCGAATAGGGTCTACTGGCCGGATTCCGGCGGGCGCACCTCTTGCAGATGGCGAGCGGCGGTCCAGACATCGTGCCTGCGTCGCGCTGCCTCGTGCGGGAAGCCGCAGGTGCCGCGCCTGATCATCGTCGGCGGTGCCGTCACCCTGCACGGAAAGTTTGCCGCGGCGAAGCGAATGTCGGCCAATCGGACTTTTTTCACCTGATCGCCTTGACGCATGTGGCATAAGTGCTAATGTAATGTAAATCTTCTGCGACATGAGGTCGTAACGAAGGGAGAAGGCAATGAACATGACCAGGCGGCAGTTCTTTCGGGTCTGCTCCGCCGGGCTGGGGGGGTCGTCCATCGCGCTGATGGGCTTCTCGCCGAGCAAAGCCCTGGCGGAAGTGCGGACCTTCAAGCTCGCCCGCGCCACCGAGACACGGAACATCTGTCCATACTGCTCGGTATCCTGCGGGGTGCTGATCTACTCGACCGGCGACAGATCCAAGAACGCGCCGGCCGAGATCATCCATATCGAAGGCGATCCGGACAACCCGGTCAACCGCGGCACCCTGTGCCCGAAGGGCGCGGGCCTGAAGGACATGATCCACAGCGCCAACCGCCTGAAGTGGCCGGAAGTGCGTGAGCCGGGTTCGGCGGAATGGAAGAAGATTTCCTGGCACGAAGCCTTCGACCGCATCGCCAGGCACATGAAGGCCGACCGCGACGCGAACTTCGTGGCCCAGAACAAGGACGGCGTGACCGTCAACCGCTGGACGACTACCGGATATCTTGCATCATCGGCAGCACCGAACGAGGCCGGCTACCTGACCGTGAAGACGATTCGCGCGTTGGGGATGACTTCGATCGATACCCAGGCACGTATTTGACACGCTCCCACGGTGGCCAGTCTGGCTCCGAGTTTTGGGCGTGGTGCGATGACCAACCACTGGGTGGACATCAAGAACGCTGATCTGGTTTTCGTCATGGGTGGCAACCCCGCCGAAGCGCACCCCTGCGGCTTCAAGTGGGCGATCGAAGCCAAGAAGACGCGCAAGGCGAAGCTCGTGGTCGTCGACCCGCGCTTCAACCGCACCGCGTCGGTGGCCGATTTCTACGCCCCGTTGCGCCCGGGAACCGACATCGCCTTCCTCGGTGGCGTCATCAATTACCTGATCAGTACCGACAAGATTCATCACGACTATGTGAAGGCCTATACCAATGCCGCCTTCTTGGTCGACCCCGGTTTCGGGTTCGAAGACGGCATCTTCTCCGGCTTCAACGAGGAGAAGCGCAGCTACGACAAGACGACCTGGAAGTACCAGATGGGCGACGACGGCTTCGCCAAGGTGGACGATTCCCTGCAGGATCCGAACTGCGTCTGGCAACTGCTGAAGAAGCACTATTCCCGCTACACGCCGGAAATGGTGAGCAGGATCTGCGGCACCCCGAAGGACGCCTTCCTCAAGGTCTGCGAGCATATCGCCGAGACCGCAGCGCCGAACAAGACGATGACCAACCTGTACGCGCTGGGCTGGACCGAGCACTCCGTCGGCTCCCAGAACATCCGCTGCATGGCGATCATCCAGCAGTTGCTCGGCAACATGGGCATGGCCGGTGGCGGCATCAACGCGCTGCGCGGCCACGCCAACGTCCAGGGCATCACCGACTTCGCCCTGTACGCGCAGAACCTGCCGGGCTACGTGTCGGCGCCGACCGATGCCGACAAGGATCGCGCCACCTATCTGGAGAAGCGCACGCCCAAGGCGCTGCGTCCGGGCCAGATGAACTTCGGGCAGAATTTTCCGAAGTGGCACACCAGTCTGGCCAAGGCCTGGTGGGGCGATGCCGCGACCAAGGACAACGACTTCGCCTACGACTACTTCCCGAAGCTGGGCGGCGCTTCCGACGTGCTGCAAATCTTCGACCAGATGTATCAGGGCAAGATCAACGGCTTCTTCTGCCAGGGCTTCAACCCGCTGGCTTCGGTGGCCAACAAGAAGAAGGTCAGCGACGCGCTGTCGAAGCTGAAGTATATGGTGGTCATGGACCCGCTGGCGACCGACACCTCGGAGTACTGGAAACCGCACGGCGAGTTCAACGAAGTCGACCCGGCCAAGATCCAGACCGAAGTCTTCCGACTGCCGACCTCGCTGTTCGCCGAGACCGCCGGCACCTTCACCAACTCCGGGCGCGTCATACAGTGGCGCTGGAAGGCCGCGGATGCGCCGGGCGACTCGAAGGACGACACCGAGATCATGGCGACGCTTTTCCTGAAGCTCAAGGAAATGTATGCCAAGGATGGCGGCGCCTTCGCCGACCCGATTCTCAAACTGACCTGGGCCTACGCCCAGCCGACCAAGCCGTCGCCCGAAGAGCTTCTGCGCGAAATCAACGGCAAGGCGCTGGCCGACGTGCTCGACCCGAAGGACCCGACCAAGGTGCTGGTCAAGGCCGGCGAGCAGTTGCCGAGCTTTGCCATGCTGCGCGACGACGGTTCGACCACCTGTGGCAACTGGATCTACTGCGGGGTCTGGTCGCAAGCCGGGAACAACTCGGCGCGGCGTGACAACGCCGATCCGTCCGGCCTCGGCCAGACGCTGAACTGGGGCTTTGCCTGGCCGGTCAACCGCCGCATCATCTACAACCGTGCCTCGGCCGACCTGGCCGGCAAGCCGTGGGACGCGAAGCGGACGGTTCTGCGGTGGACCGGCACGGCCTGGGGCGGCAATGACATTCCCGACATGCGCCCGGATGCCGCACCTGACCAGAACGTGATGCCTTTCATCATGAATCCGGAAGGCGTGGCCCGCCTGTTCAGCCGCGACCTGATGGCCGAAGGTCCGTTCCCCGAGCACTACGAGCCGTTCGAAAGCCCGCTCCACGCCAACCCGATGCACCCGAACAACCCCAAGGCTAGGTCCAATCCGGCGGCCCGGGTGTACAAGGGCGACATGGAGGCGTTCGGCACGGCCAAGGACTTCCCGTATGTCGGCACCACCTACCGCCTGACCGAGCACTTCCATTACTGGACCAAGCAGTCGCTGGTCAATGCGATCACGCAGCCGGAACAGTTCGTGGAAATCGGCGAGGAACTGGCGAAGGAAAAGGGGATCGCACGGGGCGAGATGGTCAAGGTCCGCTCCAACCGCGGCTTCATCAAGGGCGTGGCGGTGGTGACCAAGCGCATCAAGGCGCTCGACGTGGATGGCAGGAAGGTGCACACGGTGGGCATCCCGATCCACTACGGATTCAAGGGGGCGACGAAGCCCGGCTTCCTCACCAACACCCTGACCCCGTTCGTCGGTGACGCGAACACCCAGACGCCGGAGTACAAGGCGTTCCTCGTGAACATCGAAAAGGCCTAAGGGAGAGCTGACATGGCACTGCAATCGCTAGACATCAAACAGCGCTCCGCGACGACCACGCCGGCCCCGCAGGCCCGGCAGACGATCGAGGTCGCCAAGCTGATCGACGTGTCCACCTGCATCGGCTGCAAGGCCTGCCAGGTCGCGTGCATGGAGTGGAACGACGTTCGTGACAAGGTCGGAACCTGCCATGGCGTTTACGACAATCCGATGGACCTGACGGAAAACTCGTGGACGGTCATGCGTTATTCCGAGGTCGAACAGAACAACAAGCTCGAGTGGCTGATCCGCAAGGACGGCTGTATGCACTGTTCCGACCCCGGCTGCCTGAAGGCCTGCCCGGCCCCCGGCGCCATCATCCAGTACACCAACGGCATCGTCGATTTCCATCAGGAAAACTGCATCGGCTGCGGCTACTGCGTCACCGGCTGCCCCTTCAACATCCCCCGTGTCTCGCACAAGGACAGCAAGGCATACAAGTGCACGCTGTGCTCCGACCGGGTGGCAGTCAACCAGGCTCCGGCCTGCGCCAAGGCCTGCCCGACCGGCGCCATCCAGTTCGGCAGCAAGGAGGACATGACGGACTACGCGGCGAAGCGCGTCAGCGACCTCAAGGAGCGCGGCTACGCCAATGCCGGCCTGTACGATCCACCGGGCGTCGGCGGCACGCATGTCATGTACGTGCTGCACCACGCCGATCAGCCGGGGCTGTACGCCGGACTGCCGGACGACCCGTCGATCAGCCCGCTGGTCTCGCTGTGGAAGGGTTTCGCCAAGCCGCTCGCGACGCTCGCGCTGGCGGGCGTCGCGCTGGGCAGCCTGTTCCACTACGTGACCAAGGGTCCGAACGAGGTCTCGAAGGAGATCGAGGACGAGATCGAACGTGAAGACAAGGAGGAAGCGAAATGATCCGCGACCCGAAGGACCTCAAGCGCTACGAACCGGCCGAGCGGGCCAATCACTGGTTGGTGGGCATCAGTTTCATCCTGCTCGCGCTCTCCGGCCTGGCCTTCTTCCATCCGGCCTTCTACCCGCTGACGCAACTGTTCGGCGGTCCGGTGTGGGCCCGCATCCTGCACCCCTTCATCGGGGTGCTGATGGCGATCTCGTTCCTGGCCCTCTTTGTCCGCTTCAAGCATCTCAACAAGATGACGCCGGCGGACAAGGAATGGCTATCACGGGCCAGGGAAATGGTGGATGGCGACGACCACGACATGCCGGAACAGGGCAAGTACAACGGCGGCCAGAAAGCGATGTTCTGGGTGCTTGCCGTCTGCATGCTGCTGATGACGGTGTCGGGCCTGTTCATCTGGCGCGCCTATTTTGCCTTCGACATCCCCCTCGTCCGCCTCGGCGCCGTGGTGCATGCCGCAACGGGTGCGGTGATGATCGGCCTGATCATGGTCCACGTCTACGCGGCCATCTGGGTCAAGGGCACCATTCGCGCCATGTGGTACGGCACGGTCACCCGCGCCTGGGCCAGGCAGCATCATCGCGCCTGGTATCGCCAGGTGACCGGCAAATAGCTTTAGGATGCGCCTTGCATTCCCGGGGGCGGCGCAGCGAAACTCGCTGCGTCCCCGGTTCTCCCTCAGTCTTCATGCACAGCCAACCGATCGATTTTCAGCCGCCGGCCGCCGAGGCCGCGCCATTTCTGCTTCCCGCCCGCGCGACCGTATTCGCCGAACGCGCCGACCGATTTGCGGCGCTGGCCCGCGGGCACAGTCTCGGCGACTGGCTGGACTTCCTCGGCCAGCTGACCCGCGCCCAACATGCCGCGCTGCAGGCGCTGCCCGAACTCCCGCTGCCCGATGCCCGGACGCTCGCACAGGCGCGCAGCCACGGCATGCCGCCGCTCAACGCCAGTTCGCTGGCCCATCCCGCCATCTGGCGCGATGTCCTGCGCCAACTTGTGACGGCGCTCGGCCCCGACGACGCCCCGGCTGCCGCCCGGGACACGCTCGCAGTCCTCGCCGCTGCCGCCGACGCGCAACTGGAAGCGCTGGCCGCGACGCTGCTTGCCGGTGCGCTGCAAGCCGGCGACAGCGCAGCCCTGCCGTTCGTTGCCGCCGCCCTGCAGGTGGTGTTCACAGCCCAGGCCAGCCAGTTAGCCTCCAGCCAGCTGCAGACACTCGATGCGCATGGCGTCTGCCCCTGCTGCGGCAGCCTGCCGGTCGCCAGCGTCGTCCGCCTCGGCGCCGCCATCGACAACCTGCGCTACCTGCACTGCTCGCTGTGCAATAGCGAATGGAACGTGCCGCGCGCCGTGTGCACCGCCTGCGCTACCGACAAGGGCGTCGCCCTGCACGAGATCGCCGGTTCCAACGGCGCCGTCCGTGCCGAAACCTGCGATTCGTGCAGGAGCTATCTGAAGATCGTCTATCAGGAGAAGGATGCGCAGGTCGATCCGGTCGCCGACGACCTCGCCACGCTCGCTCTCGACATGCTGGTCGACGAGGCCGGCTACGAACGGGCCGGCCCGAATCTGCTGCTGAGCGGCGCCTATAGGGCATAATCCCCTGATCGACATTTCTGCCCGGTCCGGGTGAAAGCCATGAACGAAGCTTCTCTTGCGGTCGACCGCCTTCAGAGCCTGAATTCCGGTCCGGGGAAGGATTGTGACAGGCTGGAACGAACGGTAGTCCTGATCAGACTTGGTCTATTCGGGGGCTGCCATGCGAATGCTCGATTCCCGAGAATCGGATTGGCTGTCTGTTGCCAGTCTTTCGGAACTGTTTGAATCGATTGCCTGAAGGTCACCCCATGCCCGCAGCGAACGCCAGGACCCGCGCCACCAACGCCAGGAAAGCCACGAAAGCCACAAAAGCCACGAAAGCGCCAAAGCTCTCGCGTACCCACGCCCCCGAGGATCTTTCGCTACTCGACTGGCAGCGCGGCCTGCGCCGGCAGTTCGGGCGCGAGCAGGCTTTCGGGCTGGAGAACCTCGGCCGCGAAGCCTTCTTTTCCGATTTCCGCGTCAGCAATCCCCAGTCGAAAAGTGCCTATCGCGTCGCGATTCGCGGCCAGCGGCCGGGGGAAAATTTCTGCGAGTGCCTTGATTACGCGACCAACGAACTCGGCACCTGCAAGCACATCGAGTTCGTACTGGCCACGCTGGAAAATAAGCGCGGATTCAGGGCGGCGATGGCACGCGGCTACCAGCCGCCGTTTTCGGAAATCTACCTGCGCAATGACGGCGGGCGCAGCATCCATTTTCGTCCCGGGACTGACTGCCCGGCGGCGGTCGACGGCGCGGCGCGGGCGATTTTCACCGCCGACGACGCTTGGCACCTAGTGCCCGAACGCTTCGCCACCCTGCCGCGCTTCCTGGCGCTGGTGGCGAAAAGTGGTCACGAACTGCGTGCCTACGACGACGCGCTCGATTTCGTGGCCGGTTGCCATGACAGCGAGCAGCGGCAACGCAAGCTTGCCGAGCTGTACCCGCGCGGGGCGGCGGAAAGCCAGCTCGGCAAGCTGCTTAAGGTCCGGCTTTACGCTTACCAGGCCGAAGGCGCGCTGTTCGCCGTCGCCGCCGGGCGGGCGCTGATTGGCGACGAAATGGGCCTGGGCAAGACCATCCAGGCGATTGCCGCCGCCGAAATCCTCGCCCGCCATTTCGGCGTGACGCGCGTGCTGGTGGTCTGCCCGACCTCGCTCAAGTACCAGTGGCAAAGCGAGATCCTGCGTTTTTCCGGGCGCGATTCCCGCGTCATCGGCGGCGGCCGGGTGCAGCGCGAAAAGGAACACGCCGCGGACGACTTCTGCAAGATCACCAATTACGAGAAACTGAGTCGCGACCTGGACCTGATCGCCGCTTGGGCACCCGAGCTGGTCATCGTCGACGAGGCGCAACGCGTCAAGAACTGGAACACCGTCGCCGCCCGCGCCCTGAAGCGCATCGACAGCCCCTACGCCGTAGTGCTGACCGGCACGCCGCTGGAAAACAAGCTTGAAGAACTGATTTCCATCGTCCAGTTTGTCGACCAGCACCGGCTCGGGCCGACCTGGAAACTGCTGCACAAGCACCAGGTCAAGGACGATGGCGGACGCGTCACCGGCTACCGTGACCTGGAGCAGATCGGTGAGACCTTGGCGCCAGTGATGATCCGCCGCCGAAAATCCGAGGTGCTGCTGCAGTTGCCCGAGCGCACCGACCAGAACCTGCTGGTGCCAATGACCGGGGAACAGATGGGCCACCACGAGGAGAATGCCGAGATCGTCGGCCAGATCGTGCAGCGCTGGCGGCGCACGAAATTCCTCTCCGACAAGGACCAGCGCCGCCTCACCTGCTGTCTGCAGAACATGCGCATGGCCTGCAACAGCACCTATCTGCTCGATCTCAAGACCGATCATGGCGTCAAGGCCGACGAACTGCTCAACCTGCTGGTCGAGGCGCTGGCGCAACCCGGGGGGAAGGCCGTGGTCTTCAGCCAATGGGTGCGCACGCACGAGATCCTCATCCGCCGTCTCGAGGCGAACGGCATCGGTTATGTCAGCTTCCACGGCGGCATCGCGGCCGAGCAGCGACCGGCGCTGATCGAACGCTTCCGCGACGACCCGGCCTGCCGCGTGTTCCTGTCGACGGATGCTGGCGCTACCGGCCTCAACCTGCAGCACGCGAACCTGCTGGTCAACATGGACCTGCCGTGGAACCCGGCTCTACTCGAACAGCGCATCGCGCGGATTCACCGCATGGGGCAGAAACAACCGGTGCAGATCGTCAATTTCGTCGCCAAGGGCACCATCGAGGAAGGCATGCTGGCGACGCTGGCCTTCAAGCGCTCGCTGGCGGCCGGCATCCTCGACGGCGGCGTCGGCGAAATTTCGCTGGGCGGCTCGCGCCTCAACCGCTTCATGAAGGACGTCGAGAATGTCACCGGGCACATGGGCGGTGGCGACACGGTGACACCCGACGAGGAATTTCCTCTCCCGACGACAGCGCCTGTCGCGGCCGGGGCGATGCCCGACCAGGCGTCCGAGCCTCCGGTCGCGCCCTTGCCGGAAACGTCGGCCCCGGCCCCCGCCGCGCCGCCGGATCCCTGGGGAGCGCTGGTCGAGGTCGGTACGCAATTGCTCGCCGCCCTCGCCAGCGGTCACGATGCGCAGGCACCGGCCCATCCCTGGGTCGAGCAGGACGAGCGAACCGGGGCCCGCCATCTCAGGATCCCCATGCCGCCGCCCGCAACTGCCAACCGCCTGGCCGACGCCCTGGGCGCGTTGGCGCAGGCTCTGCGGCGCTAACCCAGCCTATTCAACCGTTTCTGCCCGGTCCGGGTGAAAACCATGAACGAAATCCGACGTCTTCCCGCGGTCGACCGCATCCTCAAGCAACTTTCCGAACTGATCGAAGTTCACGGTCGCCAGCCGGTCACCGGCTGTGTCCGCGCCGAACTGGCCGCCGCCCGCGAGGGCCTGAAGCACGGACTCCCCCTGCCCGACGAGGCCGAACTGCTCGCCGCCATCCGCCGCCGTGCCGACGCGGCCGGGTGCGCCAACCTGCGGCCGGTTTTCAACCTGACCGGCACGGTGTTGCACACCAACCTCGGCCGGGCGCTGCTGTCCGAAGAGGCGATCGCGCTGATGGTCGAGGCGGCGCGTTCGCCCTGCGCCCTCGAATACGACCTCGCTTCCGGCGGGCGCGGCGACCGCGACGACCTCGTCTCGGGCCTGCTCGCCGAGCTGGTCGCCGGCGGCTCGCCTGACATCGCGGCGACCATCGTCAACAACAACGCCGCCGCCGTGCTGCTGACACTGAACGCGCTGGCGCAGGGCAAGGAGGCCGTGGTCTCGCGCGGCGAACTGGTCGAGATCGGCGGCGCCTTCCGCATCCCCGACGTGATGCGCCGCGCGCAGGTCAAGCTGGTCGAGGTCGGCACCACCAACCGCACCCACGAGAAAGACTACGCCGAGGCCATCGGCCCGAAGACGGCGCTGCTGATGAAGGTGCATACCAGCAACTACGCCGTCACCGGCTTCACTGTCGCGGTCGACGAGGAAAAGGTGGCCAAAATTGCCCATGCCGCCGGCCTGCCCTTGATGGTCGACCTCGGCAGCGGCACCCTGGCCGACTTCGCCGCCCTCGGCCTGCCGCCAGAACCGACGCCGCAGCAGGCACTGGCGGCGGGGGCCGACATCGTCACCTTTTCCGGCGACAAGCTGCTCGGCGGGCCGCAGGCCGGGCTGATCGTCGGCCGCAGGGACCTGATCGCGAGGATCAAGAAGAACCCGCTGAAGCGCGCGCTGCGCGTCGGCAAGACAACGCTGGCGGCGCTGGAAGCGACGCTGCGCCTGTACCGCGACCCGGATCGCCTGACCGCGCGCCTGCCGACCCTGCGCCTGCTGACCCGGCCGCTGGCCGACATCGAGGCGCTGGTGGCCCGTGTCTGTCCGGCCGTGCAGGCTGCCCTCGGCGCACAGGCTACGGTGTCGGTGCAGCCGTGCAGCAGCCAGATCGGCAGCGGCGCCCTGCCGGTCGAGCGCCTGCCGTCGGCGGCGCTGGTCGTCCGGCCGCATGCGAAAAAGGCCGGAAAATTCCTGTCGACCGTGGAAGCCGCCTTCCGCGGCCTGCCGGTGCCGGTCATCGGCCACATCCGCGACGACGCCTATCGCCTCGACCTGCGCTGCCTGGAGGCGAAGGACGAAGCCCGCTTCATCGCGCAACTGGCGCGACTGAAGCTGTAGTTTCCCGGGAACGGCCTCGCGTGGCGGTCTGCGTACCGCCCGCCGTCCCCGACCCCGCCCGCGAGGGCAAACCTTAAACCCGGGCAACTCCGTGTCCGGGTGGCTGATAAATGGAGAAGAGAGCATGACATTCAACCGCCGGCGATTCCTCGCGGCCGGTACGGCGCTCGGGGCCACCTCGGCTCTGGCGCAACCGACCAGCCCGCTGCCATTCCTGATCAACCTGCAATCCGCCCCGCTGCTGCCGAAGGCGAAGGGCAAACGCGTCGTCGTCTGCGGCGGCGGCTGGGGTGGCGTTTCCGCCGCCAAGCACCTGCGCCTGCTCGACCCGACGCTCGACGTCGTGCTGCTCGAGCGCAATCCGGTTTTCTTCTCCTGCCCGATGAGCAACAAGTGGCTGGTGGACGTCGTCGATACCAATTTCCTGACTTTCAGCTACCTGCCCGTCGCCGAGAAGTACGGCTACACCTTCATCCAGACCGAAGTCACCGCCTTCGAGCGCGACAGGAAGCGCGTCGTCACCGCCCAGGGCTGGCTGGACTACGATTACCTGGTCGTCGGCGCCGGCATCCGCTACAACTACGAAGCCTGGTTCGGCAACGACCGCAAGGCGGCTGACTACACCAAGGCGATGTTCCCGGCGGCGTACATTCCGAATGCCGAGCACTTCAAGCTCAAGCAGAACATCCAGAACTTCACCGGCGGCGACCTGGTGCTGAACCTGCCGCCGCCGCCGCACCGCTGCCCGCCATCGCCCTACGAGCGCGCCTGCCTGATCGCCGGCCTGTTCAAGCAGAGGAAGGTCAAGGGCAAGATCATCATCCTCGACCCCAAGCCGAGCCCGGCGCCGATTACCGGCGGCTTCCAGGACGCCTTCAGCGAGCTGTACAAGGACCAGATCGTCTACGTGCCCAAGGCGGTGATCAGCGAGGTCGACCCGTTCAACAGGAAGATCAGGACCGCCGCCGGCGATTTCACTTTCGACCACTCCATCCTGATGGCGCCGCACCAGGCCGGCGACATGGCCTGGAAGGCGGGCGTCATCGGCCGCAACGAGGAAGGCAAGCCGACCGGCTGGGCCGGCGTCGATCCGCTTTTCCTCAACCTCAAGGACGATCCGGACACCTACGTGATCGGCGATGCGGTCGGCGTCGTCTCGCCGCTGTTCCGCTTCTACCCGAAGGCCGGCCACGTCGCCAACGCGCACGCCAAGATCGTCGCCAAGTACATCGCCGAACGCGTCAAGGGCCACGAGCCGAAGTACGCGCTGCCGGACAACCTGTGTTTCATGATGGTCAATACCGAACCGCGCGAGGACATCGCCGTTCGCTTCAAGTATTGGCTCAACGACAAGGGCCAGATCGTCCAGGACCAGGACGACGACAACCTGCGCCGGGCCGAAGTGGTGACCGAGGACTTCGCCTGGGCCGGGCGCATGTACGAGGACATGTTCGGCTGATCGCGCGGGCCGCCCGGCTCCGGGCCGCCCTCCATCGAACGGAAAGGGATTTTCATGATCATCGGCACCGCCGGCCATATCGACCATGGCAAGACGACGCTGGTCAAGGCGCTGACCGGCGTGGACTGCGACCGGCTCAAGGAAGAGAAAGTGCGCGGCATCACGCTCGATCTCGGCTACGCCTACACGCCGACGCTGGGCTTCATCGACGTGCCCGGCCATGAAAAGCTGATCCACAACATGCTCGCCGGCGCCACCGGCATCGATTTCGCGCTGCTCGTCGTCGCCGCCGACGACGGGCCAATGCCGCAGACGCGCGAGCATCTGGAGATCATCGAACTGCTCGGCATCCGGCGAGGGGCCGTGGCGCTGACCAAGCGCGACATGGTTGCGGTCGACCGCCTGGAACGGGCCAAAACGGAAATCGCGGCCCTGCTCGCCGATACGGCATTGGCCGGGGCGCCGGTCTTTCCAGTCGCGGCGACCAGCGGCGAAGGGATCGCCGAACTGCGCAACTTTCTCGAACAGGCCGCGCAAGTCATTCCGACCAGCGCAAGCAGGGCGGGAGAGGGCGGCTTCCGCCTCGCCATCGACCGCTGCTTCACCCTGGCCGGCACCGGTACTGTCGTCACCGGCACCGCCTTTGCCGGCTCGGTCCGGACCGGCGACAGCTTGTTGCTTTCGCCGCCCGGCAAGCCGGTTCGCGTGCGCAGCCTGCGCGTGCAGGATGCCGCGGCCGAATCCGGCCAGGCCGGGCAACGCATTGCCCTGGCGCTAGCCGGCATCGAGAAGGCCGAGGTCGCGCGCGGCATGTGGCTGGTCGCGCCGCCGCTGCATGCCCCGGTCCGCCGCTTCGACGCCAGCGTCCGCGTCCTTGTCGGCCAGCCGGCACTCCGCCACTGGATGCCGGCGCACCTCCACCTCGGTGCCGAAGACGTCCCGGCGCGCATCGCGCTGCTCGGCGCGGACGAAATTGCGCCGGGGTGCGAAAACCGGGCGCAAATTAGCGTCGACCGCGACATCGGCGCGCTGGGCGGCGACCGCTTCATCCTGCGCGACGCCTCGGCGCGCCACACCATCGGCGGCGGCGTCGTGCTCGACATCTTTCCGCCCAGCCGCAGGAGGCGCAGCCCGGAACGCCTGGCCATGCTTTCCGCCCTGGCCGATCCAGACCCGGCACCCGCGCTGCGACTGGCCGCCGAACAACAGGCGGCCGGGGTCGCCCTGGCGCCCTTCGCGCTGAACCGCAATCTCGACAGCGCGGCGCTTGGCGCCCTCTGCCGCCACCTGAACCTGAAGGTCGTTGGCGACACTGCCTTCGCGCCGGCGCGCTGGCTGGAACTGGAGGATCGCCTGTTCGCGGCGCTGGCCGCCGAGCATGAGCGCGCTCCCGACCTCACCGGCGTCGAACGCGACCGCCTGCGCCGGCTGACGCTGCCGAGGCTTTCCCGGCCGGCCTTCGACGCACTGCTCGCCGCACCGCTGGCTGCCGGCCGGATCGCCCAGAACAACGCCTGGCTGCACCTGCCTGAGCACCGTGTGCAACTGGCCGCCGGCGACCGCGACCTGTGGCTGACGCTGAAGCCGCTGCTCGACGCCGAGCCCTGCAACCCGCCGCGCGTGCGCGATGTGGCCCGGGCGACAGGGATCGGGGAAGACACGCTGCGCGCCCTGTTCAGGCGCATCGCCCGCCACGGCGACGCCTGGCCGGTGGCGCACGACCACTATTTCACGGCGGCAGCCGTGGCCGACCTGGCGCGCCGCGTTGCCGCGCTGAACGCCCGCGACGGCTGCGCGCGCGCCGCGCCGCTGCGCGACGAAATCGGCGGCGGGCGCAAGGTGGCCATCCACATCCTCGAATTCTTCGACCGCATCGGCTACACTCGCCGTGTCCGCGACACGCACGTCCTGCGGGGGACGCCAGAGCAATTCGGTTCATGAACAAAGGAAGAGATCGTTCCCCGGTGGGGCGGCCGGTCTTCAAAACCGGTAGGACCTGTCAAACAGGTTTGGGTAGGTTCGACTCCTGCTCTCTTCCGCCAGTTTTGCTCGCGATTCATCCATGACTTTGTCGACTGCGCCTCGTCGTGCAATAGCACTGCCTTCGGCTTGTCTTCGCGTCCTGAATGCATCGCGAGCGTAGCCACTTTCTTTTCTTTTTATGCCCCACGCCCCCTTTTGCGGCAGCATCCCCGACGACCGCCTGTATTGCCCGCAGTACGACATGTGGGTGCAGGATGCCGGCGACGGCGAGGTGCTGATCGGCGCCACCAGCTTCGGCGTCTTCCTGGCCGGCGAGATCATCGCCTTCACCAGCAAGCCGAACGGGGCCGAGGTCGACCTCGGGCGCGGCATGGGCACGGTGGAATGCCGCAAAACGGTGCTCGCGGTCCACGCCCCGATTTCGTTCGTTCTGCTGGCGGGCAACGAGGCAGCCGAGGAAAACCCGCGACAGGTCAATGACGATCCCTGCGGCGCAGGGTGGATGGCCCGCGGCCGGGCGACCCGCTGGGCGGAAGAAAGAGGGACGCTGGTCGATGCCGCCGGCTACCGCCGCCACATTCTCGCCATCGAACCGGAGGCCGTCGTTGTCTGACAAACTCGCCCTGCTGCTCTGGGCGGCGACGTCGGACCGCCCCGAACTGTGCGTGACGCCGCTGGTCCACGCGCTCGCCGCGCGCGCGCTCGATGCCGAGGTCGAGATCCACTTCGCCGGGCCGGCCGTGCGCCTGCTCGTCGCCGGCGTTGCCGACGTACTCTACGCCTCGCCGGAGCGCGAGAAGTCCCTCGGCGACTTCCTGCGCGAAGTGGCGGCGGCGGACGTCCGCCTGCTCGCCTGCAGCATGGCGCTTGCCGCCTGGGTTGCCGACGGCGAGGCGCTGATTCCCCAATGCTCCGGCGCCGCCGGCGCCACTGCCTTCGTCGCCCGCGCGCTCGATCCGGCCTGGCGGACGCTGGTCTTCTGATGAAGCGCGCGGGCATCACCGGCGTGATCCTGGCCGGCGGCCGCGGCCGGCGCATGGGGGGCGTGGACAAGGGCCTGCTGGAACTGCGCGGGCGGCCGCTGGTGGCCTGGGTGGCGGAACGCCTGGCGCCGCAGGTCGATGAGCTGCTGATCAGCGCCAACCGCAACGGCGAGCGTTACGCCACCCTCGGCAAACGGGTCGTCGGCGACCGCATCCCCGGTTTCGCCGGCCCGCTGGCCGGCCTGCACGCCGCGCTGGAGGCCGCCGCGCATCCGCTGGTCGTCACCGTGCCGTGCGATTCGCCCTTCCTGCCGGCCGACCTGGTCTTGCGCCTGTGTTCAGGGTTGACCGCAGCCGGCGCCGATGTCGCCGTCGCGCGGAGCGGCGGGCGGGCGCATCCGGTATTCTGCCTGTGCTGGCGCGACCTGCTACCGCAGCTTGCCGCCTACCTGGCGAGCGGCGAGCGCAGGGTGTCTGGGTGGCACGCGACGCTGAAGGTCGCGGAAATCGCCTTCGACGACGAGGCGGAGGCCTTCGTCAACGTCAACACCCGCGACGAACTGGGGCGATTCGAGACCGGCGACCCGCGCGCCTGACGCCGCCTGCGCACTCGGTGCTGACGGAGCGCCAGCCGAAGTGGCGCGCCGCGCGCCGGTGGTCGGTTTCGAGCCAGTCGCCGTGGGCGTTTCCGATTCCCGGCGGGGTGCCGTGGAGACGCCATTCATGGCGGCGGGCTGGTTCTGCGCCTGGTCGAGAAATGCTCTTGAAGAAGAACAAAAGCTGTTGACAATTCCCTCCTTCTGTTCCGATTTACTCACAGAACTTTCTTCCGGCCGATTTGCCGGGATTTCCCGTGCAATTCGCCGTACCGGATCGCCGGGAATCGAATTGGCCAAAATAAATCACAATTGAATCAATGACTTGAGTATTAGCCCAAAACTCGTGCAGATGAGAAAAAATCGTTGTGTGGCGCCAACTTAGGCGTGATGGTCAGGAATCACCCACAGACTTATCCACAGATTTTGTGGATAGATTGGAAAGTCGACGACAGGGCATCGCATTGGCTATCGAAGTTAATGTGATCTCTCAGGTTTTCAGGCTGGAAGTTGCTGTGGCGGGATGGCTGGTTCGCCGCGAGGCGGAGTCGCCGCCTCAGGCCGGATATGGCCTTGGAATGGCGCCGAACTTTACTATACTGAAACTGGCAGTCCGCTCTGATATGCAATCTTGATGGGAGGGAAAAACGATGTCCAAAGCAGCATTCGGTTCCTCATGGCGAAGCGTCGCCGCGCTGATGCTGGCGGCGACCGGCATGTCCGCCTGTTATGTGGTGCCTGTGGTGGCACCCGACGGGAATGTCTATTACAACTATTACCCGTTGCCGCCGGCCGGGTCGCCGCTACCCCCGGCGGGAGCGGTGCCGCATTCGGGGCAGCCTGCGGCGCGTACGCCGCAAATGGGCGCTCCGACGCAGGCGACGCTCCCCGTCAGGCTCTATCCGAACAACGAGCGGGCGACGCGGACCGGTGTCATCACCGGGTCGGTCACCAACATGATGACCGGGAAGGGGCGCTTCGTGGTCGAGTACGAAGGCCAGGTGTTGAGCGGTGAAGCGACTCGCGTGGTGGAAGATGAAAAGCGCGGCGTGGCGAGTGCCTACAGCCCGGGCGGCATGTTCATGTCCTGTGAATACCAGTTGAATACGCCGTATCAGGGCGCGGGAACCTGTACCTTTTCCAATGGCGCGAAATACCAGATGCACATAGGTGGCTGACGGCACGGCTCCGACCGGCGGGCGGCGATGTGGCGCCAACCCCGTCGGCTCCCGAGCGGGAGGAAGTCGTCCGAAGCCGGCGAAAGCGGGGTCTTCCCGAAGCCGGCGTTGCGCGGCTGCTACTTGACGCGCATCCCCGGTTGCGCCCCCGCGTCGGGTGAGAGGAGAAAGATGCCGGGGGTTTCGCCGGCAGTGTCCGAAGCGGCCAGCACCATGCCTTCCGACAGCCCGAACTTCATCTTGCGCGGCGCCAGGTTGGCGACCATCACCGTCAGGCGACCGATCAGTTGCGCCGGGTCGTAGGCCGCCTTGATGCCGGCGAAGACGTTGCGCGTCTTTTCCTCGCCGATGTCGAGCGTCAGGCGCACCAGCTTGTCGGCGCCTTCGACGTGCTCGGCGTTGGCGATGCGGGCGATACGCAGGTCGACCTTCATGAAGTCGTCGATGGTGCACAGGTCGCCGGCCACTTCGGGCTTGATCTCCTTCTGCTGGTGCTCGGCATGGCGCTGCTGCGAATGGGTCTGTGCTGCGGCTTCCGGCGCCGGGGCGAGCGATTCCTTGTTGGCCTCGACCAGTTTTTCGATCAGCCTGGGATCGACGCGCGTCATCAGGTGTTCGTAGGCGTTGATCGCGTGGCCGGCGGCGAGCAGGCTCTGGCTGTCGCTCCACGCCAGTGGCGCGATGTTCATGAATTTCTCTACCTTGGCGGCGACGACCGGGAGGATGGGTTTCAACAGCACGGTCAGCAGACGGAACAGGTTGAGCGCGTTCGAGCAGGCGGCATGCAGTTCGACTTCCTTGCCTTCCTGTTTGGCCAGTTCCCAAGGCTTGACGCTGTCGACGTACTGGTTGGCGGCGTCGGTCAGCAGCATGATTTCGCGCATGGCCTTGGCGAATTCGCGCGCTTCGTAAAGCTCGGCGATGCGGCCAGCCGCGTCCTGGATAGCCTTGAGCGCCGGCAGGTTTTCGTCGGCCGGCGCGAGCTGGCCGTTGAAGCGCTTGGCGATGAAACCGGCCGAGCGGCTGGCGATGTTGACGTACTTGCCGACCAGGTCGGAATTGACGCGGGCGACGAAGTCGTCGAGGTTTAGGTCGATGTCTTCCATGCTCGCCGACAGCTTGGCGGCGTAGTAGTAGCGCAGCCATTCCGGGTTGAGGCCGGTGTCGAGGTAGCTCTGCGCGGTGATGAAGGTGCCCCGCGATTTCGACATTTTTGCGCCGTCGACCGTAAGGAAGCCATGCGCGAAGATTTTCGTCGGCGTCCGGTAGCCGGCGTGGGCCAGTTCGGCAGGCCAGAACAGCGCGTGGAAGTAGAGGATGTCCTTGCCGATGAAGTGATAGAGCTCGGCCGTCGAATCCGGCCTGAAGTATTCGTCGAAGTCGACGCCGAGGCGGTCGCACAGGTTCCTGAAGGAGCCCATGTAGCCGATCGGCGCGTCGAGCCAGACGTAGTAGTACTTGCCCGGAGCATCGGGAATCTCGAAACCGAAGTAGGGGGCGTCGCGCGAGATGTCCCAGTCGGTCAGCCGGTTTTCGCCCTCGGTGCCCAGCCACTCCTGCATCTTGTTGGCGGCCTCCGCTTGCAGGACGCCGTTGTCGCGGCTGGTGTAGCGGCGCAGGAAGGCTTCGCAGCGCGGGTCCGAGAGCTTGAAGAAGTAATGTTCGGACGCGCGCAGTTCCGGCCTGGCGCCGGAAATGGCCGAGTACGGGTTCCGGAGGTCGGTCGGGGCGTAGGCGGCCCCGCAGGATTCGCAGTTGTCGCCGTACTGGTCGGCGGTGCCGCACTTCGGGCAGTCGCCCTTGATGAAGCGGTCGGGCAGGAACAACTGCTTGACCGGGTCATAGTACTGCTCGATGGTGCGCGTCTCGATCAGCCCGGACGCGCGCAGCTTGCGGTAGATGTCGTCGGCGCAGGCGCGGGTCTCGTCTGAATGGGTCGTGTAGTAGTTGTCGAAACCGACCAGGAAGCCGGCGAAGTCGCGCGTGTGCTCGCCATGGACGCGGGCGATCAGGGCTTCCGGCGTGATGCCCTCCTGCTCGGCGCGCAGCATGATCGGCGTGCCGTGGGTGTCGTCGGCGCAGACGTACCAGCACTCGTTGCCTGACATCTTCTGGAAGCGCACCCAGATGTCGGTCTGGATGTACTCGACCAGGTGGCCGAGGTGGATGGCGCCGTTGGCGTAGGGCAGGGCGGAGGTGACGAGAATCTTGCGCGACATGGGTGGACGGCCGGTGCGAAAATAAAGCGCAATTTTACCGCGAGGCTCTCGCCGCGAGGGGTTTGCGGTATACTGTAGCAAATTGCTCGGGTATTATCGCCCGTTCACGCCAACCCGGAGTCTCCATGAGTCTTACAGAACAGCAGATCAGGACCGCCCTCGCTGCCGCGGTCGACCCCAATACCGGCAAGGATTACGTCGCCGGCAAGTCGCTGAAGAACATCAAGGTCGATGGCGACGACGTGTCCTTCGACATCGAGCTCGGCTACCCGGCGAAGACTCAGATCGACGCCATCCGCAAGCAGGTGATCGCCGCCGTGCGCGCGCTGCCGGGAGTCGGCAACGTGTCGGCGAATGTCCATTCGAAGATCGTCGCCCATTCCGTTCAATTGGGTGTCAAGCTGGTGCCGGGGGTCAAGAACATCATCGCCATCGCTTCCGGCAAGGGCGGCGTCGGCAAGAGCACGACGGCGGTCAATCTGGCGCTGGCGCTGGCTCAGGAGGGCGCCAGCGTCGGCATCCTCGACGCCGACATCTACGGCCCCTCGCAACCGCAGATGCTAGGCCTTGCCGGCGAGCAGCCGGAGTCGAAGGATGGTCAGAGAATGGAGCCGCTGCGGGCCTACGGCGTGCAGGCGATGTCGATCGGCTTCATGGTCGATGTCGAGACGCCGATGGTCTGGCGCGGCCCGATGGTGGCGCAGGCGCTAGACCAGTTGATCGGCCAGACCAACTGGCACGATGTCGACTACCTGATCGTCGACATGCCGCCGGGCACTGGCGACATCCAGCTTTCGCTGTCGCAGAAGGTGCCGGTGACCGGCGCCGTGATCGTCACAACGCCGCAGGACATCGCGCTGATCGACGCGCGCAAGGGCCTGAAGATGTTCGAGAAGGTCAATGTCCCCATCCTCGGCATCGTCGAGAACATGAGCATCCACATCTGCTCGCAGTGCGGCCACGAGGAGCACATCTTTGGCCAGGGCGGCGGCGCGCGCATGGGCCAGGATTACGGCGTCGAATTCCTCGGCAGCCTGCCGCTCGAGCTGGCGATCCGCGAGATGGCGGACGGCGGCAAGCCGACCGTGGTCGCCGCGCCGGATTCGCGCACTGCCGAGATCTATCGTGGCATAGCCCGGCGCATCGCGGTCAAGATTGCCCAGAAGGCCAAGGACATGACTTCGAAGTTCCCGAATATCGTCGTGCAGAACACCTGATGCAGACGATTTCTCGTTGGCCCCCGTGCCTTGCCGGCTTTCGTTGCCAGCGCGCGGCATTGGCGGGACGAAGGCCGGCGACAATTGGCAAGCCAAGGCGTGAACCAACGGAGCGGGCTGGAGTTAGAATGCGCTGATCCCATCGCGCCGGTGCGCTTTCGCCTGCCATCTGAAGTTCCTTGAGGAAAGGTCGATCATGCGAGTCATTGCCCCCCTGATCCTGTCCATTGCGCTTTTCGGCTGCGCCTCCTACGACGGCAGCGGCCTGAAGACCGGTATCAGTACGACGGCAGATGTCATCCAGGAAATGGGGACGCCCGCCATGCGCTGGAGCGAGCCCGGTGGTGGCGAACTGCTGGCCTTTCCACGCGGCCCCAGCGGTACCGCGACCTACATGGTCAGGATTGCCGCCAACGGCACCATGGCGAGCAAGGAGAACGTGCTCGACATGCGGCATTTCGCGCAGATACAGGCGGGCATGACCGAGCAGCAGGTGCTGCGTGTCATCGGTCCTCCGTTCCCGGGGTGGACCGCCACCTATCCGGCGCGCAGCGAACTGGTGTGGGAGTGGAGGTATTGCAGCGAGTACAACGAAGCGTCCCGGTTCGACGTGATTTTCGATTCAGCGACGGGCAAGGTGAAGACCACGCAGAGCTATGTCGAATCGATCGGTCGCGGACACCCGACATGCTGAACGACCGCTCCAGGGCGCCACGAGGCGGGGTTTAGACCGCCGCGGTCAGCGCCGGAACCCGGTACCGGCAAAGCTATCGGCGGGTGCCGAGACCGGTCGCGGCTCCTGGCCTGCAACCTCCGGCCGGCAGCTCTTGGCACCCCTCCCGCAGTTTGTGGCAGGCGGAGCGCTCCCCAAGGAGTTGCAAAGACTGGATCGGCTTTACCCGACTCCTTTGGCAACCATTTCCCTGAACTTTCTTGCCTGCCCGGGCGAGGGGATCTCCGCTGCCAGGGCGTCCACCGCGGCCTGAAAGCTGCCTGCAGAACCGAAATGATCTTCGCAAATGATGGCGGCCATCGGTCCGATGCAATCCGCCAGGCAACTCTCGAGAAGGGTCATCTGCTCGGCACTGAGACCCTTGCCTTCCGGCGCGGGCGCCGCTTCGGCGAAAGAAGGGGCCTGCGCCGGACCACTGCTCAGGGCGAGGAGGATCTCCCGGGTCGGAGGTAACGGCATGCCCCGCGGAACTACCCCTCCCTCCTGAAACCGGTAGCGGCCCTCGCGGATCTCTGTCACCAGACTGAGGGCTTCCTGGCCGCGTTTCCCGGCAAAGAAGATGAAGACAATCTCGCCCCGGTCCAGCATCATCTGCGCGATATGATTGTCGCGCGTGGCAATGAACACAGTCCCAGACGCCTTCTGATCGCTTAGCCTGCCAATCTCGAGCGTGATTTCCGAGTAATGTATGTAGTCCTCAGCCATGATTGCCCCCCGTCCTACCTTTTCCGCAGTCTTTCAAATGCCATCTGGAGACTTACCCCCATGCGCTCTATCGCGCGTGCAAGGGCGCCAATCTCGTCGCTTCGGCCACACTCCCTGATTTCGGCGCCGAGTTTGCCGCGGCTGATTTCATCGGCAATTGCGGTCAGGTTGCGAATCGGGGCGCTGAGACGGCGAGCCAGCAGATAGGCGATGGCGACCACGGCAATCAGGGTGGCGATCAGCAACACAATGGCGTTGCGCTGCGCCTCGTCCGCTGCAGCATAGGCCTCGCGATAATCCTGCTGGACAATCAGCGTCCACCCCAGATTTGTTTTCTGGGAAAAGGCCACTATCTTCTTGCCTGCTTCCACATATACAAAGGAATCACGGTTGGACTTGCCGCTCTGCTTCAAGGCAGGGTGGGCGCTGAAATCCTGGAGTTCCGACGCGACCTCCCCACGGCCATGCGCGATCAGGCGGTTCTGTTCGTCAAGCAGGAGGGCGAAGCCGGTCTCCCCGATCCTGGTCTTGGTGATGCTTTTTGAAAGATCCTCGAGGGTCATGGCAATGGCGATCACCCCTGCCGGCTTTCCCGTATCTCCCTTGATTGGCTTGGCCAGGATGAATGCCGGCTTGTTGTTGGTTTTCCCGAGCAGCACCTGCTGGCCGAATGCCTTGCCCCCCAGCACCTGCTTGACGTATTCCCGATCGCCATAATACGTCAGGGCCTTGCCATCGCTGCGCCCGAGGTTCTGGCCGTCCGGCAAGACGGTGAACGCGAGATAGATCCACTGATAGACATCGGTCATCGATTTCAGCACCGGATTCTGAGCGGCCGCCTGCATGCCCAGGATTGCCGGAGTGGAGGAATTCTGCTCCAGCAACCGCAGATTCGTGGCCGTCCATTCGTCTACGCTGCGGGTGAGGTGCTCCGTGCTATTGACAAGGTTCTGAGAAATATTCGTCGTCCATTCCTGTTTCGACTTGTGGATACTGATGTACCACAGGCCACCCAGCGGAACGAGCGCGACAACCAGCATGGTTATCAGGATTTGATAAATCAGCTTGAACCGAACCTCTTGCCGGTCTGTTGCTTTGTCAGCCACCATCGCTTCTTTCTCCATTACGCTCGAATCAATGACAGGTTCAGCGACCGCGTGCCCCTGGTTTGTCGAGGGAACCGGTCACACAATGTGCGCGGGGGAAGGGAATGAAAACTGTGAATCGTCCGGATTGCACCCTTCAGCCGGAACACATTTTGCAGAATACTACCAAAAGCAACGAGTTCGGCTTGATTTGGCTTGCTGACCAGGGCCGCAGCATCAAGTCTCCTTGAAATGCAAAGCCGGCGTGTCCTGAGTTGGAAACTCGCAGATAGCAGCGTTCGATCCTGGCGAGGATGTCATCGGCGGATTTGGCCCGGGCGAACGATTCTGGATCTGCATTGCAGGTGTCGAGGCACGAGCGAATGGCCTGTTCGAGTTCGCGTTGAGCGACGAGTCCCGTGTCGGATTTGTCTCTCGGTCAGGGTCGCGAACCAGCGTTCGAACTGATTGATTCAGGAAGCGGAAGTGGGCGAGAAGAACGCGGCCGTGCCATGGCGCATGTAGTCATGGGTGCGTCGTTCGGGGACGCCGGGGGTCAGTGGCAGAATGGGCTGAGTACGATCCAGTGCCGACTCCAGTGTGCGGGCAATTACGGCATCGAACCTGGCATCGTCAATCGTCCGCGGTACTCCGGGGCGCGGCGCATCGGGCAGACCTTACAGGCGTTGCTCGGCGGCAAACCGATTGCGCCACTTGAAGACCGTCTGCGGCTTGACTCGAAGCCGCGCCGCCACCCCCTTGTTGTCCCTGCCGTCAGCGCACGAAAACACCACTTGCGAACGCTTGGCCAAGGCTACGCTGTCTTGCGCCAACGCACCCCAGCTTCCAGTTGCTCACGCTCCGCTTCGTTCAGCACTATTTGCGATTTCGGTCTGCCGACCATCGCTTTCTCCAGATGTTGAGCGCTCAATCTCTCGAGCATGCGATGGGCACCTCTGTTCAACGAATCTTCACTCAGGATGCCACGGAAAGTCCGCGGCTTGCCTGGGCTGCTGCAGGAGCGCAAGCGAACGCCCCTGCAAGGGGAAAATGTCGCCGCTGGCATAGCGCCTGTCCTCGGATGCACTCGAGGAGCGGCTAGTGTCCAAGGCAAGCTGCCACCGAGAGTGGGCCTGAAAGCCGGGCAGCACGAAGGGAATCTCCTCGTGATGCGCATTGATCAGCAGTATGAAATCGTCGTCGACGACATGTCGCCCCTGTTCGTCCGCCTCACCGATGGCGTCACCCAGCAGATACATGCCGAGGCAGCGCGCGAAGCCCTGATTCCATTCGTTCACGCCCATCTCCAACCCGTGGGGATCGAACCATAGAATGCTCTTCTCGCCCTCGCGCCGTGAATGGTCCTGAAAATAGCTGCGCCGGCGAAAGGCCGGATGGTCGCGGCGAAATTGAATTAGCTGGCGCACGAACGACAGCAGTTCCAGGTCCGCCTCGGTCAACGACCAATTGATCCAACTAATCTCGTTATCCTGGCAATAGGCATTGTTGTTGCCACGCTGGGTGTGGCCCATCTCATCGCCCGCAACGAGCATCGGCACTCCCTGCGACAGCAGCAGCGTGGCGAGCAGATTGCGCTTCTGACGTGCTCGCAGCGCCAAGATCTCGGGGTCTTCGGTCGGGCCTTCCGCGCCGCAATTCCAGCTCTGGTTGTTGTCAGCACCGTCACGGTTTTCCTCGCCATTTGCCTCGTTGTGCTTGCGCTGGTAGCTCACCAAGTCGTGCAGGACGAAGCCATCGTGGGCGGTGACGAAATTCAAGCTGGCGCACGGGCGCCGTCCATTGTGCGCGTACAGGTCGCTAGAGCCAGTTAGGCGAGAGGCGAGGTCGCCGATGAGGCCCCCCTCGCCCTTCCAGTAGGCACGGACCGCGTCGCGGTATTTGTCGTTCCATTCCGTCCAGCCGACGGGGAAATTGCCCACCTGGTAGCCGCCACCGCCCACATCCCAAGGCTCAGCTATGAGCTTTACCCGCGACAACACCGGATCTTGATGGATGATGTCGAGAAAGGCGCCGCAGCGATCGAAATCGTGCACCTCGCGAGCCAGCGCAGTGGCGAGGTCGAAGCGGAAGCCATCTACATGCATTTCCTGCACCCAGTAGCGCAGCGAATCCATGATCAGTTGCAGTACCCGCGGGTGCATCGTGTTGAGGGTGTTGCCGCAACCCGTGTAGTCCATGTAGAAGCGCGGGTTGTCCGGTTCCAGGCGGTAGTAGGCGACGTTGTCGATTCCGCGGAAAGATAACGTGGGTCCGAGATGGTTGCCCTCCGCGGTATGGTTGTAAACCACGTCGAGTATGACTTCGATGCCGGCCCGGTGCAGCGCCTTGACCATTGTCTTGAATTCGCCTGTCGCGTCGCCAGTAGCCGCATAGCGCCTGGCCGGCGCGAAAAATCCAATCGAGTTGTAGCCCCAGTAATTGGACATCCCGCGCTGGACGAGTGGACGCTCGTCCGCAAAGCAGTGCACTGGCAGCAGCTCGACCGCCGTCACGCCAAGCCGCTGCAGGTGCGCTATGGCCGGCGCACTGGCGAGGCCGGCGTAAGTACCGCGCAGGGGCTCGGGGATGGCCGGGTGCAGCGCAGTAAAACCCTTGACATGCATTTCATAGATGACGGTATCACTCCACGATGTATGTGGAGTCCGGTCGTCCTCCCAATCGAAGTCGGTCCCGATCACCTGGCACTTGGGCATGGCAGCCGCATTGTCGCGCCAATCGAATGAGAGATCCTCGTGCTCGGTTCCGACCTTGTAGGCAAAATCGGCGTTGCTCCCGTGCGGCTTGCCGAGCGAGGCTTTCGCATAAGGGTCCAGCAGCAACTTGTTGGGATTGAATCGCTGTCCAAGGTGCGGACGGTATGGCCCGTGAACGCGATAACCGTATAGCAGCCCCGCAGTTGCACCCGGCAGGTAGCCGTGCCACACCATATCGGTGCGCTCTCGCAACACGATGCGTTCGATCTCGCGTCGACCACGCGTATCGTACAAACACAGGTCAACCCTGTCAGCCTCCTCGGAGAACAGGGCGAAGTTCACCCCCTGTCCGTCCCAGGTCGCGCCAAGGGGGTAGGGTTTGCCGGGCCACAAGATGGATTTTTGCTTGCTCATAAGAGTCCCGCACATTCAACACGTTGAGGTCCGCTGAGAGCGGCCGAAGTAATTCCACCTCACGGTGGGCATGGATTGATCTCGCACGGAGCGTAAATTTAGATTATCCGTTGGACGAACTCACCCAGCCAAACGAATTTGAGGTGGATGACCCGTATTGCTCCACAGGCCATTGAACCATGCCCGCCGCCCTCGCTGGAAGGAAAGAATCAGGGCGTTGCAGCCACGATTGTGGCGCCAGCTTGCGCCGATGGCCAGCGCTTGGCCAAACAGCCCGACCATTTTGCAGCCCAGATGACGCAGTGTGGAATCGATGAACGCCAAGGCGTTGCTGGCCGTCTGGGCGCAGCCTGGGCTGAGCCAGAAGTATCTGCCTTCAGGCATCCCGTCGACCATGAGAACCTCATCAGAAGACAACAGGTAGTCAATGACTTGGGCTGATGGAAATCATTCGGCAGATCATTCCGACTCATCACCCGCAGTGCTTATGCTACCCGAGAAACGCTAATCGATAATCTGGGGTAAGATATTGGAATGGACGAGAACTTCGGGACTTTCGGGACCGTTCCCGGCCCTGCCCTAGCAGCGCCAGCCGACTGTGTTATCTGGCAAGTACCTAATTGCATGCGGGTTCATGCAATTCCCGTAGCGAGTTGGCAATTCAGGCGGGTGCATTGCTCGCAAACTAGTGGCTCGCTTTCCATTTCCAGCCAAGAACGTAGTCGATTCGCGCTGTTGACGCCATTCGACAATGCAGGTCGAAGCGTTGCCCGATCATTCGGAGGCAAGCTGCGCCAGCGTCGCGGAAACAGAATCAATCGGCTTCAATGCGGTACACGTGAAAACAGACACCGATGTGGGTGAACCGGTAACAAGGGGAGAAGTCATGCGAAAAGCTCAATTGAACGAAGATATGGTCCGCATCCGGGATGCGCGCCACCATGACCCGTTCGCCGTTCTCGGAAGACATCCGGAGGGCGATGGCGTTGTTGTTCGGGTTTTCATGCCCAGCGCTTCGGAAGTCTCGATTGCCGAAGGAAACCTCGCGATGACCCGCATTCCGGAGACCGACTTCTTCGAATGGCGCGGTCCGGCGAGCAGGGTCCCGGACCGATATCGTCTGATATGGCGCGACTCCGGGCACCACGATCACATTGCCCATGATCCCTATGCCTATCCGCCGCAGTTGTCGGAATTCGACCTGCATCTGCTTTCCGAAGGCAAGCATCGTCAGGCTTATCAATGCATGGGCGCGCACGAGCACGAGGTAGACGGCGTCGCTGGCGTGCTGTTTGCGGTTTGGGCGCCGAATGCCGAGCGCGTCAGCGTGGTGGGTGAATTCAATGGCTGGGATGGACGCCGCCACCAGATGCGGGTGCGGCCGGGTAGCGGGGTCTGGGAGTTATTCATACCGGACATCGGACCCGGTAGTTTCTACAAATTCGAGATCAGGAATCGCCACTCCGGCGAGGTGCTGTTGAAATCTGACCCTTATGGCCAGCAGTTCGAGATGCGGCCGAGCACGTCTTCGATTGTCGTCGGACCTTCGGCTTACGTGTGGCAGGACGCGGGCTGGCTGGAGCGGCGCGCCGCTTCGGATTGGCAGCACGTGCCGATGTCCGTCTATGAAGTACACCTCGGCTCTTGGCAGCGCGGACTGGAAGGGGAGTTTCTAAACTACCGCGAACTGGCAGCGCGCCTGGTCGACTATGTCAAGCAGATGGGGTTCACCCACATCGAACTGTTGCCGATCACCGAGCATCCGTTCGACATGTCGTGGGGCTACCAGGCGACCGGCTATTTCGCACCTACCAGCCGTTTTGGCACACCGGACGATTTCCGCTACTTTGTCGACTATTGCCACGCGAATGGCATCGGGGTAATCCTCGACTGGGTTCCGGCGCACTTTCCGAAAGATGCTCACGCATTGGCCCGCTTCGACGGCACCCCGCTCTACGAGCACGAGGATCCGCGCAAGGGTGAGCACCTCGACTGGTCCACGCTGATCTTCAACTTCGGTCGCAACGAGGTGAAGAACTTTCTGCTGTCGAGTGCGCTGTTCTGGCTGAAGGAATATCACATCGACGGCATGCGCGTCGATGCGGTCGCCTCTATGCTCTACCTCGACTACTCGCGTACAGACTGGATTCCGAACCAGTTCGGCGGACGGGAGAACCTCGAAGCAATCGAGTTCCTGCGCGAGTTCAACGCAGTCGCTCACAGCGAATGTCCGGGTGCGCTCATCATCGCCGAGGAATCGACCTCGTGGCCGCAGGTGACCCGTCCGACATACCTCGGCGGCCTCGGTTTCGACATCAAGTGGAATATGGGCTGGATGAACGACACCCTGCGCTACATGTCCAAGGAGCCGATCTACCGCCAGTACCACCACGATCTGCTCACCTTCAGCATGCTGTATGCCTTCACGGAGAACTTCATGCTGCCGTTTTCGCACGACGAGGTGGTGCATGGCAAAGGTTCGATGGTTAACAAGATGCCGGGTGACGAATGGCAACGTTTCGCCAACCTGCGTTTGCTCTACACGTACATGTTCACCCATCCCGGCAAGAAACTGCTCTTCATGGGAACGGAGTTTGGGCAGGGGCTGGAATGGAACAGTGCCGGCGTACTCGACTGGTACGTACTTCAGTATCCGTTGCATCGAGGCATGCAACTCTTGGTGCAGGATCTGAATCGGCTCTACTGCAATTCGGCCGCGCTGTACACGAACGAGTTCGAGTGGCAGGGATTTGAATGGATCGACTGTCACGATTCGCACCAATCGATCGTGAGCTTCGTGCGCAAGGCGCACGACGAGTTCGTTGTGGTGATTGTGAACTTCACGCCCGTTCCACGCACCGAATACCGCATCGGCCTGCCGCAGGGCGGAGCCTACACGGAGATTCTGAATTCCGATTCTCACCTCTACGGCGGCAGCAACCTTGGCAACGGCGGCGAGTATCTGCTAGCGGAACACATACCCTGGATGGATCGACCCCATTCCATCAAGGTTACCGTCCCGCCGCTCGCTGCCATCGTCTTGAAGCCGCAGAATTGAGGCTCCCGTCATGCGGCTCGCCACACCGCCGGCGCAGCCGGTTGCAGCGGTAGCGGCAGGCGGGGGCAGAGGCGGATTGCGGCCCCCACGCCTCGTGATACGATCCAGTTTCAGCAATATGGTCGCGGCCGTACGATGCTGGACGTTCGTGATTGCTGACCAATTCGATGCTCGAACGGAGTCCGATGGCAGGGGTGCCCGGATGACGATTGCGAGTGAACCTTTGGCATTCCAAGGAGTGAAGTGATGAGCGATAGAGCGAGCGTTTCTGAAGGAAAGACCAGCAACAAGAAGCTTCTTGCGTGGGTCAGCGAGATGGCTGCGTTGTGCAAACCCGACCAAGTGGTTTGGTGCGACGGATCTCAAGCAGAGTACGACCGGTTGTGCGAACAGATGGTCCAGAGCGGAACCTTCATCCGCCTCAATCCGGAGAAGCGGCCGAACTGTTTTCTCGCACGGACCCACCCTTCGGACGTGGCCCGTGTCGAGGAGCGCACCTTCATCTGCGCGGCGACCAGGGAAGACGCCGGTCCGACGAACAATTGGGCTGCGCCGGACGAGATGCGGGCGACGCTCGACGGCGTATTCAGCGGCTGCATGCGCGGACGAACCATGTATGTGATCCCGTTCAGCATGGGTCCGCTCGGTTCGCCGATTGCCAAGATCGGGGTGCAGATCACCGACAGTGCTTACGTAGTGACCAACATGCGGATCATGACCCGCATGGGCTCCAAGGTGCTGGACGTGCTGGGCGACGGCACCTTCATCCCCTGCATGCACTCGGTCGGTGCGCCGCTGTCGCCGGGCCAGAAGGACGTGCCGTGGCCGTGCGAGCCCGATATCTCCAAGAAGTATATTGCGCATTTCCCGGATACCACCGAGATCTGGTCCTATGGTTCCGGGTACGGTGGCAATGCGTTGCTGGGCAAGAAGTGCCTGGCTTTGCGCATCGCTTCGGTGGTGGCGCGCAACGAAGGCTGGCTGGCCGAGCATATGTTGATCTCCGGACTGGAGTCGCCGACCGGAGAGAAAACCTACATCGCGGCAGCTTTCCCCAGCGCCTGCGGCAAGACCAACCTGGCGATGCTCAGGCCGCCCAAGGGATTCGAGGGCTGGAAGGTCACCACGGTAGGTGATGACATTGCCTGGATCAAAAAGGCGCCCGATGGACTACTGCGGGCGATCAACCCGGAAGCCGGCTTCTTCGGTGTCGCGCCCGGCACCAACATGGCATCCAACGCGAATGCCATGCTGACGATGACCAAGAACTCGATCTTCTCCAACGTGGCACTGACCGACGACGGCGATGTATGGTGGGAGGGCATGGACGGCCCGCCGCCGGCGCACGCCATCGATTGGCAGGGCAAAGACTGGACGCCCGATTGCGGTCGCCCGGCGGCGCATGCGAATTCGCGCTTCACGGCCCCGGCTAGCCAGTGCCCGTCGATCGATCCTGATTGGGAGAACCCGAACGGGGTGCCGATCAGCGCCTTCATTTTCGGCGGCCGGATGAGCAAGGACATGCCGCTGGTGTATCAGGCGTTCAACTGGGCGCACGGCGTGTATCTGGCTGCGACGATGGGTTCCGAGGCTACCGCAGCGGCGATCGGCCAGGTGGCAATGCGGCGCGACCCGATGGCGATGCTGCCGTTCTGCGGCTACAACATGGCCGACTACTTCACTCATTGGCTCAACGTCGGACGCCAGGTGTCGAATCCGCCGCGCATTTTCCGCGTTAACTGGTTCCGCAAGGGCGAAGACGGCAAGTTCCTGTGGCCGGGCTTCGGCGACAACATGCGGGTGCTGAAATGGATCGTTGATCGGGTGCAAGGCCGCGGTTTCGCGGTGGAGAGCCCGGTTGGCTGGATGCCGCGGTACGAGGATATCGAGTGGAACGGACTGGACTTTCCGGCCAACAACTTCCACGACCTGATGTCCGTGGGCCGCGAAGCCGGAACTGCCGAGGCGCATGCCCACGAGGAACTGTTCGACCGGTTCGGTGACCGCCTGCCCAGGGAGTTTACCTTCGAGCGTGAGTTGTTGCGCTCGCGGCTGTGGCGCTCTCCCGATCGTTGGGAGCTTGCACGCGAGATTTGATCGACGCTCGCCACCTCGCCGTTCGGATGATGGCGAGGTGGCGGCTGACTCGCATGACGGTGGGCCGAGCGCTCACCGCCACCCCGCTCTTGGACTGCGAACGCTCTGCCGCAGTCGTCCCCAAGCCTGTCCGCCAACAATCATCGCTGAAGTGCTTGGGATGGCATTGATTCACCACCAATCGCCACCCATGTTCGATGACTGGATTGTCGTGGTCGCTGCCGCAGCCCCGCGGCAATCGAAGGGAGCCCACCCGTGACGAGCGATCTACCCGAATCCGTCGACGGCCTGCCCAACCTGTCCGGCAGCGAGAATGTCATCGAGCAGGCACTCGCGGCGAGTCGAAATGAGCCGGCATTCCTGCGCGACAGTCGTGTTCCCTTCCAATACATTCGCAGCGCCTGTGCGGTCGCCTTGCACATGCACCAACCGCTGATCCCGGCGGGCGGCGAAGTCTTGCGCAGCGCCAAGATCATCGGCAACCTGCAGCACATGATGGAACACCCGGGAGTCGGCGACAACCACAACGCCAGCGTCTTCCTTCGCTGCTATCAGCGGATGGGCGATCTCGTGCCGCAGCTTCTTGAAGAGGGCAAGGAACCGCGGGTGATGCTCGAATACTCTGGCACCTTGCTCTATGGATTGCGTCAGATGGGGTCGGGCAATGTTCTCGACAGCCTTCGCCCACTGGCCTGCCGTGCCGATTACCAACGCGCAGTCGAGTGGCTTGGAGGCCCATGGGGCCACGCGGTTGCGCCATCGACGCCGGTGCAGGATTTCCGGTTGCATGTGCGCGCCTGGCAGCACCACTTTGCCGCCGTCTTCGGTCTCGATGCCATGACGCGGGTGCGCGGCTTCTCGCCCTCGGAAATGGCGCTGCCCAACCACCCTGACGTCGCCTACGAGTTCGTCCGCACGCTCAACGACTGTGGCTATTCGTGGGTTCTGGTGCAGGAACACACGATCGAACGGCGGGACGACGGCGCACCGCCATGCCTCAAGCACCTGCCCCACCTTCTTGCATGCACCAACTCTAACGGCGAGACTGCATGCATTGTCGCCGTCATCAAGACGCAAGGCTCGGACACCAAGTTGGTGGCCCAGATGCAGCCCTACTACGAAGCCAAGGGTGTGTCGCGGGTCGACCTCGCTGGGCATTCGGTTCCGCCGCTGGTGGTGCAGATAGCCGACGGCGAGAACGGCGGCGTGATGATGAATGAGTTTCCCGGCAAGTACTTGGAGGTAGTGCGGGGCATCAACGGACAAGAGACACCGTTGATGAATGTCAGCGAATACCTCGAACATTTGTTCGCGGCGGGCGTAAAGGTCGCGGACCTTCCGGTGATTCAGCCGGCCTTGCAGAGGCGCATCTGGGACCGCCTGCCGGCCGCAGCGGGAGCGCAACGGCTGGCCGAGGTCATCGCCGATCTACGGCAAGAGGATGACCGCTTTCACATGGAGGGAGGAAGTTGGACCAACAACCTCTCGTGGGTGCGCGGCTATGAAGATGTGCTCGGACCGATGGAAGAGGCAAGCTCGCTGTTCCACGAGAAGGCAAGCCGGATCGGCGTGGATAAGGGCGATCCACGCTATCGAAACGCCCTCTTCCATCTGCTCGCCTCGCAGACCAGTTGCTTTCGCTATTGGGGCCATGGCACGTGGACAGACTACGGACGCGAAGTTTGCCGGCGGACCAAGGACATCCTGATCCACGACTTTTAGATATTTTCCAGGGCTGAGGTAGGTCGTCATTAGTAGACGCGACCAGGTTCAAGCTGCCAGCCGTTTTGCATAGAGCCTCCCGGATGTCTTTGCACCGACGAAACCTTGGACTAAGCAGTGGACAACGCTACGGACGCAATCGAGCCCTGCCTGGAAACAGTGATCGTTGACGGCGGGGCGTTGCCCGGTGCGGAACGAATTGCCGATCATCAGGGGAATCCCGAATTTGCCGGCTGGGTGTGGGCGCTGCTGCCCATCGACTTGGCGATGCCTTCCGACAAGGCGGAGCGGGTTAATGTCAGGCTGCCGGCAAGTGTCATGCGCCGTATCGATGCGTCCTCCAAGGCCGCCGGCGAGACGCGTTCAGGCGTCATTGTCAGGAGGGTGCTGGCGTAGTGCCGCCGCGATGCGACTGAAACTCCACTGTTGCCAAGGCCAAAGACGGGTAAAATCACATTTCAGCCTGTTGCAGCGCGGACGAGAAAAAATGGCCATCAAATCAGATAAATGGATACGCCGCATGGCGGCAGAGCACGGCATGATCGAGCCGTTTTCCCCCGACCTCGTACGCGAGGCCGATGGCCAGAAGATCGTCTCTTACGGCACGTCGAGTTACGGCTACGACATCCGCTGCGCCCGCGAATTCAAGGTGTTCACCAACATCAACTCGACTGTCGTCGATCCCAAGGCCTTCGATCCGAAGTCCTTCGTCGAGATCGAATCCGACGTCTGCATCATTCCACCCAATTCGTTCGCTCTCGCCCGCACCATGGAGTATTTCCGGATTCCGCGCTCGGTGCTGACCATCTGCCTCGGCAAGAGCACCTACGCGCGCTGCGGCATCATCGTCAATGTGACCCCCTTCGAGCCGGAGTGGGAAGGCTACGTGACACTCGAGTTCTCCAATACGACGCCGCTGCCGGCCAAGATCTACGCCGGCGAGGGCTGCGCCCAGGTGCTGTTCTTCGAGTCCGACGAGATTTGCGAAACCTCGTACAAGGACCGGGGCGGCAAGTATCAGGGCCAGGTCGGCGTGACGCTGCCCAAGATCTGACGCCGGAAGGCGCGACCACCAGGTTTCGTTCGGCGATCCGATGCGACGGGTCGCCGCTTTTCAAGGATACGACATGCGCTTCCACTTTCCCGTCATTATCATCGATGAAAACTACCGCTCGGAGAATACCTACGGACTCAGCATCCGGGCCCTCGCCGCGGCGCTCGAGAAGGAGCGGCTGGAGGTTCTGGGCGTCACCAGCTTCGGCGACCTGACCTCGTTCGCGCAGCAGCAGTCGCGCGCCGGTGCCTTCATCCTGTCGATCGGCGACGAAGAACTGGCGCTCGCGCCGGACCAGACCCTTGCCAAACTGCGCGCCTTCGTGACCGCGATCCGTAACCGCAACGCCGAAATCCCCATCTTCCTGCACGGCGAGACGCGCACCTCGCGCCACGTTCCGAACGACGTACTGCGCGAACTGCACGGCTTCATCCACATGTTCGAGGACACCCCGGAATTCATTGCACGCAACGTCAAGCGCGAAGCCAGGGCCTATCTCGATTCGCTGCCGCCACCGTTCTTCCGCGCGCTGACGCAGTATGCCGCCGACGGCTCCTATTCCTGGCACTGCCCCGGCCACTCCGGCGGCGTCGCCTTCCTGAAGAGCCCGGTCGGCCAGATGTTCCACCAGTTTTTCGGCGAGAACATGCTGCGCGCCGACGTCTGCAATGCCGTCGAGGAACTCGGCCAGTTGCTCGACCACACCGGCCCGGTCGCCGCCTCGGAGCGCAACGCGGCGCGCATCTTCAATGCCGATCACCTGTATTTCGTCACCAACGGCACGTCGACGTCGAACAAGATCGTCTGGCATTCGACCGTGGCGCCCGGCGACATCGTCGTCGTCGACCGCAACTGCCACAAGTCGGTACTGCATTCGATCATGATGACCGGCGCCGTGCCGATCTTCCTGATGCCGACGCGCAACAACTTCGGCATCATCGGCCCGATCCCGAAGGCCGAGTTCGCCTGGGAAAGCATCCGGAAGAAGATCGCCGCCAACCCCTTCGCGACCGACAAGAACGCCAAACCGCGGGTGCTCACCATCACCCAGTCGACCTATGACGGAATCATTTACAACGTCGAGGAGATCAAGAAGGAACTCGACGGCAGGATCGACACGCTGCATTTCGACGAGGCCTGGCTGCCACATGCCGCCTTCCACGATTTCTATGGCGACTATCACGCCATCGGCGCCGACCGCCCGCGCTGCAAGGACTCGATGGTTTTCGCCACGCAATCGACGCACAAACTGCTCGCCGGTCTCAGTCAGGCGTCGCAGATACTGGTCCAGGAATGCGAGACGCGCAAGCTCGACCGCGACATCTTCAACGAGGCCTACCTGATGCACACCTCGACCTCGCCGCAATACGCGATCATCGCCTCGTGCGATGTCGCCGCGGCGATGATGGAGGCGCCGGGCGGTACCGCGTTGGTCGAGGAATCGATCTCCGAAGCCCTCGATTTCCGCCGCGCGATGCGCAAGGTCGAGGCGGAGTGGGGAGCCGACTGGTGGTTCAAGGTCTGGGGCCCCGACGTTTTTTCGGAGGAGGGCGTCGAAGACCGCGAGGCCTGGATGCTCAAGCCCGGTGACCGCTGGCACGGCTTCGGCGAACTGGCCGACCGCTTCAACATGCTCGACCCGATCAAGGCGACCATCATCACGCCCGGCCTCGACGTCGATGGCAATTTTGCCGGCGACATCGGCATCCCGGCCGCCATCGTCACCAAATACCTCGCCGAGCACGGCATCATCGTCGAGAAGTGCGGCCTCTATAGTTTCTTCATCATGTTCACCATCGGCATCACCAAGGGCCGCTGGAATACGCTGGTGACGGAGTTGCAGCAGTTCAAGGACGACTATGACCGGAATCATCCGCTGTGGAAGATCCTGCCGGAGTTCGTCCAGAAGAACCCACGCTACGAAACGGTCGGGCTGCGTGACCTGTGCGCCCAGATTCACGGGATCTACCGGCAGAACGACGTGGCCCGCCTGACCACCGAGATGTACCTGTCGGACATGGTGCCGGCGATGCGCCCGGCCGATGCCTTCGCCCGGATGGCGCACCGCGAGATCGAGCGGGTGCCGGTCGATGCGCTGGAAGGCCGCGTCACCGCCGTGCTGCTGACCCCGTATCCGCCAGGCATTCCGCTGCTGATTCCCGGCGAGCGCTTCAATCGGACGATCTGCAGCTACCTGAAGTTCGCCCGTGAGTTCAACGCCCGCTTCCCCGGCTTCGAAACCGACATCCACGGCCTGGTCAAGGGCGAGGGTGGCACCTACTACGTGGACTGCGTGCGCTGAGGGCGGCGTTCCGGTTTCTTGACAATTCTTGGTGGTCGACCGCAACAGTCGCCAGAATCAGGGATATCTGCCCGTTGTTGTTACCCGCAGGTCAAACCCCTGACGGTCAAGTGCGCGAGCATTGCGAATGGAAGCAGGAGGCATGTCTCGATTGGGCACCTCCGTGTAAAGTACGCACCAGGCGCCAACAGTTTTGCTTCATGGCCAGTTCCGTCTGTTTTTCTTCTCATGGGAGGCCGGCTTGATGGTTTTCAGGAGAGTCAAAAGAGCCGTTGTCTCCCCCGGTTTCTCCGGTTTCTCGCTGCAACGATGAATGGAGCCGGAAATTTCGTGGAGGGATATCAATTGAAAAAGAAAATGAAAGCGTCGAGTGGATCGTTGTCAAACTCGGATTCCGTAAAGTTTGTGGAACACGAAGACCGGCGAACCGGGCTCAGTGTGGACGCCTTGAAACGAGCCTTTCTCGACAAGCTCGTCTACACTCAAGCTCGGTTTCCCGAGGTCGCGACGCGGCGCGATTGCTATCACGCCCTTGCCGGGGCAGTCCGCGACCGCCTTCTGCACCGCTGGGTGCAAACTGCGCGCACTTACAAGGATCAGGGGAGCCGCACCGTGTGCTACATGTCCGCGGAATTCCTTATCGGGCCGCAACTCGGCAACAACCTGATCAACCTCGGTATCTTCGAAAATGCCCGGCAGGCCATGAAGGAACTCGGACTCGATCTCGACGGACTGCTCGACCAGGAGGTCGAGCCAGGGCTTGGCAATGGCGGTCTGGGGCGGCTGGCAGCCTGTTACCTCGACTCCCTCGCGACACTCGAGATTCCTGCCATAGGCTATGGGATCCGCTATGAGTTCGGAATCTTCACGCAAGAGATTCGCGATGGCAAACAGGTTGAACTGACCGACAATTGGCTACGCTCTGGGAGCCCGTGGCTGATTCATCGTCCGAATATCGCCTTCGATGTCAAGTTCGGCGGCCATACGGAGCATCAGTATGACGGCGTAGGCGGTCGCCGGCTCCGAGTGCAGTGGGTTCCGGCAAAGGTAGTGCGGGGTACCGCTTGGGACATCCCGGTGCTCGGCTATGGTGTCAATACGCCGAACCGGCTCAGGCTATGGGGCGCGGAGGCGCCGGAAACGTTTGATTTCGCTGCCTTCAATGCTGGCAACTACTATCAAGCGGTGGATGCACAGGTGCAGTCAGAGACCCTGACCAAGGTACTGTACCCGAATGATGAACGGGAGGCGGGGCAGGAACTGCGGCTCGAGCAGCAATATTTCTTCGTTTCCTGCTCGCTGCAGGACATGATTCGCCTGCAATTGCAACGCGAACAGAATCTTGATCATTTCCACGAAAAATTCGTCGTTCAGCTCAACGATACGCATCCATCGATCGCGGTAGCGGAACTGATGCGCCTGTTGGTGGACGACTACGGCGTTGTCTGGGAGAGGGCCTGGTGGATTGTCAGGCAGACGTTCGCCTACACCAATCACACGCTGTTGCCCGAGGCGCTCGAGAAATGGCGGCTTGAGCTGTTCAGACGGGTACTGCCGCGGCACTTCGAGATCATTTGCGAGATAAATGCGCGTTTCCTCGACGAGGTGCGAATCGCTTTTCCGCTGGATGGCGAGAGACTCCGACGGATGTCGCTGATCGACGAGGACGGTCCTAGGTACGTGCGCATGGCGCATCTGGCCATCGTCGGCAGCTTCGCGGTGAACGGGGTGGCTGCGCTGCATAGCCAACTGCTCAAGTCGGATCTGCTCAGCGACTTCTATGACCTGTGGCCGAAGAAGTTCAGCAACAAGACCAACGGCGTGACGCCACGCCGCTTCGTGCTCCTTGCGAACCCGAAGATGTCACAGTTGATCAACGAAACGATCGGTCAAGGCTGGGTTACCGACATGACACGGCTGCGCGAACTCGAACCGTTCGCCGAGGATCCGGGTTTCCGAAAGACATGGCGCAACATCAAGCAGGGCAACAAGAACAACCTCGTCGACGAAGTAAAGCGCGTTGCCTATGTCGACGCCGATCCAGCATCGATGTTCGACATCCAGGTCAAACGCATCCACGAGTACAAGCGGCAGCACCTCAACCTGATGCATGTCGTGTCGCTTTACAAGCGCCTGAAGGACAATCCGAACCTGGATGTGGCACCGCGCACCGTGATCTTCGGCGGCAAGGCCGCGCCAGGGTACCATATGGCCAAGCTGATGATCCGATTGATCAACGCCGTCGCCGATCTGATCGACCGCGACCCCGCAATGAGGGGCAAATTGCAGGTCGTGTACTTCCCCAACTACAACCTCAAGAACGGGCAATTGATCTTTCCCGCCGCCGATTTGTCCGAACAAATCTCGCTAGCCGGCAAGGAGGCCTCAGGCACCGGTAACATGAAGTTCCAGATGAATGGCGCGCTTACCGTCGGCACTCTCGACGGCGCGAATGTGGAAATTCGCGAACGCGTCGGTGACGAGAATTTCTTCCTCTTCGGGATGACCACACCCGAGGTCAAGGAACTCAGACGAAGGGGCTATTCGCCTCACGCTTACTACGAAGCGAATGCACATCTGCGTGAAGTGATCGACTTGATCTCCTCGGGCTTTTTCTCGAGGGGCGACCGGGATGTTTTTCGGCCGTTCGTGGACCACTTGCTCCATCACGACGAGTACATGGTGCTCGCCGACTTCCAGTCCTACGTCGATTGTCAGGACAAAATATCCGAGGCGTACCTTGACCAGGAGCGGTGGTCCCGGATGTCCATTCTCAATGTCGCGCGGTCTGGGTTCTTCTCTTCCGATCGAGCGATCAAGGAGTACTGCGACGAAATATGGAAGGTTCAGCCAGTGCGCATCGACCTCTCCGATCTCTCCAGCGAGGACTTCCAGTTCAAACGCGCAAACGCGCTGGCCGACTGAAGGGGCAAGGCGGTGGCGATGGTGCTGGGACGTCCCGGCCAATGGGGGATAGCCCGTGCCGGCAATCTCTTCGCAGCCAGATCATGATCGAGGCGCGCTTCAGCGCGCCTCGAATTGCCTTTGGTGGGGTCAGTAGGCGGCGTTGCGGCTAGGCGCGGCGGATCTTGATGATGTGTGCCATCTTGCCGGCGGGACTCAGCTCGACGTAGGCCGTCGGGCCGCCCCAGCGGTAGCGCTCGTCCGAAAGCAGGTCATGGGCTTCGTATTGCTCGTCGCCGTGGATGCCGAAGGTTCCGAGCGGAATGTGGATCGTCGAGGCCTGGGTTTGGAAGGGGTCGAGGTTGACGACGCAAACGATGATGTCCGACCTGTCACCATTCATCTTGGCGTAAGCAATGATGTTTGGGTTGTCGGAACCGAGAAACAGGACATCGTTATAGGTTTGCAGGGCGGGCGAGCTGCGACGGATCTGGTTGATGCGTGCAATGATCGGGACGATGTTGCCCGGTGCTCCATTCCAGTCGCGAACCTTGATTTCGTATTTCTCGGAGTGGAGGTATTCCTCCTTGCCCGGAATCGCCTCGTTCTCGCATAGTTCGTAGCCGCTATAGATGCCGTAGACGCTGGACAGCGTCGCCGCCAGCACCGCACGCATGATGAATGCCGGCCTGCCGCCGAACTGCAGGATCGGCGGCAGGATGTCCGGCGTATTGGCAAAGAAATTGCCGGTGAAATACTCCTTCATCTCGCCGTGCGTCAACTCGCTGACGTACTCGGTGAGGTCGTGCTTGGCGTTGCGCCAGGTAAAGTAGGTGTAGGACTGGGCGAATCCCGCTTTCGCCAGCAACCGCATCATCTTCGGCTTGGTGAATGCTTCGGCCAGGAAGATGACCTCGGGGTGTTTGCGGTGAACCTCACCGATCACCCATTCCCAGAAGGGCACCGGCTTGGTATGGGGGTTGTCGACGCGGAAGGTGGTCACGCCCTTGTCTATCCAGAACAGGAATACCTTCAACATCTCGTTCCACAGCCCTTCGCGGTCGCCCGTTCCGAAGTTGAGCGGGTACACGTCCTGATACTTCTTGGGCGGGTTCTCGGCGTACTTGATCGATCCATCCGGGCGATGAAAAAACCAGTCTGGATGTTCCGCCACGTAGGGATGGTCGGGCGAGCAATTCATGACGTAGTCGAGGGCGATCTCGATCCCCAATTCACGGCATGTGGCGACGAATCGATCCCAGTCGTCCCAGGTTCCGAGTTTGGGTTCCAGCGCCATGTGGCCGCCATGTTCGTTGCCGATTGCCCACGGGCTGCCGACATCGCCTGGCTCGGCGACCAAGCTGTTGTTCTTGCCCTTGCGGAAGCTGTAGCCGATCGGGTGAATCGGCGGCAGATACACGACATCGAAGCCCATGGCGCTGATCTCGCGCAGGCGCGGAATGCAGTCCTGCAGCGTGCCGTGGCGATCAGGGTCAGGGCCCTGCGAGCGCGGGAAGAACTCGTACCACGCGGCAAAACGGGTAATCGGCCGATTGACCATGATGCCCAGCGCGGGTGTGAGTTCATAGCCCTCGCTGCGGTCCGGATGCGCGGCCATCAGCTCGCGCATTTCGCTGTCGATCCCCAGATCGGCGGCGCCGTGCCAATCGTCGGCAGCCAGGGCGCTCTCGATAGCCGAAATGATGCTATTCATGCGGGTCTGCGCCTTGCCTTTCGCCTCGCTGGCACTCTGTCTGAGAATCACCAGTCCCTCGAGCAGCTCGCTCTTCAGATTGGCGCCCGGAACGCTTTTCTTGGTGATTTCATCGACCCAGGAAAGATAGCGTTCGGTGTACGCCTCGATCGAGTACTCCCAGCGGCCAATCGCGGTAACCGAGAACTCGCCGTACCAACGGTCGTTATCGCCCTGCGTCATCGGGCTCTCCTGCCATTTCTTCGTGCCGGTCTTGCGCACCTTGAGCACGGCAGCCAGTTTGTTGTGGCCTTCCTGATAGATGTCGGCGCTGACCGAAACCTTCTCGCCGACGACGCGTTTGATGGGGAAACGGCCGCCGTCAACCTGCGGGTGGACCGCCTCGATGATCACTCGGGGATAGTCTTTAGGGACCATTGTGCAACTCCTGAACACTGAACCGGCCGGGACCGGAGAAAAACGGTCAAATCTGAATAAGGACGGTCCGTCAGAGCCGTCCTGGCGCATTTCCCCCGACACGGTGCCCTCGTGAAGGTGTCGGGGCGATCGCGCACCAAGCTGTCATTTCAGAAGGGATTCGTAGAGCTTCCTGGTTTGCTGGGCGATGCTTGTCCAGCTGAACACCTCGTGCGCGCGCTTCTGTCCCGCTGTGGCCATCGCCTCGGCGAGTTCCGGATCGTCGAGCACCTTGTTGATCGCGCTCGCCAGATCGCGCGAAAACGCCTCCGGATTCACCGGCTCGAACGGCGCAACCTTGAGTTGCTCGAGCGGAACCTGATAGCCGGTGACGCCATTGACCACGACCTCCTTGATCCCGCCGACGGCACTCGCGACGACTGCGGTATGGCAGGCCATGGCCTCCAGGTTGATGATTCCGAATGGTTCGTAGATCGAGGGACAGCAGAAGACCGTGGCGTGCGAATACATCTGGATTGCCTGTTCCTTGGTCAGCATCTCCTGAATCCAGATCAGGTTGGTCAGCCCCTCCTGCCTGACGCGAGCGACGGCTGCCTCCATCTCGGCAAGTATCTCCCTGGTGTCCGGCGCACCGGCACAGAGCACGACCTGGGCGTCGCGATTGATGTGCTTCACGGCGTTCACCAGGTGCACGATGCCCTTTTGACGGGTTATCCGGCCAACGAACAGGACGATCGGCTTGCTCGGATCGACCCCGTATTTCTCGAGCGCGCTCGTTTCGGTGGTGCGCCGATACTGGTCGACGTTGATGCCGTTGTAGATGATCGAGATCTTTGCCGGATCGATATCGAAATAGTCGAGGATGTCCTGCTTGGTTCCTTGCGAGACGGCGATGACCGCATCAGCCATGCCGAGCGAGGTACGCTCGATCCACGACGATGTTTCGTATCCGCCGCCGAGTTGTTCGCGCTTCCACGGACGCAGGGGCTCCAGCGAGTGCACCGTGTGCACCAGGGGAATGCCGTACAGCAGCTTCGCCAGGATGCCGCTGAGGTGGGCGTACCAGGTGTGCACATGGACCAGATCGGCGTCGACCCGCGCGCCCAGGGTCGCCAGGTTGGCCTCGAAGGTATCAAGGGCGCCGCTGAGCTTCGCGTCGACCTGCGCGAAACTGCCCTTGCCAAACGGGTAGCCCTTGACCCGCACGCCGTCGTTGGTGGTGTCCTGGTCGCCGAAGCAGCGCACTTCGACGTCCATGAGTTTTGCCAGTTCGCCGGACAGATATTCGACGTGAACACCGGCCCCCCCATAGACGTAGGGTGGGTATTCGCGTGTGAACAGGAGTACTTTCATCGTGGCACTTTCCAAGCTGAGATTGCTGAAGTGGAACGCGGACTCGCCGCGCCGCCGGAAAACCCTACTGTAGAAGTTGTCATTTTAACCAAGAAACCCGGTTGCCGGCACGCGAAGTGACCGGAAACGAGGCAGGCTACGGGTTTCGGGTGGATCGACGGGGTCACCTGACGGGTGAGTCGGAACCCAAGATGGCGAGGCGCGATGAAATGCTGTTGTCGAGCGCCGGGGTGCAGACGATGGCGGGGTGGGTGCACTTAATTTGAGCTTGGCCCCTTTGGCCGAACTGCGAGGGGCCACTCAAAAGCCAGGGGAACTCAGTCGGGTGCATGGGGAATAGCAGGGGTGACAGGCAGTGCTTGCCCTTTGCGCGAACCGAACTTGTGCGAGTACGCCCAGGTAAATTCAGCGCCAAACAAGAAAATCTGCGCCGAGTAATAAACCCAGAGCAGCACGACAACCAGTGAGGCGGCCGCCCCGAAGCCGGAAGAAATGTTGCTCCTGCCAATGTAGGCGCCAATCAGGAACTTGCCGGCGATAAACAACACGGAGGTGACTGTCGCGCCAATCCACACATCCTTCCAGTCGACCCGCACCCGCGGCATGGCTTTGTAGATAATCGCAAACACCGCAGTTGCCAGCACGACGCCGAGCGCGAGTTCGATCATGTTGGCTACTCTCGCCCAGCCATGGAATAGCGGATCCCAGTGCTTGCTCAGCGCCGCCAGGCCAGCACTGAACGCCAGCGAAACAGTCAGTTGAAAGCCGATCGCGAGAATCATGCCAAAGGATAGCAATCGGGCGCGCACCAGTCCCCACACCCCGGAGCTTTTTGCCCTGGTCGGCGCCCGCCAGATTCGATCAAGAGCGTCCTGCAGTTCTGCAAACACGGACGTCGCACCAATAAAGAGAAACGCGAGCCCGAAGACTGTTGCCAGTCCGGTCTCAGGCGACCTTGACACGCTTTCCAGCAGCCCCTGTACTGCCAATGCGCCGGGTGCGCCGAGCATCCCCTGCAACTGGTCGAAGATCTCGCCACGGGCAGCGTCCTCGCCGAAGACCAGTCCGGCAACAGAAATCACAATCAACAGGAGGGGCGCAATCGAGAACATCGTGTAGAAAGCCAAAGCCGCACCCATGCTCTGCGCATAGTCGTGAACCCAATTCACGGCAGCCCCCTTGAACAGATCCGCGGTGTCCCTGAAGATCATGGTCAGACCCCGCGCCTACGCGCGGGCCTTGTCGCCTGGCCCGGTGCGCCACGCGAGCGCAAGCCTTCTCGCGAATCCAAGGGTTTGCTGATCGTCACTTTGTTTGAGCCTGGCCTCTTTGGCTTGTGGCTTATTTGCCATAGCGCTTGGCTATATTCGTGATGAGGTTATAGGTGAACCAGCCGTCACCCGTCACAAAAATCTGCAGCATTGCGGTCTGTGCATCGCGCATGATGCCTATTCCGTCGTTGAACGGCTCGAACGAGATGATTTTCGAGTAGGGAACGCGCAGGCTCTTGCGCTGGCCAGCGAAATAGATGTTCTGGTCAGTGACGACTAACCAGCCGTCGTCAACACGGACACGCTCGGTGTGCTCGATGGATTTTCCCTTGAAGGCGCCGACCCGGTAATAGACCCCGGACATGATGCGCAGGCTGATGCCTTGCGATCCTCCGACGTACTGGCGGCGGGTCTTGTCTTCGAGATAGGCGGTATTGGGCCAGGCCCAGACGATGGCCTCGCCGCGCTGCAGGTTGATCGGCAGGTTGTCCGGGACATTGAAGCGTTTGGGAAGGTGGCCATTGAAGAGGTCGGTCAGGGCGGCCGATTTCACCACGCGCTCAAATTGTGGCAGTTCGTTCATCTCAAGCCGGTTGCCGTGGGCAAAGTCGACCAAGCGTCGCTCTTCTTCGGCGATGAGAAGGCCGTCATCGAGAAAGGATTCGACGGCGCGTTCCCATTCGGCGACCAGCAGGCTGCGGGTTTCGTTGTCGGACAGGCCGTGCTCGGTTTGCAGGCGGGTGACAATGGCCGGCAGGTTGGCCAGTGACTCGGTGCCATTGAGGGCGGCGTGGGCGCGCAGGGCGATCTCTTGCCGTCCATTTTGACGACGTGCGGTGAACTTCTCCTGTTCGGCCTGATAGGATGCTTCGCATTCGGCATGTTTATAGCTGAACCAGCCGGCCGACTGGCCACAGTAGATGCAGTTGCCCATTTTTTTCTCCCCCCGGCAAGGCCAATATCATAACGCTTGACGAACTCCACCACGGCTCATCCGCGCCAACCGTCGGGCCCAAAGTAGTGCCATGGCGGCTAGGCTCAATTTTCCCTGGTTTCAAACTCTCCGGCGGCGATAAGTCACGAACGCGAACCCGGCACCCTCGGTTTTCGCCGCTTTTTCCCAGTCGACCGCGGCAATCTCCGGGAACCACGCATCGCCCTCGGGTTCGAGGTCGACTTCGGTGATTTCGATCCGGTCGGCGATTCCCATCGCCTGCGCGTAGATCTGCTCGCCGCCGATGATGAAGACCACTGTTGCGGTCGACGCCAGTTGCAGGGCGCTTTCCAGCGAATCGCCGAGTTCGGCGCCGGGCGCGGCGTAGCCGGGTTGACGGCTGATGACGATGTTGCGCCGGCCGGGTAGCGGGCGGAAGCGCGGCGGCAGTGACTCCCAGGTCTTGCGCCCCATGACGACCGTGTGGCCGGCGGTCAGCGTTTTGAAGTGCGCCATGTCCTCGGGAATGTTCCAGAGCAGCTGGTTGTCCTTGCCGATCGCCCGGTTCCTGGCGACGGCGGCGATGATGACGACTTCGGCCATGTTGGGGGCAGTTGCCTAGTGGCGGACAGCAATCGCGTCGCGGTAGAGGACGACATATTCGCGGACCGCATGCGACCAGGAGAAGTCACGGCGCATGCCGTTCTGCTGGATGCGCTGCCACAGCTTGCGGTCGTGCCAACAGCGGGTGGCGCGTTCGAGCGCCAGCCACAAGGCATGCGGTGTCGCCTCTTCGAAGACGAAGCCGTTGGCCGTCTGGTTGGCCAGCGTGGCGTCGCGGACGTCGACCACGGTATCGGCGAGGCTGCCGGTCGCGCGGACGATCGGCGGCGTGCCGTAGCGCAGGCTGTACATCTGGTTCAGCCCGCAGGGCTCGAAGCGCGAAGGCATCAGGAAGCCGTCGGCGCCGGCCTCGATGCGATGCGCCAGTGCTTCGTCGAAACCGAGGCGAACGGCGATCTGCCCGGGGTGGCGCGCGGCGAGGGCGCTGAAGCCGCCTTCCATCGCCTTGTCGCCGCTGCCCAGGACGGCGAGTTGCGCCGGCAGTTGGGTGATGCCTTCATCCAGCGTCAGAACGAGATCGAGACCCTTCTGGTGCGTCAGGCGGCTGATGATGCCGAACAGCGGGCGGTCGTCAGCCGGTTCGAGCCCCATTTCCAACTGCAGCGCGCGCTTGTTGTCGCGCTTGGCGGCCAGGCGGCTGGCATCGTAAGTGGCGGCCAGTGCGGGGTCGGCCGCCGGGTTCCAGAGGGCGCCGTCGACCCCGTTCAGGATGCCGCGCAGATCGCTGGCCCGGTGGCGCAGCAGGGATGCCAGTCCGTAGCCGAAGGCCTCATCCAGGATTTCCCGGGCGTAGCTCGGGCTCACCGTCGAGATTAGCGTTGCGAATTGCAGGCCGGCTTTCAGGAAGGAAAGCAGACCGTGATACTCGACGCCGTCGAAGCGCCAGGCATCCTCGGGCAGGTCGAGCGCCGCCAGATGGTCGGCCGGGAAATTACCCTGGAACGCCATGTTGTGCACGGTGACGACGCTCGCTGCTCCGCCTTGGTAGTGCAGCCAGACGGGCGCCAGGGCGCTGTGCCAGTCATTGGCGTGCACCACGTCGGGTTGCCAGCCGAGCGGCGAAGCTGGCAGGCCAAGCAGGGCGGCGACGCGGGACAGCAGCCCGAAGCGGATGCCGTTGTCGGCCCGGTCGTGGCCGAGGGCATCGAGATAGGGGTTGCCGGGGTGGTCGAACAGTTCGGGGCAGTCGACCAGGATCAGCGGCAGCCCGTCGGCCTTGGCGGCCAGCAGGCGGGCGGGCGGCAGCGCCGGGGCGAGCGCCGGCAACTCGGCGAGTTGCAGGGCGTCCGGAAATGCCTGCAACAGCGCCCGATAAGCCGGAAGCAGGACGCGGACATCGTGCTTTTCCCGGCGCAGCGCCGCTGGCAGGGCGGCGGCGACATCGCCGAGGCCCCCGGTCTTGACCCAGGGCGCCATTTCGGAAGCGACGAAGAGTATCGAGAGGCGGCTCAGGGCGCTGTCAGGGTGTTCTCAGGGCGGCGAGTAGCCCGCGTGTCGAAGCATCGAAGGCGGCGGCATCGCCGTTTCCGGCGAGCAGCGGCGTCAACTGGTTGGCCAACTGCTTGCCGAGCTCGACACCCCACTGGTCAAAGGAATTGAGGTTCCACAGGACGCCGAGGCAGAACACCTTGTGCTCGTAGAGCGCCAGCAATTGGCCCAGCGTATAGGGGTTCAGCGCCGGCAGGACGAGCGTGGTCGACGGCTGGTTGCCGGGGAAGACCTTGTACGGAACAAGCGCTTCGGGGACGTCGGCGGCACGGACCTCGGCGGCGGTCTGGCCGAAGGCGAGCGCGGCCGACTGGGCGAGACAATTGGCGAGCAGTGCCGCATGGTGACCGCCGGGCAGCGGAAAGTCGCTGTCGCGCAGGGCGATGAAATCGCAGGGAATGGTCTGGCCACCCTGATGGATCAGTTGATAGAACGAGTGCTGGCCATTGGTGCCCGCTTCGCCCCAGAGTACCGGGCAGGTACCGATCCCGACCGGCTCGCCATCGCGGTCGGTCTGCTTGCCGTTGCTTTCCATCTCGAGCTGCTGCAGGTAGGCCGGCAACAGCGCCAGCGACTGGCTGTAGGGAAGGACGGCCGCGGTCGACGCGCCGAGAAAGTCGGTATTCCACACGGTCAGCAGGGCCAGCGTCAGCGGCAGGTTGGCGGCCGCTGGCGCCGCGACGAAGTGCCGGTCCATGGCGCAGGCGCCGGCCAGCAACTGTTTGAACTGGCGCCAGCCGATCGCCAGTGCCAGCGACAGGCCGATCGCCGACCACAGCGAGAAGCGGCCGCCGACCCAGTCCCAGAATTCGAAGACGTTGTCGGGGGAGATGCCGAACTGCCGCGTCAGTTCGAGATTGGTCGACAGGGCGACGAAATGCTGGGCGACGGCGCTTTCGCGGCCCGCTGCGGCGAGCAGCCAGGCACGGGCGGTGCGCGCGTTGGTCAGCGTCTCGAGCGTCGTGAACGTCTTGCTGGCAATCACGAACAGCGTCGTGCGCGGGTTGAGGCTGGCAAGCAGCGGGGCGATGTCGGCGCCGTCGACGTTGGCGACGAAATGGACATTGAGGTCCGGCTGCTGGAAGGCGGCCAGCGCCCTGACCGCCATGCGCGGGCCGAGATCGGAGCCGCCGATGCCGATGTTCACGACGTCGGTGATGCGCTCGCCGGCAAAGCCCCGCCACTTGCCGCTGTGAATGCTCTCGCAGAAGTTCTGCAGGCGCTCGAGGACGACGCGCACTTCCAGCGGTTCCTCCTTGTCGGCGCGCAGCGCCATGTGCCGGACGGCGCGGCCTTCGGTATGGTTGATCGCTTCGCCGGCCAGCATCTTCCGCTTCCAGCCGTCGACGTCTGCGGCTTCGGCCAGCGCGTGCAGCAGCGCCAGCGCTTCGCCATCGATGCGCTGCTTGGAAAAGTCGAGCAACAGGCCGTCATGGCGTAGCGAAAAGCGCTCGAAGCGTTGCCCGTCGGCGGCGAAAAGTTCGCGCAGATGCGCCGGGCGCACGGCTTCAGCGTGGGCGGCGAGAGCGCGCCAGGCTGGGGAGTCGTAGATTCTCATAGCCAGATCATCAGGCCGGTTTCGAACCTGTGGATCAGGTCCGGATGCGAAGGAAAGATGCGGATCCGGTATTCGAGCTTGCCGCAGCTTTCCGGAGTCAGATCGATGGCGTACAGCGTCTCGCCACTGTCGGACACTTCCTGTGTGCTCAGCGGGTAGTGACGGGCGCGCCTGCTGAACGTGCCTTGCGGACCGGGGCGACCGATCAGCACCTCGACGGTGACGTCTTCCGGCGTCAGTCCGTTGAGCTGGACGGCGACCTGGAGATGCAGCGACTTGCCGAACTTGAGACGACGCTCCGGCAGGTCGATGCGGTGCAGGCGCACGCCGGGCCAGGCGCCACGCACCCTTTCCTTCCACTCGGCCACCGTGCGGGCGACGGCGAAGTGGTTCCTGGCGAAGCGTCGACCATGCGCGGTGGCCGGCGCATAGAAATTCTTCGCGTACTCGGCAACCATGCGGATGACGTTGAATTGCGGTGCGATGGTCTTGATCGACTGCTTGGCCATCGCCACCCATTCCGGCGAATAGCCCATCGGACCGGTGCGGTAGTAGGTCGGGATGACATGGTCCTGGAGCAGTTCGTAGAGCGTGCGGGCTTCCTCGGCATCGCGCTGGGCATCGTTGAGGTGCCCGGGGGCGGGCTTGATCGCCCAGCCGTTGGCAGCCTCGCCGCTGTCGTCGTAGCCTTCGCCCCACCAGCCATCGAGTATCGAGAGGTTGAGCGCGCCGTTCATTGCCGCCTTCATTCCGGAGGTGCCCGAGGCTTCCAGCGGATAGATGGGATTGTTGAGCCAGACGTCGACCCCGGCGACAAGGGAGCGCGCCAGGTGCAGGTCGTAGCCCTCGACGAGCAGGATGTGGCCCTCGAACTCGGGGCGCTTCGCCATCTGGGCGATCAGGCGCATGATTTCCTGGCCCGGCTGGTCGGCCGGATGAGCCTTGCCGGCAAACAGGAAAAGCACCGGCCCCGCTGCCTGCGCAATGATCTCGGCCAGCCATTCCGGATCCTGGAAGAGCAGTGCCGCGCGCTTGTAGGTCGCGAAACGACGGGCGAAGCCGATGGTCAGGACATTCGGGTTCTTCGGATCGGCATGCTTGAGCAGGCGGTCGAGGTGGGTCAGCGAGCCCCGGTTGCGCTGGTGCTGTTCGCCCAGGCGGTCACGGACCAGTTGCAGCAGCAGCGATTTCAGCTGCTGGCGTATGCTCCAGAAGGTCTGGTCGGGAATCTTCGCAATCCCCTCCCAGTTGGCCGGGTCGGTCTGTCGTTCGCCCCAACCGACACCGAGGAAACGTTCGAAGGTCTCGTGCCATTCGGTGGCCAGAAAGGTCGGCATGTGGACACCATTGGTCACGTAGGCCATCGGGTTTTCTTCGGGGTCGATCTGCGGCCACAGATAACGGCAGATCTCGGCGGAGACATCGCCATGGATGCGCGACACGCCATTGTGGTGGCGGGAGCCGCGCAAGGCGAGGGCGGTCATGTTGAAATCGGTTTTGCCCTGTTCGACGCCCAGTTTCAGGAGTTGCTCGTAGGGAACGCTGTTCGCCTTGCACCATTCGGCAAAATAGTGGTGGATCATTTCCTCCGGGAAATGATCGTGCCCCGCCGGAACCGGTGTGTGCGTCGTGAACACGACGTTGGCGGCGACCGCCTCGAGCGCCGCGGCGAAAGGCAGGCCGGCGCTGATCATGCTGCGGATGCGTTCAAGGATGAGGAAGGCCGCGTGACCTTCGTTGATATGCCAGACCGACGGCTTGAGCCCGAGCGTGGCGAGGGCGCGAACGCCGCCGACGCCGAGCAGGATTTCCTGCTCGATGCGCGTCGTCCGGTCGCCGCCGTAGAGGCGGTGGGTGATCTCGCGGTCATGGGGCGTATTCTGCGGCAGCCAGGTGTCGAGCAGGACGAGACGGACGTGGCCGACCACGACTTCCCAGAGTTTCGCATGGACGATGCGGCCGGGAAACTCGACATCGACCAGCATCTCGTTCCCGTTGGCATCGCGCAGTGGCGTAACCGGCAGATCGTCGAATTCGGAATCGCTGTAGGTCGCCTGCTGGTTGC
>WBZM01000502.1_pt1 | contig 54346 bp, 43 predicted proteins | sample 5204271 | NCBI WGS metagenome assembly WBZM01 (sample SAMN12344346, study PRJNA552823) | activated sludge metagenome | biome: Activated sludge suspended growth; feature: Nitrification reactor; material: Wastewater; isolation source: activated sludge from nitrification reactor of wastewater... | reverse complement strand
GCGCAAGTGCCGCCTCAAGCTGCAGCGTCCTGACGCAGGAGTCGTCGACACGCTTCGCGCGGAACTCCTCGGCCTCACATAAGATTCATGCAATTGCCCTACCTCGGATATGGCCGAAGGAGGTGCAGGCTGCTGGCCAAGTGCGGACAGTGCGGGAGTGAGGGAAGCACCGGCGACGGCAAGAGATCCCTCATCCGATATCTTTCTGCACCATTTCAGCCCTTGGCGGAGCGGGGTTCGGCCGAAGCGGTCGGCTTTCCGGCAGTGGGCGATGCTTCGCAGCGTGCCCATCTGGGCACGCTCCCCGCCAAGCGCTGCGCCCCTTGCGCGAGTTCGGCGATCTGGGTGTAGCCGAAGTCGTCGGCCAAGGCGCGCAGCCCGGCCGCCGTCGGCGGAGTCTGTACGGCCACCTCCCCGATCAGCCGGTCGATCTCGTCCATCTCGGCGCGGACCGCCGCCCGCGCCAGCTGCTCCAGTAGATCGCCGGGCAGGGAGCGCAGAGCGTCTGCCAAGGCAGCGCCGTCCAGCGCCTGCTCCGGCGCCGTCCCGGCTTCGCCGTAAAGGTAACGCGCGCCCAGATGCTTCTCGATCAGCTCCAGCAGCGCTGCCGCTCGGTAGGGCTTACGCAGGAAGTCGTCGCAGCCCGCCGCCAGGATCTCGGCCCGCTCTTCCTCGAAGCTGCTGGCGGTCAGGGCGACGATTCGCGTCTCGGCCCCGCCCGGCGCGGCCCTGATCCGCCGGGCTACTTCCCGCCCGTCGAGGTTCGGCATCCGCATGTCCATCCAGATCAGGTGCGGCCGCCAGCGCTCCCAGACCGCGATGGCCGCGAGCCCGTCGGCGGCCTCCTCGACGGCGAAACCCAGTGGCCGCAGGAGTTGGGCCAGCAGGTGCCGGCCGTTGGCGTCGTCGTCCACCACCAGGATGCGCCAGGCTGGTTGCCCCGGCGCCAAGCCGAGCACCGGCCGGCGGTCGGGCTCGGCTGCCCGCGCTGGGCCCACCGCGACCTGCGCGGCGATGGTGAAAGTGAAAGCGCTGCCCGCGCCGACCTCGCTGCGCGCCTCGATCCCGCCCCCCAGCAACTCGGCGAACTGCCGGGTGATGGCCAGACCCAGGCCGGTGCCTTCCTCCGCCCTGCGGCCGGAGACGGACTGGGCGAAGGGCTGGAACAGCCCGGCCAGTTCCTCGGCGGCGATACCGACGCCGGTGTCGACCACTTCAAACTTCAGGCGCAATTCGTCGGCCGGCGCCGCGGCCGATCCCTCCAAGGCGGGTGGCGGGGACGCGCTTACGCGGACGCTGACACCGCCGCGTTCGGTGAATTTGAAGGCGTTGTTGATCAGGTTGATCAGCATCTGCCGCAACTTCACCTCGTCGGCGCGGACGTGGCGGGGAACGTCGGCCGCCCGTTCGACTCGTAGCGTCAGTCCCTTGTTCGCCGCCTTGATCGCGAACATGTCCTCCAGCCCGGCGAGCAGCTCGTGCAGGTCGAAGTCGCTCGGGTTGACCACCGCGCGCCCCGCCTCGATACGCGACAGGTTCAGCACGTTGTTGATCAGAGTCAGCAGATGGTCGCCGCTGCGGTGTACCGTGGCCAAGTGCTGCGCCTGCGTCGGCGACAGCCGCTCCCGGCCGCCGGCCGCTTCGCGTAGCAGCAGTTCCGAGAAGCCCAGCACCGCGTTCAGCGGCGTGCGCAGTTCGTGGCTGATGTTGGCCAGAAACGCACTCTTGGCCCGGTTGGCCGCCTCGGCTTGCTCCTTGGCTTGCGTCAACTCCACCGTTCGACTGTCGACCAACTCCTCCAGATGGTCCCGATAAGCCAGCAATTCCGCTTCCGCCCGCTTGCGGTCAGTGATGTCTTCCACGATACCTTCGACAAAGCGCGGCGCGCCCGCGTCGTCGCGGAGGGTGACCAGGTAGAGATTGGCGACGAACTCCGAACCGTTGCGGCGCCGGAAGCGATTGGTGTGCTGGGTCACCTCGACCGCCCCGACCGATTCCTCGCCAACGGACGAACGCTCGTCGGTTCGCATAAAAAGCCCGCTGGCGACATTGTGCCCCTCCCGGATCATGGCGTCGGGAGAGGTGTAGCCGAACAGGGTCGCCATGACTGGATTCGCTTCGAGGATTCGGCCCTCCGGCGTCGAACGAAAGATCCCCACCGGCGCGTTCCAGACGATCGAGCGATATTTCCGTTCGCTTTCCCTGAGCTCTTCTTCGGCCCGCACCCGTTCGCTGATGTCTACCGCCAGGCCGAGCAATTCCGGGGTGCCGTCAGCGCCCGGCAGCGAGCTGTAATAGTTGTCGAAGTGGATACCCCCTACGCTGGAATAGGTGTATTGGACCGATCCCTCGATGGCTTGCCGGATCTGGTCGCAGAGCTCGGGGTAGTCGCGATAGAGATCGAACACCGACCGGCCGACCGCCTCGCCGGGCTGCAGACCCAGGCCCGCCAAACCCTTGCCATCGCTCATTGTGAACACGCCGTTCCGGTCAAGCTGGTAAATGACCACCGGTGCGTTGGTGATCACCGACCGAAAGCGGGCCTCGTTGGTGGCCAGCTTCCGTTCCCGTTGCCGAATCGCCTGGGACATTCGATCCAGGTCCTCGGCCAAGCTGTCGAGTTCCCGGATATTGGAGATCGGCCAAGGCTGATCGTAATCCCCTTCGGCAATGGCGTGCGCTTGCGCCGCATAGCCACCGATACGACCGGCTACGGCGCGCGCCAAAAGCAGCGTGGCGATTGTCGCCAGCAGCAGCGCGACCACCGCGCCTGCGGTCAGGGCCAAGAAGGTGGACAGCAGCGGCTTGAGCGCGTCGGTACGCGCTTGGGCGACCAGCACCATCCAGCCGATTTCCGACACACTCACCAGCGTGCCGATGGCAACTTGACCTTCCAGCTCCATGTCCCGGGTCGTGAAGTGCCCCCGCAAGGCGTCGCCGATGATGGGCAGGCGCGCGAGGTTCAATTGCTGGCCGCCTCCCTTCCACCGCGAATGCGCGACGATTTGGCCCCGGCGGTCGAGGATCATCGTCGTCATGGCCGATTCAGTGGGCAGGTGGCTGACGAACTCGGAGAGACCGTCGATGGCCACTTCGCCGATCACCACCTGCCCGTCGACCGGGATCGCCAGACTCACCACCAGCCGGGCGCTGACGGCGGACAGGAAAACCTCCGACCACACCGGCCCTCGCCGCTCGCGGGCTTCGCGCAGGACGTTCCATTGTGAGAGGTCTATCCCGAGCAGATCGCCGCGCTGCCCGCGCTGCGCTGTCGGCAAGCCGACAGCGAAAGCCGAGTCGTCGACGTCGGCAACGTAAATGGCCGCGAACATTTCGCCCGTTCCGCAATGCGCGTCCAAGGGCTGACTCCAGAACGAAGCGGTCTGCCGCCCGCGTTCGCGAAAGTACGCCGCCAGTCCGGTTAGCTCCCTCCCGGCGCCACGCAGGTGCGCCTCGATCTGACCGGCGATGGCGCGCGCCAGCGCCTGATGGCGCGCTTCGACATCCCGCAGCGCCTGCGGCAGCAGAATCCACAGGATCAGCGCGGCGACCAGCAGCAGCGGCGCCATGCCGGCCAGCGTGAAGCGCAGCGCCAGCCACAGCCGCAGCGGGCGGGCGACCGGCGGGCGGCTACCGGATGACCACGAATTGGCCATCGCGCACGACGCTCATATGGATCTGGCGGATGACGTCACCGAACTGGTCGAAAAGGATCGGTTCCTGGACTCCCTCGAAGCGGGGCGCGGCCCGCAAAGTCTCTTTCACCCGCTTCGGGTCTGGTTGCCGAGCCAACACCTCCATGAGGATGTTGGCAGCATCGAACGCCATCGTCCCGCTGAACCCGGGTTCGCGATGAAAGCGTTCGCGATAGGCTTTCCGAAAGGCCTGATAGGCGGGCGCTGTGCTCTCGCGATCGAAGTTCTGTGCCACCATCACGCCTTCGACCGACTTGCCGCCGAGTTCCAGCAGGCGTTCGGTGCCCGCCCACCCGGACACGATGATCGGCAGGTGGCTTCCCAATTTGCGGATCTGCTGGCACAGCAGCGCGGTATCCATCGAATTGGCGACGATGAGCAAGCCTTCCGCCGGCGTCGCCAGAAGGTCTTGAGCCACCTGCACGAAGGCCGTTTCGCTGCTCGACTCGAAGCCGACCGCTTTGCGGACTTCGCCCCCACCCTTTTCATACGTGGTGCGGAAGGCGTTAAGCCAACGTTCGGTGTACGACCGGTTGCTCAGGTCGTAGGCTGCCACGAGCGGCCCGAGGGGGCGCTCCTTCAGGTGATACTGGGCGATCTGGGTTGCGGCCTCGGCGGTCGACATGTTGACGCGATACAGATAGTCATCCTTGCCGGTGAGCTCGTCGGTCGTGGCGCTCGAACTGATCACCATGACCTTGGCCTCGTCGACGATAGGCACGATGGCTTTCGCCATCGTGCTGGTGATTGGGCCGACGATGCCTACCGCTCCCTGTTGGAGCAGTTCGCGCGTCACCCTTTGCGCTACCTCCGTGCTCTGCTCGTCGTCCTTCATCACCAGACTGACCTGGCGGCCGCCGACGCCGCCCGCCTGGTTGCGCAATTCGACGGCGAGTTGGACGGCGTCGCGGGCGGCGATCCCGAGATCGGCTCCGCGGCCGGAGATCCCGCCGACAAAACCCAGGGTAATTGGCTCCGGCGGCGAGCAACCCGGCAAAGCCGCGGCAGCGAGGATGGCGACCGCGACGGCTCCGAGGCAAGCCCGTATCGAATTGATAACTGGTTGACTGTTCACGTCTGGCGACTCGATGGTTTGGTTGGAACTGGATTGGATACTCGATGCACGCCTCTACATGACGACCTCTCGGCTACACGCTCAGGTCGAAAGAACGTTGAGAACGTTTCCCAGCAGCGTTGATTTGCGGGGGAGAGACTTTGCGATCGGAACTGTCGTGGACGGGGTTCCCGCTAGTAGATGGGTAACAGGCTCGACAGGGGCCACTGTCTGCGCTGCACATTGGCAGTCTATACCGAAATCGAGAGATGTGGCCCCGTTTGTTTGGGCAGCAAAAGCTCTTCGATAAGTCGGGCCCTGCGAGTTTCGCTCGGCTGACCGGTGAAGCGCTTGGTTTCGACCTTCTAGGGTCTTATCCAAACCGGATAGTGCTCGGTGGAGCTCGTGGTCGAAAGAGCGTGCGGTGGGAAAGTCGCCAGGCGTTTCCACGGCCAGCCGCCCGTTACGCGCCAGCGCATCGTCCACAAATCCGCCGAGCCCCTTGTTGAGGCTTTAGGCGGCGTCCGGCGCCTTGCCGTCCAGGGCGCGGTGCGGTCAGCGTTCGTTGTAGAAGCGGATGTATGCGGCCAGCTTGGCTTCTTGCCTCTCTAACGCTGTCGTAGGCTTTGACAGATACCGCAGCATCCTTGGCCGCCTTCCACAGGCGCTCGACAAAGACCTTGTCACGCCAGGCCCCCGTGCCGTCCATGCTGATCCGGAGGTCGTGCGCCTTGATAGACCCGTGAATTCGCCGCCGGTGAACGGGCAAAGCTGATCATTGTTGAGGATTTCCGAGCACCCGTGACGGTGAACGGCGGCGCGCCCTGCATCCAGACAGAAGTCAGTCGTCAAGGTGTTGGAGAGCCGTCAGGCGAGCACCCGCCTTGCGGTCCAGTCGATTACAGCGAACCAATGGAGGAAGCCCGGCGCATCGGGATGCAGGTGATGTCAGCGGCCCACACCTTAGTGGGCAGCTCGACGGCGAAGTCGCGCAGCAGAACCGGATGGATTTCATCACCGCGTTGCCGACGGGAGATGTTGCGCTTCCGATGGAGCGCCTCGATGCCCATGCGCGCGATCAAGGCGCCGATGTGCCGGCGCCCGGCCTGGAGCCCCTCGGTGCGCAGCAGATCGCGCAACATGCGGTAGCCGGCGAAGGGGTGCTCGAGAGGCAACTGGTCGATGCTACGTATCAGCGCCAGATCCGCTAGCGTCGTGTCGCTCTTGAGGGCTGCCGACATCGGCATGTGGCGGGTACGCGCAGCCGCGAGAGCTGCGTCAGTCTGGTGTCGGCAAGTGTGCCGCGGCAGGCAAGTGCGGGTAGTGGCTTGGTTGGATCGGGCTCGACGAGTTCTGCATCCGGCGTGCGCACATTCGCCTCGGAGGGCGGCTACCGGCTGCTCTACGCCGCCCTGGGGGATATGCCCCAGGCGCTGGGCCTAAATCCCCGCTTTTCTCGACCCAGGCCGTACAGGCTACCGCGCATGCTGGTGGAACAGGCTAATTTATTGAGGAAGGTCTGACTGGCATCGGTCTTGCTTGTAGCAGATCGACCTCCTCACAGCTAGCGCACAGTGGGCGGTCGACACTTACAATCCTCGGGAGAATTGCCATGTTCAAGAATACGATCGTTCGTCTGCTGCTCACTTCCCTGGTCGCCGGCCTGCTCTCGCTGAGCGCAGTCGCTCCTGCGGCGGCGAAGAACAGCGTCAGCCTGGGTGGCGGCGTCAAGTGCACCTGGGTTCTGGTCTCGTCGGTGAACGGGACGAATACCTACAAACAAGTCTGCCGGAAGGGCGTCTGATATTCGCGCCTGCTGGCAGCTTGCGGCATGCGGGCAGGTGCTCGGCGCGCTGCTGCTCTCCGGCAGCGCCCTGGCGGCTCCGCCATCGGCAGCCACGCTCGCGGCGGAAGTGGGCTGGGGTCATGAATCCCAGACCTCGCCGCTGGTGCAGATTTCGCCACAGGGCACGCTCATTTTTCTTGGCGGACTGCGCCGGCTCGCCGGCAGTCATTGGCGGGCCAACCTCAGCGGGCTGCGTGACTGGTCGCTGTTTGGCGACGTTCGCTTGGCGCTGGCGGGTGACGTGCATGTCAAACGCTCGTCGCAGACACCCGATTTCGATTTCCTGAACGCTTCGCTCAGCCCAGCGCTGCGTACGTCGCTCGGCGAACGCGCCAACGTCGGTATCGCCGGCCACTGGCAACACATTGATGTGGCCGGCGAGCATTTCCGGACGACCCGTTCACTGCAGCTCGACTGGACCTACGCCGATGGCGAGGGCAGTCACTGGGTGATCATGCTGGATTCCGGTCGCAACCGCCATCGTGGCGATCTGGTCGATCTCGATTCCACGAGCAGCACGCTGTTGCTCCAACGACATGTCGAGGCGCCGCTGCCGGGAATCGATGCGCTCGACCTGGAGCTCTACCTGGTGCGTGAGCAGAATGATCGCGGCTTCCGCGAACTCTCCAGCCGCAGTCATCTGCTGCATGCCTCGTTGGAGCGTGCTTGGCTCGGCGTCACCTGGTCGGCTGGCGTGGCCTGGCAGCAAGCAAGATTCGCTGCCGCCCTCTTGCCGACGCTGCCGCTGCGCCGTGACCAGGCGTGGACGATCGAGCTGGCAGCGGCGGTCGAGATGGCGCCTGGCCGGACGCTGCGCGTAGACTACGTTGGTGTGCGCAATGACTCGAACGTCGCCCTGTACCAGAATCGCTATCGGCAGATCGGCGTTGTGTTGCAGATTTCCTGGTAGGCGGCGACGGATGCTGGCGATCTGGTCTACGGTCACGCTATTCTCGCCATTTCGTCCGTCTACCGAAGGTAAAGAGTCACCATGAAACCTGTCGACCAGCCAGCTCCGTTCAATCTCCTGCGCTGGTTCGCCTGGTTGAGCCCGCTGGTGATCGCAATGATCGCTTTGGCCAACGCCTGGCTGATCTCGCGCTTTCTCAACGAACATCTCTTTCAGCGCGAAGCGTCTATCTCGCGCGATTTTGTGCAGACCATTCTGCTTGCTGACGAGTCCGTGGCCTATTTGGCGGGGAGCGACGATGCGGCGCTGCGCGGCCGCTTTCGCGAGTCGATCGCTCAGCTTTCGAAGATGCCGGACGTTCTGCGCGCCAACGTCTTTGCGGCCGATGGCAGCATTCTTTGGTCGAGCAATCCGGATCTGGTCGGCAAGCGTTTTGCCGACAACGACGAACTGGTGGAAGCGATGCGCGGCGAACTTGTCGTTCACGCTGGACGGATTGCGCGCGATGAACGGCAGAAGCGCGAACACGAAGGTCTCGATCCATCGGTGCAGTTCTTCGTCGAGACCTACATTCCATTGGTCGCACCGGGCGGCAGTGGTGTGCTCGGCGTGGTCGAGATCTACAAGGCACCCCTGGCGCTCAGTCAGGCGATTCGTGAAGGACAAACGCAGGTCGGCCTGGCTGCGCTGGCCAGCGCCTTGGCCTTGTACCTCAGCCTGTTCTGGCTGATCCAGCGGGCTGACCGGACGATCAAACTGCAGCATGCGCGCTTGCTCGACGCAGAAACACTGGCCGTGATCGGCGAGTTGACTGCGGCCGTGGCGCACAATATCCGCAACCCCTTGGCGTCGATCCGCTCGGCAGCCGAGCTCAGCCTGGACATGCCGCTCGACGATTGCACAGAGCAGGCGCGCGACATCATCCGCGAGGTGGACCGCATTTCCGGGCGGATCACCGAGTTGCTGCGCCTTTCCGGGCAGGAGGTACGCGGACGGGAACGTGTCGATCTGGCAGCCTTGCTGCAACGGTGCGTGATCGAGTGCCGGTCGAGCTTTGCCGAGCGCGGAATGCCGCTTAACTTGGAGTGCCGCTCTGCGCAAGCGTGGATAACCGCCGATCCGGCGCTCCTCCAGCAGGCCTTCCTCAGTCTGCTCAGCAACGCAGCAGAAGCGATGCGCCAGGGCGGCACCTGCCAAATCATCGTCGAGGACGCGACGGCAAAGGAGATCAGGGTGGTCGTCGCCGATTCTGGCTGTGGCATCACGCCAGAGTCGATCGGCCAGGTCTTGCGTCCATTCTTTACCAGCAAGCCGCAGGGCCTTGGCCTCGGCCTACCGTTTGCCAAGCGCATCGTCGAGCGCTTCGGCGGCAGGCTCAGCCTGAGCAGCGTTCCGGGTGAGGGGACCGAAGTGCAGATGTTTTTTCCGAGGGCGTAAACCATGCCGGCGATTCTGATCATTGATGACGAGGAAACCTTCGTCAAGAACGCTGCCCGTTTTCTCGCCAAGAGCGGGCACGAAGTGTCCACGGCGCTGACAGCGAGCGCTGGGCTCGAGCTCTTTGGCGCGACCGCGCCGGATGCGGTGATCCTCGACTACCGTTTGCCGGACATGGACGGCGTTTCGCTGATCCAGCGGCTGCGCACGCACGATCAGGCGGTGCCGATTGTGATGATTACCGGTCATGGCAGCATCGAACTCGCGGTCGACGCGATGAAGGCCGGCGCCAACGACCTGCTGACCAAACCGGTGGCGCTCAGTGATCTGCGTCAGCGCCTGGAAAACCTGACCAGACGCCAGCTCGATTCGAGCCGGCTGCGCTATTTCGAAGCACGCGAGCATGATGCGCGCCAGCAAATCCTCGGCGAGAGTCCGGCGATCGTCGCGCTGCGCACGCGCATTGCCCGGATTGCCGAAGTTCAGGGGGCGCATTCGCTTCCGCCGGTCCTGATTACCGGCGAAACGGGGACCGGCAAGGAATTGGTGGCGCGTGCCTTCCATTACGATGGCGCGCGCTGCAGCCGTCCGTTCATCGAGCTGAATTGCGCGGCGATTCCGGCGACCTTGCTCGAAGCCGAGCTTTTCGGTCACGAGCGAGGCGCCTTCACCGACGCCAAAGAGCGTCGAATCGGGCTGCTCGAGGCGGCCGACGGCGGCACCCTGTTTCTCGACGAAGTCGCCGAGATGGATCTCGCGCTGCAGGCCAAGCTATTGAAGGTCATTGAAGATGGCCGTTTTCGCCGGATTGGTTCGGTGCACGAGCGGCAGGCGGATCTGCGCATCGTTGCGGCCACTCATCAGGACCTCGAAGAAAGAATCCGGCAGGGCGCTTTCCGTGCCGACCTGTACTTTCGCCTGCGTGTGTTGCAGGTGAACGTTCCGCCATTGCGCGAGCGCGCGGGTGATGCACTGCTGCTGGCTGGCCGCTTTCTCGACGAGTTTGCCCATCGCTATCGGCGGGTCAGTCTGCGCTTCAGTGCGCAGGCCGCGCGCGCGATCACCGAGCATCATTGGCCGGGCAACGTGCGCGAGTTGCGCAACGTCGTCGAGCAGGCTGTTCTGCTCGCGACCGACAGCGAGATCGCGCTGCAGGATTTGTGTCTTCCGGCCCGGCGAACGACCGGCGAAGCCACGGCTGGCACAATGCCGACGGCCGCGCGCGAAGCAGCCGACGGCTCGACGCTCGATCGTCTCGAGCGCGAAGCCTTGATCGGCGCTTTGGCCGATGCGGGCCATAATGTCTCGCAGGCGGCGCGCACGCTGGGGATCAGCCGCGACACGCTACGCTATCGGATGGAGAAGCACCGCTTGCGCCAACGATCTCCCGGCTGACAGGTAGGGTGCGCGTCTGCTCCGGCGCGCGCCGATGAGCAGGGCCAAACTGGCCGGAGAGCAGCCGGGATAATGCTCGGTCGCCTTCGGAAATCCTGCGCGACATCGGTATACTTGGCAGCGAAGCTGACGTGCATTGGGAGACAAGAATGACGAATGAGCATTGCGGCCGGGCACTCGCCTGTTGCCTGATCGGATCCTTGCTGCTGACGGCAGGAGCCCAGGCCTTTGCGCAGGAGCCCGTGCGGCCCGCAAGCATTGGCGCACCAGATGCAGCCGCGGCGGCTGACGGCACTTTTCGCGACGCGCTCGAAACTGCTGCGCTACTTGCCAGCGGGTTGAAAGTGCGCTTGAACAAGGTTCGCCATCGGGTAGGCGAGCGGCTGGCGATCAGCGTCGATGTTCCGTTTGAAGGCTACCTGAATGTTCTCAGTGTTGGTCCCGATGACGTGCCGACGATCCTTTTTCCCAACCAGTTGCACACCGACAATCGCGTCGGGATCGGCGCGTTTGCCCTCCCGACCGGGCAGATGAAGCAGGAGCTGAAAGCGACTGGACCACATGGGCGGATGCTCGTAGCGGCCTTTCTAAGCCGGGAAGCGCTCGACTTGCAGCAAGGCGGGGCGGACGGGCGCGACGCCGACGGCAAGCCGCTCGACACTTTTGGCCGCCTGAACGATGCCGGTCGCCGTCAGCTCGAAGAGCGCGCGGCGCAGAGCTTTGCCTCGCTCGTGCGCACGGCGCCGCTCCTTGCCGGGGTGGCTTATGGGTCGGTCTGCGCTGAGCGGGGGCCTTGCGATACCGCCACTCTGGTGGAGAATCAGGCTGCCGGGAAAACCGGTGAGGAGCGGGTGGCTCCAGGACTTCTGCTCGAGCCGGAAATCGAGCTTGGCTTGCCTCAGGGCGTTCGTTTGCGCCGCGTTTCGGACAAGGGGATTGCTTTAGGCAAGGTATCCGAGGGTTTTGTGGGCCGCCTGTACGATGCCAGCGGCGGTCATTGCAGTATTGCCTTTGGCCATGTCGTCAAGAAAACCCGCTGTGATGGGAGCGAACCGGTCGCCTTGCAACGCGGGGTGAGTGAGGAGCAAGGCGAGATGCTGCTGGTCGAGGACATGCGGCGTGCGCAGCGGGCAGTGATGAGTCTGGTGACCAGCGAGCTGAACGACGCGCAGTTTGCCGCATTGTGCAACTTCACCTATAGCGTCGGTGCCGAGAAGCTACGGAGCTCGACGCTGCTCAAGGCGATCAATGCCGGCGAGCAGCAGCGAGTGCCGTTTCAATGGCGGCGGTGGACGCAGCTTGGCGGCAAGGAACACGCTCGCCTGAAGCTCCGTCGCGAACGCGAGATCGCGCTCTATTTCGAGGGGGGCGAGGTGCCCGCGGGGCCACCTGCCGGCGAGGAATTGGCGCCGATCGACATAAGAATTGGCGAAGCTGGCGAAGCTGCACCTGCTGCCAGCCAGTAAGGCTGCACTTGTCCGGCTGTCGTGCGCGTCATCCCGGGCGGGCCGCTGGGGGTCTCTGTGTCGCCTGCGGCTCGGTCAGCCAGCGCCGGCCGACGTAGGGGCTGCTGAGGTGTCTGACGAGATACGCGGCTAGAGTTTGCTCGTCATCTCCGGCAGCAAGGCGGGCTGAAAGATGTGGTCCGTCTGCGCCAGCAGCGCAGCAAACTCATTAGCCGGCAACGGGCGCGAAAAGAGGAAGCCCTGCTGGATCGGACAGCGATGACTGAGCAGGAAGGCGGCCTGCTCCCGGGTTTCGACGCCTTCGGCGACGACCCGCATGCCAAACTGGTTGCCGAGTTCGATGATCGACATGGCGATGGCTGCGTCCTTGCCGCCGTTGGTCACGTCGGTCACGAACGAGCGGTCGATCTTCAGCTCGTCGATCGGAAAGCGCTTCAGGTAGCCGAGCGAAGAGTAGCCCGTGCCGAAATCGTCGAGCGACAGACCGAAACCCTTGTCGCGCAAGGCGCAGAGTACCGCGATTGTCCGTTCAGCATTGGTCATCAGCAGCGATTCGGTGAGTTCGACGACGATTTGCCCGGGGTGTACGCTGACGGCCTGCACCATGCCATACAGCTTCTCGGCAATGTCATCCTGCTGGAAGCTTGGGCTGGCCAGATTGATCGAAACGCGCACCGGTTCCAGTCCCGCGTCCGCCCATTGCCGCAATTGTTCGGCGGTGGCTCTGGCTACCCACTCGCCCAGCCCGACGATCAGTCCCGACTCCTCGGCCAGCGGGATGAACTGCCCGGGTGCGAGCAATCCGCGCTGTGGATGTTGCCAGCGGACAAGCGCTTCGGCACCGACCATGCGGCCACTGCGCGTGTCGATCTTGGGTTGGAAATGGAGCCGCAACTCGCCGCTCGATATTCCGCGCCGAAGTTCACTCTCCAGTTGCAGCTTGGCGCTTGCCGCGGTGTTCATATCCTCGTCGAAAAACCGATAGGTCGACGGGCCTGCCGCCTTCGCTGCATACATCGCCTGCTCAGCATGGCGCCACAAAGCCTCGACCGTTTCGCCATCCCGTGGGAAGACCGAGATTCCGATGCTCGCCGTGAGGACGATTTCGCGACCGTCGAGGAGGAAGGGCAGGGCGACCGCGTGCAGCAGGCGATCAGCGATCATGGCTGCGTGGCTGGCCAGGCGCACTTCAAGGACGAGTACGGTAAAGGCGTCGCCGTCGATGCGGGCGACCATCTCTGCGGCGCGCATCGGCGGACTCAGTGCCAACAGATCGGCCGCGCGCACCGAGGTGTGCAGGCGCTCGGCCAAAGCGCAAAGCAGGCGGTCGCCGGTTGCATCGCCAAGCGCATCGTTGACGCTCTTGAAGTGATCGATGTCGAGATGGAGAATGGCGCAGGTGCTCCCGGTACGCCGCGCGCGTTGCAATTCGACTGAAACCATTTCTGAAAAAAACTGCCGGTTGGCCAGACCGGTGAGCGCATCGTGCAGGGCAAGGTGTTGGATCCGCCGCTGGGCTTCGACGCGCTCGGTGATATCTTGGGTGAAGCCTTCGATCTTGACGATCCGGCCACTGCTGTCGGCTACGGCAACCGCCTCCTCGAACACCTCGATCACGCTGCCGTCGAAACGCTGCATGCCGTAAGTCACCTGGTAGGCTGTTCCCTCGTCGAGCAGGGTGCGTCGTGCCCCCTCCACGGCTGCCCGGTCGTTTGCCTGGACGCGACCAAGGAAAACCGCCGGGCTGCGGCAGGCGGCAAGTTCGTTGCCGCCGAACATGCGCTGCAGTTCGTCGGAGCAGGTGAAACGCGAGTCTCGTACCGACCACTCCCAACTGCCGATTCTTGCCAGCCGTTGCGCCTGCGCCAGGCTGCGTTGGCTGCGCGTGACGCCTTCAACGGCGCGGCTCGAGCGCAGGCCATAGCGCACGCGATGGGTCAGCAAGAGCCAATTGATCGGTTTGGTGACAAAGTCCGTCGCGCCCGAGGCGTAGGCTCGTTCGATCGAGTCGGTGTCATTCAAACCGGTGAGCATCAGGATGGGCAGCCAGGTTCCTTTGGCATGCTGGCGGATTCGCTCGCAGACCTGATAGCCGTCAATTCCGGGCATCATCACATCGAGCAGCATCAGGTCGAAATCTTCCTCGTTGAACAGGCGCAAGGCTTCCTCGCCGCAATCAGCCTCGCGCACGTCGAAACCCGCGTGCCGCAAGGACTCGGCAGCGAGCATGCGAATCATCAGATCGTCGTCAACCAGCAGCAGGCGGCCGCCTTCAGGGTGGCTGTTCACTGGATCGTCCCTTTCGCTTCCGCGGCGGCTGCCCGGTGTCGTGCCAGTGCGGCGGCGAACTGGGCGTAGGTTTCCTGTAGCAGCGATGGCCACTCGCTGCTCGGTTGCTGGCCGGCGCGCAGCAGTGCCTCGAGCTGTTTCGCCTTCTCCGACAGCGCTAGCGCTCCGACTGTTGCGCTCGACGACTTGAGCGTGTGTGCTGAACGTTGCAGCGTGGCGGTATCCTTGCGGCTGCTTGCGTGCTCGATGTCGGCCAGCAGTTGGCCAGCGTTTTGCACGAAGAGGTCGAGGACGCGGTCGGCGAACTCGGGTTTGCTGCCGTCGGCGACCATCGGCAGCGACTGGACGATGCTTGGATCGAAGACCAGCGACGCGCGCCGCTCACCGTGTGCGGCAGCCGTCGTCGCTGCGCCGGGTGACGATCCATCCTTCGTCTCGCCGGCGCCCTCCTCACTTCCTTCCGCCAAGTTCCGTTCGAGCGCTGCGGTCAGTTGCGCACGGTTGATCGGTTTTGCCAAGTAATCGGTCATTCCGGCGGCCAGGCACTGCTCACGGTCGCCCGCCAATGCATTCGCGGTCAACGCGATGATCGGTACCGCGGGGCGTGCTGCTTCCTTCTCCTCCGCCCGGATGCGCCGGCTGGCCTCGAATCCGTCCATTACCGGCATCTGGCAGTCCATCAGGATGATGTCGTAGGCAGAGGCGCGCGCGGCGACAACCGCCTGCGCGCCGTCGTGTGCGAAATCGACCTGGCAGCCGAGCGTAGCGAGTACCGCACCAGCGATTTCCCGATTGATCTCGTTGTCTTCAACCAGCAGCACGCGACCGTTCAGGCGTCGCCCAGTGGGCGCCGGATGCGTGCGTACCGGCAGCGCTGCGGCGTGCCGTTGCACGCGCTGGCGGAACCAGAACGTAGACCCGCGTCCCTCTTCGCTCTCGAACCCGACATCGCCATCCATACGGTGTGCCAGCTCGCGGATGATCACCAGGCCCAGTCCGGTTCCTCCGAAGCGGCGCGTCGTCGAGTTGTCAGCCTGGGTGAAGGGCGCAAACAGCCGTTCGCCAGCTTCACGCGAGATGCCGACGCCGGTGTCGGTCACCGCGTAACACAACTCGCAGTCCAGCCGCCGGCCGCCTGGCGCGTCCCGCCTGGGCTCAGCCGCACATTCGCAGGTGAGCGTCAGCGTAATCGAACCCCGTTCGGTAAACTTCACCGCGTTGCTGAGCAGATTGCTGATGATTTGTTTGACCCGGAAGGGGTCGCCGAGGACGGCTTCCGGCACGCCGTTTCCGATCCGGTGACTGAGCAGGACGCCCTTGGTCGAGGCCATTTCAATGAACGGCTGGACGACCTCTTCGACGAGCTGCGTCGGGCTGAACGGCACATGCTCGACATCGAGCCGGCCCGATTCGATCTTCGACAGGTCGAGGACATTGTTCAGCAGATGGAGCAGAGATTCCGCCGAGACGCGCAGGGTGTCCGTGTACCGCCTTTGCACGTCCGATAACTCGGTGTCGAGGAGCAGATCGGCCATGCCGATCACGCCGTTCATCGGCGTTCGTATCTCATGGCTCATGTTGGCCAGGAAGCGCGATTTGGCGACATTTGCACTCTCCGCCTGCTCTTTCGCCAGGCGCAACTGGGCGGTGCGTTGCTCGACCTGCTGCTCGAGGGTGGCCCGGTGCTCGTGCAGTTCGTCGTTACGCACCTGCACTTCGTGCAGCATGGCGTTGAAACCGGCGATCAGTTCGCCGATCTCGTCGTGCTGTTCAACCGGTACGCGGCGTGAGTAGTCGCGGTCGGCGGCAATCTGGCGCATGACCATGGTCAGCCCGATGATCGGGGTCGACACGGATTTCTGCAGGCGCGCGGCAAGGATGAGGGCGGCGCCGAAGGCGATCAGCGCTCCGCAGAGAACGACCAGCATGCGATGCATGATGTCGCTCCACATCGGTTTCAAGTCCGACTCGATGCTCAGCGTGCCGATGATCTCGCTACCCTGGCGGATTGGGTAGTCGACCTTGAGTAGCGTATCCCAGTAGGAGCCTTTGACCGACGGTAGGCTGGCGCCACTCCGGTCGGCGACGATCGGCGGCTTGTCGGCCGGGTAGTGTGCAAACACGCGGTCGCCGGGCAGGGCAATTGACGCGGCGATGACCTCGGGGCGAACGCGCAGGCCGGAGAGTGCTTCGCGCGCGGTTGCCGCGTCGTCGAAGGCAATCGCCGAGCTTGTGCTGGCCGCCAGCAGCTCAGCCATGCCGCTGAGTTTTGCCACTTCAGCTTCCCGGTTGTCGTCGACCTCGGAGACGACGACCAGCAAGGTGCTGATCAGCAGGCCGGCCCCGACCGTCAGGCCGATGATCAGCATCAGCTTGCCTTTCAGCGGCAGGTCGCGAAAGCGCATGGCTAGTTTCTCCCTTTCAAGTCGGACAGGTTGCGCGCCAGCTTGAGCAGGTTTGAACTCGCTTTGAGCTGGGCCTGGTCGAGTACGTGGCGATTGACTTCGAACTGTAGCCGACCCTCGCCCTGAACCAGGCCGATGGCGCCACCATTGTCGATAAAACCGTCGGTGTCGCCGACGGTCAGGACGGGCAAGCCGATCAGACCGCGTAACGCATGCACCAGTCGCCTCTCCTCCGACTCGGCGAGGAAAAGAACATGGCAGGTGCGCGCCTCGTCCGCGTTGGCCAGACGCCGAACCGTGACCACACGGTTCTGTACCTGTCGGCCCTCAAGCGCCAGCAAAGCGTTGCCAACCGGGTCGCGGCCGAGCAGGCAGATCGACAAAGGCGTCTCGCGCGCGGGAAAAGCGCGCTCCGGCCACTCGACGTAGCGCGCAAAATTGAGGACGAACGCCGCTTTGGCCTGCGACTCGGTGAGCGTCGGTTGTGCCCGCGCGCTGCCTAGCAACAAGAGTACACCGGCAGCCAGCACAAGGAGCGTTCGGTGGCCATGGCGGGTCACGTCATTCCTTCCTCAGAACAGCCACTTGGCCTTTACGTAGAAGGCGCGCTCGATGTCGCATGCCTGCGAGGGCAGGAGGTCGGGAACAAACTCGGGATGACGCCGGTCGAGCAGGTTCTGCCCGACAAGCGAGAGCTCGAAGTCGCGCCTCGGTCGCCATGCGTAGCGCAGATCGAGGCTGGTATAGGCTGCGATGACATCGTTCCCCAGCTTGCTGACGTGCCGCAGCCAAAGATCGAAGTTGTGCCGGTCGGAGAACGACATGGCCGAGCGCAGCGACAACTGATGCTGCGGGTCACTCTGGTTGATCCGTGCGGCGGTCTGCGCCGACGAGGGGTCGCCGGTTGTTGAGCGGGCGTGCAGCGAAAGGTAACTGTAGCTGGGCTGGATTCGCCACCAAGAAAGCGGGTTCCAGTCGAGCGCCAGCTCGATGCCGCGGGTGTAGGCCTCGACGCTGTTGTTGGGCACGATCTCTTGCACGAGGTATGGCGGCAGTCCGGCGACGAGCCGTTGCGAGCCCAGCGCGACAGATCGTAAATCCCTGTATTCGTTATGAAAAGCAGCAATGTCGGCGGACAGCGTGGGAGTCATCTGCTGGCGGTAGCCAAGCTCGTAGGCAGTGACCTTCTCGACCTTCAGCTTGTGGTCGTCGGGGACGTTGCGGGTGAGAATCGCCAAGGGGGTTGGATTTCCTGGCGCACCCCCGGGCAGCACACCAAGGTCGACCTGCGCGTCGAGTTCGGCGCGCGATGGCGTCCGCACGGCACGTGACAGCGACATCCAGATGGACTGGTTCTCGCTGGGTGTCCACATGAGCCGGGCGTTGGGCATGGGCTCGATGTTGGTGAAGCTGCTCTTCTCCAGGCGGACGCCGAGCATCAGGCGCAGAGTGTCGGGGATCAGCGTGATGTCGTCATGGATGAAGGCGCTGGCCAGCGTGAACGACCCTGTGCGCGGCGTCACGGAAATGAGCGAGCCGCTGGTCGTGCGGTCGCTCGACCGGCGATAGCCGACGCCCCAGATCACGTCGTGGTTTGGCGCGAGCAGCAGGCGGTGCTGGAAGTCGACGTCGATCGTCGTGCGCACCTCCTTGAACGTCCCGGCAAGTTCGATGTTGGTATGATCGACGTAGCCCTGCAGCGCCATTTCGGAACCGCCGGCGAGTGTCCATTCGTTACGCCCGAGCAGGTGGGCGCCTTTACCCGTCTGTTCCAGGTTGTTTACCGTCATGCCAGTGGGAGAGGCCACATCCGGTCTGTTGAAACGGTCGCCGGTGTAGCTGCTGTAGGCCTGCCCACTGACCGTCAGGCGGTGGCCGGCGGCCATGCTCCAGTCCGCGCGAAAACCGGCGCGCCCCGATCGCCAGTAGTCGTTGCCGGACTTGCCGTCGGTGGTCACTGCTTCGTCGCGCGTGAACCCTTTTGCCCAGACGCGGTAGTGCCCGCCGCCCGCTTGTCCGCCATGACGAAAGCCGGCCAGCGCACGTTCCTCGCTGCCGGCACCGCCAACCAGGAGGTTCCCCTGCGTGTCGCGCGCGCGGCGGGTAATGATGTTGATGACACCGTTGACTGCATTGGCCCCCCACATCGCCGCCCCGGGTCCGCGGATGACCTCGATGCGGTCGATGTCTTCCAGCAGAGTGTCTTCGTTCTCCCACAGAACGCCCGAGAAAATTGGCGAATAGATGCTGCGTCCGTCCATCAGGACCAGCAGCTTGTTGGCGAAGCGGTTGTTGAAGCCACGGACGCTGACTGCCCAGCGGTTGTTGGCCAGACGCGCCACTTCGACGCCAGGCACCATGCGCAGGACTTCGGGAATGCTGGTCGCTCCCGAGCGCTCAATATCCTCGCGACTGACGACGAAGACGGCGGCCGCGACATCGTTGATGCGCTGCGCCTTGCGTGCTGCACTGGTGACTTCGACGGTCAACAGGTCTTCCAGACTGATGTCGGCCGCCTCGGGCGGCTGGGCCGCTTGCAGGCCCGTGCACGCGAGAGCGGCAGCAAATGTCAGTGAGCTGACGAATGAAGGACCGTACGTATTCATCTTGTTCGCTCTCCCCTAGGCCTGGTCGCTCGGCCGGAAACATGGGTGGAATGGCAGTGCGGCGACCCAGCGAGCAGTCCATCTGGCGAAGCAGGATGAGTACTCGAACAAGCCGGCCGATGGTGGATCATCGGCCGCTGAAGGAGAAACTTTAGCGAGCAGCGGTGGTCTTGGTGGCCGCGCGGCGGTCGGTAGAAAACGGTCGCCAGGTTTGGCGGTAAGGCAAGTGCGGCGTGACGCAGCCGGCCGCGTGAGCGCGGCCGGCAAGTCGTCGGTCAGGCCTTGCCGCCGGCGAGAGCTCGTTGCAGTTGCTCGAGCGCCTTCGGATCCTCGATCGTTGTCAGATCGCCTGGATCGCGTCCTTCGGCCAGCGCCTGGATCGAGCGGCGCAGCAACTTGCCCGAGCGAGTCTTCGGCAAGACGGTCAGGAAGTGCACGCGGCTCGGTCGGGCGATTGCGCCAAGCGTGTCGTCAACCTGGCGCATGACGGCCTTCTCGAGCGCTGCCGCGAGCTCGGGCGTCGCAATGCTGTCGGGATTCTTGACGACGGCAAAGGCCATCGGCATCTGGCCTTTCAACTGATCCGCGACACCAACGACGGCGACTTCGGCAATCGCCGCATGGCCCTGGATGGCTTCCTCGATCTCGCGCGTGCCCAGACGGTGACCCGCGACGTTGATCACGTCGTCGGTGCGCCCGAGAATATAGTGATAGCCGTCCTTGTCCTTGATTCCCCAGTCGAACGACGAATAGACCTGAGGCTCGCGGAAGAGCGAGAAGTAGGTCGAAACGAAGCGTGCGTCGTCACCCCAGACGGTCGACAGACAGCCGGGCGGCAGCGGCGGGAGGATACCGACGATGCCCTTCTCATCCGCTTCGCAAATCGTTCCGTCTTCGCGGAAGATCTTGAGGTTGTAGCCGTACACCGGGAAGCTCGGTGTGCCGAAGCGGATTTCGGTCTTTTCGACGCCGGGCATCGCAGAGAGAATTGGCCAGCCGGTCTCGGTTTGCCAGTAGTTGTCGATCACCGGCAGTTGGAGCTCGCCCATGATCCATTCGTGCGTCGGCTGGTCGAGTGGTTCGCCGGCCAGGAAGAGGTGCTTGAGGCTCGACAGGTCGTACTTGTGCATGTACGCCGGGTCGGCCTTCTTCAGTACGCGCGCCGCGGTTGGCGCCGAGAACATGACATTGACCTTGTACTTCTCGACGATCTGCCACCAGATGCCGGGGTCCGGGCGCAGGGGCGTGCCTTCGTACATGATGGTGCACATTCCGGCGATCAATGGCCCGTAGACGATGTACGAGTGGCCGACCACCCAGCCGATGTCCGACGTGGCAAAATAGGTTTCGCCTTCCTCGCCGCAGTAGATGTGCTTGATCGAGGAGGCGAGCGCCACGGCGTAGCCACCAGTGTCGCGCTGAACGCCCTTCGGTTTGCCGGTCGTGCCCGAGGTGTACAGGATGTAGGACGGTTCCGAGGACTCAAGCCAAGTGATCGGGACATCGGCGTCCATGAACTGCGCGCGCAGCGTGGCGTAATCGACGTCACGCCCGGCGACCTTGTTGAAGCCCTTGTCGAGCCCGCGATCGACCATCAAGACTTTGCCCGGCTTATGGACGGCCAGCGAGATCGCTTCGTCGAGCAGATCCTTGTAGGGTACAGCCTTGCCGCCGCGCATGCCGGCGTCTGAGGAGACGACGAGCTTCGGCGTTGCGTCGTCGATCCGCGTGGCCAGCGACCCGGAAGCGAAGCCGCCGAACACGACGGAATGGATTGCGCCGATCCGCGTGCACGCGAGCATGGCAAACAAGGCTTCGGCAATCATCGGCATGTAGATGAGGACGCGGTCTCCTTTGCCGACGCCCAGGCTTTGCATGATTGCCGCCATGCGAATGACTTCGGTTTTCAGTTCGGCGAAGGAATAGACGACTTCCTGATCGGTTTCGGTCGAAATGAAAACCAAGGCACGGTCGTTCGGCCGCTTCGCCGCGTGGCGGTCGATGGCGTTGTAGCAGATGTTGGTTTCGCCGCCGACGAACCACTTGGCGAACGGCGGCCGGGAAAAATCGAGAACCTGGCTGAACGGCTTGTGCCAGTCGATGCGCTTGGCTTCTTCACTCCAGAAGGCGTCCGGATTTTCGATTGACCTTTTGTGAAACTCTTTGACTGTCGTCATGAGACTCCCTCTCGCAAAAATGACCCACCTGCACCCGTGGAAACTACGCTTGCCGCGTGTCTTCGACTTTCCGCGCGCGGTCAAGCATTCTTTGTTGAAGATCTGCCAAAGGCAGACCCAGCTTCAGCTCCCTTGCCAGAAGCTCGAGCAAAGGGAGTACTTCCTGGCCAAGCGCCGCGAGGTGCGGGATGACCTCCGTTTCGCGCCCGGCCTTGATCAGGTTGATCGCATGACCGATCGCCGGTGCGGTCGGTTGCTGCACTTGTTCGAAACAGGCGACGACCCGGTTGCCGCCGGCGAGGCGGGCTGCCTTCAGGCGCTGCGCAGCCAGCGCGAGCAGGGCAGTGGCCGTGTTCTGCCGGTCGACCGGTGTGTTGGCGACGCCGATGCTGATCGTCAGATCGACGCGCTGGCCGTGGACGGTGATGTTTGCCACGGTGAAAGCCTCGCACAGGCGCCGGGCAAATATCTCGCTGGCCGGATACGGCGTCCCTGGCGAGACGACGACGAGGTCGTCGTCGGTGTAGTGGCCGAGGCTATCCTCGCGGCGCACCTTCTTGGCCAGCATGCTGGCCAGGCGTCGCTGGAATTCGCGCGCCACCTCCTCGCCGTACTCGTCGCGCAGCCGGTCGACACGGTCGAAGCCAAGAATCATGATACTGACCGGAGTTTCCTTGCGCAGCGCTTGCGCTACGCTACGTCCGGTATCTGTCTCGATCTGCCGGCGGCCGGGCAAGCCGGTATTCGGATGCTGCCGCTCTTGCGCCGTTTCGTCGCTCGCTTCGCTTTGTTGTGCGGCGAGGCGCAGCAGTGTCTCGATGCGGGTCAGCAGTTCATTGCTGCTGACTCCCCGGTTGATGAAATCGGACGCGCCGAGTACGCGGGCCCGGTCCATCGCCTCGGTGTTGTCACCGGCAATGATGAGCACCGGCATCCGCCGCAGGCGTGCAAGCTTCGACGAGCGAACCCTCGCCAGCAAGCCCTCGCCGTCGAGAATCGGCAGGGAAAGCGAGCAGATCACCAAGTGGATGGAGTGGTCGAGTACTAGAGCCTGCCAGCCTGCTTCGCCGTCCGCTTCCTCGCGGAAGCCGTAGTGCTTGCTAATGAGCTTGATCAGCTTGGCGCGGACCATGCGCGACTGGTCGACGATCAGAACGCGCAGCGCCAGGTTGGGGTTCTCCATCGTGGCTTGTTGTCTGTCGCGTCCGTGCGTCGTTCACGCGCCAGCAATCTCGACGACGACGCGCCCGTGTGCCCGACCCGCCAGAAAGTCCTCGAAACAGCCGGGCAAGTCGTCGAACGCCAGGCGGCGGGTCATTGACGCCAGGTGCTGTGGCCGCAGGTCGCTGGCCAGGCGCTGCCAGATGCCGCTGCGATAGGGCTCGCCGATGTAACCCGAATCAATGCCAAGCAGGGCGGCGCCGCGCAGGATGAAGGGCATGACCGTTGTCTTCAGCGACGCGCTGGCGGCGAGGCCGATGCTGGCGATCGTTCCTCCCTGCCGCATCGTGCTGATCATCCAGGCCAGCACGTCGCCACCGAGGTTGTCTACAGCGCCTGCCCAGAGCGCACGATCAAGCGGTCGCACGCGCGCAAGATCGAGGGCCGAGCGCAGCATGACTTCGCTGGCGCCGAGACTGCGCAGATAGTCGGTTTCATTCTCCTTGCCAGTCAGCGCGGTCACCTGATAACCGAGCTTGGCCAGCATGTCGACCGCCAGACTGCCGACGCCGCCGCTGGCACCGCTGACGACCACTGGGCCATTGCGCGGATGAAGACCATTTTCTTCCATACGCACGATGCCCAGCGCGGCAGTAAAGCCAGCCGTTCCCAGGGCCATCGCCTCGAACAGCGACAGACCGGCGGGCAAGGGGACGACCCAGGCAGCCGGTACGCGAGCATACTCCGCGTAGCCGCCATGGTGGGCGACACCGATGTCGAAGCTCGTGGCGATGACTTGATCGCCGGGTTGGAAACGCGTGTCGCTGCTTGCGGTGACTGTTCCCGCCAAGTCGATGCCGCCGATACAGGGGAAGCGGCGGATGATTCGGCCAGCGCCGGTGGCCGCCAGAGCGTCCTTGTAGTTGACGCTGGAGTAGGCAACCTTGACCGTCACTTCGCCTTGGTCGAGGCCGCCTTCGTCCATTTCGACGAAAGCGCCACGTGTCTGACCTTCTTTTTCGTCAATCAGATAAGCCTTGAATGGGCCCATGTGCACTCCCTGCATGAAGAGGAATCAGAGGAATCAATCGCTGCTTCGACGAGTCAAGCATTTTCCGCATTAGCCACGGTGGCGGATTATAAACACAAAAATCGTTGCGTTGAGCGCGGATGGCCGCCGCCAGCTCACTTCCAGAAGTCCGTTGCGGCGCCTGTAGTGGCGCAGCAGCCTCATGTTTTGCTTGATTTTTGGCTTCGTTTGATGGGCTCGGGTGCGCTCGGCGTGGCACGCCAGCGAGTGCTCACGGGGGTTTACAACGTGAAATATTTCACATAAATTGCGTCCTTATGCCCAAGATACCTCTACTTCCCTCCCTTTTTGCTGCCGCCCTGTTGTTTTCCTCAGGGGCCGGCCATGTCCACGCTAGCGAACAGGCTAAGGCCGCCGACGAACTCTCGCTGTTCGAACGCTACACCAACAGTGCACAGGACCTGATTCTCAAGGGTTTTGAGCTGATTGGCATCAATTACCGTTTCGGTGGCACGAATCCCGATACAGGTCTTGATTGCAGCGGTTTCGTGCAACTGGTTTTCAAGGAAGCGATCGGCATCTTGCTCCCGCGCACGGCGCGCGAGCAAAGCGAAGTCGGAACGGTCATTGACCGACACGAACTGAAGGCCGGCGATCTCGTCTTCTTCAACACCATGCGGCACGCCTTTTCGCACGTTGGCATTTACCTCGGCGACAACAGGTTCATGCATGCGCCGCGCACCGGCGCCGAGGTTCGTATCGAAGACATGCGGCAGAACTACTGGATACAGCGCTATAACGGCGCGCGCCGATTGCTCGCGCGGTGAATGCGGTAGTGCCCTGAAACGACGCTGTGCGTCGTTTCTTTTTTGGCGCAGTTGGGAATGCGTCTCATTGCGATTGTTGCTGATCCGTGCCGCGGTCGGTTGCCCGCGAGCAGCAGGCCAGGCGAGACAGAGCGCGCGAAGCGAGCCGGCCGCGTGCAGGTTCGTCGGCTCCTGCAGCGTGCTGCGCCCGCCTGCCGACATTTGCGGACGAGCGCTGGCGTCGTCGAGCAGTGCTAGCGGCTCAATTATAATTGACCATCGTTGCGTTGTTCCCCAGGGCCGTTGCCATCTGTTGCGTCAGTTCGGGCTGGCGGCCGACGGATGGTGATCCGGCCATGATCGGGATCTGCCGATACGCACTACAAACTGGCTTGCGAGGTGTCTCGCCATGGATTGCACATCGCCGTCGAATTTGAGCTTGTCGGATCGGCGTCGCCGGCCAGCCGGCGGACACCCCTGCTCGAGTAAGGGTAGCGCCGACGAACAGTTGCGATCGGTCAGTGCACGGCACCGCCTGCGTTTGCCCGCCGCGAGCGGTGAGCGGGGGTGGATCACTCAGCCCATCGTACGATCGGCCGAGCAATGATCGGTTGGCTGGCCGACGATGAGCCGTTTCCGCCGGTGGCGGAGGCGCTGACCGAGCCAAATGGGCTGCTCTGCGCGGGTGGCGACCTTTCGCCGCAGCGTCTGCTGCAGGCTTATCGGCAGGGAATCTTCCCGTGGTATTCGCCTGGCGAACCGATTCTCTGGTGGAGCCCCGATCCACGCATGGTACTCATTCCCGGCGAGTTCCGCGTCTCCCGCTCCTTGCGTCGCAGCCTGCGTAGCGCGCGTTGCGAGGTACGCCTGGACAGCAGCTTCGCGGCGGTTGTTCGGGCGTGTGCGGAGACGCCGCGTGTGGGTCAGACGGGCACCTGGATCACCCGCGAGATGCAGCGGGCCTATTACCGGCTGTTCGAACTCGGCATTGCCCATTCGGTCGAAACTTGGCGTGACGACGAACTGGTCGGCGGCCTCTACGGATTGGCCATTGGGCGGATGTTCTTCGGCGAATCAATGTTTTCCCATGTCAGCAATGCTTCGAAGATCGCTGCCGCGCATCTCGCGCGCTTCCTGGAAGAAGAGGGCTTTGGCATGATCGATTGTCAGATGAGCACCCCGCACCTGGCGTCGCTCGGCGCACGCGTGATTCCGCGCGCGGCTTTCTTGGACCGTTTGCGAACGCTCGTGGCAGCCAATTGGCAGCCCGGCCGTTGGCCGAGCGATGCGGCTGGCCAGCCGTGGATAGAGGCGCATGGCCTTACCTGACGATTCCGAATTGCCCTTCTCGCTGCTTCAGTTCTATTCGACGTCGCCGTACGCCTGTAGCTATCTGTCGGCCCGGCGGGCCCGGTCGCTGGTCGCTACGCCCAGTCACCTGATCAACGCCGAGGTCTATGGTGAACTCGTTCGCAAGGGCTTCCGGCGCAGCGGCGTGTTTACCTACCGGCCGCAGTGCGACGCCTGTCAGGCATGCATACCGGTGCGCGTGCCGGTCGATCAGTTTCATGCGAACCGCAGTCAGCGGCGCAGCATCCGGATGCATTCCGACTTGCTGGTACGCGAGCTTCCCCTGCGCTTTCGCGATGACCACTATTCACTGTACCTGCGTTACCAGGCGGCACGCCATGCCGGTGGTGGCATGGACCAGGACGGGCGCGAGCAGTACACGCAATTCCTCCTGCAAAGCCGTGTCGATACCCGGCTGATCGAGTTTTCCGCGCACGGCGTTTTGCGCATGGTGAGCATCCTTGATGTGCTGAGCGATGGGCTGTCGTCGGTCTACACCTTCTACGATCCGGACCTGCAGCCAGCCAGTCTGGGAACCTATAGCATCGTCTGGCAGGTTGCGCAGTGCGTTGCCAATCATTTGCCCTATCTTTACCTGGGTTATTGGATTCGCGACAGCCAAAAAATGGCTTACAAGGCGAGTTTCAGGCCGCTCGAAGGCTTGTTTGGCGACCACTGGCACCCGTTTCAAGGCTCGGCGAATGCGTCTTCACCGGTGGATTCTGCGTTCGGCTCGACAACGGCAATCCGGCGCGCCTGAGTGTGCCGAAAGCATTCGGCCATTGCTCCTCAGTCAGGTGTAGCGATGCCTTCCGTCGGGTACAATGTAGAAGTGATGCCGCATCTTCCTTCGCCTGCTGTTCACCTCTCCTACGCTCCGCTGTCGGTCAGTCGTTTGCCATGAGAATTGCATACCTTGAAGACGAAGCCAGTCTTGCGGGAACTGTAACCGATTGGCTGCACGCGGCCGGCTACGAAGTCGAGTGGTTCAGCAGCGGCGTTCGTTGTGCCCAGGCGGTTGAGAGCAGGCGGTTCGACGCCTGCCTGTTCGATTGGCTGGTGCCCGATCTGTCTGGCATCGATGTCCTGGCGCGCTTGCAAATCAAGCTGCGCCAGGCAATGCCACCGGTCGTGTTCACCACCGGGCGTGACAGCGAGGAGGATGTCGTCGGCGTTCTCGCCGCTGGTGCCGACGACTACATCGTCAAACCGCTCTCGCGCCCCTTGCTGTTGGCAAGGCTGGAGGCCGTCACCCGTCGTCGGAGCGGCGCGGGAGCAGCGGTGCAGCGCGATTTCGGCCGCCTCACGGTGGACTACGGCCGACGTCTGATCGCCCTGGAAGATGAACTGGTTTCGCTGACCGACCGAGAAACGGATCTGGCGTTGTACTTGTTCAAGAACGTTGGACGTGCCTTGAGTCGCGAACACTTGATCCAGGTCGTCTGGTCGCTGACGCCGGACATCGATACGCGAACCGTCGATGTGCATGTCAGCGCCCTGCGACGGAAACTCGGGCTGATCCCAAAATTCGGCTGGCGGTTGACCTCGATCTACGGCTATGGCTACCGTCTTGAACGCGCTCGGAGCCCCGGCTGATGTATTCGCCTGGCACGCTTTCCGCATGCCGTCGGGGCGTGTCCTCGCTGCCCAGCGGGGGGCCGGCGGGTCGGCCAGTCTGGGAGTGCGTCCAGCGCAGTCGGACGCCAGTCTGACCAGGTTTGACAGGCCGCACACAGAGAACTGCCTGCGCCGTTTGCCGGTGCTGTTGATCGGCTAGACAAGGATTCTACCGAAAGCTCCCTACCGTCCGCAGAGGCTGCCCTTACGAATGTCTCGACCGAATCGCCGCGCCCGCTGGCTTAGCGCTGAGCTGTTGCGGGTCGCCTTGCTGCTTGTCGTGATTGCCCTGGCGACGAGTCTGAGCGGTCTGCTCGTCCGGATCGACCATCTGATCTTCGATACCGGCCAGCGCCTGAATTGGCGTCCGATGCCGGCTGACGTGATGATTGTCGCGGTCGACAAGGAGAGTCTCGATCGCTTTGGTCGCTGGCCCTGGACGCGTACCTGGCACGCGCGCCTGCTCAGCAAGCTCTGTGCGGACAAGCCGGCGGCAGTCGGTTTCAACGTTGCATTCAGCGAGCAGAGCAACGATCCGCATGCTGACGCTTTGCTCGCCGAGGCCATGGCGGCTTGCGGCAACGTCGTCTTGCCCTTGGTCATCGAGTTCTCAGGATCTGGTGGGCACGTGCTCGAATCGCCGCCGATTCGCGAGTTGTTCGCCGCAGCCGCCGGGATCGGGCGGATCGGTCTTCGCCTGGATGCCGATGGTGTCGCGCGGTCGGTCGACCTGCGCGAAGGCGTCGGTGCCCCCGCCTGGCCTCTGATGGCGAGCGAGTTGTTGCGTGTGGCGCGGAAGCTGCCCGCCGTAGATGCGAGCCGCGTATCGCTGAAGGCGTGGCCGGTGAGTGGCGATGGCATCGTGCGCGAGTCGACCCAGCGCCTGTTTTTCTCCGGGCCGCCACGTGCCGTGCCGCAGATATCCTACGCCTCGGCGTTCGATGCCGATCTCCCGCCAGGCACCTTCACCGGTCGCATTGTTCTCGTCGGGGCGACTGCCGTCGGCCTCGGCGACGCCGTGATGACGCCGGTTTCGCCGCCTGGGCAGCCGATGTCGGGGGTCGAGGTACAGGCCAATCTTGTCTTGTCGATGCGCGACGGGCGCATGATCGACGACCTGCCGTTGCCCGCTGACTTGCTGTGCACGGTGCTCCTGGCGGCTGTCCCCTTGCTCTGGTTGCCGCGCGTGATGCCGCTGCCAGGCTTGCTGGCGAGTGTCGCCTGGATCCTGTTCTTGAGCGCAGTTTGCGGTCTGTTGCCGGGTCTGACCCAGATCTGGTTTGCGCCGAGCGGCGCGTTGATCGCTAGTGTCCTCGCCTTTCCCCTGTGGAGCTGGCGCCGCCTGGAAGCCGTACGACGTCATTTCGACGAGGAACTGCGCGAACTGCAGGCGATCTTTCCGGATCGGCGGTCGGGAACGGCCTCCTTGACAAAGATGGGTGGTCTCAGCTTCGAGCAGCGGATTGCCTGGGTGCTCGCTGCCAAGAAGGCCATGCGCGATCTCGAGGCGCAGCGCAACGAGGCGCTGGCTTTCATTTCGCATGATCTGCGCGCACCGTTGGCAAGCGTCGTCTGCCAGCTCGAAAGCGAAACGGAGTGTGACCCACAGCGTTTGCTGCCGCCTTTGCGGCGGGCGCTGGCGATGGCGCAGGCCTTTCTCTGGCTGGCTCGGGCCGAAGCGCTCGACCGCCGTCGGATGAGGGAAATCGAACTGACCGGTCTGCTCGATCAGGCACTCGACGAGGTGCACCTGCTCGCCGAGCGCCGCAGAAGCGAACTCGTGCGCTGCCTGCCCGACGAAGCGGTCTGGATTCGTGGTGACTTCGAGTCGATCGAGCGCTGTGCGATCAATCTCCTGGACAACGCGCTCAATTACGCTCCGCCGGCGACGCCGGTCGCCATCGGCCTCGATACACGCTGGGAAGAGGGCGTCCGTTTCTGGGTCGAGAACGAAGGGCCGCCGTTGTCGGCAGAGCAGGTTGAACGCCTGTTCCAACAGTTCAGCTCGGGCATCGGTGAAGCTAGATCGGCATCCAGCATGGGCCTGGGCCTGTACTTTGTCCGCAAGGTCGCCGAAAGGCACGGCGGCCAAGCGGGCGTCGAGTGCCGCTCTGGTAAGCTCCGGTTCTGGGTCAGCCTTCCGGCAATCGAGGCGGGGCAGGGCGAATCATCGGGCGTGGGGGAACTGCGGCGGCGGCAGCGTGAGACCGGAAATCGCTCCTTTCTCTCGTAAGCTGGCGGTGTTAAGCTCGCGCGACGCGTTCGCTGCGGTCAGGTGCCTGCCGGCCGAGTGCGCTAGTCCAGTTTTTCCGCGATCAGCCGGGGCCGCGTATGGGCGCGCTTCCGACAGCCGATTCCGACTTCGCGTTGGCGGTGGGATGGCGGACTTGGGGGGATGGCCGATGGGAACGGAGATTGGCACGCAGAGCGTCACCCGCGAGGACTTCGCCCGATTCGGGCAACGGCTGGCTGCGGAGACGCAGTATGCCCGCACTGCCTATGACCACGGGCTTTTTGCCGACGCACAACGGGTGGCGGGTTTCGAATTGGAGGCCTGCCTGATTGATCGTGGCTGTTTGCCGGCGGCACGCAACGTCTCGTTTCTTGCCCGCCTGAACAGTCCCTTGGTTGTCCCTGAACTGTCGCGCTTCAATGTCGAGATCAACGCCACCCCACAGCAGCTACAGGGCAGCGCGCTCTCGCGGCTGGAAAGCGAGCTGACCGCGACCTGGCAGCAGTGCCAGCGGGTGGCGGCGGAAGAGCAGGGATCGTTGATCGCGATCGGCATCCTGCCGACCTTGCGCGATACCGATCTCTCGCTGGCCAATATGTCGCCCAGCCGACGCTACGCCATGCTCAACGACCAGATTTTGCGCTTGCGCGGTGGTCGGCCGCTGACGCTGAGCATTGAAGGTACTGACCGACTTGCTACAACACACACCGATGTGATGCTCGAGGCGGCAACGACATCTTTCCAGGCGCACCTGCAGACGCCGGCGTGCGATGCGGCGCGCACCTACAACGCTTCGCTGATTCTTGCCGCGCCGCTGGTTGCACTCAGCGCCAACTCCCCTTTCCTGTTCGGTCGCGCGCTTTGGCAGGAGACGCGTATTCCGCTGTTCGAGCAAGCCGTTGATTGTTGTGATCCAGGCCACCCCGAGTACATGCGCGTGACCTTTGGTTCCGGCTATCTGGGTGCCGATCCGACCGAACTTTTCGCCGAGAATCTTTCCTCCTATGCCGTCCTGCTGCCGTTCGAAATGCCCGGAGAGATCGCGTCGTGTGCTCATCTCCGTCTGCACAATGGAACGATCTGGCGCTGGAATCGCCTGCTGGTCGGCTTCGACGACAACGGCCGACCGCACTTGCGCGTTGAGCAACGAGTGATGCCTGCCGGACCCAGCATTGTCGATATGATCGCCAACGCGGCGTTCTACTACGGTGCCGTGCACAGCCTGACTCGACGGGCCGTAGCGCCGGAACGGGAACTCCCGTTTACCGCCGCACGGGCCAACTTCTATTGCGCAGCGCGCAGTGGTCTGGGCGCAGAACTAACCTGGCTGGGCGGCCGCCGAATCATGGCTGGCGAACTGCTGGCACGCGAACTGCTGCCGCTGGCGCGCCAAGGATTGGCCGAACTGGAGCTTGCCGTCGAGGACCGCCGCCGCTACCTGGGTGTAATTGACGGACGCCTGCGCAGCGGGCGCAACGGTGCCGCCTGGCAACTCGCGCATTACGCAAAATACCATGATTTCCTCCGGCTGACCGCCGACTATCTCGCTCATCAAAGCCGCATCGTGCCCGTGCATGAGTGGCCAATCTAAGCTTCCCGATTTGCATGCTTACCGTACTGGAAACGCTGCCGGCTAATTTTCTCGACACGCCTGCACGCGAACTACACCGTATCCTGCCTGGTCCGACGCTGATTCATCTTCCCGGGCGGCGTGCGCAGCCCCTGTTCGTGTCGGTGTTGCTGCACGGCAATGAAGACAGCGGCGTCGTTGCTCTGCAGAGCCTGTTGCGCGCGCATGCCCAGCGTCCGCTGCCGCGCGCACTGTCGATCCTGGTTGGCAATGTGGCTGCGGCGCGCATGGGCTTGCGCCGGCTTGACAGCCAGCCCGACTACAATCGCACTTGGCCGGGAACCGACCAGCACGGCAGCTCACCTGAACACGCGGCGATGAGGGAGGTGTGGCGAATCATGCTGGCGCGCAAGGTCTTCGCCAGCATCGACGTGCACAACAATTCGGGAATCAATCCCTACTACAGCGTCGTCAACCGACTGGAACATTCGGTTCTCCACCTTGCCTTGCTTTTCTCGCGCACCGTCGTCTGGTTTCGTGGTCTGCCCGGTTCGCAGACGTCGGCCTTTGCCGCACATTGCCCGGCACTCACCGTCGAGTGCGGCAAACCCGGGGCGCCGGCCAGCGAAGAGCATGCCGCGCGTTTCCTTGATGCCTGTCTGCATCTCGCACAATTTCCATCGCACGCGGTACCTGAGCATGACATCGACCTCTACCATACCGTAGCGACGGTCCGCGTGCCGGCGGGCGTATCGTTTGCCTTCGGTGACCTGGCGGCCGAGGTGAGTCTTCATCCGCAACTGGATCACATGAATTTTCGCCCCTTGATGGCGGGGAAGGCTTTCGGTCGCTCGCGGTTGCAGCAGCCGCTCGAGGTACGTGATGAAAGTGGACGAGATGTCAGCGATGCGTTCTTTTCCACTCGCGACGGGAGGATCAGGCTGCTGCGCGCGGCAACGCCGGCCATGCTGACCCTAGACGCACGGGCGATCCGGCAGGATTGTCTGTGCTATCTGATGGAACGGCTGGCCTTGCCGCATCATTCCGCTGCGGCTGCCGGAGCACTCTGCGCGAGCGCCTGAAGCGCTCGCCGATGGGCTGGCCGGCCGACGAGACGAAAGGGGACGTCTGGATCAGGCGTGCGGAACCGTTTCCAGGAAAGCCGCGCGGCGCATCAGCTTGTCGTACAGACGTGCCAGATTTGGGTGTGCTTCCTGCCAATCGATCTGCGGAAAACGGAACAGCAGGTAGCCCAGCGCGCAGCCGACGGTCACGTCGGCGAGTGAAAAGTGCGTTCCCATGCACCACGCGTTTTCGCCGAGTTCTTCGGACATGAATTCGAGGCTGCGCAGAATCTTTTCTTCCTGGCGCATGATCCATTCGGTCGACTGCTGCTCGTCAGGTCGCTTGCGTTCGAGAAAGACGAGCGCGGCAGCATCGCAAACGCCGTCCGCGAGCGCCTCCCATCGCTTGACTTCGCTGCGCTCGCGGTTCGGTCCGGGCATCAGTTTGTTGTTGGGCGCAACATTGTCCAGGTACTCGACAATCACGCGCGAGTCGAAGAGAACCGTGTTGTCATCGAGGACGAGGACCGGAATCTTGCCTAGCGGGTTGGTGCTGGCCACGCTGTTACCGGTCACCCAGGGCGAATCAAGCTCGAAATCGTAGTCGATCTTCTTCTCGGCCAGGACAACACGGGCCTTGCGGACGTAAGGACTGGTCAATGATCCGATAAGCTTCATCTGCATCCCGCGCGTGAAATCAGTCAAACAATTATAGCATCGCCGCCAGAATGAGCGACGGCTGCCGGCTGAGCGCGGTAGAATAGGGTGCCAATCCCGGCACGCTGCTTCCCGATCTGCCTCACTTCCAGCACGCGAGCGATCCGCATGACCCTTACCACGCTTACCTCACTGTCACCGCTCGACGGCCGCTACGCGGACAAACTCGACACACTGCGTCCCCTATTTTCGGAGTACGGGCTAATCCGGCGACGTCTGCAGGTCGAAATCGGGTGGTTGAAGGCGCTCGCTCGGGAGCCGCATTTTGTCGAGATCCCGGAGTTTTCGCCCGCCACGACGGCGGAGCTCGACGCTCTGGTCGTCGGGTTTTCACCTGACGACGCGGGTCAGGTGAAGGCGATCGAAGAGGTTACCAAGCACGATGTCAAGGCGCTCGAGTACTGGATCAGGCAGCGCCTGTCGGGCAACCCGGAAGTCATGCGGGTGGCCGAGTTCATCCACTTCGCTTGTACTTCGGAGGATATCAACAATCTGGCGCACGCCTTGATGCTGCAGGCGGCGCGCGCCGATACGCTGCTCCCGATGATCGACCGCCTGCTCGCTCGCCTGCGCGAACTGGCACACGAGTTCGCCGACTTGCCGATGATGTCGCGCACACACGGGCAGCCGGCAACACCGACGACGGTCGGCAAGGAGATGGCGAACGTCGCCTATCGCCTCGACCGGGCGCGTCAGGCCATCGCCCAGGTCAGGTTGCGCGGCAAGATGAATGGCGCGGTCGGCAATTACAACGCGCATCTGGCCGCTTACCCGGAGTACGACTGGGAAGGGTTCTCGCGCCGTTTCGTCGAATCGCTTGGCCTCGAGTTCAACCCCTATACGATACAGATCGAACCGCACGACACGATGGCCGAGCTGTTTGATGCCTTTGCGCGCGCCAATCTGGTTCTCCTGGATCTGGACCGCGATGTCTGGGGCTATATCTCGCTCGGTTTCTTCCGACAGAAGCTGCGCGCTGGCGAGATCGGCTCCTCGACGATGCCGCATAAGGTCAACCCAATCGATTTCGAGAACTCGGAAGGTAATCTGGGCCTGGCTAACGCCTTGCTGCGCCACTTGGCGGACAAACTGCCGGTTTCGCGTTGGCAGCGTGACCTGAGCGATTCGACCGTCCTGCGCAACATGGGGGTAGCGCTGGGCTATACGCTGCTCGCCTATGACTCGCTGCTGCGTGGCCTGCATAAGCTGGAAGCCGATCCCGAACGCTTGCAGGCCGATCTAGAAGCCAACTGGGAGCTGCTCGCCGAGCCGGTACAGACCGTCATGCGCCGCTATGGTGTGGCAAATCCCTACGAAAAACTGAAGGATCTAACGCGCGGTAGGCGTGTGACGCGAGATGAGATGCAGCTTTTTGTCGCATCCCTGGAGATTCCAGAGCCGGCCAAGGCAGAACTCCTGGCGCTGACTCCGTCGGCTTACACCGGTCTGGCCGCGGAGCTGGCGCGGCGCATCTGATGGCAGCGGGAGAGGAGTCGGTAGCCGACAAGTCGACCGTCAGCGGCGACCCGGTAAACCGTGACGCGGTGTTGGAAGCGGTAGTTTGCCCGGCTTGCGAGCAGCCGGTCGCGCGCGGCGCCGCGCACTGTCCACACTGTCACGGTGACGATGGTCGGCGTGGCGCAGCGAAACGCGGAGCGTTTATTGGTGGCGTCATCGGCTTGCTGGGTGGCGGCCTGGCGGTTGCCGTCTGGTCACCGATCGTTGGTCCGCAGCAGGCCACCTGGGGTCCGGTACTTTCGATCATGGCCGCTGCTGCGGTGATCGGCATTATCGTCGGCGCGCTGCGTAGCCGAGCCGACTAAACTCCAGCAATCGCGTCGCCCGGGAGCAGGTGGAGAACGGTTGTTGCCGGGTGACACCGCTTGCCGAGACGCGTCGTCAGATGGACTGGAGTCGCTGACTGCCGGCTGGACTCGATGGAACCAATCGGCAGTTTGGTTGTATGTAGTCTTTGTCGTCAACCCTAACGGAGAGAAGAAATGAGAAAACTGGTGACTGCGCTTGCTCTGACCACGTTCGCTGGTGCGGTTTTTGCCCAGCAGGCCTTGAAGCCGGAAGAGATGATCAAGTATCGCAAGGCGGGGTATAGCTTCATGTCATGGAACATGGGCAAGATCAAGGCCAACATCGAGGGAACATACAACAAGGAACAGGTGGTTGGGGCCGCCAACCTGATCGCTGCGACGGCTAATTCCGGCATGGGTGCGCTCTATGGTCCCGGCACCGACAAGGAGGCCGGTGGACAGAAGACGCGCGTCAAGCCCGAGTTCTTCAAGGAGCAGGACAAGGTCAGGGAACTGGCGATGACCTTCATCAAAGAGGCCAACGAACTGCAGAAGGTAGCGGCGACGGGCGATGCTGCCGCGGTCAAGGCACAATTCGGCAAGACCGGCGAGAGCTGCAAGGCCTGCCACGACAAGTATCGCAACGACTGAGAGCCAGTCAACGAGGGTTCGCGAGCCCCGGCGCACGGCTGATCGTGGGCGCCGGCTGCTTGGTGCCGGCTGTCGTCGTCGGCTCGGGGTTTCCCGGGTAATCTACCAAGCAGGTGTCGGTGCGGACGCTGGCGGCGTCGCCGGCGTCGGCAGCCAGGCACCCGAGGCCCCGTAGACAACGGCCAGAGCAATCAACAGCGCGCCGCAGAAAGCGAGCCGGCCGCCGCCGCTCGCCGATTCGGCGCGCCCGGCCTCGACTTCCTTCCAGCCGGTCAGCATCGGTTGCACGAGGTTGTCCTTCTTGACCCGGGCATAGAACGTGATGGCGGCCAGGTGGAGCACGATGAGGGCGATGAGCAGGTTGATCGACAGCTTGTGCACGCCGGTCAGCCAGTCGCTCAGGTCGCCACTGACCAGCGCAGCCAGCGGTCCGCGGAAGGCGATGTCGTCGTTACCGAACAAGCCGGTGCCTGCCTGCAAGGCGAGCAGGCCCAGCAGGCCAAAGACGGAGAACGCGCCCAGCGGGTTATGGCCAACGCCGTGCCACTGACCGCGCAGGTAGGCGAGCAGTGATGCTGGCGTGGGAATGAAGCTGAGGAAACGTGCGTAGGTCGAACCGATCAGTCCCCAGACCAGGCGGAAAGCGAGCAGACCGACAATCGCCAGTCCACAGCGGCTGTGCCAGACGATCAAGTTACCACCAATCTTCCCGCTGATCACCGAAGCCACGACGAGAACGACGAGTGACCAGTGAAAGACGCGTGTCGGTAAATCCCAGAGCCGAATGCGTTGCCTGTTCATCGCTTCCTCCTGTCTGCGCGGGTGGAGTTGTTCCGCCGGACGCTGCGCGGTGATCTTGTCATAGTGGCCCGTATTCGGCCAAGTGTTCCGGCTTTCGCCAGCGCTTGACCTAAACGACCGCGCCGTCGCGATTGGCACCTTCGATCTGCTTCTTCACGCGGACGAATTGCTCGCGCGAGACGCCCAGCCACATGACGAGCGGGCTGGCGACGAGAACCGACGAGTAGATTCCGAAACAGATGCCGATCGTCAGCGCCAGCGCGAAGTAATAAAGCGTTTCGCCGCCGAAGACGAGCATCGAGAGGACCATCATCTGGGTCGAGCCATGCGTGATGATCGTACGCGAAATCGTGCTGGTGATCGCATGATCGAGAACCTGTGCCGTGGTCAGACCACGGACTTTCTTGAACGTTTCGCGCACACGGTCGAAGACGACGACCGATTCATTCACCGAGTAGCCCAGAACGGCCAGCACCGCGGCCAGCACCGAGAGCGAAAACTCCCACTGAAAGAAGGCGAAGAAGCCGAGAATGATGACCACGTCGTGCAGGTTGGCGATGATCGCCGAGACCGAGAAACGCCACTCGAAGCGGAACGCCAGGTAGACGACGATCCCGATGACGACGAGCAGCAAGGCGAGGGCGCCGTTTTCGGCAAGCTCCTTGCCAACCTGCGGCCCGACGAACTCGACCCGGCGCAAACTCGCACCCGGCGCTTCGGCGGAGAGCGCGCTCATCACCGATTCACCAATCTTCGCCGTGTTCTGTTCAGCCTTCAGCGGCAGGCGAATCAGCACATCGTGACTGGAGCCGAAGTTCTGTACGGAAAAGTCCGTATAGCCGGCCTTGCCGAGACTGCTGCGCACCTTTTCCAGATCGGCCGCCTGCGCATAACTCAGCTCGATCAAGGTTCCGCCGGTGAATTCGACCGAAAGATGCAGTCCGCGGCTGAACAGGAAGATGACGGCAAGTAGAAAAGTGACCAGGGAAATGACATTGAACACCAGCGCATGGCGCATGAACGGGATGTCCTTGCTGATCCGGAAAAATTCCATCGTGGTGCCTCCTTAGTCGGCGATTGCGCGGGCTTGGCTGCCGGGCTTCCAGATCTGGCCGATGGCGAGTGACTCCGTTCGACGCCGGCGCCCATAGATCAGATTGATCAAGGCGCGCGAAACGACGACGGCGGAGAAGAGCGAGGTCAGAATTCCCAGGCAGTGAACGACGGCAAAACCGCGCACCGGGCCCGAGCCGAAGGCAAGCAGCGCGATACCGGCGATCAGCGTCGTGATGTTGGAGTCGAGAATCGTACCGAAAGCGCGTTCGTAGCCAGTGTGAATCGCCGCCTGCGGCGTCGAGCCATTGCGCAGTTCCTCGCGTATCCGTTCGTTGATCAGCACATTGGCGTCGATCGCCATGCCCAGAGCGAGCGCAATGGCGGCGATGCCGGGCAGCGTCAGTGTTGCTTGCAGGAGCGAAAGCAGGGCAACGAGGAACAGCAGGTTGCAGGCCAGCGCGATCACCGAGACCAGACCGAAAAGCACATAGTAGGCAATCATGAAGGCGGCGATCGCGGCAAAACCCCAAAGCGTCGAATGGAATCCCTTCCTGATGTTGTCGGCGCCGAGACTGGGTCCGATCGTCCGCTCCTCGATGATCTCCATCGGCGCGGCGAGCGAGCCGGCGCGCAACAGGAGCGCCGTGTCGTTGGCTTCCATCGTGCTCATGCGGCCCGAGATCTGGACGCGACCGCCGCCAATCTCGGAGCGGATCACCGGGGCCGTGACGACCTCACCCTTGCCCTTTTCGATCAGCACGATGGCCATTCGTTTGCCAACGTTGTCGCGCGTGACATCCTTGAAAATGCGCGCGCCGGCCGCATCAAGCGTCAGGTGCACGGCCGGTTCGTGCGTCTGGTTGTCGAAGCCGGGTTGGGCGTCGGTCAGGCGGTCGCCGGTCAGCACGACCTGCTTCTTGACGAGTAGAGGGAGGCCGCCGCGTTCGACGTACAGATCGCTGCCGAAGGGGGGCTGACCGGCTTGCGCCGCTTCGACGGCGCCGGGTGTGTCATCGACCATGCGAATCTCGAGCGTTGCCGTGCGGCCGAGAATGTCTTTTGCCTTCGCCGTATCCTGCACGCCGGGTAACTGGACGACGATGCGGTCTGCGCCCTGCTGCGCGATAACCGGTTCGGCGACACCCAGTTCGTTGATCCGGTTGCTCAGCGTCGTCATGTTCTGCTTGATGGCGAACTCCTGGAGACGCTTGATTGCTTCCGGTCGCAGTGTTGTCGCAAGCTTCAGGTCGTCGCCCTCGCCCTGTTCGGCGAGTTGGAGATCAGGTTGGTTGTCTTCGACGATCTGGCGCGCCCTGGTTCGTGTGTCGGCGTCACGGAAGCGAATCGTTACGCGTTCGCCTTCGCGCGCGATGCCGGCGTGGCGCACGTTCTTGTCACGCAGCAGCGTCCGCAGGTCGCCGCTCAGTGCATCGAGGCGTTTGGTCAGGGCGCCCCGCATGTCGACCTGGAGGAGGAAATGCACGCCACCGCGCAAGTCGAGGCCAAGGTACATCGGCAAGGCGTGCAGCGAACTCAGCCATTGCGGCGAACTCGACAGCAGGTTCAAGGCAACGACATACTGCGCGTCCCCGGCATCCGGGTTTAGTTGCTTTTCGATCAGATCTTTAGCTTTGAGCTGGGCATCGGTATCGCGGAGGCGGACTTTGACCCCATGGGCATCAAGAAAAATGCCGCTGTTCTCGATGCCCGCCGCCTGCAGCGTGGCCACGACACGCTCGAGCACTTTGCTGTCGACCTTGACCGTTGCCTTGCCACTCGACACCTGAACTGCTGGCGATTCGCCGAAAAAGTTGGGCAGCGTGTACAGCAAGCCGAAGACGACGGCCAAGGCAACGATGACGTACTTCCACAGCGGATATCGGTTCATGGCTTTCTGCAATCAGATGGTACGGCGGTCATTGCTGCCTTGGCGCAAGTCCGCAGGGGTCAAAGCGACTTCAGCGAGCCCTTGGGCAGAACCAGCGTGATCGCCGGCTTCTGCACCTGAATCTCGACGCCTTCGGCAACCTCCAGGCCGATGTACTGCTCACCGACCCGCGTGATGCGCCCGGCAATACCGCCGCCGGTCACCACTTCATCCCCCTTGGCGAGGGCTTCGACGAGCGCCTTATGTTCCTTTGCGCGTTTCATTTGTGGTCGCACCATCAGGAAATAAAGGACGACGAACATCAGGATGATTGGCAGCAACTGCATGAAGCCACCGGTTGGGTCGCTGGCTGCGGCGGTTTGAGCGTGGGCGGTGCTGATCAGCACATCGGTCTCCTGTCAGTGGTCTGGAAAATAACCGGGCATTGTATCACTGCCGTGCGGCCTTCCGGTTGCGCCGCAGGCCCGGCTGCGCCGCCTGACCAGCCATCGGAGCGTCAGGCGGGATGGACTATTTGGTCGCCTTCGCCAATAATTGCGCCCTGTGAGTTACGCAGGTCGCCGCTGGTCAGTGCGGGGATTCTACTCTGCCGAGGGTGTTGTCATGCGCTACCAGGTTTTCATGGAAGAAGAAGAAGGCGCCGATGGTGCCGGGGATTTGGGGAATTTTGAAACGCTCGATGAAGTCTGGGAGTTCATTCGCGCGCGCCTGCCGACCGGCGTCTTCAGTGACCGTCGCTTGGTCTGGGTGAAGGATAAGCAAGCCGAAGGCGATGTCTCATTTTCGCTGACGGCGCAATTGTGGGCCGAGCATTGCGAATCGCCTCTCGCCTTTGCCCGCTGCTTCAAGATGTTCCTCGATTTCAAGGGAAAGTAGAGGCAGGGCGCCGGGCACCTGCGCGGGGGCGCCTGGTGGTCGGCTTGCCGAGGCGGGCCGGTCGCCAGTTCGTCGGACCGCCGCAGCATCGTGACCGATGGAGGGTAGGCGCATGTTGAGCCGAGAAACCACCCCAAGCGCGATCGTGCGCTACCTCGATCAGTACGTCATTGGTCAGGACGATGCGAAGAAGATACTCGCGGTCGCGGTCTACGCGCACTACCGCAAGATTGTTGCTGCCGAGCGCAGCCGGGGTGCGGTCGCCAAGAGCAACATCCTGTTGGTTGGGCCTTCGGGAACCGGTAAGACCTTGCTCTGCCACACCCTTTCGCGCATGCTGGATGTCCCCTTCGCCACCGCCGATGCGACCTCGCTGGCGCAGACGAAGTATGTCAACGAGGAAATCGAGGCGGTTCTGCAAAGGTTGATCGACAAGGCCGGCGGCAACATTGCCAGCGCCGAGCACGGCATCGTCTTCATCGACGAAATCGACAAGCTGAAGGCGGCGAAGGAACAGACGCAGGCGCTCTCCGGCGAAAGCGTCCAGCATGCCTTGCTGAAGATCATGGAGGGTGCTCCGGTGAAGCTGCCGGGCAACCGCTACATCGATACGAGCAATGTTCTGTTCATCTGCGGTGGTGCTTTCGTCGGCATCGAGAACATCATGTCGAAGACGCATGGTTTTGGTTTCATCGCTACTTCGGTCGATGACAATCAAAGCATTCTCGACCGCCTGAACAAGCGTATCAAACCGACCGACCTCTTCGAGTTCGGTCTTATCCCGGAGTTTACTGGCCGCCTGCCGGTCATCGCCAATCTGCATCCGCTGAGCAAGTCCATGCTGGTGAGCATCATGAGTGTGCCAAAGGATTCGATCTACCGGCAGTACGTCGAGATCTTCCGGGGTGAGGGTGTCGAGCTGAGCATCAGTCAGCGGGTCTTCGAGCAGATGGCCGAGATCGCCATCGAGTACAAGACCGGCGCGCGCAGCTTGCGCGGGATCTTCGAAGAACTGATGACGCCCATCCTTTACCTCGTGCCTGACGATCCGGGGATTTGCCGGGTCGAGATCACTTCGCTGTTCGAAGACGCGTGTCTGATTCGGCGGCCGACGCCGGCCTGACGCGGCTTGGTGTCCACCTATGCGCCCGGTCGCTAGGCCAGCGAGGAGCCGGTCGCCCGGCCGTTTGTGTGTGATGAGCATAGCATCGGCAGTCCTTGCCGGCCTGATTTTCCTCGCGGGGGTTGCCATGTTTCAAGACCATCTGCTCTATTACCCCGAGCGGGCTAGCGTCGAAGAAATGCAAGTCGTGTCGCGCGGTCTTGCCGCCTGGCCTACGGTGTCCGATTTTCGCGGCTTGCTGGCCGAACCGGACGTACCCGCGCGTGCGACGGTGATCGTCTTTCACGGCAACGCCGGGCATGCCGGCCATCGCGATTACTATGCCGAGGCGCTGGCGCCGCTCGGTCTGCGCGTGCTCCTCGCCGAGTATCCGGCCTACGGCCCGCGTGCCGGGTCGCTGGGTGAAACGAGCCTGGTGGCCGACGCCGAACGGACGATTAGCCTGGCCCGCGAGCTGTACCGGGGGCCGCTGCTGATCATCGGCGAATCGCTTGGTGCCGGGGTTGCGGCAGCAGCGAGCGCACGCCAGCGCGACGCCGTTGCCGGCGTGCTGCTGGTCACTCCTTGGGACAAGCTGGAAAACGTTGCCCGCCATCATTACCCGCTGTTACCGGTGCGCTCGCTGCTGCGCGACCGTTACGACAGCGTGACCAATCTGGTGTCGTTCGGTCGGCCTGTGTTCGTCGCCGTCGCCGAGCGCGACCGGATTATCCCGGCGCACTTCGGGCAGGCGCTAGAGGCGGCGTTGGCGCCGCCCAAGCGTCTGTCGATCATCGCTGGCGCCGACCACAACGACTGGTTGCTGCGCGTCGACGATCACTGGTGGCGGGCAGCGATCGACTTCCTGCTCGCCGGTGAAGCGGGCCGATCGCCCGGATGAAGCACGGCTCCGTTTCGCTTACTTGCAGTGTTTCGGCTGTGCGATACCCGGCTGGACGGCTGGGTTGTAGCCGGACTCACGACCGAGTGCGCGCAGAGCTTCGGGCGCGGCGGCGGCTTTCATCGCTGCCGGCAAGGCTCTGGTCAAACGATCGTATTGCGCGTCAAGGCACTTCTCGTCGAGTGGCGCTTGCTGTGGGCACGCTGCCCCTTCACCAAGCGCCTCCCGGACTTCTGGAACGCTGGCCAGGTAGCTGCCCCACTTGAATTCGAGGAAGTAGACGTCGGCTGCCGCGCAGGTGACGCTGGTGTGGAACTTGTCCTCGCAGGAGAGTTCATCGTCGTCCTTGGCAACGCCGACCGGGTCGCACTTGACGTAGCCGCAGCTACCGCGCACCCAGGCCGAGAGTGTGCGCATTGGATCGTCCTGCAGAAGGGCGATGTGCTTGGGCAACTGGCTGGGCGCGATGTCCTCACCGGCGGGATTCTTCAGCCACGTGTCGTGGTCCTTGACCATGCGTGCCCAGAAAGCGTCCTCGGACAGTGTCGCTAGGTCGGCGATTAGGTAGGCGTAAACGCGTTTTTCCTTGTCCTTGATGTCGGCGTTCCAGACGGCGGTCGACAGGTGGTGGTGGTCGGTCAGATAGAACTTCCCGCCGGGTCCGCGGACGATCGGCACCCATCGGTTGTCGGCGCGCAAGTAGTCGTCGAGCTTGCCGGCTTTTGCCTTGGTCGAGATCTTCGCTGCCTTGCATTCGACTGCGTCCATACCTACCGCCGACTGCGTTGGATGCAGGGCCTGAATGTCGATGACGCAGCCGCGCTTCCGCTTCTCGTCGGCGGTTACGACGCCATCCCCATTGCGTCGGGCAACGCGCGTGTTCTTGCTGCATTCGGCGATCGATTTTCCCTCGGTCTTGTGCTTGGCGGCGTTGGCCTGGCCGGCCAGGCCCAGCGCCAGTAGTCCGGATAGCATGATGGCGAAAGTGCGCATGGTTCCCCTCCTTCGTCAGAAAATCAAAGCTGCACTCGCGTGCAGGAGAATCGTCCGCGCCTGCGACAAAGCGGACGGGCGCCAGTATCGACACCTGCAGGCAGCGCGTCAATTGCTTTCGCTTCCATGACAAACGCGATTCGAGGGCGTGTTGGCAGGGTTCCAACCGGCGCCCGCACGCTCCCGCGGGCCGCCGCAGGCGCTTGCATCTGGCATATCGCCGGTGCCGTTGGCGGGCATCTCGCGGCCGTCGGGCGAGCGAGGACGCGGCCGCCGGAAGCGGCTCGACCAGCGCTAAGAGCGGCTCGCTAAGTGTCGAGAAATTTTACACTTCTTTGCCGATCCTTGGACGCATCGCGGCTCCCAGGCCGGGAAATCGACTTAAAACAGATTCCTTCAGTTTCCGGCACAGTAATTGCATCAGTTGGCCCGAGTCAGGTACAGTCGAAGCTGCGCGGTTGCTTTTGCCGTGCGGCTAAAAACCGAGACTTGTAAAGCCCATTAGAAAAACCCTCATGGACCGGCCGCCCAAGAGCGTCGGCGAGTGAAGTCGAAGGAGTTCTCGATGAATACATTTGGTAGCAAAACAAGGGTCGCGCTGGCGATCGTCGCTTTGGCTGCATCGGCCGGGGCGCAGGCGAGTGTCATGACCAGTGGGACGATCGCCAACGCTCCGTGCCAGACCTATCTGGAGAGCCCGCTTGGTTCCAACGCGCTGGTTGTGGGCGGTTGCTCTGCGTCAGAAGTGACGCAGGCGCTGACCGACAAGGGCAACGTCGAACTCGGCAAGTTCGGTTCTCAGCCGGCGACCACGTTGACCGGCACGCTCGACGGAAAGCAGATCGTTCTCAGCGGGCTGGTCGCCAGCGACTGGACGGTCGCGTTTACCGAGAAATACATTACCGACGCCTTTGCCTCGGTGGGTCAGACGCTGACCGGCGGTCCGGGTGGCCAACTCGACACGCTGACCAAGCTGATGCGTGACCCGGCGGCACTGGGCCTCCCGGCGGCCTCGGCCGGGTATCGGCAGGTCAGCGACCCGAACGTGTCCAAGGTCGAGAAGGTCGGTTCGCAATTCTTTGTCGACCTGGACGGCTTCTACAATGCAGCCGCCTACCTGAATGGCCTGATCGCCGCAGTGAACGCCTACGTCGATCCCGATCTGACTTCGGCCGGTCGTTTTGCTCAGGTCAGCGAGGTAGTCAAAGTCAAGGTCGACAACGGCGATTGGCAGTATCTCTATGGCTTTGTCGCCGATCCGACGGGCTATTCCACCCAGGATGGTTCCTACAGCGGCGTTTATCGCCTTGGTATCAATGTGCCTGAGCCAGAGTCCCTGGCGCTGCTTGGTATCGGCTTGGTGGGTCTGTTCCTCGGCCGCCGTCGGCGTGCCTGATTCCGCCGCCTGAGAACTCCTCGGCGCGCAAGCGCTCTCGGGATGTGAAGACAGAGCCCGAAAGGGCTCTGTCCTTATCAGGCAGGACGCCAGTCGGCCGCTCTCGGCACGTTGGTCGCCTTGCAACGGCTTGACAGTGAATGTTCAGCAGTAAGTTTGGAGGTCGTCGTGGAGTTGGTTGTCCTGGGTGCGGTCTGCTTGTTGATCTCAGGGGTCGCGATTCGACTCGGGCTGGTCTTCGCCGACCATTTCGGAATAGCGGATCGTCCGGGCGGGCATAAGCAGCACCACGCGGTAACACCATTCGTCGGGGGCTTTGGTGTCATCAGCGTCGTCGTGGCTGCCTTCTTGTTGGTCGAATCATTTTTTCAAAGCTTCAGTCTGCGTCCCCTGCAGGGCATTTTGCTTGGTGCGTTGACGCTCTTTCTCACCGGGCTGGCCGACGACATCTGGCACCTCAGTTTCAAGCCGCGCTTCGTCATCCAGGCGCTCGCCGCGCTCTCGATGGTTTACGCTGGTGGCGTCGAGCTCGTTTCACTGGGCCAGCTTCTGCCCGGACTGGCGGCGGTCGAACTCGGCTCCTTGGCAGTCCCATTTACCATCTTCGCCACCATCGGTTTGATCAATGCGGTCAACATGATCGACGGGATTGACGGCCTGTCGGGATCGGTCAGTTTGGTCAGTCTGGCGCTGGCGGCCGTCGTTGCGCACAGCGCGGGCAATGTCGCGTGTACTGTTCTTCTTGTCGCATTGATTGGTGGTGTCGCCGGTTTCCTTTATTACAACCTGCGCTACCCGGGCAATGGTCGAGCCCGCGTTTTCCTCGGCGACAACGGCAGCATGTTGCTTGGTTTCCTCTTTGCCTGGTTGTTCATTGCGCTGTCGCAGGGGAAGTCGGCGGCAATGACTCCCGTCACCGCCCTGTGGCTCTTTGCCTTGCCCCTGATGGATACGGTTGGCGTCATGTTGCGGAGGATTTGGCTTGGCAAGTCGCCGTTCCAGCCCGACCGACATCACTTGCATCACCTCTTGGTGCGAGCTGGTTTTCGGGTTTGCGATGTCGTCGCCTTCGCCGTCTTGAGTCAGGTCGCTCTGGGCCTGGTTGGCATTGCTGGTCTGTGGCTCGGCGTGCCGGAATGGGTGATGTTCGCTATCTTCTTGCTCGTTTTTGCCGGATATTTCTTGGCGATTCTGCGCCCGTGGCGGCTGGTGCCCACCTTGCGGAGACTTGGCCGCGCACTACACTTGCCGTCAGGCGATGCGCGCGGCATCTTTGTCGGCTATTTCGAACAGGACAAGTGTCTTGAGTTGCTCGATGTGGTTTGCGCCGGGTTGACGGGCAGCTATGACTATCAGATTCAGCTCTACCGGGTCGACGATCGCCGGCAAGGCGCTCGCAGGCGCAACGTTTACTGCGTCGTCCTCGTGCCGGCGGGCAGCGGCAACGATCAGTTGATCGGGCGGATTCATAGCGATACGAATGCTATCCGTCGGCGACTCACTGGCGATACAGCTGTCGATGTGCGACTGTTTATCCAGCGTAGCAGTGCAAATGACCGACGGGTCGCCTATTCGCGCCCGGGCGTGAAGGCCAACCAGCGGCGCGCCGACCGACGTGGCGTCGGGCGCACCTTGATCTACTCGATGGAGCGTACGCGCGGCCGAGTGTATCGGGACCCCGTCGCGTGCGCAACCACCGTAACCCCAGTTTGAGGCGACCTGGCGTGTTCAGCAGAATTTTGACCGTCTGTACGGGGAACATCTGTCGCAGTCCAGCGGCGCAGTTTCTGTTGCGCGAGCGAATTGCCCGGAAAGGCAAGCGCGTCGAGGCTTATTCGGCAGGAATCGGTGCCCTGGTCAACCATCCGGCCGAAGAGACGACCTCAACGTTGATGCAGGCACGCGGGGTCGACCTCAGCGGCCACCGGGCGAGCCAGCTGACGCCTGAGTCGCTGCGCTGGGCTCAGCTTGTTCTTGTCATGGAGAAACATCACCGTGATGCGGTTCTCGCCCTGGATCCGACCGCGCGCGGCAAAACTTTTCTTCTCGGCCACTGGACAGGAACCGAAATACCCGATCCCTATCGACGTGGCGATGCGGCACATGTCGAAGCGCTCGATCTCATCGAGGAAGCGCTTGATCCCTGGGTGAGCAAGCTCTGCGCTTGACCGACCGGGCGGCGTGTCGCGCACCGCCGCCGAATCGGTCGAGGTCGTTAAATTCAGCACGACCCGACCAGCCAATCGGAGCTATAGTTTCTTCCGCGATTGGCTGATTTCCCGAAAGCGAAGGTGGACAGGAGCCGGCGACGCCGCAAGGGTGCCGGTTGTCGGCCTATGAGCTGGCCTTGGCTGGCGCGACCCCGTTTGTTTTGCGGAAGATGATCGATCAATGTACACTTTGCCGCCAGCCGTCGAGCCCTGCCGGCAGTGTCATCAAGATGGAGAACACTAGGTGATGAGGATTCCTGCATGAACGCGTTTTCTGCCGTATGCGGTGACGCCAGGCGCATTCTCGCTTGCCTTGCTGCAAGCGCTCTGGCGGGGTGCAGCATCGTACCGGGCAACCAGGCTTACGGCGAGCGGGAGGAATCGGCCGTCAGACTGCCGGTCCAGCAAGGTGACGTCTTGGCCCCGGCCAACGTCAGGATCAAGCCGATCACGGCAGAACTGATTATCGACCTGTTCAAGGCAGCCCGTCCGCCGCGCGGCGATGGGACGAGCAGCGTGGCCGTCGCGAGCAAGGCGAATCTTGGTCCGATCGCCAGCGCGAGTAAACCGGTTCCCGACTACCGTCTTGGTCCGGGCGACATCATCTCTATCGTCGTTTGGGATCATCCCGAACTGACGATTCCGGCCGGAAGTTTCCGGACGGCTGAGCAAGCAGGCACGGTGGTGGCTGAGGACGGAACGATCTTCTACCCCTATGCTGGCGTTCTCAAGGTGCAGGACAAGACGACCAGTGAGGTGCGGACGATGCTGTCGGCCAAGCTGACCAAGTACATCGAGAAGGTCCAGCTTGACGTACGCATGGTGGCATTTCGTAGCAAGCAGGTGTATGTGGTCGGCGAAGTCGCCAAGCCGGGTGTTCAGCCGGTGACCGATGTCCCGATGACCGTTCTTGAGGCAATCAATCGGGCCGGCGGTTTGACGCCGGAAGCGGACCACAGCCGGGTTCTGCTCACCCGGCGTGGGCAGACCTATCTGGTGGACATCCAGGCGATGTACGATCAGGGCTCGACCGAGCAGAATGCCCTGCTCGAGCATGGCGACATCCTCAACGTCGCCGATCGCAGCTACAACAAGGTCTTTGTTCTCGGCGAGGTGAACAAGCCGGGTTCCTTGATGATGAACAAGAAGCGCCTGACGCTGGCGGAAGCGCTGGGCGATGTCGGCTATATCAGTCAGGCGAGCGCTGATCCACGCTGGATCTACGTCATGCGCGGCGATACAGAAACCCCCGAGCTCTTCCATCTGGACTCCCGCTTGCCTGACGCGATGCTGCTTGCCGATCGCTTTCCGCTGCGTCCGCGCGACATCGTCTATGTCGACGCGGCTGCGGTGGTGCGCTGGCAGCGCGTGATTGCCAACATCCTGCCGACGGCAACGATGCTCAATCAGACAAGCCTGACGCAATATCCGCTCTTTGGCGGACGGCAACCCTAAGCCGCCAGCGGGCGCGCGCAGCCAGCCCGGCGTGCGGGTGCTGGGCAAGAGTTGACCGACTGCCTGGCCGAGCGGGCTGGCCACGCCCCTTGCTGAGCCCGCGGCAACGAATGGGGCGAGAGAAACTACGGACAAGACATGGAAAACGAACAGGCGAAACCCATATTCAGCCCACCCGCTTCCCCGGTGACGCTCGGCGCTGCATTGCAGGGCCAGTCGGTAGGGCCCGCCGGCGAAGAAGATGAGGGACTCGCGCTTGGCGAGATCATCGCGGTGCTGTTGGACTATCGTTGGCTGATTGCAGCGATCTGTCTGTTCGCCTTGCTCCTGGGTGTGGGTTGGGTTTTTGCCAGCAAGCCGACATATCGGGCCGACGGTTTGCTCCAGGTGGAAGAAAAGAGTTCGGGCGTCGGTTCATTGAAGGCGCTCCAGCCACTGCTTGGCGACGACACGACCGTATCGGCCGAACTGGAAATCCTCAGCTCGCGGATGATTCTTGGGCGAGTGGTCAACAAGCTGAAGCTCGACCTGGTTGCCGCACCGCGCACCTTTCCCCTGATTGGCGGTGCGTTCTTCAGGCGCCACCACGGTGAAGAAGTGAGCTCGCCGTGGCTGGGTCTGTCGAGTTTCGCTTGGGGCGGCGAGCGCATTCAGATCGATTCGCTCGAGGTGCCGCCTGACGCGCTCGACGAGCGGCATATTCTGATTGCCGGCGAGGCGGGTAGCTTCGAACTGCGCGACGGCGATGGGCAAAGTGTGCTGAACGGTAAGGTTGGCGTTCGGACAAAGGAAAACAACGGCTATGCGGCGTTCGTCGCGCAGCTCAAGGCGCGACCCGGGACGCAGTTTCGGGTCATCAAACGCTCAGCAGAGGTGGCGATATCCGACCTGCGGGCGAGATACTCAGTGCGGGAGCGTGGCAAGAAATCCGGCGTGCTTGAACTGAGCCTGCTTGGTCCGGATGCGCAGGAGATCGGTCTCGTCCTCGACGATATTCTCAATACCTACGTTCGACAGAACGTCGAGCGGCGTTCGGCCGAGGCGGAGAAAACGCTCAAGTTTCTTGAAACGCAGTTGCCCGCGCTGAAGACGCAGGTGGACAGTGCTGAAGCCGCCTACAACAACTACCGGCAGACGCGTGGCTCGCTCGACCTCAATATCGAAACGCAGGGCATCCTCAAGTCGCTGGTTGACGTTGAAAACGCCGCCGTCCTGCTGAAGCAGGAGCGCGACGAGTTGCGCCAGCACTTCACGCCCGAGCACCCGCGCATTCAGGCAGTCGATAACAAGCTGCAGCGATTGAATGAAAGGCGCAAGCAGTTCGAAGCTGACGTGGCGCGGCTACCCGACACGCAACAGACCGTGTTGCGCTTGGCGCGCGATGTCGAGGTGTCGACCAAGCTCTACACGGAACTTCTCAACACGGCGCAGCAGTTGCGTGTTTCAAAGGCCGGTACGGTAGGTGACGTGCGCGTCATCGATCCCGCTGTCGTCGCGCGCGAACCGGTCGGCGCCAAGCCTGTCGCCATTCTCGGCATCTCTTTGCTCCTTGGCCTACTGCTGAGCATGGTCGTCATCTGGCTGCTACGCTCGCTGCGTGTCGTCGTCGAAGACCCGGAAACGATCGAAGCGCAACTTGGCCTGCCGGTTTATGCCACGGTGCCGCATAGCAGCAACGAAATCGAGTTGACTCGCCGCTTGCGGTCAGGCGGCGGAAGTGAGTTGCTCGCCGTTGCCTTTCCGCAGGAAGACGCCGTTGAAAGCCTGCGCGGTCTGCGCACGACGCTGCACTTCGCTTTGCTCGACGCGCAACGCAATTCGCTTCTGATCACTGGGCCCAGCCCGGGTCTGGGCAAGAGCTTCATCTCGAAGAACCTGGGTGCAGTGCTGGCGCAGGTCGACAAGCGCGTGGTCATCGTCGACGCCGACCTGCGGCGGGGACACATTCACAAGGAGTTCGGCATTGAGCGCTCGGTCGGAATCAGCGAGTACGTGGCGGGCCACGCCTCGCTCGACGACATCCTGAAGCAGTCAGCGGTCGACCATCTCTGGCTGGTGACCACCGGCCAGATACCGCCCAACCCCTCCGAACTGCTCATGCACCAGCGTTTCGGCGAGTTGCTGAACGAACTGAGCGCCCGGTTCGACTCAGTCATCGTCGATGCGCCGCCGGTTCTGGCGGTTTCCGATGCGGCGATCATCGGCCGCCATGTCGGTGCGACGCTGATGATTGCGCGCGCCGGCAAGCACCCGATTCGTGAACTCGAGCAGGCGGTAAAGCGTCTGAACCAAGCGGGTGTTCAGGTCAAAGGCTTCGTTTTCAACGACCTGAACGTCAGCCGTCAGCGTTATCGCTACGGCTACAAGGGCTACGTCTATCGGTACTCGTACAAGAGCTAGGTCTGTCGAGGCAGCGGCCCGCCGGCAGCGGCGCTGCCACCAGAGTCGCGCCGGCGCCGCGCTTCGTACAGACAGACGCCAGCCGCCACCGAGACATTGAGGCTGGCGACCGTGCCCAACATCGGAATGCTGATCAGTTGATCGCAGGTTTCGCGGGTCAGGCGACGCAATCCGTCGCCTTCTGCGCCCAGCACCCAGGCGCAGGCTGAAGGCCACTGCGCCGAGTACAAGGGCTCACCGGTTTCAGCGGCGGCACCGATGATCCACACGTCGCGCGTCTGCAGTTGGCGCAGCGCTCGGGCGAGGTTGGTAACCGTGATGTAGGGCACAGTTTCAGCCGCGCCGCTGGCCACCTTGATAGCCGTCTGGGTCAGTCCGGTAGCGCGATCCTTTGGCGCAACGACGGCGTGCGCGCCGACCGCGTCCGCCACGCGCAGGCACGCACCGAGATTGTGCGGGTCCTGGATGCCGTCGAGGACCAGCAGAAAAGGCGGTTCTTCCAGCGTGTCGAGTACATCGTCGAGTGTGACGTGGCGCTGGTTGGCGGCGATCGTGGCGATGACGCCCTGATGCCGGGCGGCCGGTGCCATCGCCACCAGTCGTTGCGCTTCTACCGGTAGCACGCGCACGCCGGCAAAGTCGGCCTGGCGAACGAGGTCACGCAGGCGCGCGTCATTTCGGCTGGCGTCGACGTAAATTTCGTGCACTCCTGCGGCGTCGTGCCGTAGCTTGGCGAGGATGGCATGAAAGCCGAAGATCAGACGAGTGGATGCGGACATGGCGCGGCGAGTGGGCGAAAGGGTTCGACGGAGTGCGGCGATTGGCCGAGCGCCGGTCTCTGCGGCTGGCTGTGGCCGGCGCTGCCTGTTACCCCGGCGCCGGCACGTGCGGACATGCACTGCAGGCCGGCTGCGATGCACGCTGTGGCGGGTGTCAACTGGCGCAGGAGATTGCTTCCAGCGTGCGCGAGCGCCAGTCGAGGACTGCCGTGCGGATCGTCATCTGTTCGCCAAGACGTGGAAACTCGGCACGAATTACCTCTGCGGCGAAGGTCGAAAGAAAGCGCGACTTGAGCTCTGCGCGCGCGCGGTCGACGCCGATTTCGTCGTAAGGGACCGAGGCGAGGAGCAGAAAGCCGTCATCGGGAATCCGTCCGGCCTGCATGTTCGCTTCGATGATTCCCGCTGCGCGGCGAATCGGGACATCGAGGTTCGGGCTGTACGGACCAATGATCAGCGCAATGTTCGGCGTATGCAGAAAGTCGAAGCCGCGACCAAGGCAAATCATCCATTCGCGATGCTCGATGTCGAGCAGGCGCTCGTTACGGCGAATCTGTGCACGCACGGCCTCGATATGCTCCAGGTTTCCGTACAGCAGTGGCAGCAGGTCGGCGCGCATGCGCGCTGGCATGTCGGGGAGCAGGGCGGCCAGGCGCAGTTCGAGTGTGGCCCGGTCGGTCGAGGTCAGCGTCGACAGGTCGAGCGTATCTCCGGTCGTGCCGTGTATGACCAGCGCGTCCTCATCGGTTTCGAAACCGCAGACGAGCGGATAGACGGTGCCGTGGTTGCTGCCGAAGATATGCTCGATCTGGCGGCGGATTTCATGCGTATGGGCGATGGCTGCCGCCGTATCGTATTGGAAGCCGGCGCAACCGCGGCGCGGATCGCCCTGCGAGTAATGGTAGGTGACGAGGAAAACGACGTGCCGTCCGGCGCCGACGACCCGCTGCACATGGTGCGCGAGCACCTCGCCAAGGTGCGGCCAGCCGAGGTCGAAGATGCCGCCGAGGTTACGGAAGGGCATCAGGATTCCGACCGGCGTGTTGGTTGCCACCGGAATGTTGATTCGCCCGTCCATGCATTTGAGCACGGCGATCGCCGTCGGATGTTCGGCGAGGTAGCGCTCACGCGCCAACCAGGCTTCCGGACTGCGGAAAATTGCACTGTGTCGGTCAGCCAGCCCGAACAGCCAGTCGATGCGTTCGGCGATGGGTTTGGCGTGAATGTCCATGCTCAGGGTCGTTTGACGTGCAGACCGCACTCTTTTGCTTCCGGGTTCTCCCACCACCAGCGGCCGGCGCGGATGTCTTCGCCCGGGGTGATCGCGCGCGTGCACGGGGCGCAGCCTATGCTGGGGAAAAAGCGGTCGTGCAGCGCATTGTACGGCACCTTATTGAGCTTCAGATAGGCCCACACCTCGTTCTCGCTCCACTCGGCGAGCGGGTTGAACTTTTCCAGCCCGCCGTCGCCGTGGTCGGCATCGAAACTGCGCAATGGCAGGCCGGCGCGCGTTGCCGCCTGACTGGCGCGCAAGCCGGTGATCCACGCCTTGCGCCCGGCGAGCGCGCGTTGCAGTGGTTCGACCTTGCGCACGAAACAACAGCGCTGGCGCAGCTCGATCGAGTCGTAGAAGGCATTGATGCCGTTTTCCCGCGTGTAGCGTTCGACCAACTCGTGACGTGGATAGAAAAGGCGCAGTTTCAGGCCGTAGTACTTGTGCAGCGTGTCGATCAACTCGTAGGTCTCGGCCGGCAGGCGGCCGGTGTCGAGCGAGAAAATTTCGATCGGCAGGTGATCGCGGACGATCAGATCGGTGAGGACCATATCTTCGGCGCCGAGACTGCAGGCAAACGCCGCTGGCGCGAAGTCGGCGGCGATCGTCCGTAGCAGCGCGCGCACGGCCTCGACGCGTCGTGTCAGCGATTCGTGCAACGCGGGATCGGCGAGATCGAGCGCCCGATTCATGCCGTCGCTGCCTTGGCGCGACGGCAGAAAAGCGGCCGCGGCTGATCGACGCCTGCCTGATACGTTTCGCTGAAAACGCGCAGACCGGCGAGCGCCCGCTGGATATCCTTGTCGGCGCGCAGGACGAACGCGTCGAAGCCGCAACGCTGCATGTAGAACAACTGATCCTGGAGGACATCGCCGAGCGCGCGAATCTCGCCCGGGTAGTGATGACGCTCGCGCAGGAGGCGGGCAATCGAATACCCGCGGCCGTCGGTAAATTTGGGGAAGTTGACCCCGATCACCGCCAGCCGCGCGAAGTCGCCGACCAGGGCGGCGGGTTCCTCGTGGCTGTCGAGCCAGACGCCAAAGCCCTCGGGTCGGCCCGCCACTTGGTCGCGGTGGGCCAGCCAGACGGCAAGCGGCAGTAGCGTGCGGCCGCTCGGCAGCTCGATCGACTCCGGCTTGGCGCCTTCGCTCAGCGCGAGAACCTGCCAGTCGTCGGCGACGACTTGCCCGTGCTTGATGATCCTAGACATGCAGCGCCTCGCTTTCCTTGTCCTTGCGATCGACGCGGCTCGCGGCGCGCCGCCGGTCGCGTCCGGCGTAGGCGCGTGCCTTGAACGCGTCGCTGCCTATTCGTTGCAGCGTATCGATGAAGCGCTCGCTCGGCGTGCGTTGCTCGACATAGACGTCAATCAACGCAGCGATCACGTCGGGGATTTCGTGCGCGCGAAACGACGGGCCGATCACCTTGCCGAGCGTCGTTGCGTTTCCTTGCTGGCCACCGAGCGTTACCTGGTACCACTCCTCGTCGTTCTTGTCGACGCCCAGGATGCCGATGTTGGCCACGTGGTGGTGACCACAGGAGTTCATACAGCCGGAGATGTTGAGCGAAATGTCTCCGATGTCGTACAGATAGTCGAGGTCGTCGAAACGCTCGTGCACGGCCTGCGCGATCGGTACCGAACGGGCGTTGGCGAGCGCGCAGAGATCGCCGCCCGGGCAGCAGATCATGTCGGTGAGCAGGCCGATGTTGGCGGTCGCCAGACGATGCTGGCGGGCGACCTGCCAGACCTCGTAGAGGTCCGCCAGGCGAACGTCGGCGAGAACCAGGTTCTGTTCGTGCGTCACACGCAGTTCGCCGAAGCTGAAGCGATCGGCGAGGTCGGCAGCGACCAGCATCTGTTCGTCGGTGATGTCGCCGGGGGCGGTGCCCGGCGCTTTCAAGGACAGCGTGACGGCCGCGTAACCGGGTGTC
>WBZM01000499.1_pt1 | contig 54578 bp, 41 predicted proteins | sample 5204271 | NCBI WGS metagenome assembly WBZM01 (sample SAMN12344346, study PRJNA552823) | activated sludge metagenome | biome: Activated sludge suspended growth; feature: Nitrification reactor; material: Wastewater; isolation source: activated sludge from nitrification reactor of wastewater... | reverse complement strand
ATAAGTAGTGCCAGCAGGCCCGCCACTGCCAGTGAAGGTGATGTTGGGGCTAGTGGCGTCCTCGCAGACGGTGGTGGTGCCAGCGGCAGTGGCACTCGGGAGCGCAAATACTCTTAATGTCGCAGCATCGGAATTAACTACTGGGTTGCTAGAGACCGTGCAATTATCGCAAGGGGATGGTCCTTGTTCACATGTCACTGCTACCCTGTATTGATAACCATCCATATTGACTTGGGCATTCGTGACTGTTAGCATATTCGTGTTTTCACCAGAATAGGCAGCGGGTGGGTCTAAATTAGGTTCAACGTCTTCCCATGGGCCTGCTGTTCCTGCCCTTCTTTGCCATTGATAGTTAGCACACCCTAAGCCGCAGGTATATGGTGAAACAGAAAAGGTGGCATTGCCTACTCCACAAAGCGAAGCATTTTGTGGGTTACTCCCGCTGGATGGAGGTGTGGGATCTGAGCATTGTTGGCCATTCAATGAAGTAATGATGGCCAAATGGAAAATCATGATAATAAAGGTAGTTACTGTTCTCATGGCAATTGAAAGTTGAGGTCAATGGATTTTGGTTTGTTTGTTCCTTTTATATAATAGGTACAAGGACAAATTTGATTTGAGTACAATAGGTTTGTTCTTTACCTAATACTTAAAGGTGTTTTCAATTGATTGATATTTTTAATACTGATATTTTATCCTAAACAAGCTCGCGCTCCCCCCATAACCAACTTCAAGGATTTGATCCCCAGAAGAGTTTTTGCCACAGGAGGAGGCATTCAACAATTTAGGGGAGCCGCTTGGGCAATCAGAAGATTTGCTGGTGGAAAAGCTGAGCGTGTAGGGGGTATCTGCTTCCAGTTCAATGCCATCCAGTACGTCAAATACCAATTGGCTCTTGCTTTTGGAAAGTTCTTTGGTCTCTGAAAGCCGCTCCCCAGCCCCTGCGAGTTTGAAGGAAATTGAGCCGCATTCCGAAGAGAAAACAGTGCATTCCATCAAACGGAGGTTTCTTTTTGGCGTGAGTGTGACGGTGCCGCTGGTGACAGTGTATTCATCACAAGTACTGGTATTTATGTCTTTGGTCTGCACCCCAGTCCAAGCGACACCACCGCCGCTTTCCAAAGTGATGTTCACTTCCGAGGTGGCAGATCCCGCTGTTACCCGAATCCGGTTTTCGCCTTTTTTCAAAGGAATCTTGGCCTTCACTTCGCCAGTGCCAGTAGAGAAGCTGAATTCTTTGAATGACTTGCCATCCACGCTCATGGAAATTTGCTCCTTTTTCGTCACGTTGGCAGTTGCCACCACGACTTCATACTTATCGTTTGAGGTGGAGGCTGTGCTGGTGGAAGGCTGGATAAAACCAACGATAGGCGAGGCAGCTGGTCCTTCGGGGTGGTAGATAAATTCAATTTCCTGGCTATCTGAGCCACCGCTGTTTTCTGCGGTCAGCTTTAAGGAGTTTTTGCCTTCTTTCAGGGGAACCTTGGAATACAGCACGCCCTTGGATATCGAAAAGCCATTCATCCTTTGGCCGTTTATCTCCAATGTAATCCCACTTTTGTCTGAAACCCTTCCCACCCTTGCCTTCACGTTGAATTCGTCTTTGTTGGTATTGGTGGAATAAACATTGGGCAACAGGAACTTCACTTCTGGTTTCTTAACCGTGGTGGGTGTTCGTGGTGTTTCTTTCTTGGGAGGTGGATTTTCTGCAATGGTTGGAACTGTGACAGGTGGTACGTATGGCCGTTCTTTCACAGTAATAGCCTTTGCCGCACATTTATCCATCCCATCTATGCAGAGCACCACCTTGAAATTTCCTACTGTTTCATAAACATAGGTTGTCAATCTTTCATCTTGGGATTCCCATCCCTCTTGGCCGTCCAAGTTCCAAAAACGGATACGTTCGTCTTTTTCAGGCTTTGAAATATCCTTAAATACGACAGTATCACCTGCATAAATATCATAGATAGAAGTGCTGTCTATTTGTTCAAATGGGGTTTTGCCATCAACCGATTCGAAGGGTAATTCGTTGAGCAGGAAATTTACTTCCGTGTCTGAGCCACAACCAAAGACAAAGGCCAAACTAAGGATTGAGAATAGGGTAAGGTGTAAATTGAATTTCATAAAATTGGGTTTAGTGCGCACAATATAGAACGATTTCTTTCTTACAACCTACTTGGGTGCAAAAAGATGGTTCCTATAAAAATACCACAGCTTGTTGGTTCGTAACTGCAAGATAAAAAATAATTTCCCTTTTTTTTGAATGCCAAAAACACTCAAAAAACGGGACTAATTTTTAGCCGTTACTTAATTATCGTTTATCAAAGATTTGTCCTGTTGCCTCAAGGCATTCATCAACTGTTGCCAATTTTCCTTTTTATTGCTGCTTATCTCCTGGAAAATGCTCTGACTGTCTTTTGAAAGAGCCGATGCCATAGCATCAGTAAATTGATTATCAATAGCGACAATTGCTGCCCGCTTCAAGGCGTCAAAAGCTTCATTTGATTGGTTGAGATATGCCTTATTTTTGGCCAATTCGTACACCCAACGGTAGTCATTTGGATAGCGCTTCAACGATTTTTCAATTTCGCCTCCGATTTTTTCCAGTTCTTCCGGATTGGACTTTGCCTGCTCGTTTCCAGCCTTAATTTCATCAAAAAGTGGAATACGCTCATAGGAGCCATCTATATAGCCCGATTGTTTGGGCAGGTTCAAGTAATAATATACTCCTATTCCTGCCGCAATAAGGCCCAATATCAAAAGGATATGCCACCATTTAAACCTGCTTTCAGGCTCTCCTGAAGTAACCATTGCTGGCTGAGGCTCTGCGGGAGGCGGGGCAAATCTTTGCTGTTCGATGATTTGAGTATAATCCGGCTTTGGGGCAGAATATTCAGGAATTTCAAAGCTGTTGCTGCTGCCATTTCCATAGCTGGAATGTATTGGAAGGGGCGCTGGTGGCGGTGGCGTCACAGGTGGCGGCGGCGGCGGAGGTGTCGCAATGTGGGGCGAAGGAGCCACGTGCCGTTCTACCTCAACCAGCATGGTTTTTTCCAAATCTAAAACGGGTGATTCTGGGGCAGGTGGTTCCACTGGCACGAATAGCGTAGGCGGTGGCGGAGTTACCGCTTCATATCTTTCTTCCTCTTCCTGGAAGTTGCCGATAGCTGGTTGCTCTCCATCCAACAGATAAAGCAGTTCATCAGCATTCTGGCATCTTAACTTAGGGTCTGCAACGAGGCATCGCTTTATGATTGACTGGTAGGGTTCTGCCAAGGTGTGCAACTTCTGAGGAAGCTCTGCATTTACGATTTTCCGGCTCAGCTCCAATTGTGATTGGGTGTCTCTACCTTCTGCCTTGGAATCGGTCTTAAAGGGTAGCTCTCCCGTTACCATTTTATAGAGGATAACTCCGACTGCCCAGATATCCACGTTTTTGTATATCCTTCGATTTTGTATCTGTTCAGGGGCTGCATAGGAATAGGAAAGTCCTATGGCGGAGTTGTTGGTTGTGCTTTCAGCTCCTAATGAACGACTCAGACCAAAGTCAGTTATCTTTGGTGTCCATACCCCATCTTCCCTTTGTACAAGTATATTTTGGGATTTCAGGTCCCGGTGTACATAATTATTATTGTGTAGGAAACTGACACCCCTCAAGATGCCTCTAACAATGATGTGCATATCGTCGGGTGAAAGGGTGTGTGTTGAAATGAACTGGTCAAGGTTGCCATCTTCGTAGAATTTAAGAATGGCGAAATCAATCTCACCTGCAACCCCCATATCAAATCTGTAACAAGCGTCATACCTGGCAATATTGGGGTGGTTGGGCAGCTTATTTACCAATTCAACTTCCCTTAGTAGCGTAAACTGTTTCCATTCAGGGCGAACGTCGGCGACCTTCAATGCGACATAATGGTTCTTTGCATGGTCAAAAGCCTTGTAAACTTTTGCAAATCCACCAGAACCGATATACTGTCTGTTTTTGAATCTGGTCTCAAATAGGGAAAGGGTCATTTCATTGGAGTCTATCATAACGCTTGAGGGTTTTAGCTACACTGTTTTGGCTTCAATATGGTGCTGCATAGAACGATATTATCTAATCATATCCAATTTGTTGTTAAATATTTTTACATCAAAGACACTAAAAGGGATAAGTGCTGCCATCATTGAAGATGGCCAAAGTTGAGGCATATTTCTCAATTTTTTCAATGTTTGCTCATTTTTTTCAGAAAATCTCCTTGGTGCAAATAAGCAAAGGAAGTTAATTGTTTCGGTGCGCTTGTTTTGAGTTGACTCTATGCCCCGAAAGAAATAGCGGTTGGTTGCTCCGAAATGCCTACGTTATTGGTTCGACAAGCCAGGGATTGAATACTGGCTATTACCCAAAATGGGTACGGCCATTGGCTGTTGAACCAACTTCAGTTTTTGTGTCATATGAAAATAAGGAATCTCGTGCCGAGTTTCAAATCTTAGCTCCCCCCAACATCTCCAAATACACATCATTGACGAAGTTAAAGAACTGTTGTAGGGCGTTCATGTTCTTGTTCGTCATGTTTAGGAACATTTCGCTTTCCACGGCATCGCCCACTTTTTTCGAAGTTGTCATTTCCATGCTGTAAAACTCCTTGCCGAGGTTGTTCATCCATCCAGTTAGGCCGATATTGCTATCGGCTTGGCTGCCTGCTGCCGCCTTGATGGTGTTCGGGATGTTCCAATACATGACGCTACCGTTTTGGCACAGGCGTTTTTTATGGTTCTTGGGCAGCCGCAGTTTCTTGGCAAAGCCTGATTCGAGATTCTGTTGAATCAGGTATTGGTTGTTGGTGAAAATCAGCAAACCGTCATGCTTGGCAAGGAAAAAAGACTGGCCGTCCATACCTGGAACGACTACTTTATAGAAATTCCGTTCCCTCACCAGCACATTGGAGTGGATGCCAAGGTCAATGAACTTCTGTATGTCGTTTCCATTGCCATAGGAAGCCAAAACAGTGAAAATGGGCATGGTCTTCATCATGGTCGTATCTCGTTCCGTGAAATTGAAATCGGCATCGTAGTCGAAGGTCGTGGTTTTCACCTCCACGGTCTGCATACCGGAAACGGATACCATCAGGTCGCCCTTCAACAGGTTGCCAATCGCTTCCTCGTCAATGAAAATGCCCAGGATTTTCATGGCATCGCTGGCCAAATCGCCGTATTGCGGCGTAGCCGCAAACGTTTTGTACAACAGCGATTTGGTTTCTTCAATCGTGTTTTTCACGTTGTAATTGACATAGAAATAGCCAAACATCTCGTCGCCCCCCTTCACGTAACGCAGGAACTTCTTGTTGAACTTGCCATCCAATGCCCTTGAATAAAACCGTTTCATGTCCTCATTGGAGAAGAGCTGTGTTCGAATGGCCATTCGCCCGTCTTCAAAGTTAAGGCCCATAGAAACGTAGGTGTCCTTGTAGAATACATTCAAAAACCCACCCATTGCAGCCATTGCCTGTGCGTAGCTGTTGCTGGCGCCCATGCCCATGGTGGGGTTATTGTTCAGACTCTCAGTGAACATCTTGTAGTCCATCCAAAAATGCACATCGTTGTTGCGGCCCTTGGCAAGGCTGAAGCGGGAATTTTTGGCGATGGTTTGCGGGAAATCCTTGTCCAAAAGCTTCAAGGCCCAGGCATAGGCGGCAGTATCAGGGCCTTCTTCTACCCAATTCAACCGTTCCATATCTTGAAACCCAATCAATGTGTCGCCATCGGAAAATTGTACCAAGGAGCTATCAATCCCAAAGGATTCATCCAAGCTTGGAGGGGCTTCTTCCTCCATTATTTCCTCCTCATATACAACATCTTCGTACGTGCTGTCTGTGTATTCGTAATCATCCCAGGCCAATGAATCGTAACCAATTCCCGTTTCCTCGTAGCCGTAGTCAAGCCGGTTGGGGTCAAAGCCTTTTTCGTGTTTGATGTTCAACACTACTTCATTGTTCCAAGCGAAAAGCTCGTCCCCTTTTTGCCAAAAACTCTGTTCACCATTTTGGGTCAGGAAAATCATATACGAATCGCCCTTGAGTTGCTGTACAGCTGCCTCGTACTTTGCCCGGTCGCCCATTTTCTGGATAAAGGTGATATAGCTATCAGCCCCGGCTTTTTCGACCACCACATAAAAAGGTTCATTGGCGTCGTACCCCAAGCTGGTCGGGTCGGCTATCATTTTCTCGAAATATTGCTGGAGCAGGGTGTCTTCATCCAGCCCAGGTGTTTTGAACATCTCTTTGATGCTTGCCTCAAAAAAATCGTACTGCTTCAACTGGTCGAGGTTTACCTTCTTGTCGAGGCTTGGCAGGTTGACCGTCACCACAATTTGGGCGGTGGATGGTATGTATTTCAAACCCGTTTGACCGGTTGTCGAAAAAGCAAATGAAAAGCATGCAAGCAAAGCGAGGCTGACACGCAAGCGTGCCTTGAGGTTTTTCGAGGAAGTCTTGGATAGATTTATCATTGATTTTCGGATTTTTACTGTGGAAGGAATGGCCTCAGCGACCAGCCGCTAAAGTAACTGAAAACGACGGCAATAAGAACAAGTTACAGCATTCATACACGAGCCTAAAAACTCACCGTGTTCGCTACCGTCCCCGTCCCTTTCATGAGTTCTGCAAGTGGCACTGTGAGCATAACCGCCTTGCCGCTGGGAGAAAGCTGCGCCTTGGGATTGCCCAATTTTTTGATGCTTCGGTCAAACCGATAGATGCTAGTCATTTTGGCCGTCTCCAATACGTATTGTTGCATGGAAGGAAGTTCCCTAAACTCCTTGGCCTTGGACGGATAGCTCGATAACCGCTTGAACTGGCCGTTGTTGTAACCAAATCCCGATTTGCCGGAGGCAGCATGCTTGCCTTCTTTGTCGTATTCCTTTGCGACGATTTCCATGGCCTTGTTCAAGGCATCCACATGGGCAAAACGACCACTGACCGAGAAAATATAGCTCGACCAATCGCTCTTGACCATCACTGCTGACATGCCGGGCACCTTGCCAATCATGTCCTTTATTTTGGCCAAATTGGCCTCCACCTCCTGCTTCGAGGGTACTTTATAGCCCTCCACTTTGCCCATTGCCATGTACTTCGCCACGTTCTCCTTGCTCTGGCTGAGGTTGACCACAAAGGAAACCTCCCCGCTTCCATCGGATTTCATGTTCACCTCTTCCCTGATTTCAAAGCAACTGGAAAGCATTGAAGCAAGCAATGAAAGCAGCACGATAAATTTATACATAACCTTTGGAGTTGAAAATTCAAGTTTCTCACCCTCTCACCCTCTCACCCTCTCACTTCTCTCACCCTCTCACTCTCTAAAGTACATCAAAACCGCACCAATCAGCGTAATCAATGTAATGAGTACAGAGGCCATTTTGATGGAATACTGCATATGGTTCGTGAAATCAAGGATGTCCTGGCGCATGTTAGGGTACTTGGGGAGTATCTCCTCCTCCATTTTTTTTCTATTGAAAACATGCGCAGGTTTGAATTCCACCCGGTTGCGTACCAGACGGCCATACGTCTTCAGCACCTTGGCCCTGAAATAGACATTGAGGAAAAGCATGGCCACGAACAAGCCTATGATGAAGAACATGAGGATTTTCAACATGAAGTCAGGAGTTTTTTGCAAAGCTATGAAGCCAAAACATGTTGCAGTGGCATTATTTTTTTTCGCAAAAAACAACCAGCGTGCAGCGTTGCAGCACGATATTGCATTTTCAAAGCGGTAAACAGTAAGAAACCTTTGATTCCAAGCGACGAAGATATCATCAGGGGCTGCCGAAAGGGAGACCGAAAAGCGCAACAGGCATTGTACGAACGCTACAAGCCCATGCTTTTTGGTATTTGCATGAGGTATGCTTCCGGCTGGCACGAGGCCGAAGACTGGCTTCAGGATGGATTGGTGCGGATTTTCACGAACCTGTACCAATACCAACCGACAGGCCCTTTCGGTGCTTGGCTTCGCCGTGTGATGGTCAATTCGGCTTTGGAACAATTGCGGAAGCGGAAAAGAACTTTCCAGACGGTGGAGATTGGCGAGGTTGCCGACGAGTTTGAAGCTGATGAGCAGCTTTTCACCAAGTACCGGGAAGAGGCGCTCGTGCGGATGCTCCAGCACCTGCCAGAAGGCTACCGGACGGTGTTCAACCTCTATGTGATGGAGGAGTTTTCGCACCAGGAAATCGGGGACATGCTCGGCATAGCTGAGAGTGCTTCCCGCTCGCAATTGTCAAGGGCAAAGGCCATGCTCCGCAAAATGCTGGAAAAAAGCGTCGGGGCAGAGGTGTGAAGCGCATCTGTGCACGTGTTCCGTTCAATTTCAATCGCTAATTAATGGATGAAAATTTACATAACGACAATTTGGAAAGGTTCTTCAAAGAGAACCTTGAGCGGTACTCGCCTACGCCTTCCAGCGATTTTTGGGCGAGGATGGAGCCAGCCATCCCGCCCAAGCCATCAGCTTGGCGAGGCTTTTCGCAAAAATACCTGAAATGGGTTGGCCTGGGCCTGCTATTGCTGACCCTGGCCATTTTGTTGGTGTTCTGGCAAAAAGATAGGCAACGAATCGAACAGCTTTCGAAGCAGATTGCCATCGCCCAGCAACAAGTAGAGCAGCTTTCCAAAGGGCAAACTGGGGTGGAATCCACACAAGCCCAGCATAACAGGGTAGCGCAGGATGGAGAGAACAACGAATACGTGGCCACAACTAATAGTAGGTTGGAGCAGCAAACTAAAATTGCGGAGCAGCAGCAAAAAATCGGTAGTTCAATGGGCGGTTCCGTTCCAAATTCCATTAAGCCAAATAATTCATTCAAGGCTGCGGCGATACCTGCACAAGAGCCGGTTCAAAATGCAAGTGACATTCAAATGAAAGAACAGTTGGTAATGCCAGCGGAATTGGCTGGTCAAAATTTACCGACCAATAAAGCGAGTATAGAGCGTGTCTCTCCACCATCCACGTTTGATAACATTTCGATTGAGCAAGGCTCAATGGATGCCATGACCCTGCCCACGAAACCATTGTATTTATCATTCAAAAAAAACCAGGCTCCCTCTGTTAGACACCAAGGCAACAGGCCTTTCAGAAAACCCTACCCGAGGATTTCCGTTGAAGCTGGCTCAGCGGCATTCGCCATGCCGCTGGCTCGGCTTTTCAACAGGGACACCAATTATGCTGGTAGCATCAGGCCATCATGGGGTGCCAATTTTGCCCTGCACTACGAGCTTAGCCCCACCTTCGCCCTGCATGGCGGGTATGAATTCAAGAACATCCGTACCTCCAAGATGGCCCTCCGTTACCACAGTGTACCACTGCTGGTTGCCCAAAAGCTCAGGTTGGGTCGTCGTTTGAGTTTTGAAGCTAAAGCAGGCCTCACTATCAACAAGTACTTCAACTTCCGCACCTACTCCGATGGACTTTCTGTTAGGGGCCGTAAGAACATTTGGCTCGGTTGGCAGGCAAGCGCCCAATTCGGAATACCCATGAGCAAGGATGTGTTGCTCTTGATAGGGCCTTATGGAGGGTCAGGCGTCACCACATTCGCCAATGGCAAGCGTACTTGGGAGGCAGGTCTTGCTACCAATATCCGCTACCAGTTCTGAAAAATGGTCATTTTTGCCGCAAAATCAACAGAATCTGTTTAGCGTCACTTCACCCTTTCTGAGAGGTCAACGGCACGCCAAATAGATACATTTGGCGAAAATGACCATTTCCATTTTAATGCCCACTTTCAACACCGCCCCTTACTTGGCGGAGTGCCTCGAAAGCATCTTGGCGCAAACCGAGCAGGAATGGGAACTCATCGCCGTCAATAATTTCTCCACCGACGACAGTCCCGACATCCTGCAAGCCTACGCCGATAGGGACCCACGCATCCGCTTTTTCCACAACGAGGATGAACTCGGCAGGATGGGGGTTTCTCCTGCCAACCGTTTCGCCTACCGCCAGGCCACTGGCCAACTCATCACCCGCATGGACAGCGACGACATCATGCCGCCTGACCGCCTTTTTTTGATGAAAAAGATGCTGCTTAAACATGGCGAAGGGCACGTAGCCACGGGTGCAGTACGGTATTTCGGGGAGAATGGAGTAGGGGAGGGCTTCCGACGATATGAGGCTTGGCTGAATGGCTTGGCTGTTTCGGGTCGCCATTTTGACGAGGTTTACCGGGAAAACGTGCTGCCCTCACCTGTCTGGATGGCTTGGAGGAGCGATTTGGAAATGGCGCAAGCATTTAAAGAAGACGTTTACCCCGAAGACTATGACCTTACCTTCCGCTTGCGCCATGCTGGCTGCAAAATCGTAGCTACCACCGAACTGCTGCACCACTGGCGGGAGCGCCCCGACCGTGCCAGCCGGGTGGAGGAGAAGTACCTCGACCACAGTTTTTTGGAATTGAAAACCCATTGGTTTTTGAAAACGGATTATGATGAAAACAGGCCACTTGTGCTCTGGGGCGCAGGGCGCAAAGGGAAGCGATTGGCGGCGTTGCTCTACAATGAAAACAAACCATTTCGTTGGGTCTGTGACCAACCGAGTAAATGGGGCCATGTCATTGGTGGCGTGAAAATAGACAGCTATGGAATATTGTCGCAATTGCCTGACGCACAGGTGATTGTGGCGGTAGCCGCACCAGAGGAGCAGGCCATCATAGCTGTTTTTATGAAAAAAAATGAGATAAATGCGGGGAGAGATTATTGGTTTTTCTCTTGAACTATCACCATTTTTTTATCTGAGAATTGCATTGAAATTGCCCTTAAAAATCCGTCGCTTTTCTGTAGTAGTATTTGCAATCAGGTGCATCCTCCCCGAAATAGTATCTCCTTTTTCGAGTGTATTTCCCCAAATAATGAGATTGTCGTAAACAATTTCAGATTGTGGCCCCAAGCCGCCCATATCAGACCAATTAATTACTTTGGATTTCAAAACCTCACCATTTATGCTGAATTCCACGATTGTGCCAGCTAACAGGACGACATCATCCAACGGCGAATATTGTTTTAGCCGGATGACCAATCCCGTGTCAGTTTTTGTTGCTTCACAATACCTGAAATCCTCCGCATTAAAATCAGTCATTGATTTGTTCACTTCCACCATTTGAACGGAGGATTTGGCAAAGACCATTGTCTCGAGAAAGCTGGAACCATGCCAAGACCAAACACGGCTGGCCTTAAGTTTGGCGAGCTTGATGCTGTCCTCCTTCAATAATTTGGCGTTGTAGCCAGTGAAATGGCTTTTACCAACCCGCAAATCCAAGTGGTGAGTTGGTTTGATTTGCTTGCAGGAAATTGCCAATAGAACTATAAGTGTAAGTGCCATTAACTGTTTCATATCCTTGGTCGTTTTTTGATAAAAATACTGCCTGTCAAAAGAACCAACGCTTGCAACCATATTTTGCGAAGCCATTTACTTAATTTTAAGGCCGATTCTTAGCATCAAACTTATGTTTAGGGCATGTCCATTCTTTACAAGGCACCCAAGATAGTCGTCCCCCGCTTCAACGAGGAAGCAGGCTTCTACACCACCCCGCAGCGGTCGGAACTGATGGGGCGCATCCGCTCGGCCAATACCAAACCAGAAGTGGCGCTGCGCAAGGCCCTCTGGCACTTTGGCTACCGCTACCGCTGCCACGACCGACGTCTGCCCGGCAAGCCAGACCTTGTTTTTGCGAAGCAAAAAATCGCCCTCTTCGTGGATGGCGATTTCTGGCATGGCTTCGACTGGCGGCATAAAAAGGAGAAAATCAAAAGCAACGCCGCCTTCTGGATTCCGAAAATCGAGCGGAACATGCAGCGTGACCGGGAGGTGACCGCCCAACTGGAGCACCTCGGCTGGCGGGTGGTACGCATCTGGGAGCATGAACTGAAAAAAGCGGAGTTCGGGGCGACGGTGTATAGGGTGGTGAGGTTATTGGAGGAGGTGAGCGGAGTACCGGATTTCTTGCTTTCTGATGAGCATTGAAATTGCGCCAATCCAATCTCAATTTTCAATTTTCAATTCCTCCACCCTTTGTTTCTCATACTGCTCCCAATAATACCCCTTGTTCGCCAACAGCTCCGAGTGGGTTCCTTCCTCCACGATGCGGCCATCGTCCAGCACGATGATTTTATCAAACTCCAATAGGGAATAAATGCGGTGGGTGATGATGATGGCCGTTTTGTCGGCTAAGTCATTGGCCAAGTAGCCGAGTATTTGCTTTTCGGTGTTAACGTCCACGGCGCTCAGGCAGTCGTCGAGCAGCACGATGTCGGGGCGCTTGATGAGGGCACGGGCGATGCTTACCCGTTGCTTTTGGCCGCCGCTGAGCGTGACGCCCCGTTCGCCCACCACCGTCTCGAAGCCTTCGGGCAGGCCAGCTATTTCATTGTAAATGGCGGCATGCTTGGTAAACAGTTCCACCTCCTCCTGTGGGGCTTCTGGTCGGCCAAAGCGAACGTTGTTGCTCACCGTATCGGAGAAGAGGAACACATCTTGTGGCACATAGCCGATGTGCTGGCGCAAAGCGGCGAGGTCATGCTGCCGGATGTCCACGCCGTCCACCATGATTTGGCCATCGGTCACATCATAAAGCCGTACCAGCAAGTCGGCGATGGTGCTCTTGCCGCAGCCCGTCCGCCCGATGATGGCTAATTTTTGCCCTGGCAAGAGTTCAAAACTGATATTGCGGAGCGCAATAATGCCCGTGTCGGGGTAGGTGAAGGAGACGTTGCGGAAAGTGATTTGATATTGGGAATTGGGGAATTGGGGAATTGGGTATTGGGAATTGGGTATTGGGTATTGGTTGCGGTTTGGTAATACCGAATACCCAATATCCAATACCGAATTCCCACTGGGACTTACAATTTCCGAAGGCGTTTGAAGGAACTCATTGATGCGTTTTTGCGAAGCGGCGGCCTGTTGGATGAGGGAGCTAATCCAGCCGAGGCTGGTGACGGGCCAAGTGAGCATGTTCACATAGATGATGAACTCGGCGATATTGCCCGTGGTGACGTTGCCCTTGGCTACTTGCAGCCCACCTACATAAACCGTGATAATGGTGCTAAGGCCAATGAGTACGAGCATGGTGGGGTGAAAAAGGGAGTCCACACGGGCCAGTTTCAGGGATTTGTCCATGTACGACTGGCTTTCCTCCTTGAAATATTGGCCCATCGGCACCTCTTGCACATAGCTTTTTACCACTCGAATCCCACTGAACACTTCCTGCGAAATGCTCGTCAGTTTCGCTAATTGTTGCTGGATTTTGGTGCTGTTCCGGCTTATCAGGCTGCTGACGTAATAAATTGAGAGCGAAAGAACAGGGAGAGGCAGCAATGACCAAAGTGTGAGTGTCACATTCACCCGCAGCATGGAAACGATGACGAGTGTGAACAGCGAGGCAAGGTTGATACCGTAAAGGATGGCCGGGCCGATGTACATCCGCACCTTTGAAACATCCTCCATCACACGGGCCATGAGGTCGCCAGTGGCGTTTTTCTTATAAAAAGCAAGGTGAAGGTTCTCGTAATGCTGGAAAATCTCCTTGCGCAAATCGTATTCAATCAGCCTTGACATCACGATGATGGTCTGCCTGACAAGGAACAGGAAAAATCCCATGAGCAGTGCAAGCGCCAGCACCACCAGGCCAAAGTAGAGCAGCACCCTGCCGAAATGCGAAAAAACTTGTTTTTGGACATCAAACCCATCATACATGCGGTAGAGGGCAATATTTTCCACCACGAGGTCGAGTGCCTGGCGAATCATTTGGGGCTGAAGTGCTTGGAAATAGTTGGAAATGAAAATAAAGAGGATGCCCAGCAGGAATCGCCTGCGGTACTTGAAGAAGTATTTATTTAAGAAACGAAGGTGCTGCACTTATTGGCTGACGGTTGACGGCCGATGGCTGACGGTTGGCGACGCCGTCCACCATCAACCGTTGGCCGTCAACCGTAAAAAATTTGGGTGGGCAAACTTAGGTAAATATCTTTGTGCCGTACAGTCTGACTACGCCCAACTCAAAACTCAAAACTCGAAACTCAAAACTTAACGAAATGCATAGAGAAATCCATCAATGGTACAGTCCCTCCCTCAACAAGAACATGGAAATCGGTATGTGGGGCACTTATGGCTTTGCACTGCTGATGCTGCCAACCGCTGCTGCTGACTACCTGGAGTATGAGCGTTTCCTGATGATGGATGTGCTGGAGAACCAAATCAACAGCGGGAAATGCAAGGTGTTCTCCATCAACAGCATCAACGCTGAAAGCTGGTTGAACAACAAAATGCACCCCCGACATAAGGCCATTCGACACACACAGTTCAACAGCTATGTATATAACGAGGTGATACCTTTCATCAAAAGCAAAACCAGCCCTGATACACCGATTTACATTACGGGTGCCTCTCTTGGAGCTTTGCATTCTGCCAATCTCTATTTCAAGCGCCCTGATTTGATTGACGGTGTAATCGCCATGAGCGGCATGTACGAATTGCAGGAATACACCGATGGCTACTACGACGAAGATGTTTATTTCAACAGCCCAGTTTCGTACCTTCCTAACCTGAACGACGAATACTTTCTGCCTATTTTGCGCAGCAAACAACACTGCCATATCGTGACGGGTAGCGGTGCATACGAACACCCCGATTCCAGCCGCAAACTGGCAGGAATATTGGCTTCAAAGGGCATCCCCCACGAACTTGACATTTGGGGCCCCGACATGCGCCACGACTGGCCAACTTGGCGGGCAATGTTGCCTTATTATATTGATAGCCGATTTTAGAGAGTGAGAAGAGTGAGAGCGTGAGAGATGTGATCGTGTGAGAGAAGCCCTTTTCATGCTCTCACATCTCTCACTTTCTCACCCTCTCACTTCTCTAATCAAGCCTAACCAAATTATTATGCAGAACAGAATTGTAACCCTCGACGAGTTCATTATTCGTCGGCAGCAGGAGCATAGCTTTGCCACTGGCGAACTCACCGGATTGCTCCGTGACATTGGCGTTGCCGCCAAAATCGTTAACCGTGAAGTCAACAAAGCGGGACTATTGAATATCCTTGGTGCCGTAGGCAATGAAAACCTGCATGGAGATACTGTGCAGAAATTGGACATTTACGCCAACGACAAGCTGATTGAATGCTTGCGCAACAGCGGCGAATGTGCTGGCATCGCCTCGGAGGAGAACGAAGAGTACATCACGCTTCCGCCATTGCATGGTAAGGAGAGCAAATATGTGGTGGTGATGGACCCCCTCGACGGTTCCTCCAATATTGACGTGAACGTAAGCGTGGGCACCATCTTTGGCATTTACCGCCGAGTGAGCGACACCAAGGGGCCTATTGCAGCGGATGATTTCCTCCAGAAGGGTGTGAACCTTGTGGCAGCTGGGTATGTGCTTTATGGTACTTCCACAATTTTGGTTTATACAACAGGTAACGGTGTGAATGGCTTCACGCTCGACCCAACAATAGGCGAGTTTTGCCTCTCCCACCAGAACATCCAGATTCCGAAGCGCAGCAATTATTATTCGCTGAACCAAGGTTACTACCTCAAGTTTGACATCGAAATGCGCAGGTATATTGACCATTGTTCCGATAGCAATATGCAGCTCCGGTACATTGGCTCGATGGTCAGCGACATTCACCGCATTTTGTTCCAAGGAGGGATTTTCCTTTATCCGAACACAAGGAAGTACCCAAAGGGCAAGTTGCGCTTGTTGTACGAATGCAATCCAATCGGATTTGTGGTAGAGCAAGCAGGCGGTAAGGCCATCACCTGCCAATTGGAGCGGGTGCTCGACCTACAGCCGAACGACCTACACCAACGAGTAACGGTGGCAATGGGCAGCCCAGAAATGGTGGATGAAATGAAGGCATTTGTAGAGAAATACAGTGCCTGAAAACAGAAAAGCCCCGGAGCGAACTCCGGGGCTTTTTTTATTCAAGATAACTTGTAGTTGTACAGAATTACCAACGGTTGCCACCACGGTCGCCGCCGCCGTAGCCACCGCCACCACGACGGTCGCCACCGCCACCGTAGCCACCACCGCCACCGCGGTTGCCGCCGCCGTAGCCGCCACCGCCGCCACGATTGCCGCCACCGTAGCCACCGCCACCGCGGTTACCACCGCCGCCGTAGCCGCCGCCACCACGACGGTCGCCACCGCCACCGCCGCTGCGTGCTTCACGAGGTTCAGCCTTCTTCACAACAATGGTGCGTCCATCAATCTCGCTATCGTTCAACTCAGCAATTGCTTTCTCTCCTTCCTCATCATTGGGCATTTCAACAAAGGCATAACCTTTTGATTTGCCAGTAAACTTGTCAGTGATGACGGAAGCCGAAGTGACTTCGCCATACTCTTCAAATACTTCACGCAGGTAATCTTCTTGCGTGTCGAAATTCAGTTTTGCTACGAAAATGTTCATTGCAAAAAATGATTAAAATGAATAAAAAAACAGAGAACTTCTGAAGCAGTAAAAATTTAGGAACGAACAAAATTGGGAAAGAAAGGCAGTTAGCGGACGGAAGGCAGGTTGCGGAGTTAGAACAATCGAACTTGCGAAAACTTACTTGCCGGACTACTGACAGAGACCCTTGCCGGATAAATGTCTCTTGCTTACAGAGAATTTCTCAAAGAACGGAGCAAAGGTAATGGTAAAAAACAACATTGACAATTTCTTACAAATATAATTTTGCTTAATAAAATTTGACCATAAAGCATGACCCCGGTTTTATGGGTAGGTCGGTCGTAACGAAAGTTATTGATAACGCTAAATGAATCTTTTTTTCGCTTAAAAATAGGGAGGTCATTTTGCTATAGGTCAGCGTAGAACCGTCAATGAGCCTGACATTCTGTGCAATCGCCCATCTGACAAGGCAAAGGTTGCCGTCCAGGTATATACGCCTAAGGTAGTGTCCTTGCCTCTATAAGTTCCGTCCCAACCCTGGTTCGATTCATTTGGCGGGAAGTGAAACCTGCCATAGGTTTTGTTGCCCCAGCGGTCAAAAATCTCAAGGCTGTTTATTTCCATCACATCGGCTCCGGCATAAATGGTGAATACATCGTTGATGCCATCACCATTTGGCGATAATGCGTTGGGAATGAATATTTTATAAAAATCCAAAAAGAGGTGGACCAAGCTATCGCACCCATTTTCGGAAATAAATACGGCGTCGTATTCTCCAGGTACCTCATAGGTTTCTTGGCCAAACTTGAATTTCTCTTTCTCGAAAATCTTTACATGGATGGTGTCTTTGGCATCCAAAGGTTTTTTGAGTTTCAGGTGAACAATGCTGTCGCAACCCATGAAAGACTGCAAACTGTCCGCATAATTGCCAGATTCGCTCAAGAATGTGCTGTTGAAGTAAATGGTCTCATCCTCGCAAATTAGGCTATCCAGCCAGGTCTCAAAAAACGGAATTTTATGCTTGTAGGCCTGTGTCACCCGGCAACTGTTCGGGCCGATGACTTTTACCTCATAGGTTGCATTTTCTTCCTCCAAATGCTCAAGAGTGTGCCCTGTTTCGCCAATCAAAGCGATTCCGTTTTTGTACCACTGGTAGCTCAACGTGTCGGAAAAGGGTAAGCTAAGTGAAAAATCCCTGCTGCAAGGGTTGCCAGTGCCACTGATTTTGAACTCGAACTGCTTCACATCAGCCAAAACGAGGTTATCAAAAAAATAATACGTATTCGTTAAGGCTTGGCCTTCTACGCAGGTTGGTCCAATCGCTATGGCGTATATGTCTTCGACGGGCGTCACCGTTATCTCTTTCAGTTTCCATTCCAATGCCCCTTCAATATGGACAGAACCAAGTTCAACCCAGCCTGGCCCGTTGGTAGGGCACCCAAACTCTTCGTCGCCAACGCCAAAAGGAAGGTTTGCGCAATCTGTTGATCCGAAAAATGAAATATTCGTTGGGGGAGAATTAAATGCCTGTGTGAAACCAATCCAAAACTCAAAACGGTAAGTGGTGCCAGCTTTTAAAGGTGAAATTAGGCAAGCACCAGCATATTCCTTCCAATTGGGGTTGCCGTCCTGTGGGCCAGGGCCGCCGGGATTGCCAATTCGCCCATTGCGAAAGCCAACACAACCTTCCCCATCTGGAAAGGGAAGTGGAGGTGGCAGGTCAGGCCAACCCATCCAGCCACAGGTATGAAGATAGTCGGTAGTCGGCTCCGAAGCCTGAATCCAGGTACTTGCGCAATAAAGTTCGGACCGGTCTTGCGGGCAGCAACTGTGCTCTTCAAAGGAAGGGTTGGGTATCAGTGAAAGGGGTTCTGCTAATGTACAGATACAATCAGCCTTGTCGTTGAGGTCAATCAGGCCGTCATTGTCGTCATCAATGGCGTTGTCGCAAATCTCAACAGGTAGGCTGTTGGGTAATCCAGCACTATCTGGGGTTAGAAACATCCTGCCCAGCACGAATGGCAATATGTAATAAACATGTTTCATGTCACAAGGCAACAAGATAGGCAAGTAAGCAAATCCTACTTTCTCAAAGGTAAAAATTACGTGTATAGATAGGAGAATTTTTGGTTTTTTTTGATGGAATTGTCATTAAGTAACGTGAAAATTATCTGTTGTGGGGTTTTTCGGTGGCGAAGCCAACGAAAAACCCAATAGTTGTTTTTTACACGTCCCAACTGGACAATTTAAGAATGGTTAACACAACCTATCGTGCAATCATTTGCGAAGCGGCATAATTTTGCGGTGATTCAATCACCTCCCCAAAGTCAATCTTCGCATACAATGAAATTAGTCCTTTCCCTGTTCTTTTCCCTGATGTTTATTGTTGGCCCCAAAGCTCAAACTGGGTGTGAAATCCTTGTACGATTGGAACAATATACCTATGACACCCTTTGGTTCGGTACAACTTATGGCAAGCGAATAGTCCCCGATTTTTTTGCATTGAAACAATCCGATGGTTCCTTTTTGCTGAAGTCGGAAAAGCCCTTGGAGCAAGGGATGTATGCAATCATTCATAGGCGTGCCGCCAACGCTTCCCTGCAATCCTTCCAAGTTTGGCTGGTGGATGGCGAACGGAAGTTCAGCATCATCACCAATTATGCCTCGCCCTACGAAAGCCCGATGGTAATCGGCTCACCCGATAACGACCAGCTTTACCGCTATTTGCGCCAGTTCAAATTGGCCGATGCCGCCCTCGATGAGGCCATCGCACGGTGGCGCTACCTACAAGATGAAACGACCTGGCGGCAACGGGTGAAGGCAGAGGAGGACTTCCGAAGGTTTCAGGACGAATTTATCAAAGGGGCAAAGGAGGGGTTGACTACCCATTTGGTAAGCCAAATACTGCTGCCACTGCCACCCGTCAGCACAAAACCGCCAACCGACTGGAGGCAAGAGGCTGAAAACCGATGGGCGTACCAGCGTGCACATTATTTCGATCATATGAAATTGGCCTCGCCTGATTTCCTTCGCCTCCCACAATGGCTCGACCGTGCCGATTTTTTCTGGGTTGGCCTGCCACCACAGCACCCCGATACTACCAAGGCTGTCATTGAATTGGTTTTCAAGAAACTGGAGCCTTACACGGATGGCTATAATTATTACCAGAAATACGTCATAAGCTCATTGGCCAAAATGAGCCAATTCCGATTGGACGAGGTCTATGTCCATTTTGTGAAGAATTACATGAGTACGGGCAAGGCAACCTGGGCAATGCCCGATGAAGTAAAGATGGCGGTGAGCAATGCCAATACATTGGAGCGCCTGTTCGAGGGCAGGCAAGCCCCACCAGCCACGCTCATGGACAGAAACAACAACCCCATAAGCCTAAAGGACATCAAAGCGAAACTGACGTTGTATATTTTCTTCATGCCCGATTGCGCCCATTGTAAACTGGAGCTGCCGATACTCGCCAAACTTTATGAAAAGTACAAGGACAAGGGATTGCAGGTGGTTGCCATCTGCCTGAAGAACGGCGAAGACACCAAGCAATGTTGGGATTACCTTGACACCCAATCATTTCCAAAGGAATGGTTTTACCTGGCTGACCCTGAGCGCAAAGCCAACCTCGTTCCAGTGTTTGGCATAAAGGGCTACCCAAAGCTGATGATACTTGACGAGAACCGGAATATACTATTTAAAAGGAATGGCGAGTCGGCAGAATGGCAGTTGGATGCGATATTGGGGCGGTTGATAAGGTAACAGTTTAATCCAGTTTTTGCCTAATCTTACTTCCCTTTCTCAACGACCTAAATAATAGCAGCAGGAACAGCCCTGCCAAGCCAAATCCCCATTTCACGCCAGTTGGCTCGCCTTTTTCATAAAACAGCCAACCGAAATAGGCCGAGGCAATGCTCATGATGGTCAACACGAACTGTTGGCCGGACTGGTAGAGCAACTTCGCACCTTCCCGGATGTCGGGTGTCCGGGTTTCCAGCTTCCCCTTTTCGATTTTAAGGAGTACCCGGTGCAGTTCGTCTGGCAGACCGAGCGAAGTGGTAACTGTCCGTTTTAGGATGTCCTTTACAACGGTTGCAAGGCTGTCTCTTTCTCCCAAAACGAAATCACGGGCATAAGGGCGCACCACGTCGAGCGGGTTCAGCGAGGAATCGAGCGTGGTGCAGATGCCCAGCAGCAATGTGATGGTACGATTGAGCAATACCCATTCTTTTGGCACTTGCACCGTACCTGCAATGCCGCCCAGCCCTACCTCGTTGATGAGGTCGGTGAGGCTGTTGTTCAAGGGATTCACCTTGATTTCCTTGAGGTTGAGGCCGTCCATCTGGACTTCGTTTTGCAGGAAATTGCGAAGCGCATCAATCATCTTTTCAGCCATTTCGCTTGCCTCCTGTCCTTTTGCGATGAAGCCCAATTGCCGTGCAGCATCAATCATGGCATCCGTGTCGTTCTTCACGGCCGCTTCTATCAGCTTTGGGATGCCCTTCCTGAAATTGTCGGAAAGCGCAGCTACTGCCCCAAAATCGAGCAGCACGATGGTGCCGTCCTTTTTCACAAGGATGTTGCCGGGATGCGGGTCGGCGTGGTAATAGCCATCCTTGAAAAGCATGTGGCAGTACGCCCGCAACAACCGGCTAGCAAGTTCCCTGCGGTCAAGGCCCCAAGCATCAAGCTGCGCCAAGTCAGCGATTTTCACGCCATCGAGCCATGTGGTCGTCAAGACCCGGCCCGTTGAAAATTCAGGGTGTACGGTAGGTACTTCGATTAGTTTTTCGCTTCGCAAATTCTCCGAAATGCGCTGCATGGCGGCTGCTTCCTTCGCAAAATCAAGTTCCTCTTCTATCATCTGCCGCACCTGCGAATACACGTAGTCAAAGCCTTTTATGTCGTAAAACCAGTTGTGGATTTTGACCAACTGCCGCATGATTTCAAGGTCAACCTTGGTCGTTTCTTCGATATTGGCGTGCTGTACTTTTACTACGACAGTCGTTCCGTCGTGCAACCGTGCCTTGTGCGCTTGGCCGATGGAAGCGGAGGCTAGCGGAAGCTCTTCAAAGCTGGCAAAAAGCTGTTCTGGCCCTTTTCCGAATTCCTTCAAAAGCCGCTCCCTCACCTCAGCCATTGGCCTGGGCGGTATCTTGTCCTGTAGGCTTTCGAGCGGTTTTTGGAACTCGGCTGGCAGGTAATTGCCCAACACCGACAGCAATTGGCCAATTTTGATGAAAAGCCCTTTCAGTTCCAAAATGGCGATTTTCACCCGTTCTGCATTGCGCAAATGCAAATCCAAGAGCCGTTTTTCGTACTTTTTCTTCGATAAAAATCGCTTGATAAAGGACAGCCACAGGTAGCTGAAAAGAACTGCAAATGCGGTGCGGTAGGCTCGGCGGAAACGCCAAGATGCCGATTGGGTTTTGTCTTTCATTTCATTCTAAAAAATCAAGGCTTCGCCGAAATTCCCACCCTGCAATTCGTCCATTCATCAGCCCTCAACTCGTGCATCATAAAATGGGCGAGGTCGCCTGCATTCACCCACATCGGGCCATCCGGGAAATAATCCCTTTCAAGCAAATACTCACCTGTCGGTGGGGCATCCTTGATTTCCGGCGGGCACAGTAAGGTCCAGGTCAGCGATGAATTGGAGAGGTACTGCCATGCCTCCCGATGCTCAATGGCCACCGCTTTGTATGCCTGCGGATAACCTGGTTTTTCGTAGTTCAAGGTCGTTTCATCAGCCTGCAAGACGCCTGTGCTACCTATGGCAAGGATTCGCTTCGGCCCTTTTTTCATCATGGCTTCCACGATGGTTTTCATGCCCAAAGAGCGTGTTCGGTCGGTTCCGTCAATGCCACCGCCAAGGCAGGATATGACGGCGTCGGTTCCTTTTAGGGCATCTTCCACATCGCCTTTGCTGAGCACGCCACCTTTGAACAATTCGAGGCGCTCCCGTTCCGTACTGAGGATTTCAAACACGTTCCGGCCAAAAGCACGTACCTGGTGGCCGTGGGCCAATGCTTCGTCTATGCAGCGCTTTCCGGTCATGCCGGTTGCGCCGAAAATGGTGATTTTCATGGTGAGGTTTAGAAAGTTTAGGTGGTTTAAGAGGTTTAGATAGTATGGGGTCTAAACCTCCTAAACCCAAAAATCAAGTGTGAAAACGCACAATCTCCACCGGGGTGCCCCACATAAATATGGACATTTCGTCCACCTCATGTGCGGTGATGGTGACCTGCTTGCCTTCTTTTTTAAGCTGTTCTGGCATATTTATAGGACGCCATTCGTTGCCCTTTTCATCAACGATGCCCCAAAAACCCGTTCCAAGTTCTTGGTATTTGACAGTGCCGTGGATTCGCTTATTTTTCATGGTATAGTTTAGTGATTGGTGATTAGTAAATGGTGATTGGTGATTGGTGATTGTTGGGTTGCTAAACTAATCACGATTCACTTATCACTAATCACTTCTTTGCCATTTTTTCGATGGTCTGGTACAAATTCTCTATCAATTTGCTTTGCTGCTGTATCAGGTTGGTGAGTTCCTGCACCTCGTTCCTCAATTTGTTTTGGATATTGGCGGGGGCAGGGAGGAATGGGCTGATTTTGGCCCGCACGTACCAGATTTCACGCACATCGCCAATCGGAACATTGAAAGGCTGGTAGAAATCGTTGTCTGAGTGTAGTTCAAGGCACCTGCCAGTTCTGATGCGATTGTACACCCGCTTCACCACCACATCACCTCGAGTGACGATGACATAAACATAGTTGTCCTTCAAACTTGTTTCCCAGTAACTTGGCTCCAAAAAACTGCAAATCACCTTGTCACCTTCGAAGAGCGTTGGCTCCATGCTGTCTCCACTGACGTCGAAGGAACGGTGGGTGCCTGTTTTGTATTTATAATCGGGTAGGGTAAAGGTGGGCAGTTCTTCGATGAAAACAGGGTCGAGCTGCTCGCCTGCATAACCCGCTTGGGCGGGCACAGGCACATGCACGATGCGCTCTTCGTCATCCCGGTCAGTGACGACGGTGAGGGTACGGAAGCTCTTGTTTTCTTCGCCCGTCAAGAACATGGTTCCCTCTCCAGTGAAGAGGTAAACGGGGTTGATATTGTATTCTTCCACCGCTTTGCGAAGCAACTCAATCGTCACGTCACGGCGGCCCTTGAGTATTTCGCTAAGGCTCTGGGGCAGGTAGTCCAAGGTCAGGGCGAACATGCGGCTGGAGCGCACCTTGCCGTCTTCCCGCAGTTTGTTGTGGCAATTGATAAAACGGTCGGTAATGATACTGTTCATTTGAGTTGGCTGTTAGACTGATGACTGGGCGAATTTAAGGCCATTGGTGACAAAGCTGGCTGAAATATTTGCAAAAAGGTGAAAAATCATTTTTTCATGCCTTATGAACCTGCCCAAGTTCCAAACCATTTTCATTTCTTTGCCCCGCTTTGAAGCCGAAAAATTCAAGCCACACGTATTGCTTTCCTAAGCTGAGCATGCGATGCTGTCCTTCAAAGTCGAAAGTTCCACCTTATGGCCTCTACCGTCCTCAATGTCCCCGTCCTCGTTCAACCGACCAAGTTGGATGGGCAATCGGCATACCAGGTGCAGCCCTTGTTCTTTGGGTCGCCCACAGGGGTGCATCGGCGGTACAGCGAGGCGGTCAGTTTGTTCAAGCGCCAATTGAAACGCCGTTATACGGCCTACACTTTTTCCCGAACCAATGCGGAACAATTGCTTTGGTTCAAGTTTGGGCCAGAGGTTCGACTGCACCATTTCCTGCTTGAATTCAGCATAGGCAGCCATTTTATCAAAGGCCGGTTTGGGGTCGCCAGCTTCGAATGGCAAGGGTTGACCTACGCCTGTTTGCCCAGTTTTGATTCTTTCATGTTCATTGTGAAACACAATGACCGGGGGAAGCCCGACCTGAAAGCTGAGACGGAGCGGGTGCTGAAGGAGCTTCTGCGGGATTCCAAACAAGAAGAGGGCAGCGATTTTGATGCAGAAACTTACTATTCCGATAAAAAGGAGTTCCTGACCACGGTACAATTGGAAGTCAGTTATAAGGAGGCGAATTTCAATTTTGAAAAAACGGATATTGATGGCATCATGGCCGCTTTTCGGATGCAAGAGAAATTCGATGGCGGGGAGGAAATCGAGAAAGTCGCCACTGACCTTTGTGCCCGCTACCCTGACGAACTGAACAGGGCATGGTACCAAGAACCCTTGGTGGAGGAATTGGAGCGGCTTGTGTTCAAGAAATCGGACAACAGCCCTATCGTTTTGGTTGGGCCAGAGGGGGTGGGCAAGCACACGCTTATCCACGAAGTGGCCTATCGCTATATGCAAGGCCAATCCCTCCACAACGAGGAGATTTACCGCCGCCACTGTTTTTGGCACCTGAACCCCAACCGGGTCATCGCTGGCATGAGCGTCGTCGGGCATTGGGAGAAACGCCTGGAGGCCATACTTCAATATGCCCAGAAGCCGGGTGGCCGTGAAAACTACCCCGACAAGCTGCTGGTGGACAACCCCGTAGCCTTGCTCCGCATCGGCAAATCGGCTGGCAGCCAGCTTTGCCTTGCAACCGTTTTCAAGCCGTTTTTGGAAAAAAGGAAAGTCCAATTGGTGCTGATTGCCACACCGGAGGAATGGAAGATTGTGCAAGAAGTTGACCGAGGCTTTGCCGACCTGTTCCAAGTGGTCAGGGTACAGGAGCCAGACACTACTTCGGCCATCAAAATAGTGCTCCAAAACCGCAGCCTGCTGGAGCTACAAACGGGTTGCTCCATCACCGTGCCAGCCATCAGCCAGTTGTTCACCATCCAGCGCAACTACCTGAAAAACAAGCCCTTGCCCGGCTCGGTCATGCGCTTGCTGACGCAATTGACCACCAAATACAGCCACACGACGATTGATGCGGCACAGGTTCGGGAGGCTTTCAAATCGTTCAGCGGATTGCAGGAACAGATTTTCGAGGAGCAGACACCGCTTGAAAAAGACGAGCTTCGGCAGGTGTTGGCGCAAGAACTTGTCGGGCAGCCCAGGGCCGTGGATGCGCTTTCCGGGGCTATCCACCTCGTAAAGGCAAGGCTGACCGACCGAAACCGACCTTTGGCATCCTTCCTGTTTATTGGCCCAACTGGGGTGGGCAAGACCCATGCCGCCAAATTGCTCAGCAAGACCATTTTAGGCTCCGAGACGAAGCTCATGCGCTTCGACATGAACGAGTATATTGATGGCGGGGCGCTGCACCGACTTATTGGCGATTTCCAAAATCCGGAAGGTCAACTTACAGGCAAGGTTCGTTACCAGCCCTTTGGCGTGGTGCTGTTGGATGAAATCGAAAAAGCACACCCAAGTATCCACGATTTGCTCTTGCAGGTGTTGGACGATGCCCGCCTCACTGACAGCCTTGGCCGCACCGTGGATTTTTCGAACACCATCATCGTGATGACCTCCAACCTTGGTGCTCGTGAGGCCGCTTCGCAAATCGGGTTTGCTGCCGAAAACAGGGACGAAGGAGCCGTTTACAGAAAGGCTGTGGAACAAGCCTTCCGGCCCGAATTGGTGAACCGCATCGAGCAGATTGTAGTGTTCAACCCATTGACCTTCAATGAGATACAAAAGATTGCGCAACTGCAAATCAGGGAATTGCTGCAACGGGACGGCTTTGTGCGCCGCACGACGATAGTCAATGTTTCAGAACAGGCACTCGATTGGGTGGCCCGCAGAGGCTTCGATGCCCGCATGGGTGGCAGGGCGCTAAAACGGCAAATCGAGCGTGACCTTACCCTGCTTTCTGCCGAGCAATTGATTAAAACCACCTCGGACACACCCGTACTCCTTGATATTTTATTGGAAAATGAACGGTTGACGCCTTATATCACCCCGATTAAGTTTGTGTCGCCGCTGGAGAAGGATTGGCTGCCAGAGATTCCCGACGAAGCCAATGCCCTACGTTTTTTCAGTAAATTATTGCAGCGATTGGAAAAACTGGAGCGGGAGGTCGCACAATTTGAACGCCGACACGAGCGCCAAGACCGCCTCTACAATGTGGCCGGACAGGACGCCGACTGGAAGCATTATGACTTTAAGAATAAGGTGGCAACCCTCAAGGAAAGCCTTCAGTTCAAGGCGCTGCGATTGCGTGAACGCCGGGCCACGCTGACCCCCGTGCTGCCATATCGGTTGAAGCGGGTTTACTTGAACTATTTTGAGGTCGGCCAGGACAAGGCCCGCAGGGAGGCCCTCCGTGACAAGCATTTTCAGGAAGAGGGTATGAAAACCTTGCGGGAAGAATACCGCCACCTCAGCCCTCAGTTCGATAGTTTCCAAACAGATTACCTTGTCAGCTATTTCGACCTTACCTTTTTAGAGGCCATGCTGGAAGGGCTTTTGGCTCAAAAAACAGATAAACTGACCATCAAACTGGAGTCTTGCGTCACCCATGCAGGGGCCTCGGAAATCGAGTTTTTAATCAACCAGTACAGCCAATTGCTGCATTCGATGGATGTGGCCCATTCCGTGGCTCCAACATTGCGGAGCATAGAAGCAGAGGAGCATAGCCTTGCGAAGCTATTGGCTGGCGAGGCTGGCTTGCACTTGTTTTACACAGCGGGAGGTACGCCTGTGCCTATCCGTGTTTCTTTGATAAAAAATGGGGAACTGCTTCCCGTACCGCCAGTTGTCATCCGCATTTATGATGGAAAAGATACCCAGGCCGACCTGCGCACAGGCTACACCAATGCGTTTACTATGACGGCAGATGAAATGAAACTGTTGATTTTTGGGGGGATGAAGGTTTGATTCTCCTTTCTATCTTTGCCGCCATGACGGAAAAGATTCTCATCCTCGATTTTGGCTCGCAATACACCCAACTTATCGCCCGAAGGGTGCGGGAACTCAACACCTACTGCGAAATCATCCCTTACAACAAACTGCCCGAACTTGACGACACCGTGAAGGGTATCATTCTCAGCGGCAGTCCATTTTCGGTTCGGCAGGAAGACGCACTGCGCCTCGACCTGAACACGGTCATAGGCAAACGGCCCGTATTGGGGGTCTGCTATGGTGCACAGCTCATTGCCGACAGCTTGGGCGGGGTGGTGCAGCGTTCTGAAAAACGGGAATACGGCAAAGCCGCCTTGACCAAAATCCACGCAAGTGGGGCGCTGCTGCAAGGAGTCCCCGCCGACTCGCAGGTATGGATGTCGCATGGCGATACCATTACCAAGTTGCCGCCGCAATTCGAGTTGATGGCCAGCACAGAAAGCGTGGAAGTGGCAGCCTACAAAGCCAAGGAAGGGGCGTTTGACCATCCTGTTTATTGTATTCAATTCCACCCGGAGGTAACGCACAGCCTCGATGGCATGACCATTCTGCGCAATTTCGTTTATGAAATTGCAGGCTGCCGGGGCGACTGGACGCCCGCCCATTTCATTGAAGAAAAAATTGCGGAGCTGCGCAGAACCATCGGTAGCGAGCGGGTTTTGATGGGCCTCAGCGGTGGGGTGGACAGCACCGTGGCCGCCGAATTGCTGCACAAGGCCATTGGCGACCGCCTCATTTGTTTTTTCGTGGACAATGGTTTGCTCCGCAAAAACGAGTACGCCGAAGTATTGGAAAGCTACAAAACAATGGGCCTGAACGTGGTCGGAATTGACGCCCGCCAACGCTTCTACGATGAGCTTGCGGGTGCCACGGAGCCAGAGAAAAAGCGCAAAATCATCGGGCGTGTTTTCATCGAGGTCTTTGAGGATGAGGCACATAAGTTGACCGATATTGCTTGGTTAGGACAAGGGACGATTTACCCCGATGTGATTGAATCAGTCTCCGTTCATGGGCCGAGCGTCACCATCAAATCCCACCATAATGTGGGCGGCTTGCCCGACATTTTGAAGTTGAAAATCGTGGAGCCGCTGCGCTCCCTTTTCAAGGACGAAGTGCGCCGGGTAGGCAAGGAACTCGGCATCCCAACGGACATACTGAACCGCCACCCGTTCCCCGGCCCGGGGCTTGGGGTGCGCATCTTGGGTGACATCACGCCCCAAAAAGTGGCCCTTTTGCAGGAGGCAGATGCAATTTTTATCAAAAACTTGAAGAAATTTGGGCTTTATGACGAAGTTTGGCAGGCCGGAGCAGTGCTGCTGCCCATCCAGTCGGTTGGCGTCATGGGCGATGAGCGCACTTACGAACAGCCAGTGGTGCTCCGTGCCGTCAATTCGACCGATGGCATGACGGCTGAGTGGAGCCGCCTGCCGCACGAGTTTTTGGCGGTGGTTTCCAATGAAATTGTCAACAACGTGAAAGGCATCAACCGGGTGGTTTACGACATTAGCACCAAGCCGCCAGCGACGATAGAGTGGGAGTGAGGAATTAAGGATGAGGAGTGAGGGGTGAATGGTGGTGAGCTAAAACTAATTTTGAAAATTCATGCAACGACTGGCCTATGTAGTTGGGAATGAACATTTTAGATGCCCAATCACAATCGGCCAGCGATTTCTATTTTAAGGTTTGCTCGTGAGAGGCGAGAGGGTCTGGGAGCGGTGCAGCCGCCCACAGAAGCCTCTTCGAGGCTGTATCATAAGCCAGTTGCGCCTCCGGCGCAACGAATTAATGAACGCAGAGGCACTGAGACGCAGAGGATTAGAATAATCTCTGCGCCTTTGCGCCTCAGCGTTGAAATTTTATTTTTCGACGAAGTCGAAAAAGCGACTTATGATACAGCCTCTGTCAAAGATGCGTCATATCTTAAATAGAAAATCGCTGCAAAATGGCATTAGTTAAACAACATGAGAGATAACATGGCACGATACAGAATCCTGAACAGCTTGTTGGCGGCGGTGCTTTTGGTGGCCCTGCTTCCTTCCTGCAATTTGCTGAAACCAGCCACAGACCCGAACAAGGACAAGGTCTATAAGGATGAAGAAGTTGGCGACATCCAAGGCGGCAAGGTCTATGACCCCAATACCGGAACTTGGCGCACCGTGAACGAGGTGGAGGGCAAGGTGGACACTGTTCGCTGGGCCGACCTATCAGAGGATAAATACCCACCCATCAAGACGGATAGCCCAATGACAGGTGGTGGTGGCGGCACCAAGCCCAATACAGGTGGGAACACAGGTGGCAACAATTCAGGCGGTAGTTCCACAGGCACTGGCAAGGGCAACGTGACCATTTTACTGCCTTTCATGGCAGAATCTTCTACTTCTGGGGTGCCGGAAAACTCGCAATGGGCCGTTAGTTTTTATGCTGGCGCAAGGCTTGCCTATGATGACCTGGAAGAGGAAGGTGTAAAGTTCACGGTCAATGTGGTTGACTCCGAAGAGTCGTCAACGGCCAAGGTCAACTCGTTGTTGAAGGGCAGCGAACTGGTCAATTCCGACCTGATTATCGGCCCCTACAAGCGGGACAATGTTAACCTGTTGCAAGATTTTGCGAGGAAAAACAAAGTGCCGCTCGTGGTGCCCTATACTGCCCAATCGGGCGTAACGGAAGACAATCCTTATTATATCCAGGTGAACCCATCGCTCAAGGCGCATTGCGAAGCGATGACCCAACATATACGGCGCTCGCACCAGCCTGAAAACGTGGTACTCGTAGCCCTTGACAAACCGGAAGAGAAGGCAAGGTTCAAGTTTTTCCAGGATGCCAATGCCGTGATTGAAAAAGGCAAGGCCAACCGCAAGTTCAAGGAACTACTCGTGCCCGAAGGCGCCTCTAATTTTCATAGCATCAATGTCAGCCAGTTTTTGAACAATAGTGCCACCACTGTTTTTGTGGTGCCTTCTTGGTCGAACCAGACCTTTATCTATTCACTGTTGCGCCAACTCATGGCCAAGCAAGGGGAAGGGGAAGACATCATCGTCTATGGCATGAACATGTGGCTGGACTTCGAGCAATTGGATTTTGAGTATTTTGAAAAACTGAGGCTGCACGTCAGTAGTGCCAGCTATATGGACCCCAACGATGAGCGGGTCAAGCAGTTCAAGCAGAAGTACTTCCAGAGCTATGGCACGGTGCCGAACGATGAGGCGTACCTTGGCTACGATGTGATGCTGTATTTCGGCAAGCAGTTGGCCAAGTACGGCAAGGATTTCTCCAAGCAGCTGGATAGCCGTCCATCCGATGTGCTTCACGGCAGGTTCAACTTCCAGCGGTCGGTCACGGAACCTTCCAAGCACAAAGAAGACCTCGACTATTATGACCAATTGGAAAACCAGTTTGTGCATATCCTGAAGTTTCAGGAATTCCACTTGCAGCCTGCTGATTAGGATAACCATCAAACCCGTGTATTTGCGGGCCGGAGGCCCGCAAATACACGGGTTAAAGTATCCACAACTTGCTTTAACGACTAACATTTTTCACCAACGGCGCTGGCTTGGGCAATGCCCTATGCTGGCGTTTTTTTTAACATGAATAATCGAAGGCTCGAAAAATTCCATGCCGTGGTGAACCGCCGCCAGCCAGACCTCACCATAGTGCTCGAAAACGTGACGGACGTGCACAATATCGGTGCTGTGCTGCGCTCTGCGGACTCGGTGGGTATCAAGGAAGTTTACATCCTTAACACCGATGCCCACCTGCAAAAAGATTACGTGACCATTGGCAAGCGGACCTCGATGGGTACCCGCAAATGGGTGGATGTCCATTACTTCACGGATGCGGAGGCTTGTTTCCTTGATTTAAAAGCCAAATACGGCAAGGTGCTCGGAGCCATGTTGGGCCAAGGTGCCTGCGATTTTTACGACCTTGATTTGACCGAGTCTGTCGCCTTGTTTTTTGGGAACGAAAAGCGGGGGATTTCGACGCTGGCACAACCTTACCTGGATGGCAAGTTCATCATACCTCAGTTTGGTATGGCCGAGAGCTTGAACGTATCCGTCGCTTGTGCCGTGACCTTGTATGAGGCATTTCGGCAACGAAACAAAAAAGGCTTTTACGATGCACCTTATCGGATGGGGGAGGCGGAGCGGGAAGCCCTTTTTCAAGTGTATTATGAGCGGCACAAAGCAAGGGATAGGCGGTCGGTTAAGGCGTATAGAAATGACCAATTTCCTACAAATGATGGCGAGCCATGAAAACCATACTGAATTGGATTAAGCATTTGATTGTCATTGCCATTTTTACCTTGTTTACCCAGACGGGAGGGCTGGTATATCTTGCTTGTGTTCCATTATTTAATAGAATTAATAAAAGAACAGGCCGGTCGTGGCGAGGTTTTTTCTTTAAAACAGTCTCATTTTCAATCGTTTATCTTTTGGTCAATTTATGGTTGGTACCGCCTTTGGCGAAATGGGAGTCAGGTCGAGAACCACTTCCCATCTTCGGTAACCCGATATTAAAGCCGCACCAAGTATTTTATTTCGCCCTACTCAACCACCATTATGTGCGCCCAATGGTAAAAGAAAGTTGCGAGCGGGTGGCATCCCAAATGGCGGATAAATTCCCCGGTTCAAAGCTGTATTACCTCGATGCCAATTTCCCATTCTTTGATGGCTATCCGCTTCACCCACATTTCACGCATCGAAATGGCATAACGATGGATGTCGCCTTGTATTGGGAAGCAACAAGCACTGGCCGACCATTGGACGGAGCACCGTTCCCATTAGCCTACGGCTTCAGCGAAGAGCCACATAAAGGGGAGGTGGATATGGAAGAAAAATGCGGGAACCCCTTCAGAAGCATTGAAATGAGGTTGACAAAGAAACTGGTCAACACCGAGCGTTACCGGCTCGATGAAGAAAAGACGGCAGCCATGATTCGCTTTTTTTCAAAAGAAAAAACAGTCTGCAAAATCCTATTGGAGCCGCATTTGAAAACAAGGCTTGGGCTTGCAAAGGAAGACAAGGTGAGGTTTCAAGGCTGTAAGGCGGCCCGACATGATGACCATATTCACGTCGTTTGGTGCCTTGGGAAATGAAAAAGGATGACAATTATGCCTATAAAAGACAGATTGGCAAGCCATACCAAGTTGAATCATCAATAGTCACCAAGCCCTTTCCACTCTCTTTCAGAACCAAATCCGAAATCGGCTTACTTTTGCCGAGTTTCAAGAATACGAATGAAAAAACTCTTAGCAACATATCGAGGGCTGGCAATGCTGGCCATACTTGTTTCCCATATCACTTGGGTGGTCGTTCCTGCCATATTCCGAGGTAGGAACTTAAAGCATGCGTTGAGTCTCAGGCAGTTATGCCTGACAAGGGTGTTGTCCGCCTTGGGAGTTGTCATTGACAAGAAAGGCGAGGTGCCATCGGGCCACCACATCTTCGTCGGGAACCACCGCTCCTATATTGACCCCATTGTGGCACTGCGGGACGTGCGGGCGCTGCCCGTGGCAAAGGCCGAGGTATCGAATTGGCCTGTTATTGGCTTTGGTGCAAGGGTGACGGGCATCATGTTCGTGAAGCGGGACAGCAAGAAGAGCCGTGCCGACGTACTGGCCGCCATGAGGGAAACCCTGAAAATGGGCTATTCGGTCATCATTTTCCCGGAGGGCACCACGCATGTCGAGCCGCAGACGGTGGACTTCAGGACGGGGGCCTTCAACATGGCCGCTAAAGAGGGGTTCAGCATGGTGCCGATGGCCATTGATTATGCGGATTTGGGCGATGCCTGGGTTGGAAACGACACCTTCATTCCCCACTTCCTGCGCTGCTTCAGCAAGCCAAAAACCTATGTGAAAATCCGCTACGGACAACCGATTCAATCCGCCGACATCAACTTTCTCGTCAGCGAATCGAAGAAATGGATTGACGAGAATATGTTGCTCATCCGACAAGAATTCGAATTGGAAAAAACAAGCGGCACGGTTCCAGCGTTTGCCGCTTGATGTCCTGTAAGTAATGCCCCTCCCCTTAATTTTTATAGAACATGAAAAAACTCTGTTTCACCACTCTGTTTGCCTTCCTGATTGCCTTTCTTTTCACCGATTCGGCCTTTGCGCAGCAACGCTTCAGGGCTGGCTTGCTCTTCGGTTTCAACGCCGCTCAGCTCAACGGCGACGACTCGGCTGGCTACAACAAACTGGGCCTGCACGGCGGGCTGAGGGGCACGGCCATGTTGCGGGACAAAATGGACATCGTCATCGAAATGCTCTACTCGCAAAGGGGCAGCTACGAGAAGTTCATCCAAGGGGACATGAAAATTGACCTGCGCTATATCGAAGTCCCCTTTATGCTTTCCTACAAGGACTGGTACCAGGAGGAAGGTGATTACTACAAGGTGCAGGCCGTGGCCGGGTTCTCCTATGCCCGCTTGTTGGAAGCCACTGCATACGGTAGCCTGCACGATGCCGAGATTGTCAATTTCAACAATAATGACTACGCCTTGACCATCGGCTTTGACCTGTTGTTCAACAAGCACCTTGGCATTGGCGCCCGCTGGACCCGCTCCTTGAACCGCCTTTACGACAACCGAGACCATGCGACTGGCCTAAACTCGCTGTTGGGTTATTTCCTCACGTTCAGGGGGATGTACATGTTTTGATTCAGTTAGCCTGCCTCAGAAGGGCTTGCTTAAAAAAAAAATTGTCGATCGTTTGACTACCTTTTGTCATGGCCTTCGGCCATGACAAAGCGACAAACACGCCCGCCTCACATTTTTATAAGAAAGCCCTTCCTGCCGAAGTTATCTGCTTGGGTTGAATCGAAATTTTGCAAGGCAAAATTTTCGATTCAACCTAAAAGTGCTTCCTCACAGCGCCAAGTGCCGCAAACCTTCCCAGGCCGTCATTGGCACGTAACCCAAGTCCTTTATCTTCGTCAAATCCATCGTCAAATTTGCGGGACGGAAGGAGCTTAGCTGTACTTCCTGCTGCGATTTTCGGACGATTTTCGCCTGCGGCAAACCGAAGGCCGTGCTGGCCATTTCCGCAAACTCAAACCGGCTGATGGCATCGGCACCGCCAAGGTTGAAGATGCCTTCCGCCCCTTTTTCCAGCAACAAAAAAACACCTTCCGCCGCTGATGGGCCGCTCAGGAAGGAACGGATTTCATCGTAAAACGCTGTCACTTCCTTGCCCTGCCGCCAAGCAGTCAGCCATTGTTGCAGGAAGTTGTTGGAGCCAGTGCCAGCCATGCCGAACATCACCGCCACCCGGATGATGGCAGCGTCCGCCGACGTTCCCAGCACCAATTTCTCGGCTTCCAGCTTCTGCTGGCCATAGCCGTTCTGTGGCCTTGGTTCGGGCACTTCGCCATTGGGGGCGCTCGCACCGTCGTACACCTGCGAGCTTGAGGTGAAGACCAATTTGCTCCGCAACTCCGCACAGAACTCGGCCAACTGCGCCGTGGCCGCTACGTTCACTTGGTGGGCTTCCGCTTTGTTCGCTTCGCAAAAAGCGGGGCTGCTGACGGCGGCGGCATGAAGGACGGCATCCGGCCTGATGGACTTCAAGGCCCGCCAAACAGCATCACGGTCGGTGAGGTCGAGTTGCAGGGCATCGGCCTTGGGGTGGAGGCCCGCCTCGTTGGCATGCCAACAGCCGATGAGTTGCCAGTCGGGTGGGGCATGGCGGAAGACGTGCCAGCCCAAGAAACCGGAGGCACCCGTGACGAACAGTTTTTTTGACATAAAAGCAAATTGAAATATTGGCTTTGCACCGAGACCAGATTAATTATCTTCGCCCGGCTTTTCGCTGCAAATTTGGCTGCAAGGCCACCATATTGCGAAGCGAAACAAAGGAGATATTTTTACGATTAACAACTTCAATCGAGCGCATCTTATAATTCATAATTTTTATGCCTGATACAGGAGCCAAGTTCAAATTGATAGAAACCCAGGAAGGGCTTGCCGAATTCGTACGTGAAAACCAAGGCATCGAATGGATGTGCTTCGACACGGAGTTCATTGGGGAAAAAAGATTCCTCACCTTGATTTGCCTCATCCAGATTGGCACCGAGCACGGCTACTACCTCGTTGACCCCATCAAGGTCAAGGACCTGCAGCCCATCATCAGCATGCTCGAAGACGAGAACCTGCTGAAAGTCGTGCATGCCGGCGACAACGACTACCGCCTTTTCCACACCCACTACGGCATATTGCCAAAGAACACTTTCGACACGCAGTTGGCGGCTTCGTTCATCGGCTACAAGCACCCCGTCGGCTTCAGCAAGCTGGTGGAGAGCGAGCTGGGCATCGAGGTGAGCAAGGGCTATACCGTGACGGATTGGGAAAAGCGCCCCTTCCAGCCCAAGCAATTGCAGTACGCCCTGCACGACGTCGTACACCTCTACGACCTTTGGCAGAACATCACCAACGAATTGAAAAAAACTGGCCGACTAACTTGGGCCTACGAAGAGTTCAAGCTGCTCGAAGACCCCGCCACCTACGAGCAGGACCCCTACAAGGAGGTGCTCGAAAGCAATATCATCAAGAGCCTGCGCCGCCGGGAACAAATCTTCCTGCTGCGCCTCATGCTCTGGCGCACGGAGGAGGCCCAGCGCCGCAACCACTCCCGTGAGATGGTGCTGCCGAGCAAATACATCAGCGCCATCGTCAGGGCCGTGCATTCGGGCTTAGAGGCCCTGCAAGGCGACCGCCGCCTGCCCGACAACATCATCGGCAAGTTCGGCAGGCAGTTCGTGGACATGTACGAGCGGCCCGCCACGCAGGAGGAAAAGGACATCCTCAACCGCATCCCCCGTGACAACAGCGACAACCCCAAGCAGGACATCCTCATGGAAATGCTTGACCTGCTCGTGCGATACAAATGCCTACAGGAGGGCATCTCCCACCACATCGTGATGCCCCGCAACGTGCTCAAAAAAATGAAGAACGACAAGGACTACTTCGACGACGAGACCTTCAGCGGCTGGCGCCGGGAGTTCCTCGGCGAGGAAATCGTGTCGTGGTTCAAGTACCGCCGCAACCTCGAAATCAAGTTCCTCGACGGCAAGTTCGAACTGAAAATGCAGGAAGCAGAAGTGTGAGAGTCGGTGGACGGTTGACGGCTTACGGTTGACGGCTGACGGTTGACGGTGAACGGTGAACGGTGGGGAGTGAAGGGCTTCGGAAAATCACTTTACCAGTTTCGAGGGAAAGCCTACTGGCGTCCAGAATGGCCGTAGTACCGTTCAGAGAGACCGTACAAGTAGTCAGAAACTGCGTACGGCTCTCCAGACAAGACGTAGAGGTGTCCAGAAAAGGTCTAAGGGCAGTCAGAAATTGCGTACAGGTGTCCAGAAAAGGTGTAGGGGCGTCCAGAATAAGCGTAGAGGTGTCCAGAAAAGGTCTAAGGGCAGTCAGAAACTGCGTAGTGGTGTCCAGAAAAGATGTACAGGTGTCCAGAAATACGCAAGTTGCGAATGGACGGGGTGAAAATGGGGTGAAACGGGGTTTTTTATAACTAAATCAATGACATACGGGGCGTGATTGCCTGAAAGACCCAAATGCCTCAGGGACTTGGCTATTTTTTACACCTACCTTTGAAACATTCCTTGGGCAGCCACGTAGCCAATCAGGTAAAGCCGTTTTATCACCAAAAAAACAAGTCAAGATGCCTTGGGTACTCAACAACACGTATTACATCGAGACAGACATCCGCAAGATGGATGCAAACTTTAGCTACTACTACATTGACAAGGTTGTAAAAAAGCTCCAGGAAGTACATGAACCGGACATGCCACCGATTCAGCCGCCCATTGAGGAGGTATTGCCGCTGTTACAAGAATGGAATAAAGTATATTGGGTAAAAACACTTTTCGGGAAGGGCGGCGCTGCTGGCAAACGCAAAGTGGAACTCTTGAAAATCTTGCCCCCCATCATCCAACAATGGGGCGAGTACATGGCCTATTTGATTACCATAAAAAAAGTTGAGCCTTATTGTAGCGGGTTCCCCTGGTTGAGCATGGACTCGCTGCGAAGGCCCACCTCAGTCTCCTCTTATTCCGTGGACCGTGACCGCCAAAAAGGCACCACTACCATGTATTGCAGCAAAAAGCCCGCCCTGCTGCTCTTCTTCCATTGGCAAGCCTCTGAGGACAACCAGAACTGGTTCACCATCGCTACCACCAGCGTACCGAAGCTCACCACCAAAAAGCTCGACCCCGACAAACGCTATTTTTTCAGGATGTATATGACGAACCCTAAGGGGAAGTCGGATATGCACTTTGGATGGAGGAGGGAGGCGTTTTGATGGGGCAAGTTTGATATAAAAAAGCAGCACGCTACTTACTTACCTGTTTGATTTGCAAAATAGGTAAGGCGGACTATAAAATTTCCTGAATAATTTGGAGCAATGATAACTTCTGTTAACTTTGCCTTATATAAAATCTGCTACGGAAAAACCCTCAAAAATGGCTATTTCCGTGCAAGCAGAGCTTGTGAAAGAACAGGTTGTAGCTACTTGAATACGGGTTTCGTATTTTACTTAGTCGTAACTGTTCTTCGGGATATTGGTGACCCTGTCTGCCGACAGGCAGGTTTCCCGAAAACGAATAAGTAAAGGCGAAATTCGTGTTTACTTAGTCGTTTTCGGGAGTGCCGTTGTTAGCGGAAACTTTAAAAATAAAATACGATAAATATGATGATGCAAATAAATGTAACTATAATGGGAGTTTGTGATGAAAAAGATTCTCATCATCTCAATGAGCTGAAAAGATATATTGAAGATGAGCTACAAGTTAGAGTCAATTCTACGCAAACATATGTTGAAGGAAGTAAATCAACTGGTTTGACAACGGGGATAGAAATTGCAGGAATAATTTTATCTTCTATTAGCACCTTTGTTACCGTATTACAATATTGGCAATCTAATAAGAAAAGTTATAAAGCTATTTACAAATCAGAGAATATTGAGATTGAGTTAAACAATCTTACTCATAATGAGATTGTAGACCTTCTCAAATCTGATTCTTCTACAGAAAAACAGTCATTAATCGAATTGGTCAAATGATTAAAATAGTTATGAATGGAGAATAAGAGAGTTGCACTATTGGTAAGTAGCAATGCACCAGACTTAAATGGAGGCCTAAATGATTTAAGTAGTGCTTTCCATATCTTTAAAAAGAGTACAATTGGTAATTGTGACTCTAAAAAATCATCATATCTCTTAAATTGTAAATCTAGGAACTATTTTAATGATTGGATTTATAAAAACTTAAATTGTTGGGATCCTGCTGATCAATTGGTCTTTTATTATTCTGGGCATGGTGTAATGGTGGACAAGGAGTTTGCTTTTACCTTTATAGATGAAGATAATAACACAACTTTTATATTGTTTACAAATTTCATAAATGAACTAACCTATCTGCATAAGGTCAAAAATGTATTATTCATTATAGATGCTTGCCATAGTGGGGCTATAACAAACTCAGATTTATCAAAAACTACTAACAAGGAACTTGTTTTGCCCTTAGAAGTACCAAAAGGTGTAGCATATATTTCATCATCTTCAAGCGAAATGCAGAGGAGTTACGAAAATGCTAAAACCAATTTGAGTGTTTTTACAGAATTGTTTATAGAAGGACTTGACTCCGGTCTTGACGGAAAACCAACTCACAATGGCCTGATTGGGATAGAAGATATAGTAAGTTACATTAATGAAAAGCTACAAGATGAAGAATACAGTCAGTACAATCAAAAGGCAAAAGCCAAGATTGGAAATTTTACAGATTATTTTTGGGTTGCTAAGAATATTTCAGGCACAATAGAAAAAGAGAATAAGACTGTAGAAAGCTTTGAACTTATAGAAATAGATGAGTATAACCGCAAAATTCCATTTCTAGAACGAGGTGTTCCTGAGTGTGATATTGAAGATTTAAATATTGAATTAATAAAGGGATGTTATCTTAAACAATTTGAACAAGATGCAGAAATAGATAACATTCTCTTTCTTCTTAAAAAATTAAATCTAATCCGAGAAATAAGAGGGTATGAAAAACCTATTTTAAAAGTATATTCAATTATTTGTTTTCATGATCGCCCAGAGACGTATTTTCCTATGTTGAGGACGAGAATCACTAGAAAAAATGGTGCAAGAACTACTATTGTTGGTAACATTAGTACTCAAATAGCTCGAATATTAGAATTTACAAATGAAGATTTACAATTTTCACTTTTAGATGTAAAAGGCCAATTACATGAAAGTACTTTTCAAAGTAGTGAGGGGTTTGCTGTAGTTAGAGAATTATTATCAAATGCATTTGCTCATCGTGACTATGAAAAGGATAGTTCAATAAAGGTCGTACTCAAAGAAAATTCAATAACTATCTCTAATCCAGGTGAAATTTACGTTTCCTGGGACAATTTATTAACAAACGCATATGATAATATTTCTAAGCCTGTTAATATTCATGTTAATGAAATTATGTATAATTTAGGTCTGTTTGAGGGTTTTGGGCGGGGTCTGTTAAGTGTCAAGAGATTTATTGAGCTTTTTGGCGATAAAGCTATTACATTTAAGAAAAACATAAATGAAGATATTTCAATAACAGTCAATACAACAAATTCAATTTTTCGTCCACCTAATGAAACAGAAGCTTTTGTCGATAGTACTTATACTGTTCTTAAGAATGACATAGTAGTAATTGCTGATCCTTCACCTATAATTATTTTGTTTGGAGCCGCTGCGTCAGGCAAGACAATGACCCTGATTCGATTGACAAGATATTTGATTCAACACGGCTACAAAGTCTCGCCGGAAAGAACTTTCCGTGACTCTAAAGATTCCCACTATCAAAATATGTGCGACGACTTTGCTAGCATTATGAACAGCACTAAAGTTCCTGCTCGTAACCAAGCTATAGACTTCATGCTGGTGAAAGTGATGGATAAATCAGGTAGGCCGATTTGCCAACTTCTTGAGGCACCAGGGGCGCATTACTTTAACCCAAATGAGCCACGGAGGTCTTTTCCTTCCTATATCAACATGATTAGCCAGAGTAACAACCGTAAAACTTGGCTTTTTATCCTGGAAAAGGATTGGATGAGTCAGCAAGATCGGAATAATTTTGTGCAAAAAATCACTGACTTGCAACAGCAATATATACGAACAACTGACAAAGTGATTTTTACTTGCCATAAAGCTGATTTACATGGTCATTACATGACTAGTGGCAAGTACAATGTTCCATTGTTCTTTAATGATATAGAAAATCAATACCCCGGCATCTTTTGGAGATTTAAAAACACTAATCCGATTACGAAATTCTGGCGAAACTACAACTTTGACTTCGTTGTATTTTCTGCAGGGGCGTTTATTGACGATGGTGAGGGTCATAGAAATTTTATTCCGAGTAGCGATGAAAATCCAGAGGCACTGTGGGAAGCAATCCTTAAAACGATTAGAGGTTAAAAGCAGTAGGCTTCAGACAGGTTTCGATTAGTGCTCTAAAATCTTTAAAGCCTCTAATAGATAGAAGCTGTATAATAGGTTCTTATCAAAAAATAGAAAACGAAGAAAGATTAAAGGAAACATAAATAAAACTTCCGCTAACACTGCGCCAGCGTCCATGCCCAGCAGAAGTTAGTCAAGGCGTTTATGCAAAACCGTTCACAAAACAATCAAACACCCACTCACCAGCAATCGCCCACGCTATGATATTCCCCGCTATCACCAAGCCTTCCCTTCGCAGACGCTGGTTCATCCTCGCTAGCTATCGGGGACGAGGCTTGAACCACTTACCAGCACGTCTCTGACCTGCGTAACCACTTCTCAGATTGGTGGTACACTTCGCCAATGCCAACAACGCTACAAAAATGTGGTGGGACTTCACCCCAGCACGGAAAAACTACCGCACAACATACGGCTACCCTGCGAGTAGGCCTCCTTTGGCGTGGCACGAAACAGTAGCATACCAGCGACGGCAGGAGAAAGGCGGATAGTTACAAGCCTCATTTGGCAGATTCTCATCATTTTTTCTCGGTGAGTATTGTTGGGATGGAAAAGGCTGGTTACATTAGCGGCTGTAAGAAAAACACACTGCCCGGCGGAAGGCAAAAGCTGGGAATACTAAGCAGGCTGTGGGAGAACTCAAAAAAAATAAAGCAAAATTAAAATCAGAAAATTGCAAATTAGTTCTTTAACATTTTCTTCCTATCTAGTTTGTAGGTAGAAAGGAAGGTACAAAGTGGAAATGTCCGCTATTGCGTGTATGGACGGAGTGGCGTACATAGACAAGTTCTCCCTAATTGAAAAAATATAAAGACTTGTGCATGAGGATACCTAAAAGCACTCCATACGATGAATTTTCGTACTTTTGCTCTATGAATTATGCAGATAAGATAAAATACAAGACATCGTTCAAATCCGAACTTGACAAGTTTGCAGACAGACTTGAAAAATACGTTTCTACAGATAACGGAGATTGGTCTGTTAAAGGCTTTATTGATGTTTATAAAAATATTTACACAATCTCGTCCGACACTAAAATCGTTTCAAAAATACTTGAAATACACATTTTTCCACAAATCTTACAGTTTGCAGACAGCATTGGGTACAAAATCATTCTTGCCGAGAAACAAAATTGGTATCCTGACTTGACCTTCATTAAGAAGGATAACGAAGAAGTAAAATTTGCATTGGACATTAAAACTACATTCAGACGAAACGATAGAACGGCAGGTTTTACGCTCGGTAGTCACGGGGGCTATTTCAAAGAGAGACATAAAGACAAGAATATTCAATTTCCTTACAATCAATACTTAGGTCATTATTGCTTAGGTGTAATTTATACCCGAACAGATGTTTCTGACGACCTAGCCGAAACGGAGATTTATCAAGTTCAGGAACTTCAAGAAGAATACGAAACACCCAACAAAAAAGTCGGTGAACGTTCAGTTACTACCGTTAAGAACCTAAAATCCATTACCTCGGTAATTAAGGACTTTGACTTTTTTGCAGCAGAGAAATGGAAAATTGCCAGCGACAAACAAGGTTCTGGGAACACTGCAAATATAGGTTCAATTTTCGATATTGATGACCTGAAAAACGAAAATGGAATTTTCAGCATGTTAGGTGAAGAATGGTTTGATGAATATTGGATAAATCATGGTTCGGCAACAATAATGAAAGACGGAAAGCCGACCAAAATCACCACACTTAAAGACTTTTTGGAGTTCAAAGGTAGAACCGACCTTTGGGATAAAATCGTTTCTAAAACTTATAATAAGAAAACGAAATGAGAGTAATTATCCCACCAATAAAAAGTCAAGGCATAAAAACCAAGTTAGTTCCTTGGATAATGGAACTGACTCCAAAAGTGTCTGGAAGATGGATAGAGCCATTTCTTGGCACTGGAGTAGTTGCGTTCAACTCAGGTTACAAGCAAGCAATTCTAAACGACACTAATCCGCATATAATCAATTTTTACAAAGGCATTCAAGACAAAACAATAACTGCACCCTTAATGAAACAATTTCTCGAAAGAGAAGGTGAGTTATTGAGCAAAGCAGAGAATAACGGCTACGAACATTACCTAAAAGTTCGGACACGTTTCAACAGTGGAGAATTTTCACCTTACGATTTTATTTTCCTTTCAAGAGCAGGTTTCAACGGAATGATGCGATTTGGAAGCAAGGGAAACTGGAACATTCCATTTTGTAAAAAACCTGACCGTTTTGCACAAGCATACATCACTAAAATTACAAATCAGGTTGCGACAGTTTCTCAAATAATTCAACCCGAACCCAAGTGGACTTTTCACAACAAATCATTTGCTAACATTATTCCGCTTGCAACCGAGAACGACATAATTTACTGCGACCCGCCATACTATGGCAGACATGTTGATTATTATAACGGATGGACTGAGCAAGATGAAGAACTTTTATTCAACTTACTTTCCGAAACAAAAGCGAAATTTGTTCTCTCCACTTGGCATCACAACGATTGGAGGGAGAACGAAATGATACATAAGTTTTGGAGCAAGTTTAACATAGTGACTAAAGACCATTTTTATCACAACGGTGGCAGTATTGAAAACAGAAGAACAGTTGTCGAAGCATTAGTTTGTAATTTCTCCACTGATAGCGTTCAATTGCACAATCATGGAGTAAAAACCAAACCTAAAGCTGAGCAATTGGCATTTGATTGGTCGTTATAAAAAATGGGAGAACAAAGGCTTGCTGTCCATGCCGCCGAACAGCCAGCCCGCAAAGCCAACGCACGGCGGCAAGGCAGCAAGCCAACCGTTCTGCCTCATAAAAGAAAAAACAAAGATGAAAAGACAAATATTGACATTCGTTACCTTCGGGCTAATTATGGTAACTGCTTGTAAGGATGATAAAAACCAACAAATGAATGATGTAGAAATTTGGCAACTTGGTTGGCGAATGATAGGAAGTTCAATGGAAGAAAATTATGAGCTTGCAAGTTTACAATTTGATTCATTAAGGAGTAAAGCTAAAATAATTGATAGCAAATACCTTGTGACAGGGCTTGAAGCAAAGAATGCAATTGGGAATATTGATGAAATAATCCAAATCTTAAATTCGCAAGATAGGAGCATGTTGCAAGAAATATGCGGAAAGCAATTTTTGTCAGGTTTAGAACCTTGTGACAAATATTCAAAAGAAAATATTGGAAATAAGGAACTTCAAATAGAGTTAATTAAGATGTATGTTGATGACCAGGTTGTTAGGGGTAATATGATGAAAGAAATGATTACAAAATATCAGATTGATACAATAGGAATTAAAACTCATCAGGATTGGTCAAATCCAAGCGAAATAAGCGTAGATGATAAAAATAGAAACCAACTAAAGCAAATTATTGAAAAATATGGATTTCCTACCAAAAGTTTAGTGGGGAAGGATGCCATGCAAGGAATATTTTTAATAATTCAGCATAGTGACGGGGATAGAGAGTGGCAAAAATCCCAACTTACCAACATAGAAAATGCGGTAAAGAAAGGCGATATGGACGGACAGAACTATGCATATCTCTATGATAGGATAAAAATTAATAGTGGAGAAAAGCAATTATATGGAACTCAATTTGCCAAAGTTGACCCAGTAAACAAGACAGTAGAATTGGCTGAAACAGAAGATGTGGAAAATTTGGATAGGCGACGGATGGAAATTGGAATGATGCCAATAAAAATGTATAAAGAATTTATGCTTGAGAACCTATAAAAATGCATACGAGGCAGAACAAAAGCTATAGCTTACGCCGCCAAGTTTTGTGCATAGGGGGTTTGGGGGCGGCGCAGCCGCCCCAGACCCCATGCCCAAAACTTGTCAGCGTGAGGTATATGATGCCCATGCCTCCTAAAAGTCGGCATGGCACATAGCCAACCGTTATCACAATTTTGAAAAATTGAAAAAAATGGGTAGGTCACTGATTGTTTTTGTTATATTTTTTTGGACTAACTTGTTGCTTGGACAAACGTTAAATGACACCCAATTTAGTGTTGAAATAAATAACAATAATGAAGGCTATGGCTTCATGGATTCCTTGCTGGGAAGAAAAAAAGTGGTATTATTAGGTGAATTAGACCACGGAGATGGTTCTTCCTTCGTTGTAAAAACAAATTTGATAAAATATCTTCATGAACACCATCATTTCAACTTATTAATTTTTGAAGCATCATTTATCAATTGCAACTTCCTTTGGAACTCAATCGGTGGCAACACAGAATTCAAGGACGAAGTAAAAAAGAACATTTATCATATTTGGAGTGAGGTCGCAGAAACGAATGAGTTATTTAGATATATTGAAGAACAGTTTCATAAAGGCACACCATTAAAAATTGTTGGAATTGACCCACAGTTTTCTGGCAGTAACAACGCCAATGAATTTATTGAATTGCTAAAACATACGCTACCTTCAACCATGACAGAGAGTGTACAGTTTGCCCAATTTGTTCATGAGCTGAAAATCATGAGTGTTTGGATGGTGTTTCCCAAGGAAGAAGAACATCAGTTATCAGAAGAGGAATTTGCGGGATACTGCGATAAAATACTGGAAGCAATAAAGCAAAACAAAGAGATAGCAATAAATTTATCTTTATGGGAAGTGTACATGAACAATGTGAAAATAATGGGCAAAATAAAGAGGGCGAGGAGTAATCTTTCTTTTGAAATGAGAGATGAACAAATGTTCAAAAATGTAAAATATTGGTTGAGTGAGAATGTAAATGATAAATCAATTATCTGGGCGGCAAATGCACATATAATTAGAAATGACAGCGTTTTGGAAAAACAAGGTAAGAAACATTATCTGTTAGGTTTGAAAAAATTAGGAGATTATATGCATGATGCCTATCTTGATTCATTATACTCAATTGCGATTGCCTCTGGTAAAGGCTCTACACTTGATTTTTCAAACCCAACAAAGAGAAATATCTTAAATATCCCAAAAGGCACTTCTATTGAGGGTTTGATGCAAGGAAGAAGGACTTGTTTTGTTGATTTAAAATCATTTGAAAGTGCATATGATTTAACAAAGTATAAATCCCAAATGTTCTACACTAGCATTGTTTGTAGTGCCAAATGGAGTCAGCATTTTGATGGGTTTATTTATATACCTGAAATGATTCCATCTACTCCTTTGTGGCAAAACACCCAAAAGTGATAGCAACGGCCTGCTGTCCATGCCACCAAACAGCCAACCCGCAAAGCCAACGCACGGAGGGAAGCCAATCATGTACCATAAAATTGCCGTGATAGCCTCAGTTGGTCAAAATAGTTGTTGAATTCAAGGGCAGTGCACCAGCGATCAACGAGAATAGTGTAAAATATACAAAAACATATTCAGCCATACCTCAAATTAACACAACGGAAAAATATTGCACCACCCAACAAAATTGGCACAGTATTCGTGCCAACAGAATCGTTCACATATCATCTTAATCAGTATTACGCCGCTCGTGCTATGCAAATAACCACAACCCTTATCCGTTAGGTGCCCAACACAACGACGTAACTTCTAAAACCAAATTCACATGAGTAAGATTAAAAAAGACCTCGATGCAAAAATCAAGATGTTCAAAGCCATCGCCTTGCTTTATTCCACCTACACGCCCCGCTTCGATGTGGTTTCCGCTTTTGCGGGCCTGATGACCAGTTTTAATGACCGCAATATTGTGATTGATAAATTGGTGCCCTTGGCCATGAGGGATACTAAGGACATGACCAAACAGCGGGATGCACTGCGTAAGCCGCTGTATGAATCGGCCATGATTGTGGCAGTAGCAGTTAAAGGTTATGCTGCCAGCATTGACGATTTAGTATTGGTGGGTGAAATGAACTGGACAGAGGCTAAATTAAAGGCAATAACCTTAGACCAATTGGGGCCTACCTGCACTAAAATACATGAAACAGGTACCACATACTTGGCTGAGGCAACGCCTTTTGGCCTCACAGAGGATAAACTGAACAAATTGGAAAATGACAACAAGGCTTGGATTGCGAAGGAAGCTGCTACCCGCAATTTGCAGGTGGAAATCAGCGGCAATAAAGTGCAATTGGGAAAGCAAATTGCGGATAATATGGCTTTAATTACGAACCAATTGGACAATATGGTGCTCACCCTCTCCGATTCCGACACTGAATTGGTGGGCCTGTGGGACCAAGCCCGTATTATCGTGCACCTGCCTACTACCGGGACGCAAGCCAAAATAACGGTGTCAGATAAATTGACCAATGATTTTATTTATCAGGCCAATGTTTCTTTGGTCAATGGCGTGGTTTATAATGCCATTACCGACGTCAATGGTGAAGCGGAATTCAAGGGCATTAAACCGGGCATTTTTTTATTTAGTGTTAATGCCCCCGGATATAAGCCTTATTCCATCAATCAACAGCGGCTGCTGAAAGGCAAGATTACGAGGTTGGATGTACAGTTGGAGCCAGTGGGCTAAGCATTTGAATTGATTTGATGGAAATGATTTTGTCTTTTCATACTAATTATTTTGATGGTAATTGGGCCTGGCAACTATGCTGGGCTTTTTTTTTAAAACTCCCCTCTCACCTGCACTTTCACCTCGCTGCGCTTATTCCCTTTGGTTGCTTCATTCCCAGTACCGACTTCTGTCACGTTTGGATAGTAAGTCGTTGCATACCGCAATTCCAGGCGAAGTTGACGGCTTAGGCGGTAGCCAAGGTTGGCGTAGAAGCGGCTGCCCCGGTCGTAGTAGGCGGGGATGGAGAAGTCGTTGAGCACGTCACGCTCATAGGCGTAGAAGCGGACGTCGTAGCCGCCCGTGGAGAAGACGGCAAAGCGGGTGCTGGCCGTAAAGGGCGAGCTTGGTGGCCGAATGATAAGCTCCTGGAACATGGCCATGCCCTTCACCTTCGTGCCGGAGGACTCGGAACTGCCGAGGTCGAGGCGGCTGCGCCACTCCACGGCGGGGCCGAGCTTGAGGGAAAGGTGGAGGCGGGCTTGCAGGTTGTGGCGCAGGGTCAAGCGGTCAACATGGGTGGGTTCGCCGCTGTAGTTTTCCTCTTTTTTTTCGCTGCGCAATTGGGCGTAGGCTTCCAGTTTCCGTTTTTGGGTGAATGTCACACGGCCCAGCCATTCGTTGCCATTCGACGGGGCATCCACGCCGAAGCGGAGCCAGTCGTGCCGCCATTGGTCGAAGTAGGCGTTGATGCGCCAGCGTTTGGTGGGCTGGGCTTGCAGGCCGAAATAGGCACCTTTCTCGTTCAGGCCGCCGCTGGTTTCGGCGAAGGGCTTGGCGTTCAGCGATTGGTAGTCACGGGCAAAATTGCGAAGCACGATGGCCACGTCCACCCGGCGGTCGAGGGCGGCGACGAGGCCGTTCACGGTAGCGATGGCCCCATTGCGGCTGCGGGCCGTTTCCCCGAAAAAAAACAGGTTGCGGAGCGCAAGGCCGTAGTCCAAGCTGAGGTTCAGCAGGGTTTGGCCATTGAAATAATACTGGTTGTAAAGGTCGGGGCGGCGTTCGAGCGGCTTGTCCAAGTGCTCATAGAGGGCATTCGCCCCGACTTGCAGGTGGCGGCCCCGGTACTTGAGCGTGGCCCCAGCCGAGTTCTGTTGGATGGCGCCCCGGTCTGCGATTTCGTTGGCAGTGCGGTGGAGGCCGCTGGTCTGGAGGGAGGTGGCGAAGAAGGCATCGGGGTCGTCGTTCTGGTCGTCGGTGTCGAGGTTGGCGTCACGTTGGCGGGTGGAGGCAAAGGCGAGCAGGTCGAGTTTTTTGCCCAAATCGAATATTGCGGCAGCACCCCTGAAAAAATCGTACTCGCTGACCGAGGTGAAGGGCCGCAACTGCCGCCCGCTGCGGCTGACCAAGGTGGAGAGGGCGCTTTTGCGGGGCGCAAAGCCTTGATAGACGAGCAGGCCCTGGCCCATCGTCACCGCAAAGTCGCCGAGCGCCAGCGACCTTACCCGGCGCATGGGGTTTTTGATAAAAACATGGGCGCTGTAAAAATCGAACCCCTTTTTGTTGCTGCCTTTGAAGAACGCCTCGCCAGCATCTTTCTCCGCTGTGACGCCCGCCGAGATTCGGTCGCCTTTTGTGAAACGATAGCGGAAATAAAGCTGGTCGGGACTGCCTGCGTAGGCGCTTGGCGTCGTGTCGTTTTCCATCAAATAGCCCTGTTTCTCCTCCAATTGTCGTGACCAGCGAAGCAGCACCTGATGGCGGCTATTGGAAAAGGTCGGGGCCGATTGGTCGAGCAGGCCCGGCTCTTTTACCGATACGAAGGGCAGCAACTGCTTGATAGTGGCCACATCGTAGCCGGGCACGGCTTGCAGTTCATAGATGGAGACGAGGTCGCCGAATTTGTTGCGGTATTCGGGGAGTGCGTTGCGCTGGAGGTCGGTCAGGAATGGGAACTCGGCGAGGTCGGTGGCCGAGGCTTGATTGAGGTCTAACGGCCTGCGGCGGAGGTGCGCAAGGCGGTCGAAGAGGTCGTTGTAATCAAAGCTGCCGTCCTCGTCCTGGCCTTGGGAATAACCTTCGAGCAGGTCTTCGGTGGGGGAGGGGAGGCCGAGGGTGTCCGTTTGGGCCAGGAGGTGGGCCGTTGCGAAGCAGGTGAAAAATAAAATGCGCCATTTGGCCATCGTCAGAAGCGGATTTTAATGCCAGTGTAATAATTGCGGAGCGGCGCTGGCTCGAAAGGTGCACTAGAACCCACTCTGATATTGGCATTGTAGCGCTCTTTGTACAGGTTGTTGATACCAGCCGACCACTCCATTTCGTGGTTTTTGAAACGGAAGTTATATGCAGCACGAATATACCCGAAAAAATAGTCGTCAGTTGCATCCAAATTGCTAAAGTCAACATAAACGCTGTTTACCCAATTCGTGCCTGCCACAAGCGTCAAGTTTTTTATCCTTGAATAGCTGAACATCAGGCTTGCCATGGAGCGGGGGACGCCGGGCATTTTATTGCCGTCATAGGTGTCATAATCCTCGAATTCGAAATCATAGAAATTGGCATTCATAAACAGATCAAGGTGCTTTGACAACTTACCGTTTAAGGAAAATTCCACCCCCATCCTTGTAGAGCTGCCGACATTTTCATAGCCATTATTTTCAAGGGGGGTGGTGACCCTGATTATCTCGTCTTCCAATTTCATCGAGAAGAAGGAAAATTCTGCTTTCATTCTTTGTTGTCCAGAAAGCACTCTAATCCCAATTTCTGACGACCTGGTTCTTTGTGGCTTTAGGCCCATGTCTTCCAAAGCTTGGCTGAGTTCCAATAAGGTTGGCGTCTCGAAATTGCTGCCGTAATTGAAGAAAATGGTGGCGTACTCGCTGGGCGATACGGTGAAACCCAGGGTCGGGTTGATGGCCGTGAAATCGTCCTTGTAATCGTCCGCATCGAAGTTACCGGGGAATTTGTCGTCCACGTTAATCAGGATACGGTCGTAGCGCAGGCTGGCAAGAAAGTGGACTTGCTCGTTGAAGTCCAATTTCTGGATGGCATAAAGGCCAGCGGAAGCATATTTCTCGGTGAGGTAGGCGTATTGGTCCTCAAACCCTTCACCATCGTTATCAAACCGTTTACGGTCGTCCACTTGTGTTTCGAGGTCGGTACCGAGGTTCAAGCTCCAATTCAGTCGGCCAGGCTTAGTGCGGTATTCGTAGTTCAAAGTGCCGCCAGTGAAAGACCTTTGCAGCTTCACTGCATCATTCACCAAAAAGCTTTCAAAACTGCGGTTGGTTTGAAAAAAACTTGCCTTCAGTCGGTGGTTGTGGTTCAAATTCTTTGAAATGGCCAGTCCTGCCCGCAACTGCCAAAGTTTTTCCCCTGCATTATCGTACAAAAAGCTTGAATTGGCCATTCGGCGATCTTCCTCCAACTCTTCCGCATCCAACCCGCCGGGGTCTTCTGCGAGCGGGCTGTTCACGTAGGTGAGCACCCCCCGGATGGTAAGGGTACTGTCAATGGGCAGCAGGAAACCGCCATTCACCAGTGAATTACGCATGGCGCTGTGGTCCCTGTAGCCTTCCAGGGTGGTCAATGCCGCATTCATGGAGTAGAGGAACTTGTTGGCCTTGCCTCCGCCAAGTTTGAACTGGCTTTTTTGAAACCCATAGCTGCCCATCGTTAGGCTGGCCTCCCCCCATTCCTCGTCATTGAATTTCATGGTGTTGAAATTGATGGAACCGCCGCTGGCATTGCCATAGAGGCCGCCCGTGCCGCTGCGTATGACCGTCAGGCCCGTCAGGGAGCCAGGGTCAACGGCGTCCACCTGGGAGGTGCCATCGGGGGTGCTTTCCGGGAAGCCGTCCACCAGGATTTTCACGCCCCGGATGCCAAAGGCCGACCTCGCCCCAAAGCCCCGGATGCTCACCCGGATGTCCTGGGCGAAGTTGGCGCCGTTCTGCACGAACAGTCCCGGCACGTTCATCAGGGCTTCATCGAGGCCCAGTTGCTGTGCCCCTTTCTGCAACTGGCGCTCCCCGATGCGGGTCATGGATAGCGGGGTGGCCATATCACTCATTTCCACCCGGTAAGCGGTGACGGTCACGGGTGCCAGTTCATTGGTTTTCAAGGTATCCTCCTGTTGTTGCTGCGCAACAACCGAGCTGGCAAGGAAGCAAAGTAGGGTGACAACAAGTAGGCAGGAGCGTTTCTTCATGTTGAAAAATTTTCAGCGAAGGAACGAAAAAAAAAGAAACCGCTCCCCATCGGGAAGCGGCCCAAATTTTACTCCAAATCTATCTATCTTAGGTTTGTGGGGCGGCTTACGGCTTACGGATAACGGCTTACGGCCACCGTCCACCGTAGGCCGTCAACCGTAAGCCGTTATCCGTAGGCCGTTTACCGGAATAAAGTCATGGAGCGGGTGGCGGTGAAGCTACCAGCTTCAAGGCGGTAGTATAGCAGGCCCTCGCCGGGCAGCATGTTGCGGTCGAGTTGGATTTCGTTGTAGCCAGCGGAGTAGTTGCCGCTGAAGGTTGCCACCACTTTGCCAAGGGCATCGTAAACCGTCAGTACAGCCTCGCTGTTGGTCGGCAATTGGAAGGCAATGGCCGTGCGATTGTTGAACGGGTTCGGCACGTTCTGGAAGAGCTTGTAGCCCTGTTGGATGCCATCGTGGGAGGCGGAGGCACTGCCGTTGTTGAAATGGAGTGCGATGTCGAAGACCTGAATTGGCTCGCCAACATAGGCTTCGGCCACCGTGTAGGTGGAGCCAATGCCCAGCACTTCGGACAGGGTGCCAGCCGTTTTGGCCATGAATTTCAGCTTGATGACCTCCGTGCTGCTGTCCAAGGTGACCGCTGGGTTGGTCTCCCAACTGGTGGTTATGAAACCATTGCCAGCCATCGTGGTGCCGAAATTGCCAAAACTGGTGTAGGTCGTCTGTACGATTTCTTTGAACTCCAACTGGTCTTTGTCGAACTCAATCGTGAACTGGAAGCCATAGACGTTTACGAATTCGGTTGCCTTGAAAACGGCGGTTACCTCTTCGCCCGCTTGGAAGGATTTGTTCTCCATCTCAAAGGTCAGGGTGCCGCTGCTGCGGTCGCCAGTTTCGCTACCACCCGCAAAGCCGCTGGCGCTTTCGTTCACGTCGCCGATTTTCACCGCCACGAAGTCCACGTCGTCCATTGAACCTGGCAGGTCGTTGATGTTGACGATTTCCGGGAATGCTTCTACCCAAGGGTTCGCTGGGTTCGGGAACTGATAGGTTGCATCCACGAAGCGCCAAGAATTGTTGTTCGGGAACTCATCGTTCATGTGCAAGATCAGCTTGCGGATTTCAACAAGGTCGAAGGTCGTCACCGTCTTCGAGTTGTTGGCGTCGGCTGCGATAATCTTGTAGGGCGAACCCAACTGCGTCGTGCCAAGGATGTGCTTTGAAATGAGCACAAGGTCGAAGGTAGAGACGCCGTTCATTGGGTCGTCGTCCTTGTGCGGCGTCACCGTATAGTCATCGCCGATGGTGAGGCCGCCAAAACCATATTGGCCGTCTGCATCAGTGTTGGTGTTCTCGAACATGGCATTGCTGTTCAACCTCACTTCCACGCCCTCCAATGGGTCGGAATCAGCGGTTGAAATATTGCCAATGAGCGGTTGGCCATTGCCGCAGGAGAACATATTGTCCTGCACCACCACGAAGGTCTCGCAGAAGTCTTGGTTGCCAGCGGCATCAGTCACCCATAGATTGACGGGGTTCACTCCAAGGTTGAGGCAATTGAACCGCTTGCAAGTGTCGAGTACGTTGGTGCTGAACGAAAATTGGAGCGGACCGGGGCAGTTGTCGTAGCTGTAATCGTTGATGGAGACGGCACAAACATCGAGCATGCCCGTTTGCATCAGTTCCACGATGAGGCCATTCTTGCAGATTGCCGTAGGCTTTTTGCAGTCCTTCACCTTGAAATTCACGTTGAGCTGACTCTGGTTATTACAACCATCCTCCACCAGGTAAAGGATTCGGTGGTTGCCGATAGGCAACACGCCCTCAAAAAATCCAGTGCCTTGCAGGTCGTAGTCGAGGTCGTTGTCCAAATCAATATGGTACACGATATTGTAGTTGCTGGAACAAACGCCATCTACCTGAATCGGCAGGTAAACATCGCCCGTGGCGCAATCGTCATCTTGTGTGCAAAACTCATTGGCGAATGGATAACTCAGGACGGGTGGCGTATCGTCGTAAATCTTGATGATTTGCTGATAGGAATAGGCGCTGAAATTATTGTAGTCTTCCTCGTCCACCCAAACTCCCGCCGAGTCGTGGGTGATTACCTTGTGGATGGTTGAGGGGGAAAAATTGCACCAATTCACCACCTTCCAGGTGCGCACGATTTTGTAGCAGGCACTGTCGCCCAAGGTGAGGGCGAAGTATTGGTCCTCATAGGTAGTAGCGAACAAATCGCAACCGAAATTGACGATTTCGATGGAATCGGCGTCCACGATGTCATCGCAAGACCCAAAGAAATCTGCCGGGAACTTGATGACCCAATCAGATGCCGGAGTGGTATAGATGTATTGGACACAGGCGCCGGAGATGTTTCCGGCATTGTCCACCGCCCGCCAACTGCGCAGGATATGACCCTCCCCGCAAGCATTGATGTTTTTCTGGAAAGGCAGCTCGACCAAGGTGGCGTCGCAGTTGTCGTAGTAGGTAGCATCGCCGTACCCATCCAGCCAATCTTCGGTGATGTCGGCAGGCAGGTCGGTGCAGGGTATGGTTTTCATTTGCGGAGCAATGCAAATCGGCGAAACCTTGTCGTTCACGTAGGCCGTCACCATGCACTCGTTGTAGTTGTCGAAGCAATCGTACACCCGCAGCACGACCATCACTTCCGGTACGTCGTCGCAGGAGAATTCGATGGAAGGGGCAAAATGCGAATCCGGTGCCCCCATCCTTTTGATGACCATTCGGTCAATGCAGCAGTTGTCATGGCTAGCGAGGTCGAAGGCGTCCGCCCAGACTTCTGTATAACCATCTGCCTCCAGGTTCACGTCCACATATTCCACACAGACGTTCACGGGAGCCGTGAGGTCGGTCACCCTTGCCACCACGTCAATTATTGTCGTGTTGCCGCAGGCATCCTTCACTTCATAGGTGATGGGCTGCAGGCCAATCTTCAAGCCAGGGTGTGGTACATAGCCACCCTGCTTGCCGTCAACGCCGTTCACATAGATGGCCTCGCCTACGGTAGTATAAATTCTGACCGTGTAATCATTGCAGGAATCGAAAACGGTTGGAGCAGGCAGGAGGTCGGTAGAGGTGCAGGGGAATGGATGAACGCCCGGCAGGTTGGCATTCAGGATGATGTTAGGCACGCTGACGATGGGCTT
>WBZM01000498.1_pt1 | contig 54587 bp, 36 predicted proteins | sample 5204271 | NCBI WGS metagenome assembly WBZM01 (sample SAMN12344346, study PRJNA552823) | activated sludge metagenome | biome: Activated sludge suspended growth; feature: Nitrification reactor; material: Wastewater; isolation source: activated sludge from nitrification reactor of wastewater... | reverse complement strand
GTAGAAAACCCGGTAGAAGATCGGGGGAACAGGCAGCAGAAAGGCCCTCCCCGATTCCTCGGAAAGGGCCTTTGACCTGCTGTTTCAGATGGTGGCGGGGGGACTCGGACCGAAACGGAAGGTCGCCTCGTCGTACATGTGCCAGGCAACGTTGCCAAAGGGTGCACACCCTCGCGCCAACCTGCCGCCACCTCAGCGGCGGTGGTCGCTCCAACATTCGTTGCGTGCTGCATGGGACCGAACCTACAAGGCCCCTCAGACAGTGGAAGCTCGGGTCCGTGAAGGGAGCGAAGCGTGTGGTGGCCTTGGACGAGACCGGCCTGCCGGCCGCGGCGACGGTCGTGCCCGCGTCGACCCATGACAACGAGGCGACCGCCGCTGTGCTCGAAGAGGCCAGTCGTGGGCACAACGGAGCGCCTCGAGCTTGTGCTGGTCGACCGCGGGGTCACCGAGCGTGCAGCGCGGCGCCTCGGTACAGCGGCCGGAGTGCAGGTGCGTCGGGTCGGTTGGGATGAACCCCAGCTCGGCGACGCAGGCCGTCGAGTGTTCCGCCGCTGATGCTCGTGCTGCGAGGTCCGTGACGGAGAGCGACACTGGCCCCGCCGGAGCGGGGCCAGTGGAAGAGCAGCTCGGTGTTCAGATGCTTGGGGCGAGTCCGACTGCCTCGTTCCAGAGGTCGTCGTAGCGAAGCAGCTCGGCGTCGATGTCGACGCCGTTCGGCCAGCACAGCACGCCGAGGTCTGGGTCGATGTCGACCTCGGCGAAGCGAGCGGGATCCGTTCGGATGGCGTCGAACACCGGTCCCGTGAGGAGCGGGGCCAGGTCTCGTTCGCGCCGAGCGCCGTCGTCGAACATCACGGCGACGCGGTGGTCGCCCAGTAGCTCGATGGCGGTGACGTTCACGGTCTCGTGCACCATCAGGCTTCCTCCTCGATTGTCGGGGCGATCGGCTCGTGCGGCAGACCCTGGCGGGCCAGCTCCCAGTTTCGCACGAGCTCGTCTTTGTGGATAGCCGCCCAGGTCAGCAACAGGCGTTGCTTCGCGGGCGAGAGTTGGCCGGTCATCACCGACAGGTCTTCGAGCTTGATGCGCACCTCGTCGCCGCTGCACTTCGCATGGAAGTGCGGTGGGAGGTGGTCACGGGTGTTGACCCAGATGATGATGCCGTTCAGCAGGCAGAGCCTGGGCATGCGCGTCCCTTCGTCAGTTGGACAGTGTCGCTGACCAACGTTTGCGCGACGGTCGTCGACGCTACCGAGGCGCCGTGACACGGCACCTCGGCACTCGCCGTGGACGGACTTCCTTGGGCCGTAGGGTTGCTCCTCGTGAGAGTGAAGAAGGTCCTGGAGCAACACATCGCGGTATTCGGCGAGAGCGGCAGCGGCAAGACCGTCATGCTGTCGTCGTTCTACGGCGCCACTCAGGAGCCGCAGTACCGGCGCGAGGGCCTGGTGAACATCGTCGCCGACGACATCGGGCAGGGCAGCCACCTGCACCGGAACTACCTAGGGATGAAGGACTCAGCCCGGCTCCCCGCACCGACCCGCTTCTCGTCGACGTCCTACGCCTTCTCCGTGAAGCTGAAGAACACCGGCTCGACCGCGGCGAACAAGGCGAAGCAGTTCGACAGCATGCGGCTCGTGTGGCACGACTACCCGGGCGAGTGGTTCGAGCAGGGCGTGAGCGGGCCAGAGGAGGCCCGGCGCAGGGTCGACACGTTCCGTTCCCTGCTCGGATCTGATGTCGCGCTCCTACTCGTCGACGGCCAGCGGTTGCTCGACAACGCAGGCGAGGAGGAGCGCTACCTGAAGTCGCTTCTCGCCAACTACCACAACGGACTGTTGTCGCTCAGGGAGGACTTGCTCGAGGACGGGAAACCGCTGGTCAAGTTCCCACGCATCTGGATGCTGGCTCTGTCGAAAGCAGACCTCCTCCCGGAACTCGACGTCTTCAAGTTCAGAGATCTGCTCATCGATCGGGTCGCCGACGATCTGGACGAGCTGCGGCACACGCTCGCGGGTCTCATCGAGTCCAACGAGGCATTGGCCGTGGGTGAGGACTTCCTGCTCCTCTCCTCGGCGAGGTTCGAAGTCGGCAAGATCGAAGTGACGAAGCGAGTCGGACTTGATCTGATCCTGCCGCTCGCGGCGATCGTCCCGTTCGAGCGACACGTCCGATGGATCGAGCAGAAGAAGGCCGGCGCGAAGGTCGCGGAGGAACTACTCGACGGCGCCGGCGCCCTGGCAGCTGCAGTGCTGGGCATGGCGGGCGGTCGGGTCGGCAAGCTCGGTGCGCTTGTCGGACGGTTCGACGCACGCATCCGCACGCTGATGGCGGTTCTCGGGAGCGAGCAGGTCAGCACGCTCGTCAACTCTGCAGCCGAGCTTGCCGGCAACAAGCTCAGGGAACGAAACGCCGAAGCCTTGGCCAGGCAGGACTACATGGCAGCCCTGCTCACCGGCTACCAGATGGACCTGGAGAAGGGAGAAGCGGACGAGGTGCTTCTCCTCAGCCAGCGGTGAAGCTCATCTGGGCGACTCGCGGCCGAACTTGGGGATTTCGGTTCCTGCGTCGTGGCGGATTCGAGGATCCCCTCGGCGTGTACGAGGAGGCGTTCTCGGGGGCCGAGGAGCTGTCGGAGGTCTGCCGACGTACAGCGGGGCGATTGGCACTGCGGTTTCCGGACCCGTTGGAGCGACGGGATGCGGCTGGACGGGTCATCCCGCACGACTTCGTCCTCCTTGAGTCTGTTCCCGACGATCTCGACTCGGTCGCGGACGGGCTACGGCTGGTCTGGCCGCTGGTGGCCGATGAGTTCGAGCACGTCTGGAGGCAGCCCGAACCGCCCTCAGGACGAGGCTGACCTCTGCCGCCGTCCGAGGTGAGCCTCGCCGGGGAAGCCGAGCTCGTTGTCAGTAGTCGCAACTACTGTGCTCATGTCGTGGGCTGAGGACGGGGCACAGTGATACCTGAGGGACAGAAGTCGGCGAGCCGAGGCGCGTGCCGGGGCGTGTCGTGAGCTTCGTTGGATGGCTGGATCACAGCGAGGCCGAGCAGCGCCAGGTACGCGAGTTGCTCCAGCTGTTCAGCGAGAAGGGAACGGTTGACGACCTTGGGATCGGCACGATCCGTGACTCGATCAGCAACCGCTTGTTCCCTGGAACCTCCGTGATCCAGTCGCGTGCGAGGTACTTCCTCTTCGTCCCGTGGATCTTCGACCGAGCCGAGCAACGTCATCCTGCGGATCTCGTCAAGAAGGCTGAGTTGATGGAGCGAAAGCTCATTCCGGTGCTGCAGCAGGGCGCCGACAAGGAGGGGTTGATCGGGAGTCGGGCAGGCAAGGACGTGCGGACGCTTCCGTCGGCGATCTACTGGACCGGCCTGACCGCATACGGAATCTTCCTTCGCCCCGGAATGACGCGAGCGCAGTACGGGCGTGCTGCTCGGCGCGGACTTCTGTCCGTCGACACCGAGGACGAACTCGCTGACCGGTCACCTTCGTCCTGGCATCGCAGCATCCCTGCAGCTCCGGAGGAGCTCTTCGAGTTCGACCGAGACCGACCCGTCGACTTCGCGCTCACCGCTGAGGAGGCGCGTTGGCTGCTCGAGCGAGTGCTCTCGACGGAGATACTCCGAGGGCCCAATCTTCTCGGAAGCTACGCGAGCGACGTTGGAGCGATCCCGACATCGGACGACGGGTACTTCTGGGATCTGCCTCTGCCAGATGGGACTGCTTCTGGCACCCGCGAGCTCGTCGCCCATGCGCAGCGGTTCTCCGCTGCGGTCGAGGGCGCCTCGATCCTCTACAACGTCCTGCTCCACGACGAACGCAACGATGACGACCAGGGCGACAGCGACAGCTCGGCCGAACTTCGTGCTCGGTTCGGCGATTGGGCCGACGCCTCCTCATCGATCGATCTCGAGACTTGGGCGGGTGATCTGAGTTCGTTCTGGTCCACCGCAACCGCTTCGGGACGCGTGCCCCGAGGTGCACGCGCCTTCGTGGACGACTGGTGTTCGATGTTGCACCGCAAGCCACTGGCGGGGTTGCTCAACGACTCCGAAGCTCACACGCTGATCATCGATCGGGAGCGTCGCCACAAGAAGGCGCAGGCAAGATTCGGAAATGCAGCTCGGTTGCGAAGCTGGCGGGGCGACTCAGGGCTTGCGCCGCTCGACTTCCGGTGGGGGCAGGTGCGGCGCTTCCTGCGCGACATCGGGGCTGGTCTCCAGCTCGAAGACGCCGGGGCGGTGACCGATGCTTCGAACCGATGATCGGGTGCTGTTGGTCGATCTCCTGACACCGCCAGCTCCGGGGTACAGGCTGGAGCGAGCTGTAGGGACCACGTTCACGATGCAGCTGGAGTCACTGCTCCGCGTTCCCCTGGCCGTGGTCGGAGCGGAATGGCGAGACGGTGCAGATCCACTGGGCGTCATGGAGGCGGTGCGATCCTCGGCAGACCGCATCGATGTGTTCTGCCAGGCAGGGATGCTCGCAGTCCCCGCATCTCCCAATGCGATGCTGGCCTTCCTCGAGCCGATCGTGCACCAGGTGCGACGGCCACGCGGAGACAGGCTCTTCCATCCGAAGGTCTGGCTCGCCAGCTTCACCCACCCGGATGAGGAACGACGTTTCAGGTTCCTGTGCGGATCCCGCAATCTGACCAGCGACCGAGCATGGGACACCGTGGTCGGACTCGACGGCATCGAGTCTTCCAGACGACGGCGGGTGAACGGCCCCCTGTCTGACTTCATCGGCTCGCTCGCCGATCGCGTTCCGCTGGGCGTCGACACGGAGAGGTCGAGAGGGATTCAGTCACTCGCCGATGCAGTCCGACAGGCCGAATGGGATCCACCGGATGGTGTTGCAGACGTGGACGATTGGCTCCGCTTCCACTGGTTGGATGCTGGACGAAGCGTCACCGCTGACTTCGGCGGCAAGGGACGACACCTGGTTGTGTCACCGTTCCTGAACGAACAGGGCCTAGAAGTCGTCTGGCCAGAGGGGGGCGGAACGGTCGTGTCGAGAGCGGAGTCGTTCTCAGCACTCGGCGACGAGTACGTGAGCAAGTTGCGCAACACCTGGCAGGCAGACCTCCGCGAGCTCGACGATGCCGCTGCGCTTCCCGATGAAGACGATGAGGAGACCGAGCTGCGCTGGTCCCTGCGAGGCCTGCACGCCAAGACCTACATCGTCGAACGCGGCCACCGCGCCCAGGTGTTCATCGGGTCGGCGAATGCGACTGGGGCCGCGTGGTCGGGCAACACCGAGTTCATGGTGGAGCTGAGCGCCAAACGATCGGTGATGGGCGTCGACGCCGCCCTCTCTGAGAAGGACGGCGGTTTCGGGACCGTGCTGCATCCCTACGCCTCCACACCATCCGACGAGCCAGACGAACCGACGTTGCAGGCGCTGCTCGAACGGGCCCTCATCGACATCGCCGCTGTGCCACTCCAAGCCGTCGCCGAGGAGTACGGCGACGACCAGTGGCTCGAACGCGTTGCCAGCATCGCCCCATTTCCATCCCGGCTGCCCGATGACGCAACGCTGACTCTTCGGCTGCTGACCACCGACCACCGGGTAGAGGTCCCGGTCGGGTCGATGGCCGACGCGACGTGGCGTGTCCTTCGCTCCGACGAGATCACGCCCTTCCTTGTGGCGGAGCTGGCTGCCGGCTCGACCAAGGCCAGCTGCGTGGTCATGGCGACTCTCGACGGCGCTCCCCAAGATCGGCTCGACCGCCTCATCGCGCAGCACGTGGGATCACCCGAAGCATTCATGCGCTTCGTCCTCCTACTTCTGGCGTTGGGCAACGACGACTCGACCGACCTCTCGATGATGTTCGGCGCCGGTGGCACCAACGCACGGCCGTTTCTGGGGATGGACTCGCGAGGACTTCTGGAACCCCTCGTGTCGACGCTCGCCGACCACCCCGAAACGCTGCTGGAGATCGACCGCCTGGTCGCCCGACTTTCCGCGACAGACGACGGACGGGCGCGACTCCCGACCGGTTGGATGGAACTGTGGCCAGCGATCCTTGAGGCGCTCGGCCAGGTCACAGAGGATTCGCCGTGACGATCTCCGAGGGCGTGGTCGCACGTCTAACCGACTTCCAGCGCAACTCGGTCGCCTACATCCTTGACCGATTCCATGGGGATCAGCCGACCCGACGGTTCTTACTCGCGGACGAGGTCGGGATGGGAAAGACCCTCGTGGCACGGGGAGTGATCGCCGGGACCATCGACCGACTCCGCAAGCCTGATAGCGGCATCGATCGGATCGATGTCCTCTACATCTGTTCGAACGCCAACATCGCCCGACAGAACATCGCGAAGCTCGACGTGCTGAGCGAAGGCACCCGACCCATGTCGACGCGAATCACCATGTTGGCGCTGCACATGTCGGATCTGAACAAGCAGCGTTCCGACGGCCAGAAGATCGTGAACCTCGTCGCCTTCACTCCGGGCACCTCGTTCCAGAAGGGTCACTCTGGCGGGCGGGTTGAAGAACGGGCACTCCTGAGTCACTTCACGGAACCGCTGTTTCGTGACGAGCAGCGTCTCAAGGCGCTCCGCAAGCTGCTTCGCGGTGGCGTCAGCTCGGATCGCTGGAAGCGGGAACTTCAGAACATTGACCGTCGCTCCGTACCACCTGACGCGACCATCGGACGCGAGTACCTCAAGCAGCTTCGCGGAACCCCGCTCGAACGTGAGCTACGTCGCATCGTTGACGTCGCTGTCACGCAGCGGCAGCTGTCTGCTCAGCTGAAGGACGAGCGTCGACCGCTGATCGGCGAGCTGCGCCACGTGTTGGCCAAGGCCAGCGTTGCTGCGCTCGAACCTGACCTGATCATCCTCGACGAGTTCCAGCGATTCCGGCATCTGATCGAGTCGCCCGAGGACGGGGCCGAGTCCGATGTCAGCGAGCTGGCGAGAGAACTGTTCGGGTGGAAAGACGCCCGGATCCTTCTGCTGTCCGCAACGCCGTACAAGCTCTACACGCTTCCAGAGGAACAGGCGCTCTCCGGCGACGATCACTACCGGGACTTCCTCTCGACCGTCCGGTTTCTCGCGGGCGCCAACCCCGGAGGTGAGGGTGTCGTCGACGACCTGCAGTTCGCGCTGACCGAGTTCCGTACCAGGCTCATCGAAGGCAGCGACGCCAGACCCGCCCGAGATCGGGCCCAAGAGCTCCTGCGATCCGTCATGTGCCGCACCGAACGGCCAACGCTCGGCGAGCTGGACCTGCTGCACGAGCGTCTCGGCGAGGTCGACGCGCCGACAGCGGAAGACCTCGCTTCGTTTGTGCGGATGCGACGTCTCGCAACACGCGTCAACGGTGCGATGTCGGTCGAGTACTGGAAGTCGGCGCCGTACTTCTTGAGCTTCATGGACGGCTACCAGCTGTCGCGACGAGTCCGAGAGAACACGCACGACCCGGTCGTGCTGTCGCTGGTCCAAGCAGGACCGACGCTCAGTGCTTCGCAGGTTCGGGGTCACGAGTCGATCGAGGCAGGCAATGCCCGGCTCCGGGCGCTACAAGGCGACGTGATCGACACAGGGATGCACAGGCTGCTGTGGATACCGCCATCGATGCCGTATCACCAGCCTGCAGGCGTCTTCGCCAGCGACGCTGCCGTCGATGCAACGAAGCGGCTCATCTTCTCCAGTTGGGCCGCTGCGCCGTCATCGATCGCAGCGCTGCTCAGCCATGCAGCGCTGCGATCGCTCGACCCGAATCCGTCCGAGCGCAGCACGCCCCGACTCACCTACGACGCTGACGAACACGGCCGCGCCGACCGGATGAGCACCCTGCTCCTCACCATGCCGCAGCCTGGGCTCGCCGAAGCATGCGACCCCCTTGCCGCAGCACGCCATCGTCCCGCGGTGACGGCGACTCTGGCCGACACCGTTGAACACATCCGGAGCCTGGTACTGCCACACATCGCCGACCCCGGGACGCCATCGCCAAACCTGTCGCCCGACACCTGGTACTGGCATTCACCGCTCACTTGGTCCGACCACATGGCGGACTACGCGGGCGCCCGAGGTGCCGTCGAGCAGGTCGCAAGCGGCAGTCGATTCAAGGGCCTATCCGCTCACCTCGAGAGAGCTGATGCAGCTGTCGCTGGTGGCGAGGCGCTCGGAGAGCAGCCAGACGATCTCAGCCACTGGGTAGCCATGGTCGGCTTGGCGGGTCCTGCCAACTGCGCGTGGCGCGCGCTACGCCGAGTCACGGCCGACGAGTCCAGCTTCGATGACGACACCTTCGTTCGAGCGGCGACGATGATCGGCGAGGGATTCCGTACGCTCTTCAACCGATCCGAGGTGATGAGCCTCATCGATGCAGAGTCGACCGAGAGCGCGTACTGGCGACGCGTCCTCGAGTACTGCGCCTCAGGCAACCTCCAAGCCGTGCTCGACGAGTACTTCCACCATCTCGTCGGCAATGAGCGCCCGGCAGATGATGAGTCGCTGCTCGCTCTTGCCGGCCGGGTCGCGCACACCGTGGCTTTCGGCCTTGGCCGCGTCGAGGCGTTCGATCCGTCAGCTCCCGTGACCCCGATCCGCATGCCGACTCGCTTCGCGCTGCGGTACGGGACGGCACGCGGCACCCTTGCGAAAGACGATGACGCCGTCGCCCGGGCGGGAGACGTCCAGGCAGCGTTCAACTCGCCGTTCTGGCCGTTCGTGCTCGCCAGCACCTCAGTCGGACAGGAGGGCGTCGACTTCCACTGGTGGTGCCACTCCCTGATCCACTGGAACCAACCAGCGAACGTCGTCGACCTGGAGCAACGGGAGGGACGGGTCCACCGGTACCGAGGACACGCCGTCCGCAAGAACGTCGCAGCTCGCCACCGCGCCGAGGCGATGACCAGCGATGAGGCCGACCCCTGGGCCGCAGCATTCGACGCTGCCGCCGCCCAGCGGCCGCCGGGCATGAACGATCTCTGGCCGTCGTGGGTCTACCCGGGTCCAGCGAAAGTCGAATGCTGGGTCCCGTACCTGCCGCTGAGCAAGGAGATCGAACGTCGAGAACGGCTCCAGCGAGACCGAGCGCTCTACCGCCTCGCGTTCGGACAACCTCGCCAGGAGGACCTCCTTGGGGTGCTCACCGCCAAGGGGACCGATCCCGCAACGCTGGCGGAGCTACGGATCGACCTGCGCCCTCCACCCACGGTGGAGTGAGCTCGCCCCTGTGAGTGGCGCCGCCTGGCCATGCGATGCCGCCTCCATGCACGCTCCATAACGGAGAGGCGCGGTTTGCCGGTGCGCTTTCGCCCTGCCATCTCCGACGCAGTACCGCGCTGCGCCGCTAGGTGCTCGCGAGCTCAGCAGCGGCACCGATCTTTGGAGCCGCCCTGGCTCGAGGCGGCACCGAAACCGTGGCCGCCTACCTCCCTGCCGCGTCGTCGCCACCCTGCGAGTCATCCAGCAGGTCGAACAGCGACGGCTGATCGGTGCCGTCACCATCGTCGTCGGCCTCGAGAGTGGCCACCGGGGAGACCATCTCTTGAAGCGCAACCGCATCGTCGTCGACAAGCGGCCAGACAAGCGGCAAACCATGCCGAGCGAGCTCTCTCAACGTGAGCCTCGCTCTCGTCCTACTCGCTGCTGTAGCAGCTGGGAAGTCGCACAAGACTGCTCTGCCGTTGCGGAGCGTTGCGGTGGCTTTGGTGAGATTCCCCGCGGCGATGCCGACGCTCGCGGACATGTTCGGGTTGTCGAGAACGCTGTCCCTCGTCTCCGATGCCACACCGATGGTCAGGCCTCCGCCGGATGCGGTCATGTCAGACACGTCGGCGTCGGCGATGCTTGCTCGGCGAGTCAGCTCGTCGATTGCGATGCCCTTCCCCTGAGCAGGCTCGATTCCGTCGAGATCCCGCTTCTCTTCGGCGAAGAAGGCCGTGAACGTCGATCCGTGCAACGCAAGTGTTCCCCGTTCGATGCCCCACGTCAGACCGGGACTTTCGCCAGTCCGAGGTTCGTCCGGCCGCACTCGACACCACCGACCGGTGATCGAGTCTGCGTTCGCCAGCACCAAGTGGGTGAGGTTCGGCGGGCGATCTGCGACCTCTATCCGACCGAGTTGGTGCAGTGACAGCTCACCCAAGCGAGCCCAGAACTGTGGATCCTGAATCTCCGTTCCGGTGATCAGCAGCTGTAGCGCGTCGTCGGAGAGGTGGCCTTCGATGTCCGGGGCATTGGGGAACTGGTCTGAACGTCCTCCCGATGCCACCCAGATCGCGTGCAGTAGTCGTAGCAGCCTCTCGCCGGTGTTCTGCCCCAGGTGGGTTCTGATCGAATCAGCGGCCGCGAACGTGGGCGCCGGGTCAACTGCGAACGCAGCAACGAAGCCGGTCGTGATCGACGATGTCGTCGCCGTGCTCGCAGCCTCGTCGTAGACGCCACGCCCACCGCGAATGATCAGCCTGGATACGAGTTCCGGTATCTCTGGAGAATCGACTCCTTCGTCCACATTCAAGGCATCGAGCCCCGCCGGATCCGTCACAAGCGTGCCGCTGGATGACGCACGGGCCTGGAGTGACTCGCCCTGCGACTGCTCAGTCCCGGCACCCAAGACCTCGTCGATGGATCCGTCCTGCGAGTCAGAAGAAGCAGTTCCACTGGGTAGAGCGAAGATGATCGGCTGATCCCGCGCGACAAGGTCGAGGTCGGCGAGAAGGTGCGCCGCATCGATCTTGCTCCGAAGGAAGACTGAACGCTCCGGCCGGTCCACCGGATCCGGCCACGACAGAACGAGGTCGGGCGCGATCGAGTGGCGGAAGAAGTCGGTTGCGTGGATTCGAACGCGCTTGTCGACTCGTTCGAACTCATCGATCACTGCGCGCTTCACGTCATGAATCGTCGCGTGGCGATCTGTCATCGCCAGCGCAGACCGGATCCGGGCAGCGGTAGCCGCGCCGCGGTCGGCGCTCATGCGTTGCCCGCCAAGACTCGTGCCTTCAGGAGCTCGGCGCGCTCTGCGTCGCTGAGCGTGAGCGCCTCCTGCTTGTCTGACAGAACGATGATCCAGAGACGGTCCGCTACGGCCGCGCAATGGTCGAGGTCCGGCTCTACACCCTTTTCGCCGAGCGCCCGCTCATCATGGGTGCGCAGTGCGTCGGCGACGTAGGGCTGGGTCATCAACTTCGACCACTTCGTCATCGAGAAGGGCGACCACGTGATCCACATGAAGTGGTCGCAGTACGCTGGACTTTGCTTCAGCGCGAGATAGCACTTCGCGAGGAACTTCGGGTACTCGGTCCCTTGGTCGCCAGCGCCCTTGTACTTCTTGACCTCGGCGTAGAAGTTCTTGTTGTGCAGCTCAGCGCCATACATGGTGCCGCCCAGATCGAAAGAGAACGTTCCTTCTTTGGCCCACTTGAACGTGAGCTTGGCCTCGTCCTCTGGGTTGGTCCAGGTATGAAGGACTCGCGTCGTACCCTCGAGCCACCGCTTCGCACGGTCAGCACCGTCGATACCGATCTGCTGGATGGCCTCCCCCGATGACATCCCGAGCACGGTACCGGTGCGGCGGCAAGAAGTGGCACTTTCTGCAGCCACGACACTGCGCGCGAACCGTGCAAGGACGATCAGCTCGCGGATAGCGCAGCCTCGCCAGTCGATGCGCCCGGGGAACTGAATCGCGACTCACGACGAACGCAGCGAGCCCAGCAGCAGGACGGCCCCTGCTTTCGAGAGATCCTTGTTCCCGTCTGGTCGGCGGCTGAGCATCACGCAGCTCGGGCAGCCGGTGTCGCAAGTGCAGCTGGCGACGACCTGCTGCGCGAGTTCGGTCAGCTCGTCGAGTCGGTCGAAGCTCGCTCGCGTCAGACCCAGATCGCCACCGAAGCTGTCGTACAAGTAGACCTCGGACTGGGTGCTGGTCGAGTCGATGTCGTACGGGTCGCATGCAACGAGCGCCGGAGCGACAGCCAAAAGCAGGTGCTCGAGCGCGCGCACCGACCCATCGTGAGGCAGTTCCCCGACGACTGACGTGTCGACACGGAGATAGAGCCCGTCGGTCGCGAAGTTGACCGGCGGCCAGCCCTTCTCGACCGTCTGATTCTTGTCGCGCCCCGAGAAGTACTGCTCCTTGTAGGAGTACACCTGACGAGTGATCTCGAGTTGGCCGTAGCCGGCGATCGACCTCCCTCTGGCGACTTCAGGGACGTGCTCGGAGCGAACCTCGACTCGGTCGACGGTGACACCCCTCGTCAGGAACGGCGATTCGACAGGCCCCTCGCAGTAGATCTCGCGCTTCGGCTGGTCGAAGCCTGTGATGCGATAGAGCGCGCCGTCAGGTCCGTTCCAGATGGCGGGGACGAATGCATCTCGTGGGGCGCTGCCTGAGTCGACCACTCCGATGGCCTTGAAGTCTCGTCCGGTCTGATGGACAACGGTGTAGCTCTCGGAACCCACGGCGTTGCGGAGCCCAGTGCTGTGCGGATCCTCGAGATCCGATGGCATGTGCCAGTAGTTGGTGTCGCCGTGTCGGACAGATGGCCGACCCGCCGCCCCGTCCAGCCAGGCGTCGACGACCGTCCCGAAGTACTTCTCGTCCTCGAACGAGATTCCGCCGAGCTCATCCTGGGCGGGAGCGAGTCCGTATCGCCGAGCGATCTCTGCTGCATCAGGGTTCACGACCACAGTCTCGGCTGGCATGTCGAGAAGGTCGGCGAGCGCATCCTGGCGTCGCGCGAGATGCTGCTGCAGCGGATCGTCGCCAACGATGAGCACAGCCACTCCTTCGCCGGCACGGCCTGCGCGGCCGATGCGCTGGCGGAACGACGAGACCTGCCCCGGGTATCCAACCAGGACGGCCAACGACAGGTCAGGAATGTCAATGCCGAGCTCGAGCGCGTTGGTCGACACGATCGCCAGGGTGGAGCCGTCACGGAGCTTCCCTTCTGCTTCAGCCCGATCGTCGGCGAGGAAGGTTGCGGCGTACGGTGCGACTGCTCCTGCGAGGTCGGATCGACGGTGCTCCTTGAGGGCTCCTCGGGTCCGCTGAGACAGCTGGAACACAGCGTTGCGCGAGCGACAGAAGGTGATCGAACGCACCGGTAGTCGATCGGGGGCAGCAAGCGCGCCCTTCACGAGCAGGTCGATGGCGACGGTCTGGGGAGCAAGCCGGCCGCCCTCGACCTGCTCGAGCGGGTCAGGGGCGTCGTCCTCTGTGCTGCGGCTCGGCGAGTCGACAGATCGTTCCGGCGGATTGCAGATGAGCACCACGCGGCGTCGCCCGTGTGACCCGTCCTTGTCGACCACGGCAAACGGCGACACCCCCGTCAGCACCTCGGCGAGCTCACGGGGGTTGCCGATCGTCGCGGAGGCGGTGAGGAACTGTGCCGAAGCTCCGTAGTGGTCGCTGACCCGTCGGAGTCGCCGGAGGACGTTGCCGACTGCGCTGCCGAACACGCCTTGGTAGCTGTGCAACTCGTCGAGCACCACGAAGCGAAGGCCGCGGAGGATCCGCTCCCACGACGATCCGTCGCTGTAGGACCGAGTTGCCATCCGGAGAATCGACGAATGCAGCGAGTCAGGCGTGGTGATGAGCAGACGGGCATGTCGGCGAATCGATGAGCGCTCGTGGTCGGGTGTCGACCCGTCGTAGCGGGCGACACGAATCGGGTCGACGTCATCGCCGAGTCGTAGTTCGAAAGAACTGGAGTTGGTCCACGTTGCGGGGCCGACGCCGAGCCGCTCGAGTGCTGCCAGCTGGTCGTTCGCCAATGCCTTCAGGGGGTAGAGAAGTATGGCGGTGGTCCGGGGCTCGCGAATCAGGCGGTCGAGCAAGGGCAGCACGAGCCCGAGGGACTTTCCACTGCCAGCAGGCGTTGCCTGGACGACATGCTCTCCCGCCAGCGCATGTGAGATCGCCTCGCTCTGATGGCTGAAGAGTTGCGCTCGGCCGGTGCGTTCGAGCGCCTCGGACAACTGCGGGTGCAAGCCTGCGGGAAGGTCAGCGAACACCGGCGCTCTCGGCGGAATCTCCATCCGTGACCAGGCTGCATCGGGACGCAACGACGACAGGAGTTGAGCCAACTCATCGGCCCGAAAGTCGGCGGGGGCGAGGAAGTCGATCCGATCGTCTTTGAGCCCAAGTTCCCCAAGATCGGCCTCGACCGCCTTCTGACACTTCGCGCAGTAGAGCCCCTGAGCTCGGCTATCGCTCGCGGCCCAAGGGTCCAGGGTGAGCCCACCGCTGTGTTGACGCAGGTCTCGCCGATCGGCGCGACCTGACACCTGTTGGAAGGCATCGAGGTTCTGGCATTCCCAACACACGAGCATCGCTTCAGTCCTTCAGGTACTCGGCGAGTCGGTCCCTGCGATCAGGGCGACGGAGCTTGGCGAGGGTCTTGCTCTCGATCTGACGGATTCGTTCCCGTGTCACACCGAACTGCTCGCCGATCTGCTCGAGAGTCTGCGGCGGAGAACCGTCGAGCCCGAACCGCTTGCAGACGACGATGCGCTCGCGATCCGTGAGCTCCATCAGCACTTCGAGAAGTTCCTCGTGAAGCGCTACGGCCATTGCGTGCTGCTCTGGCCGTGGGCCGGTGCTGTCTGCGAACTGCGTGCCCTGGTGCTCGAACCGCTCGAGCGAGCGGACTGGCTGCATCACGCGAATCAAGTTGCGGACTCGTCGAACGGATAGCTCTGTCCGCTCGGCAAGCTCCTCGAGGGTCGGCTCTCGCTCCAGCTCCTGGAGCAGCAGGCGCTGCTCTCGGCGAAGTTGTCTGATGGAGTCGCCGAGGTGGACGGGCAGGCGGATGGTGCGGCTCTTGTCGGCGATGGCCCTGCTGATCGACTGGCGGATCCACCAGGTCGCGTAGGTGGAGAGCTTGAGGCCGCGGGTGTGGTCCCACTTCTCGATCGCATGAGCCAGGCCCAGGTACCCCTCGGCGACAAGATCTTCGAACTCGAGGGCAGGGGACGTTCCGGCCGACCATGCTTTGGCGACGCTCACGACGAGTCGGATGTTGTGAAGCGCAAGCTCATCGCTCGCTCGCTCCCCATCCTGCACGAGCTGTTCGAACCGTCGACGCTGTTCGCCGGTCATCGGGTGGTTCTCACTGAGCACGTCAGCGGCGAGTCGGCCTCGGCTGATGGTCTCGCCGAGCGACTGCTCCTCTGCCGCCGAGAGGACTCGGTGCTTCGCTCTAACCATGAACACGGTGAACCCGTCGGCGTTCCATCCGCGGTCGGGGCCGTCTGTCTCGTCGACCTCGTGATCGACCTCGTCATCTTGGATCGAGACACCGGAGTGAACCAGGGCTGCCTCAGCTTCGGCGTAGAGCCTGGCTGGCAGACGAATCTCCTCGGCGCATCGGTCGAAGTCGGCCCGTCGAATGGGCCCGTGAGGCGATACGCGACGAGTCGCTGCGATGAGCTGCTCGATCGCAGACGTCCGAGTCGCAGCCTCCACTGCGCAACCTCCCCTTCTCTCCACAACCAGGGTAAGGGGTGGGACTGACACTTCGTCGTCCGGCGGCTCGTTCTCTGCCACTGTGCGCCTCAGGCCTTGAGGACCTACTCCTCGTCTTCGGGGAACTCGACATCGAGCAGGTCGGCGAGCCCTTCCAGACTGTTGGCGTCGCGGTGACAGTTGAAGCCTGCGCCTCGACTGTTGGTATCGAGGATCAAGGCGTGGCCGCGTACCCGGAGCTCAGCGATCTCGTTCCGCAGTAGCGGCACGAGGTAGCCGGCCTGTTCTGGGGTGACCGGGATCTTCGCTGCGCGGTCACTCACGGCTGCCTCGGCCTGTGGGTGAACGTGATGGCGATCGACGTCGCGGCCCCACACGCTCAGGCCCGGCCCGCGCCGCCTGGGCTGAGGAATCGCACGAGCTTCTGGCGATCCTCAGCGCTCTGGCATCTCGCGAGCTCGATCATGAACTGGAGGGTGCTGACCAGACCATCACTCAAGTAGAAGCCAGCGACCTTGGCTCGGTTCGACGTCGGGATCATCACTGCCTTGGCCGGAGGAAGCCCGTCGACTCGGAGCGTCTCGACACGGGATCCGATCGCGTGTCTGTGCCGCCACTCGCGATGCATCCGTTCACCGACGAACGCCACGCGGTCCGACGTGACGACGATGTACCCGTCGTCGACCGGAGTGAGGACCTCCTCGGTTGGAGCGGCCTCGACTGTCGGCGAACCGACGCGGGTGCTCATCGACAGGTAGGTCCCACGGGTGATCCTCGAGACCGTACCGACTCGAACCGAGGGACCTCGTCGGGCTGGCAGGCGCGGCGGCTTGCGGTACTCCACCAAGCCGGAACCACTAAGGACGAAGAACACTCGCTCGTAGCCCTTCAGCATGAGCGGGCAGTGAATGCCTTCTGACTCAGGATCGAACCCCATGTATGCACGAGCGAGCTGGACCTTTCGCTCACGCAGCGCGGGGCCGATGAGCCCTTCAAGGGAGATCGGCGGCATGTCGAAGTCGGGCTCCTCGCCCCAGAAGAGGCGAAGTTCGTACGGGTGTTCGTCGTTCCATGCCCACGACTTGGGAACGCCGCCCTCGTGCTCGAACTCGTCGGCCACCGTAGTGAGCTCGAGCTCAGCATCAGGCTCGAACAGGTCAGAGTCGCTATCGGGGTACCAGGCGGCGGGCGCGTCCGACCCACCTTCATCGTCGCCGAGAGCCGGTTCGAGCTCGGCCTGGTGCTCCTCGTCGGACTGGTGATCGCTGTGCACCGCCGGGTGCGTGCTCGGGAGGTCTTCGGATCGTGCTGTGACGATCTGGGCCAACCTCGGGCGGTCGTAGGTGTCGTTGAAACAGACCAGCTCGACACCGACGGATTCGCAGACCCGGTACGACTCTCGAGAGACGGACGCCGCGTCGCAGACCACTACTGCGTTGACAGCCACGCCCGGCCCGAGCTCTTGCAGCTGCCGGTCACGGACAGCGGCCAGAGCGATAGCCACGGGCTGAAGCTCGTCCGGGGAGCACCGATCGGACTGGACCAGTCGGATCATCGTCGATGTGGATCGGACGAGCATCGAAGTGTCGAAGTCAACGCCAGCTCGAGCGCCCGTCCCCAGCATCCCCTCGCGCGCGCCGATCTGATCGCGCCACAGGTCGACCCGCTCGGGCAACGGCACATCTATCGACTCGCCGGTCGAGTTCATTTCGAGATGATCGGCTGAGCAAAGATCCGCCCTGAGCTTTCGGGGCCGCCCGACCTGCGCCTGACGCGCCGACCCGAGGACTCAGGAAGTGTCCCACCCTGTGGGCACGATGGGACCATGACCCAACCGGTGACGCTGTGGCAGCAGGGCGACAGATGGGCAGATCTCGCTGAGCTCCTCCGGGCGCCAGCGACCGTCATCACGGTCAGCGGCACCACGCGACTCCTCGACATCGCTGCCGGCTGGACAATGCGTATCCCATTCTCGACAGACGACCGCCTCCCCGGCGACGGGCAACGGGTCGAGGTGACCTCGGTTCCAGTCGCGACAGCGTGCGGGCTGCGCATCGCTGGACCCGACCCGTTCTGGACCACCGAAGTGGCGCTCGTTCTGGCTGACCTGGTCCCCGATTGGCAGGCGGCTGGCGTTCGATGGCCACAGCGCCGGTGGACTGCCCTGGGGCACCCCGAACGCCCGTGCGGCGCCGTCCACTGCGTGGTGGCCAGGCTGCGCCACGACAGACGCCGGCCCGGATGACGTCCTGCCCAGAGGCTTCTGGTCGGGCAACGGCAGCCAACAACCCGTTCGACCGAGGGCTTCGATGTCATGCCGCAGGTCCTAGAGGTAGTCAGTTGCGGTCGTCGCTGATGGCGGGACGATCGAGGCATGGATACGACCGAGCCCAGCGACGACCGCTTCACCCGACCCGTGGAAGGCAGCGACCACCTCGACCTCGTGAACGCTGCAAGCCGCCGCTCACCACGAGTCCGAACCATGCTCTGGGCGACTCTCTCGCCCGACGGCATGGACCGCGCAGCGTTCGGCCGGCGCACGTACGTCCACGAGGCGGCGTTGAAGGCCCAAGCTGCGGCGCTGCGAGCCGGCTTCATCCCCTTCTACGAGGGCGATGGAACCATTGACCAGCAGCGAATGAGAATCACGCACCGCTGGCATGAGGAGTACCGGCCCGGGTTCGCCACCCTCGCCGACTGGGTGCACTCGAGCAGAGGCTCGGTGCAGCTCCTGCGCTCGCTCAGCGAGCCGGAGCTCATCGCCACGTCAGCGCGGCTGCTTCGGCATCTCAGCGTCGAACCGACCAGGGTTGAGCTCCTCCCGGAGCCACCGCCACCCAACACGCCCTTCGCACCCTGGCTGACCATCGCTACGGAAGCGCTCGAGCTGCTCGACGTCGACCCAGCTCGGTGATCCCAGCCTCAAGGTGAAGGAGTGCGGCGGAGCATGCGTGGGCCTCCAGGAGCGCAGCGCCAGTCTCCCTGTGAACCCGCGGGGCGCGCACGATACCTGGGCTGAGCGATGCCGTTCGGCAACGATTGCGCCATGGAGAGGACCACAACGCAACAGGCAACTCAGACGAATCGACATGCCGATGGCTGAGCTACCCAACACCGAGTTCAAGGCGACGCTCGACCTACGCGAGAAGAAGGACCAACTACGGCTCGTGGCCGAGGTCGTCGCGATGGCCAACGCGGAAGGAGGCGTCATCCGAATCGGAGTGGACGACAACGGGAACGAAGTCGGAGTCGACGCCCGCACGGCAGCGACGTTCGACCCAGCGACCGTTGCGAATCTCGTCGACTCGTTCCTCGGTACCGACCACGTCGAAGTCACCGTGCATCGCCGACATCTCAACTCCGAACACCTGGTCGTCGACCTCGTCATCGAGAAGTTCCCGACACCACCGCTGGTGATCTGCAAGGAAGGGAACCACCAGAGCGCGAAGGGCCAGAAGAGCGAGTTCCGCAAGGGGGACGTACTCGTACGACGCGGCACTCGAGCATCTCGAGCCACACGGTCGGACTACCTCGCCTGGACCGAAGCAGCCTGCGATTCGGCGAGACGTCTGCTGATGGATCGAGTGTCCTTCGTGTCCGCCCTTCCGCCAGATGCCGAGCTCTCGGTAGCGATCGGAGAGGTCGACCTTGCAGAACCCGCCGCCATGCTCTCGCACGCCTGCAGAGCCTGGACCGCTGAACCAACACGACTCCTCGGCCCCAGCGAACTTGCCTGGCTACTCGTCGGCGAAGGCGAGCTCGGTGACCTCGGAGATGTCGCGGCACGGCTGCTGTTCCAGAGTGCGCTCCGGAAGAACGCCACGCTCTATCACTGGCTTGCACGCATCCAGCCGACAGCGGAGTGGATCGAGCGATCTGTCCACGAGGCGATGTCGGCCCGCGATCGCGATCGAACGGATGCCGGACGAGCGATCGTGGCCGTGTCAGCACTGACGCTCGACAGCGATGCCTACGGGCGCGTCATCGCCGAGCTCAGCGGATCGCGCTACAAGCACTTCCGAGAGGCTGGCGCCGCGGTGCGACAGCAGGATGAGATCGACCGTCTGCGCGAGACCGTCAAATCACCAATGAACGGCGAAGCGCTTGCCAGTCTCAGTGACGGCGAACTGACGGCAAGGTCCGCAGCAGAGGCACAGCATCTCCTGGACGGGTCGAACCTTGCTGTGTCGCGACGTCTGATTCGGCTCGGCCTCGAACGCTTCTCGCGGACCGCAGCGGGCAAACGTCTGGCCTACGACGGCTAGCGACACGAATGTCGCGCCTGACCGGCGCTGACCAGAGGCCGACCTCCCCCAACGGTGGGCTACGCCTGCTGTGCGTCCGACTCAAGGGCCTCGACGACGAGGTCGAGGTCTCGTTTCACCGCTCTCAGCCCTGCGACATCAGTCAGGGTTGTCCCGGAGTTGTCCGGAGCGAGCGCTTCGAACCGACCGCGGAGCGTCGCGATGACAGGGTCGGCCTCCACGAGGAGGCCGCTCACGATGTGGATGAACTCGCCGGAACTGTCGCCAAGGACGTCGTCAAGGAACGCCTGACGGTCCAAGTGCCTGGCGAGCATGTCACGAAGAGCGCGCAGGTGACGGCCCGTGTTGGACTGGCGAGCCACCTCGAAACTCGCGAGCGGGTCGTTGGTCACATCGAGGATCTCAAGATCTTCGAGATCGACCGTGGGTCGGAAGCGCGCGGCGACTGTTACCCATGCGCGCACCGGACGGTCGCTCACCCAGTACTCGGTGAGCCCACCCCAGGTATCGGACACGGTGTAGTCCTGCGTGTCGGCCTCCGGATCTCCCCACGCCCAGACGTAACCCCCGACGCGACCGAGCACTTCGAGCTGGGAGTGCACTCGAAACCAGCCGTCGCCGTCGGCGACAAGTCTTGTGTCATGTGCCGTGGTCACCTCTGAGACTGCGCGCAACCCAAGGCCCCAGACGAAGGGGGGCGCAGCCGGAGCCGCAGTGAACTCGTAGCCGAGGCCCCGATCCAACTCGTCGTCGAGCGCCCCGACAAACTCCAGCGACGACGCGAACATCGTCCACGCCGATGCGGCAGTGGAGCCATCCCAGTCTGGTAGCACCGCCCTAAGGAGATCCCCCGTCGAGGTGTACAACACCACCCGGCCCGAGTCGTGACCTCGAGCGCGCAAGTCGTCGACGAGATCGTCAGCGAGTACCAGCTCGTCACCCGACTTCGAGGCGAAGTCCTTCGGGTTCCCGGTCAGCAACGCTGTCCGATCGCGGTCCGCTAGTTCGAGCGTCGAGTACCACACCAGCGCGTCACGGAAGCCACGCTCGCTATCGTTGAACGGACGGCGCTTCGCAAGGATCCGATCGACAAGCTCCGAGTGCGCCACTGATGGGTCGGCCAACACGGAACCCAGCTCTGCGAACCAGCTGCTCACGCTGCTTCGGTAGTCGTCACATCGGCGGTCGACGCCCGCCTCCACGATGGTGTGCCACTCGAAATCGTTCGTTCTGGGCGTATCGAGGCGCTGCCTGAGTGCGTATGCGTCACGTTCCAGGCGGATGAGCGAACCGAAGTCACGCCGCCGGTGATCGACAAGCTCTTGGAGCGCAACGGTCGGAAGATGCAGGGTGATCAGACCGAGGCGGCAGGCAGCCCGCAGCGCCGGCCAGTCCCCACGAGTCAGGTCACCGTTGGTCCGCCGAATGACCGACGTGTCGACCACTACTCGCAACGGAAGAGCCGATTCAGTTCGTGCGGTGGTGCTCTCGTCTGCCATGGGGCCGCTCATTCAGATGCTGGGTCGGTCAGAGGACGAGCGACATCTGGTGCAGATCCACCTTGGACGTCGAGGTACAGGTTCCGCATGACCGCTCCCGGGCTCAACGGACTCTCCGTGTCTGCGCTTCCTCGGCAGTGAGGGTACCGGCGCCTTCCCCAGGAACGGTGAGGCGGTGTCGCATGCTGGGTTGCGGGACCGCCACGATGAGAGCGCCGGAGGCGATCGACAGGTGCGTCTCAGTGTCACTGGAGTCGTCGATACTGGCGACACCGCGCACGCAGTCGGAGGAAGGGGGCGTGTGCCGAAGCGATCGAACAGCAAAGCGCAGCAGCCAGATCTGTTCTCCATCGACCCCACCGGTCAGGTGCTCCAGCGACTCGACGCGCTCAGCTGGCCGGAGCAGGAACGGTTTCCCGTGAACCGGGCGAGCGCGAAGGTGCGCCACGTCGTCTGGGATGACCTGGCGCATTCGAGCGATCCCGTTCTGGTCGCTGGGTACTCGTCCATCGGAGAGTTCGTCCGGTTCATCGCCGACTGGAGCCAGCACGAACACGAAGGCACGGCGCGCGTCGTGCTCGGAGCGGAACCCTTCCCGTCGGCGAAACGGTCGTTCGCAGAGCCCCGCACCGCGTTCACCGACGAGGTGCAGCGCTACTGGCTCGATCGAGGCATCTCGCTTCGACTGTCGGCGCAAGTCCTCATCGCATTGGACGCAGTCCGAGCGGGTCGAGTGGACGTCAGAATCGTGCACGGCTCATCGCCGCTGCACGCGAAGGTGTTCGTCGGCTCCGCCGCCGCGACAACCGGGTCGAGCAACTTCACCGGGTACGGCCTGAGCTCGCAGGTCGAGGTGAACGCCCGCTTCGAACGGGCCACCGACCGGCAGCGGTACGAGGAACTGGCCTTGGTAGCCGACAACCTTTGGGCGACCGGCGCTGACTGGAACGAGAAGTTCATCGAACTCCTCGAACAGTTGCTGCGCGTCGTCACGTGGCGGGAGGCGCTGGCGCGCGCCAGCGCCGAGCTCCTCGAGGGCGACTGGGCTGCTGCTCACCTGCAACGTGTTTCCGGCGATGGCGCTGGCCTGTGGCCGTCGCAGCTCGTGGGCATCGCCCAGGCGATGTGGATCATCGACAACGTCGGCAGCGTCCTTGTCGCTGACGCCACCGGCGCAGGCAAGACCAGGATGGGCGCGCATCTCGTTCGAGCTGTCCAGGACCGGCTGTGGTCGACGGGCCGAGTCCGCAACGGCCTCACCGTGTTGGTGTGCCCGCCGGCGGTGGAGATCACCTGGCGGCACGAGGCCGTCTCGTGCGGTCTCACGATCAACACCGTGTCGCATGGCAAGCTCAGCCGCTCACAGGCCGGCGATCCGCGCCTCGAGCAGGCCGCCGTCCGTCGCGCCCAGCTGCTCGCCGTGGACGAAGCTCACAACTTCTTGAACCGTGCGTCGAATCGCACGCGGTTCCTTCGACAGAACCTCGCCGACCATGTGCTGTTGTTCACCGCCACGCCGATCAGCCGAGGCTCGACCGACCTGCTCGAACTGGTCGCACTCCTCGGCCCTGACAACTTCGAGGATGAGACCCACGAGACGCTGCAACGCCTCGAGCGTCGCGGGGCAGCGTCTGGACTCACCCCGGAGGAGGAGCTCAACCTTCGTTCAGAGATCCAGCGGTTCACGCTGCGAAGAACGAAGGCGCAGATCAACTCGCTCGTCGATCGGGATGTCGATGCCTACATCCACCCGACCACGGAGCGAGTGTGCCGCTACCCCACCCACCACGCCCGCACGTACGACACGGGCGAGACAACTTCTGACAGCAGCGCCGCTGACGAGATTCGACGCATCACCGCCGAGTTGAGTGGCATCGGATGGCTCCCGCAGCGCATCGCGGTACCCAAGTCGCTCCGGCAGGTCGTCCGCGACGAGCGCTGGCTGAACTTCCGGTTGGCCTCGGCCGCGGGACTCGCCACGCACCATGTGCTCGGCGCGCTCCGGTCTTCACGCGCCGCACTGTTCGAGCATCTCCACGGCACCCTCGCCGCCGCAGCGCAGTTCGGTCTGCCCGACGACTTCAAGAGCTCGGAGACAGGCGGCACCATCGAGAAGGTGCGCGATCGGAGCGCCTGTTCGCCGCCGACGGTCGAACTCGACTGCGTTGTCCCTGAGTGGCTGACCGATCCCGAAGCATGGAGGGCAGAGTGCGAGGAGGAGTTGCATCGCTACGAGCAGATCGCCGCCGCGCTCGCCGAGGTCTCCGACGCGCGCGAGCGATGCAAGGCACGGCTGCTCCTCGAGCTGGCCACACGCCATGACAGGGTGCTCGCCTTCGATCAGCACCTGATCACGCTCAGCACGCTCAGGTCGTTGCTGGGCGGCGCTCCATGCGAGGTGCTCATCGCCACCGGGCAGGCACAGAAGGAACGCAAGCGGGTCGAGGAGCTGTTCGCCCCGGCCGCAGAAGGTCGCGCGATCGCTCTGTGCTCCGACGCGATGAACGAAGGCCTGAACCTTCAGGGCGCCGCTGCCATCGTTCACCTCGACCTGCCAACGACACTGAGAGTCGCTGAGCAGCGGGTCGGGCGTGTCGATCGGATGGACAGTCCGCACGACGAGATCGAGGCCTGGTGGCCGAGAGACGGCATCTCGTTCGCAACCCGGGCAAACGAACGACTCGCCCGTCGAGCCGAGGAGAGCGAGTCCCTTCTGGGTTCCAACCTCCCGCTCCCCCGACTCGTCGGCGAGCTGGTCGACGCTGACCCCGACACGGTGATCGACGTCGAACAAGTCCAGCGCGAGGTCGAGGAACTCATGTCTCGGCCGGCGGACGACCTGTTCGACGCCATCGATCCGGTTCGACAGCTGACTGCCGGACCCGATGCTCTGATCAGCCCGGCCGAGTACCAGAGCTACCGCGCCTCGATTGCGCAGGTCATCGCTCGCGTCGCTCCGATCGCCTCGGTCAAACCTTGGGCCTTCTTCGCAATCCGATCCTCGTCGAACGGCGCGCCGAGATGGATGTTCATCGACCCGGAGTCGAAGACGTCTCATACTCGGTTGAACGAGATCGTCGATCAGCTCCGTTCTCGCCTCCGGGAAGACCCACCCAACCAGCACCTGGACGAAGCAGCGGCGCAGTGGCTCGAGGTCTGCCTGGAGCAAGCGACGGCGGCAGAGGTCGAACTGCTTCCCCGCCGACAGCGACGGGCGCTACGACAGATGCGCACCGTCACCGGCGAATGGCAGCGGCAGTGCCAGCGAGCGTCGGACGAGCTGAGCGCCGGCAGGTGGGCGGCCATCGCCTCGGCGGCGTCAGCGGAAGGCGACGATGCCGCCGCGGATCCGGTCGCTGTGGCCGAACGATGGCTCCAGCTCATCGCGCCGGTGCTGGACCAACACCGGCGCGAGAACCCCCGTCGCAGGTACGTGCTCATCGACGACGTCACGAGCCGCCTCGCTGCCCAACCGTTCGACCTCGCAGAGACAGAGGCAGCGTTCTTCGGAGTGCCCGACCTCCCGCCGCTCGCTGACCGCGTGTCGGCATGCATCCTCGGGGTGCCAGCGACCGGCTGATTCCTGCCCAGCGGTCGCACCGTTTGCATGAGTCCCGTGGAGTGGAGGCACCTCCACCTGAGGCTCGGTTGACGCGGCCGTCGACGGGCGCACCGTCCGTCGAATGGACGACCCAACAACCAACCCTCTCGCAGCTGCCGTCGCCGCCGCTGCGATGTTCGATGCCGCTGCATCCGCCGATCTCAACACCGAGGAGACCCATGCCTGGTCGGCGTTCGCTTCTTGGTGCCACAGCGAGGGATTCAAGCCGATGCCGGCCGACCCCGACGCTGTGCACCGCTGGCTCACCTCGCTCGAGCCTGGATCATCCCGTGACATCGCAGGCAACGCAGTTGCTGCCATGCACCTCCGGTCGGGTCACGACGATCCCGTCGGAGCGCTGTGATGACCAGAGGACGCAAGCGAGCACCGATTCCGGTGCGCACGATCGATGAGTTGGCTGAACTGGAACGACGCTACCTCGACCTGGCCTCGGCGGCTCCACGCACGCAGAACAGTCACGCCCGGCACTGGCCCCGCTTCGAGCGGTGGTGCCAGCGGGAAGGCATCGATCCGATGGAGGCGACCCCTGCGGACTGCGCTAAGTACGTGCGTGAGGACTTCAAGGACACAACCGGGAAGTCCACCTACACGAACTACCTCGGCGCGATCCGTTGGAAGTATGGCCGAGCCGACCTTCCCGATCCGACATCAGCCTCCGAGGTGAAGCAGGCGGTCAGCGAGCGTGTTCGCGCTGCGAGCCATCGCCCCAAGTCCGATCAGAAGCGCACGCGGCCGATGACGCCGGCTGAAACGCTCGCGGTCCTCACGTTTCCTCCTCCGTCGCCGAGTCCGATCGCGACGCTCACGCGGGCGAACTTCACGATCTGCAGCGCACTCGGCTTCGCATTCAACGACGCTCGGGTCGCGTCGCTGCCGCACGAGGCGATCACCGTCCGCGATGGCGTGCTGCAGGTCGGAGACATCGGCGAACTGGCCGCCACCGGCGACGAGATGACGTGCCCGGTGAGCGCATGGATCGCTCTGGAGTCCATCGGCCCGGCCGGTCGCCGTCTGGCGATCGGGTCGTTGCACGCCGACCGACACGGGGTTTGGAAAGACGTTGGGCGGGGCAAGGCCACCGGATTCGCGACGTCGGCGCTGAACACGGCGCTGCGGCAGTGCCAGGGAAGCGGGTCCCAGCCTCGCAAGGGGGTGGCGCTGACGGAGCAGTTCGATGTCGAGACCCGCCGTCGGGTCTGGATGCTCCTGGATCGCCAGCTCGCGAGCCATGTGCGTTCCAGCGCGATCATCGCCTTGCAGGTGTGGGGCGGCTTCCGGTCCTCCGACGTCGCGCGGCTCACAGTCGAGTGCGTCGTCGACAAACCCGAGGCGTTGCTGCTCCACCTTCCGTGGCAGAAGAACGATCAGAACCGCCGCGGCCAGACACGCGCGATCCCCACCATTCCAAACCATCCCGACATCTGCGGGGCAACAGCGATCCGCCGTTGGCTGTGGCTGGCCGCGGAACGCCAACGCGAGCCGGTCATCCCCCACTGTGCCAAGCACAGCGTGCTCCCACCCAATCTGCGACCGTTCGACGTCGACAAGAACGGTCCGAACACGTCAACGGCCATGTCGGGCCCGGTCCAGGATCGACTGTCCGCCGCTGGCTTCGACGCGACCGGCGTGGCGAGCCACTCGGGACGCAGGACGCTCGCCACTCTGGCGATCAAGGGCGGAGCGTCACTTCGAGACGTGCGCCATCACCTCGGCCAGCGCACCTCCGACGTGACCTACCAGTACTTCGACAGCGGCGACGTCAACCTCAGCGACCCGTGGTCCGCCTCGAACCAGATGAGCTGGGACCAGGATCGATGAACGATCCCGGTGACCGCACCACCCTGGCAGCTCTCGCCAGCTCCGACGACGCCGCAGCCGCCGAACGCTTCCACGACGCCGGCGTGCTCGACCAGCGGGCACAGTCGAACTTCTTCCGCCTGTTCAGCCAGTGGTGCGACGACCACGGCCTCGATGCCGCGGAGCCGACGCCGAGGACGCTTCGCTTCTATTTGTGCGCGCTCGCCGAGGCGGGTCAGAGCCCAGGCTCCATCCGCAACGCCGAACGAGCGATCCGGCAGACACGAGTCGATTGCGGTCTGGCGAACCCAGGGCTGCACGGCGACGAGGGCAAGGCGATGTCGACACTGCTGCGCGGCATCACGAAGAACTACACCAAGTCCCGCAAGCAAGCCGCCCCCATGACGACCGGCGACCTCGTCACGGCGCTCACCCACGACCATCGGACGCGCACCGTCCGACGCAACCAGACGATCCTGACGCTCGCTCGCGACCTTCACCTCCCGACAGGCTGCGCAGCAGGCGCTCAGATCGTCGGAATCAGCGAGTCCGGGATCCTCCTGACCCATCCCGTGCCGAACGCCGCCGGCCGCCGATCGAGTCGACACGTCAAGGTGACACTCGCCCCTGGTGACGGGACGCTCATCGATCCGTACCGGCAGCTGATCACCCTCATGGAGGTGATGACACCGTCGGAGCTGGACACGCAGATCGGACGGCTCGGACCGAAGCCCGACACGACCCTGAAGAACATGGTCGACCGTGCGTTCGGCCGCGACCTGACGCAGGTCAGCAACAAGGCCAACAGCGTCGCCGACCTCGACGATGTCGAGATGCTCACGTTGCTCCGCAACGTCGACAGCGGATGGCTGGCCCGGCTGCAGATGGATGCAATGGTCGTCCTGCTGTTCGCTGGCGCGCTGCGTGGAGTCGAGGGACGCAACGTACGCGTCGAGCACTGGAGGCACCGCACCCACGAGCACGGGGTCACCCTGCTCCTGCCGGCCTCGAAGAGCGACCCGTACCGTGAGGGGTCAGAGGTCGAGATCGTCTCAGAGTTCGGTGGTCCCGATGGGATCCGGCCAGTCGAGATCGTCGACAGATGGATCGACGCAGCCCAGCTGCGCAGCGGAGACCTCCTCTTCCCGAACATGCAGGGGGTCTGCACCCGACGCGACCGCATCGACGGCCAAGGCCGTCCCATCACGCAGCAGGCCCTGATCGATCGCCTCGCCAAGCTCGGCATCGCGATCGATGTCGAGACCCCACTGACAGGGCATTCCTGTCGACGCGGGTTCGCCACCGCTGCAGCGAACGCAGGGATCCCGCTCGACCAGATCCAGGCGCACCTCCGCCACGCCCGTATCGAGACACTCGCGCTGTACATCGGGCGCCACTCGCCCGGCGTGCACGGCAGCGCAGTTGCTGAGGGGATGGTCCGTTCCCTTGGCCGCGACTTCTGAGCCCCGAAGGTCTGTCAACAACGTGTCGGCATTCAAGGGCAAGTGCCGACACGTTGTTGACAGGAGCCCGCCACAGTCGGCCCAAACCCTTGGAAACACAGGCAATCCGCTCCTACGCACCAGGCAGGTACGACGATGACGACGCAGACGCAGACACAGACACAGGCGGTGGCGCTTGTCGATGATCCGTGGCCGGTCGCCGACGGGCGCGTGACCGACGAAGATCTCGTCCTGGCGCTCCAAGCGGCGGTCGATGCGTCGCAGCGGTTCGAGTCTCAGAGCATCGCCGACCGGACCCGCGACGGCTACACCTACTCGTGGCGGGCGTTCGCTGCGTGGTGCAGTGCCTACGGGGTGTCACCCTTGCCCGCTCGCCCCGACGTGCTCGGGGCGTACATCGGGCACCTGGCGATCACCGGCGGCAGCAACGACGAGCACGGCAACCCCACGGGTCGCAAGGCGAGCACGATCGTGCAGCACGTCTCGGGGATCAGCGCCGTCCACAGGGACCGCGGCGAGCCAGACCCGACGAAGAGCCCGTACGTGCAACGTGTGATGCGGGGGCTCAAGCGGACGAAGGGCTTGCGACGAACACAGCGCGAGCCGATGACGCTGCGTCGCCTGTTCAGGGTGGTCGGCACCATCGATGATCGGCGGCTCGTCACCGCCCGCGATCGGGTCATCATCGCAGCGGACGCGTTGCTCGATCCTGGGCCGATCACGGCGGCGCAACTCGCCCAGCTGGACTGGTCTCAGGTGCACTTCGGACCGAGCTCGGTGACGTTGGACCCCAAGTCCAGGAGTCCCCGAGACACGGCGTCCCCCGTCACGATCACCGAGCTTGGCGGGCCGCTCTGCCTCGTCGGTGCGTTGCGTGAGCTGGCGACGGTCATCATCGAGAGGCTCAGGCTGGAAGCCGAGCTCCTGGCCGAGACCGACCGTGGCCCGGGCTCGATGTGGCTGACCACGTTCGGCGACGTCGTCGACTCCGATCGACCCGAACAAGGGCCGGTCATGGCCAAGTTCGACCGTCGCGGCACCCTCCAGGAAGGACGGTCCTCGAGAGCCACCATCGCCACAAGGCTGTCGCGAGCGGCGGAGGCCGTCGGGGTGAAGTGCTCACGTCAGGCCCGACCGGTGTGGACCGACGAACAGCGCGCAGCAGCGGTCAACACGGTGTCGCTGCCGCGGCTGTCGGATACCAGGGATCGGGCTCTGCTCCTCCTCGGGTTTGCGCTCGCCGCTCGACGATCCAACATCTCGCTCCTCTCAGTCGGCGAAGTGGTCGTCCGGCCTGAGGGTCTCCTCGTGCACTTTCGACGATCGAAGACCGACCAGGAGGGCGTGGGCCGAGACATCGCAGTTCCGCGCAAGGGCGGACCCTTCTGCCCGGTCGCGGCGTGGGACGCATGGCTTGCTTCACTCACTGCGGAGCTGGGAGCGGCGCCGGATCCGTGGTACCCAGCGTTCCCCGCGCTCGACCGATCCGGAACTCGGGTGGCCGGCCCTCGACCGGTGTACATGCGCAACGCTGCTGGCGTCGTCCACAACTCGGACGGCGAACCGGTGTTCTCGCACTGGGAGGGGATCTGTGGTGACGAGATCAACCTGATCGTGCAACGTCGAGCCCGCAACGCCGGCCTTGCGACAGATCCCGACACTGGAGTCGCGCTCAAGTGGGGTGCACACTCACTGCGGAGGGGATGGATGACCGAGGCCGCCCGCCAAGGCATCAGCCTCGAACAGATGATGGACCACTCCGGACACGTCACCGTCGACGTAGCTCTCGAGTACATCGCAGAGGCCAAGAAGTTCGACCCGCAGCACTCGGCTGCGATGAAGCTGCGGTTCGATCTGGAGGTCCCGGAAGAAGCTCCAACGTCGAAGGGGATCGGAGCGCTCCTGAGGTTCTGAACCCTCAGCTGCCGCGGGTGGGCTGTGTCCGGTCTGATCTTCCCGGGTGCCGACGGTCCCACTCTGTCGGACGCTGGCCCGCTCGACCCCCGCCTTGTGGGCGGCTGCCGAAACCTCGCCACCCGACGCGGTTCCACACCGGGTCGAACGCGCCGACGAGCAGGCGTTCGGCAACCTCGGCGTGCAGGAGCGACGCCGTCGCGATGATCCACACGAGGAAGTCGCCCGGGTCGAGATCGACCGCTTCGCTGAGCGACCGATGGTGGCTGGAGAGCCGCTCCGGTAGGTGGGCGGCCTTGCCGACGTAGATGGGCTCGTGTTCGCCGAGCTCGGTGTAGGCCGCGTGTTGGCCGCGATACCGCAGCCCGTAGACACCAGACTGGCGCGGCGCACGGACCTCTGGCAGGGGCTGCGTCTCGAGGCGGAATGCCAGCGCAACGAGGTCCATCTGCAAGGTCGTGTCGTCGAACAGTCGCAACCCGACTCCGGGGGTTGGCGGCACCCGCCCCTCGCGAGGCAGCAGAGGTCGATCGAGCATCGATGCGCGCTGCACGCGGGGAGTGTCGCACGCCGCGCTGTCACCGTGTCACCCCCATCCGCAGACCGGGATCGTGTGCTGGGCGCGGCGACGGCTTGTGATCCGTGCGGGAGCGCTGACCGTCGGAGCTGCCCGCCTTCCGGTCGGGCCGAAAGGAGCCCATGAGAACCACAGACGTATCTGCGCTGGCATCGCGGGTCAGGGTCACCGCACTGGCCGTCACGGACAACTGCAGCTGCGCTACTCGGGGGAGGAATCGTTCATGTTCGGACCTGGCAGATGAGTTGGCATCCGTTGCCGACCGTTGCCCGGACGCAGTCGCCGAAGCGAACGCCCTGCTGGACCTCGCCGAGGTCGAGCAGCTGACGACAGAGATGTACGACTTGGCTGCAGTGACCGCAGCGGCCATGTTCCTGGGGAGGAGGCTCATCGAGACGAACGCACGGAGGATCAACGACCTCCGGCCGGACTTCGAAGGGCTACCCGATTCGCTGGAGCTCGCCGAGCTGCTCGACGAGCTCAGCCTCGGGCTACTCGCCGCGATCGAGGAGCAGAACCGCAGGTTCGGCGAATCGGCCGCGTAGGAGTCGGACGTGTCGGGCGGGCACGGTGCCCGCCCGATTCCGACCACCTCGATCGGTGTTGCGGCGCATCAGGTCTCGCTCGAAGCCGCCGACAGTTCGCCGACAACGCGTTCGACCCCAGCAGGATCGATGAGCCGTTGGCGTGCGACCTCGGTGGCCAGCGGACCCGGGAGGCAGTCGGAGAACTTCATGTTGTCGGCGAACTCGGAGGCGATGCTCGGAGTGGGCAAGGTGCCCGGGTGCAGCGACGACAGCCGGTCCTTCAGCGCTGCGGACGACGCTGCGAGGGGGTCGAGTCCGATCGACAGGTCATCACCCCGCGATGCTGCGAGGTCTCCCAGTGCGTCTGCGAGGGACGCGTTGGCTCGCTGTCCGGCCCAGGTCCACCATCGCGCCCTCGTCGATTCGATCACCACCGACGTGCGGCCCGGCCGAGCGAACCGGAACTCGCTTCGGATCTCATCCATTGCCGACCGTGCTCGTTCGGTGAGCGTGACACCGGCTGGGTCGGTGCCGGTCGCCACCGTGCGCATCGCGTCGCACAGCTCAGCGCTGAGCGCACGCCCGGCGCCGAACCAGCGTGACCGGCCGGCTTGGTCCGACGGCTCGACCCAGGCGAACTTCCGGTCCCAGTCGATGCTGGTGATCTTCCAGCTGCGACCGGCGAGCAACACGGTCGCGTAGCTGCGGTCGTTGGTGAGCAACGCAGTGGGATCGAGGTGGCCGAGTTCGTTGGCGCCGTGGCGCACCACGAAGCTGGGTGGAGAGGTGAACACCGAGGTGAGCTCCATGAAGTGGCGGAACCCGTAGCTGCGCTCCCCTTCCGGGCCGATCGACAGCATCCCGGCATCGTCGACGAGCATCCCGGTGGCGACGAGGTGTTCGAGGATCTGGTCGGCGTCACCGGATTCGATCGCGTTGGCGTACGCAGGAAGCCGTCCGAGCACGTCCTGCCAGAGGTGGCGACCGATCCGCCCTTCTTGGATCGCGTAGGCGAGGAGCTGATGTGCGAGGAGGTGGAGCGGGAGCGGCGGAGCTTCGACCGGTTCCACGTAGCCGGTGCCCCACAGCTGCATCAGGCCTGCGGTCTGCAGCAGCGGAAGACCATCTCCGGTGGTCAGGAACAACATGTTGCGGACCGAGCCCGCTCGCCGACCGGTGCGGCCGAGTCGTTGGAGGAACGAGGCCACCGTCGCTGGGCTGTCGATCTGGATGACTCGGTCCAGGTCGCCGACGTCGATGCCGAGCTCGAGCGTGCTGGTGGACACGATCACGCAGTCGCGAGCCTCGGCGAAGGCTTGTTCGGCACGTCGGCGTTCATCGACCGACAGTGACGCGTGCGAGACGAACGTGGTGACCTCGCGAGCTCTGAGCTCGGCGGCGAGCGACTCGACTCCGGAGCGCGAGTCGACGAACACGAGCCGCTTCTCACCCGGGTGCAGCCGAGAGATCACGATCGCCGCGTTCGCTGCGTTACCGACGTGATCGATCGTGATGTCCGGCGCGTTCGCCGACCCGCCGGCGTCGGGCGCCACGACCTGTCGCGGAGCGGTGCTCCCGCCGACCAACCAGCTCAACAACCGGTGTGGGTCTCCGACCGTTGCCGAGAGACCGATCCGTTGGAGGTCGCGGCCCGCAACCGCAGCGAGCCGCTCGAGCACGCCGAGCATGTGCCACCCACGGTCATCGCCACCAAACGCGTGGACTTCGTCGATCACCACGGTCCGAAGGTTCCGGAACAGGCTGCGATGGTCGGTCTTGACCGACAGAAGCATCGCTTCGAGCGACTCGGGTGTGGTGAGGAGGATCTCGGGCGGGTCTTCCAGGATGCGCCGTCGCTGAGCGGAGCCGATGTCGCCGTGCCACACACCGACACGTAGACCGGCGAAGGCCGCGTACTGCTCGAGCCGGACGTGCAGGTTGTTGAGCAACGCTCGGAGTGGGCAGAGGTACAGCGTGGACAGGCCGGGTCGCGGTTCGGTGAGGATCTGGGTGAGGATCGGGAAGATCGCTGCTTCGGTCTTGCCGCCGGCGGTGGGGGCCAGCGCGAGCACGTGCTCGCCGGCCAGGATCGGGGCGATCGCCTCTTCCTGCAGCGGACGCAGGTCTCGCCAACCGAGGCTGTTGACGATGTGGTGCTGCACGATCGGATGGAGTGTGTCGAAGCCCTGACTCACTGGTTGCCGGTGCCAAGGTCGAGCTCGATGTCATCGATCGAGCCGCCACGCTGGACGTTGCGCTCGACATCCAGCATCTCGGCGTCGCCGACGGTCAGCTGGTAGTGCTCCCGAGGATCGAACTCGTCGTGGAGGTCGACCTTGTCCATCACGTCGCCGACGAGCTTCTTGAGGAACAGGCGAGGTGCGATGCCGACCTGGCCGCCGAGCTTGCCCGCAACGGCATTAGCGAGATCCGAGACGTAGCGGTCATCGACCAGTCGAGCGACCCTTTCGGGCTCCTCTGCGCCAGCGACGTACACGGTGCGAACGTTCGTGCCGAGCTCGACCAGCCGGTCGTGATCGAACCCCGACAGGCGAATCTGCACCGCTCTCGGATTGTCGAAGCGAGGGTCGCCCGAGAAGTCCACGGCCAGTCGCTGGGCCAGTGGGGCGAGTCGCTGCACGCCTTGTGGCCCGTCGAAGAACGCCGGCGTGCCGGTGATCAGCAGGTAGAGCCCTGGGAAGCGGCCGCCGTCGACTTCGTCGATGAGCTGACGCAGGGCGTTGAGCGACTTGTCGCGGGTATCCGAGCGGACCCGCTGCAGCGTCTCGACCTCGTCGATGATCACGAGCAGTCCGCTGTTGCCCGAGTCTCGCACCACGGTGAGCAGACCCTGCAGGAACGACAGCGCACCCGCGTGGTCGATGTCGCCCTTGATGCCGGCGTACCGCTTGACCGACGCCGCGACGTTCGGCTGGCCACCGAGCCACGCGACCAGTCCGTCGGCGGTGGCGAGGTCTCCTTCGAGCATCGCCCGTCGGTAGGAGCGCAGGACGGTGGCGAAGGTCGGGTTGGTGCGGCTGACGTCCGACAGGCGTGACTCGACGAGCCGGTCGGTCGCCGCTGCGAGGGAGGCTTCGTCGTGCTCGTCGATCGTGCCGTCGGCCAGTACGTCCTCTTCGAGCACGAAGAACCAGCCGTCGATCAGCGAGCGGAACGCGCCGGTGTCGCCATCGCCGACGGCGAGGCGTTCGACGAGGCGGCGGTACACGGTCTGGAGGTGGTGCAGTGGTGTCTCGGTCTCGGAGATCTGGATCTCGCTCGTGACGAACCCCGCCCGCCGCGCACGGTCTGCGATCCATCGCGAGGCGAACGTCTTGCCGGAACCCCACTCACCGCGGATGCACTTGAACACTCCAGCGCCACTGGCAGCGCGAGCCAACTCGTCGTCGATCGAGGGTGCGAAGCGGTCCAGCCCGACGGCCAGCAGGTCGAGTCCGCGTGCCGGCACGGTGCCGCGACGAAGTGCGGCGAGGACCTCGTCGCGCCGCGCCTTGCTGGGAGCAGGAGCGTTCATGACGCACCGTCGAGGAACTGGGAGCGCAGCAGTGTCTCGTCGAGTCGTGCCTCCTGAGCGGTCGCGTCGACCGTCAGCACGCCGAACCCGTCGACGTTGACGACGCGAGTGAGGATCGACAGGAAGCCGCCGACACGCCCGAGCGGCATGCCGGTCGCCTGTGCGATCACTGCGTAGTTGGCGACACCGCCTCTGCGGTGCAGCACGTTGAGTGTCGAGCGGACCTTGGCGGCGTCGGGCTTGCCACGTCCGATCGAACCGAGCTGTAGGGCGTACACGTCGGAGCCCAGCACCTCGTCGACCCATGCCGGCACCGCCTCGACCTCGGCAGTCTCCGTGGAGTCCGACTTCTCGGCGCCGGCCGCCGGTGGCTCGAACAACGCTCCCTGGCCTGCACCCGGATCGGCGGCTTTCGGCTTCGCCGGCCGACGCGTCGGCCGCTTGGGCTTCGGTGCTTCCTCGACCACGTCGACGTGCAGGTCCCACCATGCCGGCTTGGCCACCGACAGCAGTTCCCAACCCTTCGGCAGCTCGACACCGGCCGGAGCGAACACCGAGAGCGGCACGATGCACTCATCAGGCGTGGCGCCGCCGTGGTAGCCGCCGTGTCGCGCCGAGTAGCGCAGGTCGTCGTGCCACGGTGCGAGCACGCCGCGTTCGTCGCCGAGCAGGACACGGGGTCCACGGAGCAGGACCTCGTCCTCGGACGGTTCCCGGTCGGCGTAGCGCCAGCGGTCTCCTCCGTCTCCCGAACGGGCGACGTCGCCTTTGCCGTCGAGCCCGACTCCGAGCACGTGGCCGTGGTCTGCGGTGATGATGACCACTCGCCCAGCGGCCGCAGCGGCTCGGAGCAGCGCCGGCAACGGTCCGAGGTGCTCGATGCGGTACTCGGGGTTGAAGGTGCCACGGCTGAGCTCGTCATCGATCGTGTTCACGACCGCTGCGACGACCCTGGGGCCGCTCTCCCCCAGCGCCGCCGCCACGTGCGGCGGCAGCCCGAGACCGACACCGCTGACCAGGTCGGGGCGGTGGTGCACAACCATCGCCGGCGGCCCGTCGAGCTTCGAGACCTTCGGATGCTCCGGCAGCTCTCGCTTCTCGTCCGCTGCGGCACCGATGCGGGGCCGGCCCGAGAGCAGCGAGGTGCGGGATGCCTCGGTGACCGTCGGCAGTGTGGCGAGCGCGACACGGCGTCGGTCGTTCCGGCCGATCTCCTTCAGACCGAACTGGGCGAACTGGTCCGCGAGCTCGAGGAACGGAGCGAGCCCGCATCCGTCGAGCACGACCAGCAGCGTCGGGACGTCCTTCGCGAGCGGTGCGACCACGTCGCCCAGCACCGCCTCGACCGCGACGAGCTCGGATGACGGCAGCTCAGCGGCGGTCCCGTCGGTGGTCCACCGTGCGAGCGCCTCGGCGAAGGCACGGTTGCCCTCGGCTCTGCGTTGGTGTGCTGCCTCGCTGATTCGCCGCAGTGCCGCAGCGAACCGTGGAGGCGTGTCATCGCCTTCGCCGACTCTGCGGCGGGCGGCGTCGACCCATGCGCCGTCGGCGAGATAGGCGTCGACCGACTCGGCGAGCGTCAGCGTGGGCTCAGCGCGGGTGCCAGTCCGCGCGCCGGTGCCGTGCAACGAGCTGACCGGGTCGCGCAGCCACGACACCAGCCGTGCGGCGAGCTGCGCGCGTTGTGCGCGGGGGCGACCTGGCTCGGTGCCTGCGATGCGGTGCGTCACGACTCGGTGCACGGCTCGACGCAGCGTGTCGGCGTCGACGGGGCCGTTGTCCTCCAGCGCTGCGTCGAGCAGCACCGCGAGCTGGTCGAGTCGCGCTTCGAAGCTGACGCCCAGCACATCGCTCGCGTCCGGCGAGGCGACCTGCCAGTCATCGACCAAGGCTGATCCGGCGTGTTCGATGTCGAAGACGCTGGCGAGCTGGTCGCCGCCGATGGTGGACAGCTCGCTGAAGGCGCGCTCCGCGGCGCGAGCCCAGGCGTCGAGCGCGCCGTCAGTCACGGCATCACATCCCGTGAGGTCTTCGATGCGTGCCTGTGCTCGGCTGCCGCTGGTCGATCCGACAACGGTGCGGGCAGCGAGCCCGGCAGGCAGGCACCGCTCGCCTCGACCCTGCGCGATCGCACCGGTGACCAGTCGGCCGGCGGGGCCGAGCAGGTCGCCGAGCGTGGAACACAGCGACGACACGACGCTCGGATCTGCGGACTCGACCTTCGAGGTGAACGAGCGGTCTGCGGTCGCCAGCAACAAGCGTTCGAGGGTGACGCCGGTGGCGCCGAGCACCGCACCGACCAAGGCTCGGAGCGCTGCGTCGGCGGACAGGACCACAGCACCTGCGGGCAGGGACTCCACGGGAACGTCGAGCAGTGGATCGGCCATCCACGAGAACCGTGATTCACCGAACGCCGGGTCGAGCGTCCTGGCGCCGAACCGCTGACGCACTGCATCCCACGGACTGAGCCCGAACAGCTTCGGTCGCACGAATCGCCCGAGCAGGTCGGCGCCCAGCTCGTCTGCTGGCACGTCGGTGAGCAGCACCAGCGTCGCAGTCGGATCACTGGATGCAATCGCGTCGAACTCCGCGATCGCTCGACGCGCGGCGAGTGGGCTCGGGCACGGCTCGACTCGGATCGTGCCGACCACCGTGTCGGTCAGATCACCGAGGTTCCACACGGGCGCGGCCTTCACCCCGACGACGAACGGCTCGGGATGCGAACGACCCTTCATGCCATCGCGCAGCTGCCGCACGAGCTGACGGATCAGCTCGGACGTGGCAGCCCGAGCCGGCCGGTCGGCGGTGACCGCGGACGTCACGATGGCATCTCGCCGACGGAACGGATGACGATCTCGAACGGTCCCTTGCCGTGCTTGCCGTCCTTGATCTCGTCGCGGAGCGCCTTGAGGCGCTTCGCGGCATCGGCGGCGCTCAACCCCGACTCAGCAGCGATCTCGGTCGCCGCCTCGACTGCCGGGTCCTGTCCGCCACCGGATGTGGGGCCGGGCGGCGCGATGACGGGCGGGGTCTCGGTGAAGACGACCGAACGAGCCTGGGCCACGAGGTCGCGAAGTTGTGGTGCCAGCGCCTCGACGTACTCCTCGGTGTCGAGCAGCTGGCTGAGGCGATCGCCGATCGCAGCACCCTCATCGCGTGCCATCGCAACGGCGAGCAGCTTCGTGTCGACCCCGGCGATGGTGCCGTTGATGGCATCCGCGGACTTGATCGACGCGCCGATCGCCTCGGGGCTCGGGCTCAGGTCTGCGGCGAGGAACGCTTCGACCTTGTCGAGGTCGCTCCCCGCTGTCGCGACCGATCGCAGCAGCTGTGCTGCGTGTTCGGCGGTGGTGATACGAGGGACGTCGTCGCTGTCGACCAGCGCAGCAAGGGTGCCGAGCTCACCGCTGAGCGACTCGACCGCTGCCAGGTGGTCGTTCGCCGCAGCGGCCAGAGCGCCGCTGAGCTTCGCGAGCGCAACGGCGGACGGCTCGGGCGGCAGGCCCGCCAGGCCGAGCACCCGACCGGCACGGTCGACCACCGATGCCCACGCAGCTGTGTTGGGGAGGTCCTGTGCGACGACCTCGTAGTGGTCGGCCAGCCCGTCGATCGCGACTCGGGCGGGACCGCCGTGGTCGGTGAAGATCCGATCGGTCGCTGCGGCCCACACGATGAGCACCAGGTTCTGCAGCTCCTTGCTGAGTCCCATGGGTGCCGGGTCGTCGATCCATGCGCGCAGCTCGGCGACGGTCACGTGACCCTCTGCGCCTGACTGGGCACGTTCGGCCAGTTTGCGGGTGAAGTGCGTCTCCCATCGCTGCGACACGTCCAGCAGGAAGGCCTGCTCGGACTGCACTCCCAACCGCAGCGGGTTGGCGATGCGTGCCATGATCCGGCGATCTGCGGTCGCGACCTGTGGGATGCGCCGGTCCGGCGCTTCCAGCGCTGCGTCGCACACCTCACGGACCGTCCGCAGGTCCGCCGGTCGTACCTCGGCGTCGATCTGGGGTGCCGCCGGGTAGCTGTGCTCGAGCGCCTGTTCGAACACCTTGTCCAACGCCTCACGCAACGACGTCGCGACCGGCGGTCGCACGGTGAACCCGCTGAGCAGGCTCGAGAAGTGATCCGCCAGCGCGTGGCTCGAATCGACCACTGCGGCATCGGGTGTGCCCAGCCCGTAGGCCTGCTTGAGCGCGGCGAGCAGACGGCTGCGCGCGGCGTTCTGCTGTGCTTCGAGCTGCGGGCGGGCCGACTCGCGTGCCTCGGGGCTCAGGTGACGAGTTGCCTCGGTGAAGCGTTCGCTGCTCTGGCCGGGCACCGGCAGCAGGTGGTTCAGCCGTACGAGCGCGCCGAGCTGGGTGCGCATCTCCGCGGTGAAGAACGATGGGATCCAGCACAGCGTGCGCCACTCGTTGCCCAGCTCTCGGAGCCGAGTGACACGCGCCAGGTCTTCGTGCGGGCTGTGGCCCTCGTCGTCGAAGGGGAAGTCGATGACGATCTTCCACGCGGAGCCCGTTGACGCGAACGATGCGTCGTTCAGCTCGGCGGTGTCGCGCACGTTGCCGAACACCAGGTCTGCTTGGCGTTTCACGCCCCGCCACAGGTGCGTCGTCGACTGCATCAGCTGGTCGGTCGACACCCCGAGCTCCTCGGCGAGCAGGTCGCGCACGAGCTTTCGGCGGCTGCCCAGGTTGTCGACGCTGCCGACCGAGTCGAGGATTGCTCGGGTGTCGACCTCGCTGAGCACCAGGTGCACGGTGGGGTTGTGCGGGTCGCCGCCGACCTGCAGCTCGCCAGCACGCGCCGCCCAGGTGTTGAGCTTGGTGACGACGACGCCGACCTCCATGCCCGGCACGGGGCTCGAGATCAGGCCGTGGTTCAGCGCGACGAGCTTGCGGGCGGTCAGGTTCTGGAACGGCTGGGAGTGCGGCACCAGCGCGGCCAGCAGCAGCGTCTTGACCAAGCGGTCGTCGGTCACGAACGCGGGCGACGGCCCGTCGGCGGCGATCGACTCCTCAGTCAGGCCGTGTTCGCCCAGCAGCATCGGTCGCAGCGACGTCTTGTAGATGCGTCGCGCTGATTCGAACTGCGGCTTCATGGTGTCCGACAGCGGCTCGTCGCTCTCTGCGAGCACGTCGAACAGGTCGCCGACGGGCACCAGTTGGCCGACCTCGAGCGTGTCGCGGTGGCGGACCAGCAGGTCGAGTAGCACTCGCAGCCCGGTTCGGGTTCGCTGCAGGGCGCCGGCGACGTCGACGACGACGTTCAGGAACGCCGGCGAGAACGGATAAGTCAGACGGAAGTCCGAGTCGGTACCTGATTCGCCCCGCAGCGCGTCACGCTGGTCGTCGGTGAGCGCGAGTGATGCGAACGCTGCTGCGAGCGCCTCTGCGCCGGCGTCGTCGACGGGCTGCAGCAGGCGGTGATGCGCGACGACGGGCAGGTTGGAGTCGTTGAGCGCGATGTCGGAGAAGCGCCCGGCCTGGAAGTTGAGCTGGTCGATGAAGCCGAGGCGTTCAGCGCCCGGCACGTCGGTGCCGATCAGGTCGCGCAGGTCGCGCTGGCGGGCGATGATGCTGATCAACGGAGCGGGGCGCTTGGCGTCGCTGGCCTCGACGAGCTTCGAGATCTTCGATGCCTCGGCCGCGACGAACGACGCGTCGGCCATGCGGGACATGAGCCACAGGATCAGCTCATCGAGGAACAGGATCACGCCGGAGTAGCCGAGGCTGTGGGCGTGGCGGCTGATGGCAGCGAGGCCGGAATCGATGTCGACGTACCCCTCGCGGTTGGCTGCTGCGCCCTCCGCGTACGAGGACAGCAGGTCGGCGAGGAGTGCTTGGACCAACAGTCGTCGGTCGTCGCCGTCGACGGGCTGCAGACGTGCGGCGTCGTAGCGGGCAGCATCCCAGCCACCCAGATCACCCCAGCCATCGTGGCCGCTGCCGGTACCGCCGTCGGTCTCGTTCAACGCGGCGAAGAACGCCTCATCACCCAAGCGCTGGCGCAGTGTGTCGGCGTTCTCGAGGATCGGCTCATCCGCGAACAGATCCGGGAGCGGTGCCTCGGGGTGGAGCTGGCGGACGTGCCGCACATAGGTGCCGAAGATGGCGCTCTCGAGCGACGTCGCCCCGATCAGGTGGAACGGCACCGTCAAGAACCGCTGGCCATCGCGCCACTCGTTCATGGACGCGACCACGGGTGCGAGCTCGGGCCGGGCGAGCGCGGCCGGGTTGCCGTCCAACAACAGCTGCAGCATGCCCATGAAGTTCGACTTGCCGGCGCCGAAGCTCCCCGACAAGAACGCGGCCTTCGAGCTGTGCTCCTTGACCGCGGCCCCCACCAGGGCGGCGGCCTCGCTGAACGCCGAGAGCAGCTGATCGGTGACGACGTACTGGGCGACCGTCTCAGCGGTCTGCTCAGTCGCGTCGGTGAGCTTGAACACCAGGTCGCCCTGGCGGACTTCGGTCGGGATCGTGATGGCATCGCGCAGCAGCATGGTGATCAGTTCTCGGAGGTCGGGGCAGCGGAGATGACGGAGTCGGACTTCTTCTTGCGGCCGCGGGTCGAGGTCAGGGGCGCCCAGGCGGCAACGGTCTCGGCGGTTGCGCCGATCGACGCGAGCACCTGGTCGATCTGACCCCGATAGAACGCCGCGAGTGGTCGGCCCAGACCGGGTGCGACCTCTGGATGCCACTGCTCGACCCATGGCAGCACCTCGTCGAGCGCGGCGATCAGTGGAAGGAGCTGCTCGCCGGTCCAGCCGTCGACGGTCTGGCGCTGAAACAACAGCGTGGCGAGCGCCTGGGCGAGCTGGGCGTGGTCGAAGCCGGCCCAGGCCAGCACTTTCGTCGAGTCACCCGACGACGCGTCGCGCTCGGCGCCGATGACCGACGTGAACCGTTCCTTGGGGACGTCCAGCTTGCCGCGCTGCCGCCAGTACGACGGTCGAACGAAGTCGGCCTGCGCGTACTTGGGTGGCACCGCGATGCGACCGACGTCCTCGCCACGATCTTCGGCACGCTGCAGGTCCCAGGTGCGCTCCCACTCGACCCGCTTCCTGCGACCCGACGGCCTGTAGCGGGCGGCCGCCTGGGCGGGCACCTGCTCATCTGCGACGAGCGACGTCACCACTGCGAGAGCGTCGACGTCGACGCTGCCGCTGTAGACGCGTGCGACCGACATCCAGTCCTCATCGGTCGAGACGCGGTCGGCGAGCTGGGCGACGGTTCGGGTGACGGCGTAGTCGCCGTCGAACCACAACGAGCGGTCCTCGAGACGATCCAGCAACCAGTCACTAAGCGCCGCCTGTTCCAGCTTCTCCCAGGTGTCCTCGTCCCACCGCCGGCACGATTCGGGCCGCTCAACCAGTCCGACGTTGCGGTCCGACTCGATGAGCTCGATGCGCCGACAGACGAGGTCCTGGTACCAGTCCGGCCAGTGTGTGGGCACGTTGAGAATCGGCTGTCCGCCGAAATCGCGGAACCATCGCGTCTCGATGTCTCCAGTGGCGGCCTTGCGGGCCAGCACGATCTCGAACGCCCTCTCCCCCTTCCTCAGTGGCGGGGCGATCTGGCCATCAGGAACCGTGAGCGACGAGTCCGTCAGGCCGAAGAGCTGCAGGCAATACCAATCGAGTTCCTCCTGCACAGAGATCATCTCTGCCAGGATCCGATCCGACTCGGAGCGCGCAGCATCAAGGCGCTCACGGGTCGGCAAGGCCGACGCAGCGACCGCTGACGGCTGCTGCTCGCTGCGAGCTGTCGCCAGTTCGTCCAGCCAACGACCGAACTCGACTGGCCGACTTCCCTCCGGCAGTGGAAACTGCTGCAACTTCGTGCCGTCGAACTCGTAGAAGTCCCGCCACTTCTCATCCTTCGACGAGCCTCCACCGGGTCCTCCCTTGTTGTGGAAGACCTGCTGCATCCAGAAGCACGCGACCGACGAGTTGAGCAGCGCCAGCAGACCCAAGTGGTCGTCCACCGACGCGCCCTCTGGCAACTTGATCACTGGCGCCGACTGCTTGAACACCTTGCCGCCGCGGTCCAGCACGAAGTGGTTTTGGGTCGCCACGAATGCGAACGAAATCGACAGGGGCGTCCGCAACTTGTTTGTAGTCAAACGCCCGAACTCGAACCAACCGAGTCCTGACTCCACCTTGGTCTTCGATCCGAACATCTTGTTGTTGGCCAGGTTGGAACGAAACGGCCACATGTGCACAAGCTCGTTGCCGACGGGGGCCTCGGGGATGTAGTCCTCGCTGTACGGGAAGACAGCGAGGTTGCCGCGGGCCGAACCGAAGTCCCGCAGGAACTCGCCCTCGACCATCGGGCGGGTTCGTCGAATCCTGCGGGTCGACGCTGCACTGACCGGGAGCAGGAATACGTCGTCCTCCAGAGTGAACGATGTGATGCCGATGGAAGTCACAGCCGAACTGAGACGCACAGGGCTGGATGCCTCGAGTTGTTCCTTCAGTTCAGCTGCCCCACCCCCACCGATACTCCACGGATGCACGGCGAACCGCGACCGATCAGGGTCGGCGACGCTGATGAAGTCTGACTCGCTTCCGGGGTTGTCGATCTGGTTGACGATCGCCGACCACACCAAGCCCTTTGTCGGGTCAGCGGGTGTCGACGGCTCGCCGCGGATACCCTGCACGGCCCGAATCGAGTCGGCCACTGGCCGTCGGTTGCGGCCGAACAGGATGACAGTAGGGGTGCCGTGGCCGGGGATGTAGGCGCCGCTTGTGTCGACGACGTGGGTGAGGTCCCACTTCGGGATGTACTCGGTGATGAGCTTCTTGCCCATCTCTCGTTTCATGAACGAGTTGGCAGTGATCAGCCCGACGTAGCCAGCTCGGCGGCCGGTCAACGGGCTCGGCGACTCGGCGAGGTCGAAGAACAGCTCGGTGAACGGCACGCCGAGCGAGAACTTGCCCGAGCACGAGCCGTACCGCTCGCGGTATGCCGCGTTGGCTGCTTTGTCCTTCGGCACGATGTACGGCGGGTTGCCGACGACAGCGGTGTAGCGGCGGCGGAACGTGTCACGCAGCCCGTCGGCATCTTCGGTGGCGTAGAGGAACTGGTGGTCGCCGCCACCTGCGCCTTCCATTCCTTCGAACGACTGGCTCGACGCACCCCACAGCAGCGAGTCACCCACGGCGATGTGAATGGGGTATCCCTTCACGTCAGCCAATCGGCGCTGTCCAGCTCGCTGCATCGCTGCAACGAGCAGTCGGAAGCGTGCGATGGCTGCTGCGAACGGGTTGATGTCGACGCCCCACACGGCGTCGAGTGCCTTGGCGGCGCGCTGGTCGGCGGGCATGGCGGGTTCGGCGTCGGTCCAGCGCTGCCAGAGGCGCTCGAACGCGCCGAGCAGGAAGTGACCGGATCCGCAGGTCGGGTCGATGAGGGACACGTTGGCCAGGCCGACGGACTCGATGGCGGGTTCGAGGGTTCGGTCGAGGATGAACTCCTCGACGAAGTCCGGGGTCTGCAGCAGCGCGTAGGTCTTCTTCGCGTGCTCTGACAGGTCCTGGTACAGGTCACCCAGGAACCGGGTATCGCGGTTCGGGTCGGTGAAGTCGACGACCAGGTCGCCGGCGTCATCGGTGCGGCGGAACAGCGCCAGCAGTTCGGTGCAGGCGTCGCCGGACGGGTCGGTCAGCCAGAGCGGGCTGTGGTCCTCGCCGAGCACGCCGTCCAGTCCGGGCAGGACCACCGCCCGGCGGAACACATGGTGCAGGTACTCGCGATCGGAGTCGGTCGGGTGTGCTCGGAAGTAGTCCTGCTGCGCGGCCCGGGCCAGTGTCGCGGCGTTTCCAGTACCGCCGATCATCGGATCATCGATCAGCCCGTTGTCTTCGCAGTAGCGCACGAAGACACACCCGAGCAGCCAGCCCACCGCCACCTGGGTGAGACGATCCTCGGCCCACTCGGTGAAGGTCCAGCCGGTGCGCTCGGCATCGAACGCCCGCTGGTACTCGCGGCGCAGCCGTTCGTCGATCTCGGGCACGGTGTCGACCTGGCGGTGCAGGTCGGCCAGCAAGTCGGTGAGCTGCCCCTTCAGGGTGGACAACAGGTTTGGAGAGTCGATCATGCGGTCAGGCCTCCGGCCCGATGGGTGTTCTTCAACCAGGTGTCGCCCAGGTCCATCCACTGGCTCGCGGCAAGCGCTGGCACCGGGGTGCCGTCGACCTTCGGGAGCGCGTTGGTGCTGCCGTCGAGCACGACCAGCCACAGCGTGCGCAACGTGTGATCGCTGCCGAGAACAGCGTCACGAAGTCGGTCGAGCGGCGCGACCGCTCCCTTCGATCCGTGACGCACCAGGGCCCCCGGGTACCAGGCGATGACGTGTTCGTGGCCGGCGACCTCGTCGATGGTCGCATCGACGGCCGCTGCGGCGAGGATCGAGAGCTTCGCCCAGTTTGGATTCTTCGGATCATCCGCACCCTCGAGGTTCGCCCACGCAACGCCGCGCTGTTCGGCGGTCGCCCGAAGGTGGCGCAGGAACGCTGCCTCCAAGTCGATGTTGACCATCGGAGGGTGAGCCGTTTGGAAGCGTGCCAGACCGCGCTGTGCCTGCGAGAGCTGATGGGTCGGGACCCGAAGTGCCAGGAATCCGCCCTCGGCGAGTGAGCGGTCGAGGCGATGTTCCACTTCGATCGCCTCAGCGACGGCTGGGTCGATCGAGTCGGGCGCCGGTGCGATCGTCACGCCCCCCGTGTCCATCACGGTGCGCTGACGGGTCGTGAACTGGGTCAGCGGGCCGACACCGCCGGGCCCGCTCGCGATCGGCTGGAACGCCTGGTGCTGATCGGACCACTCGACTCGCAGATCGGCCTGGGCGAGTGCGTCGTCGAGCTCGGGTCGCGGTGGCAGCATCGTGCCGGGGAAACGGGCAGCGACGCGGGCAGCGATCTCGTCGACGGTGAGTCGAGGTGCGCTCACCAGGGCAGCACGGGACCAGCGCAGCGCGTCCACCGGAGCGGCGTTGCGGCGCACCAGGTCCGATGCGGCGTTCGTGGTCGCGTCGTCGGATGCGGCGCCGGCGAGGCGCACCAGACGGGCATCGGACAGCGACCGTCCCACCGACGGCATCACGCCACGAAGCGCTGGGACCACGTCACCGCTGGGCACCAGTGGTGCCTCGAGGACGAGGTCGTCGGCTCGCTGGCCCAGACGTGCCGCCAGTTCTGTCATGGCAGCAGCGTCGACACTCGCCAGCCGGCGCCGCACCGAACGGTCCAGCGGAGCGAGCGCTGCCGCCGCAGGACTGGGGGTGTCGCCCTCGGATTCGGGGCGCACTGCCTCGGTGACCGTTGTTCCGTCGACGGCGAGGATGGTTCGGCGACCGCTGCGCCGAACGGTGAGCAGCTGCGCGACCGGCGAGCCGGACTCGACGACCGCGCGAACGACGGCAGCGGCCAAGCGGCGCGCTTCGGCCGGGTCGTTGCCCGACCCACGAGCGTCGACGAGCGGCGCAGTGAGCTCGGAGACACCGGCAACGCCACCGAGCTCCGCGAGGATTGCCAAGAGGTCGGTTCCGACGCCCATCAGGTCTGGCGATGCTGCCCAGTGCCGCTGTGCCTTCTGGAACGACTGCGACGCGGCAGCCTTCGTGATGCCGACGCGCTCCGCAGTCGCGGTCACGGTCGGCCAGTCCACGTCGAGTTCGCTGCGACCGATGTTGTCGCCGCCGACTTCTGCAGTGTCGCTCGCTCGTCCCAGCCCGAGCAGGCCGCGCACCGTGTCGGCGACCGAGCCGGCTGGACCACGCTTGCCGCGCGGCGGGATCAGCAGTGTGCCCAGCTGGTCGAGATCGGGAAGCGGCACGGCCGCCGTGTCTGGTGCACCGGTCGAGGTGTCGAGGTCGGCCGTGTTCTGCGTCGGGCTGGACTGTTCGACGGTGGAGGTCCCCGTCGAACCCGTCGTCGAGGGTTGCGTCGTCGTTGTGCCCCCGCTGCTGGTCACCGCCGCCGCGTCGGCGGCGAGCTGCTCAGCGAAGTGCTCGAGCACCGCTGCTCGCAGGCGCAGCACCTGCTTGCGGGTCTTGACCGCCACACCCCGGCTCTTGTTCACCGTGACCGCGTCGAGGTCTGCGACACCGCGGATGGTCTCGGCGCCGACCTTGCGGAGTGCTGAGCGCACCTTGCGGCTGGCGGGCAGTGAGGTGATGGGGTCGTCCAGCGACAGATTCTCGGGCAGATGGGCCGACGAGATCGACCCGCTGTCGGCGTCGTCACCCTCGCCGCTGTGGTCCCAGTCGGCGAACACTGCCAGCCACGCTCGAGCCATGTCGTCCGCGGTGTCGAACCGCGCGGACGGGTCGCGCTGGAGCGACCGGGTGAGGAACTCCACGACCGGGCCGCGCACCTCGGGGTCGATCGCCTCGACCAGCAGCGTCGGCTGCACGTCGGCGGGCAGGTAGGCCGGGTCGCTGCGACCGTCGCCCCAGTTGGGGGTCTCGCCGGTCGCCATCTCGTGGATCGTGACCGCTGCCGCGTAGCGCTCCGCAGCGAGGTCGTAGCGCCGGCGTCCCTCGTCGGAGAGGAACGGGTCCAAGTAGCTGGGTGTGCCGGCCGTCAGGTCGTCGGTCGAGGTACCGGCAAGTGAGAAGTCGAACAGGACGAGGTGGGACTGCTTGCGTGGCCCCATCTCGACGATGCCCAAGTTGTCGGGCTTCACGTCACGGTGGGAGACGCCGACCTTCTCGAGGTAGCGGATGGATTCGAGCAGGTCCTGTCCCCAGCGGCGGAGGAAGTCGGTGCTCACCGGACCCTCGGCGCGCAGGTAGCCGGCGAGCGACCGCTCACCGGCGAACGACAGCACCAGCACCTTGCGGTCGCCCAGGGTGAGCTGTTCGTAGAGCTCGACCACGTTCTCCTGGCGGAGGTTCGTGATCGCGTCGGCCTCACGCTCGAGCCGCTCGTCGTTCGACGGCTTCGACGCGACCTTCAACACCACGTCACGGTCGTGCGCCCGGTCGTGACACCACAGCGCAACTGCGGTCGACCCCTTGCCGAGTCGCCGCTTCAGCTCGAACCGCTCGCCCAGGACGTCGCCCGGTTCAGCAGTCAGCGGATCGATGTCGGTCTCGACATCGGGCGCTGCAGCCTCGTTGCCACGGGCGAGCGCGATTCGGTCGAGGATCTCCGCCATCGAGGTGGTCCGATCCGACACGATCGGGTTGGTGCAGCCTCGGACCAGCTCCTCGATCCGCGGGTCGATCTCGGGCACCACAGCCGAGACCGACAGACCGGTCGAGCCGAGCGCAGCTCGCATCTCGCTGCGTTCCGACGCGGGTGCCTGCCCGGCGAACAGCAGGTAGGTGAGCGCGCCGATCGAAAAGGCATCGAGCGACACGCCGTCGGGGTCCGAGTCGGTGAACGCCTCGGGCGCCAGGAACGTCTCCATCGCCGGGTCGCCCAAGACGACCTCGGCGGCGCCGGTGCGAGCGACCGGGAGAGAACCGACACGGGTGTAGGTGGCCACGGTGCCGGGACCGTCTGCACTCTCCCTCGCGGCGAGCGAGAAGTCCGAGATCAGCGGCTCCCAGCCGCCAGGTCCCTCCCCCGAGCCGCTGCGGCGGGCGGGACGCAGCCAGACCGACTCCGGGGTCAGCATCCGGTGCGAGATGCGTCGGCGATGCATCTCACGCACCGTCGACGCGATCTGCTCCACGATGCGCAAACGGGCGTCGGTGTCGAGCTCGCTCCCCCGCTCGGCGAGGAAGCGGTCGAGGCGGATCGCGTCCGCGTGCTGTTCGAACACCACCGCCGGGCCGAACTCGGTGACGTCGATGTCGATCGCCCGCACGATGCCGTCGATGTTCAGGTTCAGCGTCGCCATGTGCTCGCGCTGCGCAGCCTCCCGCAGCGCGGCAGCTTCCTCTGGAGTCGACCCGACGACAGTCGAGTAGATCCGGACCCGGGCCGGCAGCTTCGTCAGCTTGTGCTTGGCGTCGAAGTCCTGAGTGGCGCCACGCTCCGCGAAAGCCGGCAACTGGAGCACGTACGACCCCGCGGTGCGGGTGCGGGTCGATTCCTTGAACCCGATGCGGGCCATCGTCGCAGCGAACTCGTCGGACTGCGCGGCGGTGATCCGCCGGAACCCGGTTCGTGACGACTCGGCCTCGCCGATGTCGATGATCGCCTGGCTGAGCGTCTGGACGTGTCCGGCCTGCTCGTTGTCATCGGCGACTGCGATCTGGCTGTGCAGCTCGGTCGGCAGCGCAACACGGAGGTTCGGGTTCGAGAACCACACGAGCGACTCGATGTAGGGCGACCGCGGAGCGGTCTGGCCGCCCCGCCAGTTGCGCTTGATCAGGCTGGCGAGGCTGCGCACCTTCGCCTGGTTCAGACGGGCGGGGTTGCCGTACGACATGGTCGTGCCGTCACGCCGCTCCTGCACCCAGGTGCCTTGGTCACCGCTGATCCGACCCGACCACGACTTGATCTCGATCAGGAACACACCCTTGGGCGTTACCGCCAGGGCGTCGGCCTCGTGGATGCGTCCGCCGTCGGTGAACTCGAAGTTCGTCCACACGCGGAACGGGTCGGCGTCGGGCAGGAGGGATCGCAACGCATCGAGCGCGTCGGCTTCCCAGGAGTGCTGGGACGGGGTGACCTGTGTCCAACGTGGGGAAGTCGCGTCCATGTTCCTCTCGACCTGAGCCTACCGAGAGACGAGCGCTGCCCCGACGGCGTTGCGGAGGTCGCTGCGCGTTGAGTCTCAGGCCCTCTCCGCAGCGTCGTCCAGCCGCCGAAACATCACGCTGACCATCGCGAGGTACTCGAGCGCCCGCTGGGGGTCCTCCTGCTTCACGTTCTCGTGACCCTTCGGGTTGCGGATGCCCTGGATCGCACCCATGAACAGGAAGCGAAGACCCTCCTGCTCATCTCGACCGCTCTGTCCAGTCTCGACCGACAGGTCGATCGGTGGCTCATCCCCGCTGAAGGCGCTCGTCATGAGGTCGCGACCCGATCGATCGAGCCCGCTCTGGGCACGCACCCTCAGCTCAAGAGCCTTGAGCGCCTCGAAGATGGCCTGGCTGTAGTGACCGTCGACGTAGAGGTCGCTGGCAGCAGCGACGACACCTGGATGAAGGCCCTCGAAACCGATACGTCGCACGGCGGCGACGCGAGGAGTCGGAGCTGCTCCAAAGTGCACCTGGAGGTGCTGCATGTGCGGGGGTCCGAAGTCGTTGACGTCGACCTTCTCGACCAGCCGACGATCGACGCCTCCACGGGGGTCCGGAACGGCGATGACATCGCCTGCATAGATGGGGGCGGTCACAGCGAAGAACCCTGCGTCGGACTGGATGTGGCCCTCGAGGTCTTGGCGCTCTTCGGAGTCAGTCCCTTCATGCCGGATGACGGTCACGAACTTCGTTTCGAATCGCCGCAGGAAGGCCGGGATCTCGCTCATGAGCTGGAGCGTAGGACGACGCGATTGCCGCCGAGCGGTGCAGGCTCAAAGGCGCGCGACCGAGAAGCAGTCCAGCGCGTTCGTGCCTCAGCTCACCTTCAAGGACCCTGCGAGGTCCGAGAGGTTGTTGTGAAGGACCTCGAGTCTGGACACGGTGCCATTTGCCGTGAGCAGATAGCGGCGCCATCCGTCGACATCAAGCCTTCCATCGCCTGTCCACCGCAACGAGATCGGCGTACTGGTCTGCGCGGCCACGTCGTTGGCCGCAGCGAGAGACGAAACGGATCGGTGCGCGAACACGTTCCTGACCAACCTGGTGAGGACGGCCGGACAGAACTGGAAGCTACTGATTCCGAGCGCAGCCCCACGGTAAGGCTCGGCAAACCACCGAGTCGCGAGATCGTGGAGATTGCCATGGCTCCGCACCGGGACGTTGTAGTCGTTCGGCGAGAGCATTCGCCTGACCTCAGCGAGTGTCAGATGAGGCTTCGTGATCAGCGCCCCTGCCACGTGTCCTTCCGGAACTCCGACGTCCTTGATGGCGTAGTCGCGAAGCTGTGAGTTCAGTCGAGCGACGGCCACCGACGAATCGCGGTTCACGCAAGCGACGACCCAGTTGGAGATGAACGTCTCCCACGAGACAGCGAGCGCAACGAACGAGTCAGCGGCGGCTCGACGGCGCAGCTGGATCCCGTGGCTCGAGAGAGCCTGATCGATCACCTTCCAATCGGCCAGGGCGTTCGTGGCCGAGCCTACGAAGGCATCGACAGCGGAGTTGGGGTTCGACTTGTTCACTCTCCGAGAGTAAGGCGTCCGCTTCCCAATGCCCTCTCCTCCTGGTATCGCTCGATCGACTCGAAGGTGATGAACTGGGCACCGCTGGCGTCGGTCTCCGGGTCAATGTCGAGCTGACCGAGCCGGATGAGCTTGCGGACGGTCGAGTGCGACTTGCGGAGCCGCTGGTGTGCTCCGTGGACGTTGCAGGCACGTGCGTGCAGTGCATCGACGCGTGCGATCTCGGCAAGCAGCGTCTGCTCCACGTCGTCGGTGACGGCGTAGTCGCCGGTCACCGGGTCGCGGTCCACGGTCAGACCGAGTTGGCCGATGAGCCGGTGGAGCTGGTGGTAGTCCCGACCGGTTCGCTCGGCGACCTGGGTCAGGTTGGGCTGCTTGGCCGCCTGGTACGCCTCCAACGCCGAGTGCGCCACGCGGCACACGCCGGTCGAGTCGTCGGCTCCGAGGACTTCCTGCATGAACCGTCGGGCATGGCTGACGGAGAAGCCAAGCTCGAGCGCGACGTCCGCAGCGTCGAGCAGCGGCTCGTCGTCGTCGTCGAGGATGTCGAGCAGCGAGCCGGCTTCGATGAGGCGGCTGCGGATCTCGTCGCGTCGTTCGCGCAGCGGGTGCGTCCTGCCGAACGCCGGGAACTTCGTCGTCGGTTGGATGAGCGTGTCGACCGTGGCGAGGATCTGGTTCTGCATCTCCATTGCGACGTCGAGGAACTTCTCCTGGTTGCGTGAGTCCCTGATGTAGCCGGAGTGCACGTCGGTGCCGGGGAGGTGACCGGCGTACAGGCGGCGGAGCAACTCCTTGACCTCGCTGAACGCGAGGTCGGTGATGAGCGATGCACGCATGTCGTGCGGGCGGAACAGGGCATCGAGATCGCCGCCTGCGACCGCAGCATCGACCTCGCCGCGCAGGGCGGTCTGGAACGAGCCCTGCTTGCCGTCGCCGGCCTCTTGGATCCCGGGGATCAGCCGGGCGTCGAGGTCGACCTTGCCGGTCAGGGGATCGATGTGGAACACGTCGATCACCAGGCGGATGAGCTCCATGAGTGCAGCGGGCACCATCAACGCCCGGACCGAACCATCGGTCTTGAGCTCGTCCTTCTCGGCTGCGACGACGGTGTTGCCGAACTCGTCGTAGGTCAGGAACGCCTTGCCGGCCTGGCGTTCGATCGCGATCAGGCCGGGGCGGTCGCCGTGTCCGAAGTCGAGGATGTCGCCGACTCTGATGCCGTACGCCTCGCCGATCCTGAGCCCGCAGACACGCAGCAGCCACAGGGCGAGCTGGTAGACGATGTGGAGCCGTCGGGCGATCACCGCAACGTCGGCGAGCGGCACGCACGGAGCTTTGGTGCGGGGCGGCCGGCGCAGCGCGGCGTCGTCGATCCGTGGGATCGGGAGCTTGGTCGTGACCGCCCGGTCGAGGATGCCCTGGGCGACCATGTAGGCCTCGACCTGCTTGACCGTCTCGAAGATCGACTTCACCGTCGTGCGTGCGTAGGCAGCGCGGAGCCGTGGCACGCCGAGTGCGGCCTCGAGGTCACCGAGGCGGATCAACGGTCGGCGGTCCTTGGTCTTGTCGACGCGTCGGACGGTGAGCGCGCCGGTGTCGATCAGCGATCGGATGCGTCGCTCCGGTACGTCTGCGATGCGTGCGATGTCGCTGATGGGATAGGTCGCGTCTCGGGACCCGGTCATGCGTTCGAGGAACTCGATGACGAGCTCTCGGGTGAAGTCCTCGGGTCGGGCCGTCATGGTGGTGAAGAACGGCAGCACGTGGAGCCGGAGGATGTCGCTGACCTTCTGGGCCCGGTCAGCGCCGGCGACGCGAAGGCGGATGTAGCGCTCGGTGTGCCACGCCTCGGCGGACTGGGCGAAGAAGTGCCGTGCGGTCGGGTCGCCGGCGCTCGCGTCGACGGCACGGCGCATCGGGCGCTTGTACGCGGCCCCGATCGGGACGGGCCGGTCGGCGTAGAGAGCGTCGACCGCTGCGGCGCTCCAGCGTTCGGCGTCGTCGCGCGTGTCGAAGTACTCGTAGATGCGCTGCTTCGAGCCTCGGCGCTCGGGCACGCTCGCTTCGAACGTGCCGTTGAGTTCGCGGATGGAGCCGCTCAGGCGCCGGGGCATCAGCTCGCCGCTTTCGTCGGCGCCGTCAGCTGCAACAGCAGGGCGCGTTGGAACTCGATCTCGGACTCGGCGCGTTCGAGGGCGGCTTCGAGTCGCGCGATGTGTGACACGGCGGCCAGGTCGGTGTCGTGCGGGGCGGTTGTCGCGACCGACGCGGTCGGATCGAGATGTCCGGCCGCGACGAGGTCGGACAGCGGGATGTGCCAGACGCCGTCGTCGTCGGTCCGGTGATTCGGGTACTCGCCGGCGTTCTGGCTGCGGCGGATCGTGTCCGTGCTGCAGCCCCGCAGCTCGGCCGCCTCTGCACGGGTGACCCAACGTTCGCTCGACATGGCGTCGCTCCTCGGCCCGGCACCCCAGCGGCGCCGTCCGGTCGACCGGTGCCAGCGTTCGAGGGATCGCCAAGCAACCCCCTGGCGCATGCCCATGGCACGCCACCCGAACCCGGAGGTTCGCCACCGTCGCGCCATGGGAGCGGGTCGGGACCCGTTGCGGACACGGTGGCGGAGCCCTGGCAGCGGGTGTGCACGACCAGGGCACGCACCCCCGCCGGTGGGCAACCCAGGTCGGATCCGCTCCAACATTCGACCCGAAACGGCCAGATCTGGGGTGTCCCGGACGCGCAAGAACCCCGGAAATCCGGGGTTCTTGCGACGATTATTGGGATTCGTTGGTGGCGGGGGCAGGATTTGAACCTGCGACCTTCGGGTTATGAGCCCGACGAGCTAACTGACCGGCCCACCCCGCGCCGTCCCCTCCTGTCCCAGATCGTGCCGCTGACGTGGAGTTTAGCCGTCGAGGCGCCGGGCGCCGTCCCCCTCCGTCATCAGCCGTACCAGGGAACTCGGTAGAACGCCCGGTAGAAGGTGACCGTGCTCTGCACGCAGGCGAGGATGACCTTCGGGTTCTGGTGGGCAGGTGCCCCCACGCCCGCCTTGGGATCGGTCATGGTCGGCAGCTTACGTGCCCCCATCCCCCAAGCCAGCCGGACTTGCCAAGCCCCTCTGGAGACAGAGATGCCCTCGTCCACTCGGATCAGAGATCGACGCCGTGTGCTTCCTTGCAGTGTTGCCTGAGGAAGGCCTGCGACATGTTCCGTAGCGAGATCGGATGCTCACCGGGTTGGCCGTAGGCCATGTCGCTCGGTCCACAGATCGGGCAGTTGAACGAGCGACCCGGGTGACCTCCAGCCGTGGTGACGGGAACGATGTGCGTATCGAGGTGGTCGGAGAAGCCGCTCGCGGGCGCGGTCGCGCCGCAGACGCAGGTCTTCGGCGCCGGGAGGCTGAACGGGCGGCGGCGGGTCTTTCTTTCCTCGCCGGTTGAGGAAGGCCATGGTGGTCGTGCCTTCCGTTGTGGATGGTTCTGATGACTCGAGGCCGAGTGCCGATCGCAGTCGGCTCAGCGACCGTACGTTGCCTGTATCGCGCCGATCGCTGAGCGGTATCGGCCCGACTCTGGGCCGGCCTCACCTGCGATCTGGTGGAGGTAGGCCACGGTTCGCTCGACGGTTGAGGAGACGCCGGCATCGGGATCGGATGCCACGACCGCAGCGAGGGCGCTGTTGAACCCGTCTAGGATCACCTGGTCCTGCGGACCAGGCTGTCGAATTCTC